>Ga0310344_10000008_pt1 | contig 319555 bp, 283 predicted proteins | sample HC15DNA20200_MG_FD_203801 | JGI IMG/M metagenome (GOLD analysis project Ga0310344, IMG submission 203801) | Marine microbial communities from station ALOHA, North Pacific Subtropical Gyre - HC15-DNA-20-200_MG | ecosystem: Environmental > Aquatic > Marine > Oceanic | place: Pacific Ocean...
AAACGGCCAGTTACAGGCAAAATGTTGTTAGCACATCCGGTTTTGCCCCCAAACCCACGCCTAGCAAAATCAAATACTTACCAGCTCGCGTTCCCTGCGTGTTCCGCCGGCACTGTTCAACTTGGGCCCGAAAGCGCTCGCCAACGCCCAGGTCGGCTGGCGACTGGCGGGCGGGCACTTCGAACTGGGCGGGTTCGTGAAGAACATCTTCAACCAGACATACCTGAACGGAATCAGTTCGATCGAAAGCCTTGGCTTTGATGCGTTGACTTACGGTCAGCAACGCCGTGCAGGCGGCTATCTGCGCGCATCATTCTGATCGAGAGACGGGGGATGACCAGTTCGACCTCCGCTACTCCCGCCATCATCCCCCCGGACCGACTTCCCCCGATCGAAAGCCATGGTTTTGGCGGAGGGCGCGATGATCTGCATGCGTTCTGCGCGCGGGTATTCACCCAGCCGTCGCCCCGCTTCTTCCGCGATGCCGATGGCCATCTCGTCGTTTACCGCAATCGCGACCTTCAGGCCCTGGGTTCCGCACCGGAAGTCGGCGCGGTTCCGCCACAATCGCTGTTCGGACCGATCCCGCGTCCAGCGGCACACAGCGCTCCGCCACCCGGCATGGCGCTGGCATGGACGATCTCCAACCAGATATTCACGACCAATCCCCCCGTTCACAAACCTGTCCGCAGGTTGTTGTCCGGGGAAATGGGGCCGCGGCAAGCCCGGGACATGGCGCATACGGCGCAAACCGTCGCCGAGGACGTGCTGGACACCCTTGCCCCGATAGTGACTGCGGGACAGGAAATAGATGTCGCCCGGAATCTCGCCAACCGCATGGTCTGCGGGTTCTGGGGCCGTCTGCTCGGCCTCCTGCCCGACGAGATCGAAGCCATTGCCCGCCATGTCCACGACATGACGCCGATGTTCTTCCTCAATCACCAGCCGGAAGATCTGGCGAGGCTGGAACGGGGCGCCGCCGGCTACCGGCAAATACTGGCGGACGCAGCCGCGCGCACTCTGGCCTATGGCGGCAATCCGCTGATCGAGAGGCTTGCCCAGGGTCTCGCTTCGATCGACCAGCAGGGTGATCTCGACGAGACCGGCATCGTGCCGACCGACGTGGGCATGTTGCTGGCAGGCAATCTTGTAGATGGCTTTCACACCGCCGCGGTAGCTGTGGCAAACTGCATGCATGTCATGGCAAACCGCCCCGAGGTTATGCCCGCGCTTCAGGCCCGGCCGGATGCCATCGGCCAGGCCGTGTTCGAGGCGCTGCGCCTCGAACCTCCCGTCATCATGCTCAAGCGGCGCCTCCTCGCCGACTTGACCTATCAGGGCATCGCGCTTCGAAAGGGCGCGATCCTCACCATGATGTGGGGCGCCGGAGGACTGGACCCGGATGTATTTCCGGAGCCCGGGCAATTCGACCTCGGCCGGTCGCTGCAGGGCAGCACCACGTTTGGTGGCGGCACGCACCTGTGCATTGGCCGAAGCGTCGCGCCGATGATCGTGCGCACGCTGTTGAAAGCCATGATCGCGCGGAGCTGGCGCATCGTTCCAGGGGATAGCCCCACCAATTGGATCGGAGGCCACGTCATGTGCCAGACTGAAAACTTTAGCGCCCGGATCGTTCCGATGGCCCCGGGCGAATTAAACGCATGACCGCGCGGGAAGCCGGGCAATGGATCGGCGATGCCATTCCGGGCGGCGCCGTGGCGGCGGCGCTTGGCGTCGGTACAGTCGGCGTGACCATTGCGGGCGTGCAGCCGGTGCTGTTCGGAGCGCTGCTCACCGCTGGACGCATATCGATTGCGCAGATTGGTCATGCCGCCACGGTGGAATTGCTGGCCCTTGGCATTGGCGTGATACTTGGTGGTTCGCTGTTCGAACATCGACCCGTAAGGCATACCGCCATCGGCGCCGCCATGCTGCTGGGGATCGGCAACCTCGCAACGCTGGCGGCCAGCGGCGAAGGTGTAACGCTGGCACGACTGGCAACCGGCATCGCGGGCGGGGTTCTCATCTGGATAGCAACTGCGGTTGTTGTTCGATCGCCACGGCCCACGTTCCTGTCCGCGGCCTTTCTGCTCTCGCAGGCACTTGTACAGTGCGCTGTCGCATCAAGCATCGCCTTCCTTGCCCCCGGAGCGCCAAACGGCGTTCCGTTCGCGATCGCCGGCCTTGCCGTTCTGGCGGCGGTGGTGACGCCGGCACTCCCCGTTCGGTTCGCGGCCTTGCCGAAGGAGCCGACCGCATCCGGTCTGCCACCCATGCGCGGATGGGGCGTGCTCGGAGCAATCCTCCTGCTTCAGGCGGCCATCGTGGGCGCATGGGTCTATATGGAACCCATGGCGCGCGAAGCGGGTTTGGCGCCAACGCAGGTCGCTTTTTCAACGCCGGCCGCCAATGCGGCGCAAATCGCCGGAGGCCTGGGCGCGATACTTCTCGCAACGCGCCTCCCCTGGTTCATCGGCCTGACATGCGCCACCCTGGGGCTGGTGGGCGTGCTGTTCGGTTTGTCCACGTTGCCCCACGGCGGCTGGTTCGTGGCCACCGAAATGGCCTTTGGCGCACTCTGGACCTTCACTTCGCCGTTTCTCACGCCCTTCGCCATCGACAACGATCCCACGCGCCATACCGCGGAATTCGGCCCCTCGGCCATGCTCGTCGGTTCGGGTCTCGGGCCGCTGGTAGCCTCCGCGCTGACGAGCGAGGAGCATCCCGCCGAGGTTCTGCGCCTGTCGACCCTGCTGGCGGTCACCGCGCTGGCGCTGATCCTGACGCTGTTCGCAACGCGCCGCCGTTCCACCACACAACCGCGGGGACTGCGAGACGACGCTTGAATAACCGAGCATTGATCGATATAAAATCGATCAATGCTCGGTTAATGGTTCGTGTCCTATGCCCTCTCCCTCCCTGCCCTCTCCTCCTTCGCTCCCCTTTTTCGGCAATCTCTTCGAACTGGACGGAGATGCGCTGATCCAGAGCCTGACCCGCTTTGCCGGGGAATATGGGCCGATCTACCGGCTGGAGGTGCTGGGCTTCTCTACGACCGTCATCAGCGGGCAGAAGTACGTGAACGAAGCGTGCGACGAGACCCGCTTTGGCAAGCTCGTGCACAGCGCACTCGTCAACCTGCGGCCCGCAACCGGAGATGGCCTGTTCACGGCATTTGCGACCGAGCCCAACTGGGCGCGCGCGCATAATATCCTCATGCCGGCTTTCGGGCCGATGGGCATTCGCGGCATGTTCGGCAAGATGACCGATATCGCCCGGCAAATGTTCGATCGCTGGGAACGCTTCGGTCCTGAAAGCCCGATCGACGTGGCCGACGCGATGACCCGGCTGACGCTCGACACATTGGCGCTGTGCGCGTTCGACCTGCGTTTCAACAGCTTTTACCAGGACGACATGCACCCGTTCGTCGATGCGATGGTCGGCGCGCTCCTCGAGGCCTCCGCGCGTGATCGGCGGCCGCCGTTCATGACCGCCGCGATGATCGGGAAGCGCAGGCGTTTCTCCCGCAACGTGGAAGCGATGCACGAACTGGCCGACAGGCTGGTCGCGCAACGCCGCCGCGAGGGAGACGTCGGTTCGCGCGGAGACCTTCTCGACAGGATGCTGACCGGCGTCGATCCACAAACCGGCCAGAGTCTCGATGACGAGAACATCCGCTACCAGCTGGTCACGTTCCTGATCGCGGGGCACGAAACCACGAGCGGCTTGCTTTCCTTCACCGTGCATCTCCTGCTCGATAACCCGGACGTGCTGGCGCGGGCGACCGCATTGATCGATGCGCAGCTCGGTGATCGCGACCCCACGCTCGAGGATCTCGGCGCGTTGCGCTTCATCGAGCAGATCCTTATGGAATCGTTGCGTCTCTGGCCGACCGCCCCCGCCTTTGCGGTTACGCCGCACACCCCGACCATGCTGGCTGGCGAATATCCCTTCGCCCCCGGGGATGAGCTTCTGATATTGTTGCCGGCACTGCACCGAGATCCCGCCGTATGGGGCGCCAATGCCGGTGAATTCCGTCCTGAGCGCTTCGACAGAGCGGTTGCCGAAAAGCTGCCGCCAAATGCCTGGAAACCTTTCGGCAACGGGCAGCGGGCCTGCATCGGCCGGGGTTTTGCGATGCAGGAGGCCCAACTCGTGCTGACGATGCTGCTGCAGCGCTTCACCATCGCGCACGCCGACCAGGGTTATGACCTGAAAATCGCGGAGACACTGACCATCAAGCCCGACGGGTTACGCATCCACGCCCGCAGGCGCAGCCCGCGCCCGGCCGACAGGCCCGCGTCGACGGCCGGGCCCCTTTCCGTTTCATCCCCTCCCTTCCCCGCCGTCATCCCGACGACCGGGGCAGAAGCGCTCGTCATTCTGCACGGGGGCAATTCCGGCTCCTGCACCACATTCGCCCGTCAGCTTGCCGCAGAAGGCAAGGCCCGGGGCCGCACCGTACGGGTGGCAACGATGGACGAGGCGGCAGGCGCTCTGCCCGAGGCGGGAGATGTGATCGTCATCGCCGCGTCTTACGAAGGCCTGCCGGCCGACAACGCGCGCCGCTTCATGGACTGGATCGACCGGGAACTGAAGCCCGGCCAGCTGGCGGGGCGGCGCTTTGCCGTGTTGGGATGCGGCAACCGCCAGTGGGCGCGCACTTACCAGGCCGTGCCCAAGAAGGTGGATGCAGCGCTGGCGGCCGCCGGCGCAACGCGGATCATAACGCGGGGAGAAGCCGATGCGGCTGGCGACTTCGTCGATGCCGCGGAACGCTGGATGGACGAATTGTGGGACACGCTCGATGGTCGGGAACGATCCGCGCCTGCCGCCCGCCGCCATCCCGAGGCACGGCTCCTTCCATCCGCGGACAGCGCCATGGCACGACGCTTCGCTTTCGGTCACTGCGTGGACCGGCACTGGCTCACATCCCGCGACCTGCCCGCAGCCAATGCGAAATGCCATGTCGAAATCGCCTTGCCGGCCGGCGTTACCTATCGACCGGGGGATTACCTCGCGGTGCTGCCCGCCAATCCGCCGCACACGGTCGCGCGGGCGCTCAAGCGATTCGGCCTGGCAATGGATACCCGGATCGCATTTGAACCTGGCGATGCGGCACTGCTCCCCTTTGCCTGCGCAGAGCCGTTGTGGGCCGAGACGGTCTTCGGCCACCTCGTCGAGTGGGAGCAGCCCCTCACCCGCGAGCAATTGCATCTTTTTGCCGGTCATGCGCGCTGCCCGCCTGACCAGACACGCATTGCCGAACTGATCAGAGAAACCGCTCCGGGGGTCGGCACGCTGTCGCTGCTCGAACAATTGCCCTCCTGCGACGTGCCGCTCGGCGCGCTCCTGAGCGTGCTGCCGCCAATGCGGGAAAGACGCTATTCGATCGCATCGTCACCCGGGATCATGCCTGATCGATGCGCCCTGACCGTTTCCGTGGTCGACCAGCCGTCCGCCCATGGACTCGGGCGCCACCTGGGGGTTGCCTCCAATCATCTCGCGCGCCTGGTTCCCGACATGCCCGTCCGGGTGGAGGTTCGGCCCGGAGCGCCCGGCTTTCATCCTCCTGCCACCGCATCGACACCGGTCGTCATGATCGCGGCGGGTAGCGGCATCGCGCCCTTCCGCGCTTTCCTTCAGGAACGCGCACAACAACGCGCGCGAGGAGAGCCGGTTGGCCTTGCGCTGCTGTATTTCGGCTGCAGGGATCCCGAGGCGGACTGGCTCTACCGCGAAGAACTTCTCGGCTGGGTGCAAGATGGCCTCGTCGACCTGCGCATGGCCTTCTCGCGCACGGCGTCGAACGGCACCCGATACGTTCAGGACCAGATCGGGAGGGATGGCGAGGAATTGTCAGCGCTGGCTGCCGCAGGCGCGCATTTCTATGTCTGTGGCGATGCGGCCCGGATGGTGCCGGCCGTAGAGCGGGCGTTGCTGGAAATCGTTGGGCAACGGCTCGGCGTGGAACATGCGGCCGCGTCTCGCTGGGCGCGACGCTTTCTGGCCGGGCGGGGCCGTTATGCGGTCGACGCGTTCGCCTGACCCGCCTATCCTGAAACGATGACGGTTAAAGCCAACGCAAAGTCCCCCTCCATCGTCGGCCGTGCCGCACCGCGCAGCGATTTGCGGCAGGAACGGAGCCGCCAGCGCCAGAAGCGCTTGCTGGACGCGGCAGAGGAGGTCGTTGCCGAAGTCGGCCTGGCGGATATGTCCATGCGCGAGGTCGGACGCCGCGCCGAAATGCCGATTGCATCGGTATACCATTACTTCCCGTCGGCGCCGGCGCTGGTCAGGGCGCTGGCCGAAAGACAGCTCGAACACCTAGGCCTGTTCATCGCGGATCGACTCCAGCACCACAGGTCGGCACGACCGGAACCCACCGTTCCGGCTCTGGCACGATCGATCATCGCTGACGCGGCCCGCCATATGGAAACAATGCCGGCGTTGCCCGCTATCTGGAACGCGCTGCGCTCGACGCCCGAGCTGCGCGAACTGGATCGATCGGATACTTTCGCCAGCGCCGCCAGGCTGGCGCCGATCGTCCGGCAAGCCTTGCCGCAAATGAGCGAAAGCGACGCGGAGACCTATGCCGTCGTGCTCATGGAAAGCGTGGCGATAAACTTGATGTTCGCCCTCGAATCGCCTGAGCCCCTGCGCCTGAAGTTGATCAAAGCGATACAGGATTTCGTTGGCAGAGCTTTGGCTGCACAGATTGTTGATTGCCACTGACAAGTGACCCGGCATTGGAGTGTGAACCGCGCCGGGTTCCAACTCCTGAGAAGGTGGAGCCTGTATAAGCAAGACGACGAACAAATTTGCGCCTGAGGTCCGCGAGCTGCGGCAGGCCAACGAGATTCTGCGCAAGGCGTCGGCATATTTTGCGCAGGCCGAGCTCGACCGCCCGTTCCGGCAATGATCGCGTTTATCGATGATCACCGCGATGCCTATGGGGTCGAGCCGATCTGCCGCGTGCTGCCGATCGCCCCATCAACCTATCGGGAGCGCGTCGCGCAACGGCAGGATCCGACACGCTTGTCGGCACGAGCCCAACGGGATGTCGCCCTGAAGCCCGAGATCGCGCGCGTGTTCGCCGAGAACTTCGCGGTCTACGGCGTGCGCAAGGTGTGGCGGCAGATGATGCGGGAGGGCTTTCCGGTCGCCCGCTGTACGGTCGCGCGGCTGATGCGTGAGATGGGCTTGGCAGGGGTGATCCGGGGCAAGCCGGTGCGCACAACCATCAGTGACAAGGCGGCGCCATGCCCGCTCGATCACGTCAATCGCAGGGTCTACGCGCCAGCGCCGAACATGCTGTGGGTGTCGGACTTTACCTACGTCGCGACCTGGGCCGGGTTCGTGTACGTCGCCTTCGTCATCGATACCTACGCCAGGCGGGTCGTCGGCTGGCGAGCCAGCAGGACGGCGCATGCCAGCTTCGTCCTCGATGCTTTGGAGCAGGCGCTTCACGATCGCCGGCCGGCCCATGGGGGCGGCCTCATCCATCATAGCGACCGCGGGTCGCAATACGTATCCATCAAGTACACCGAGCGCCTCGCCGAAGCCGAAGATCAATATTATGCTGCCGCAAGCAATCTCGATATGGCGGCGTGACTCACAACCCAACGCCTCCGGCAGACCCGGCGCGGTTCACCACCGCCAATTGGGGCAGGCTGCTCGAGGCGGCAATGAAGGAGCTGGGCTATCCCGACAATGTCTATCGCGTTACGGTGACCGGCGACGATTTGCGCGAGCCTGCTTCTCGCCGATCTGTCTTGGCGCTGCCCTCACTTACCGGCTGCCGCGGTTTATTGTGAGATATGTGTCGCCACCGCGCAATTATACGCGGTCTTGGCTGCAATCGTTCACAGGACAAACCGTGGAACAAGTCGATGCCTAGTGCGCGCGGGGCAGCCCGCGCGCATTTGGCTTAGCAGATCCAGCGGCTAAGTGAGCATGGAGTTGACGACTTGGTAAGCTTCATCGAAGCGTCCCTCTCGTTCGGCCAGGCGTTCGAAGTTGACTCTCGTGACCCAATTTTCGGCTGCGCCAGGCTCTCGGTCGTAGTTCTGCATCGTCTCCGCGATGAAATCTGCAAGGGGCATGGCCGCCGGATCCGATGCCTGCCATTCGCCCAGCATGGTCGTTTGCACATAAGGCGGTATGATCTCGGTGACGGTGACGTTCGTATCGCGCAGCTGCCGGCGCAGCGACATGCCGTAGGAGTGCAGCGCGGCCTTGGTCGCGCAGTACGTAGGGGAACCGGAATATGGAACGAAGGCCAATGCCGACGTGACATTGATGATCGCGGCACGGGGCTGGGCCAGGAGATGGGGCAACAGTCCCAGCGTCAGTCGAACCGGGCCAAGCAGGTTGGTGGCGATGATGCTCTCCGCCAGTGCGAGATCGACATTCTCGACAAGGTCCTCCATCGCCTGAGCGCCCGCATTGTTAACCAACGTGTCAAGGGTCGGAAATCTAGCCACGATCTCTTTTGCAAAATGGGCGATACCATCCGCATCCTGAACATCCAGCGGTGCGAAGTGCATGCCCGGGTTGGCAACACAGACCGCCTCGAGACGTTCTTCGTTTCGCCCGGAGATGATGACGGTATGCCCTCGCTTGAAGAATTCTTCGGCAAGCGCACGGCCAATACCGGATCCACCGCCGGTGATTAGAATGGTATCGCTCATTATTCCCTCCCGCAAACTTCATCGTAAGTGTTTTGTGATCGGAAGATCGGTGCTCCAGCCGGAAGCGTACAGGTTCTCTCGCGCTGAGCGGCAACATCAGCTCAGGCGAAGTATACCTTTGGCGGTACGAGGCGAGCGTCTGATGGCCGACGCCACCATGCAGCGAAGCGCACCCGCCAACGACCTGCTTTGAAGCCCATGGCCTGCCTTATCAGGGTTTGGCTCATTTGCGCGCACCGTGCGGCGAACGGGTGAGCGGTCCGCCGTAAGCGATATTAATCAGGCCACCAGCACCGCTCGTTCACCTGGCTTTCCTTGGTAGGCGATGGCCTCCTCGAACTGCTCCAGCGGAAACTCACGGCCGATCTTGGTCTTGAACAGCGGGTCGTCGAACAGCGATCCGATATGTTTCAAAGCAGCGGCGCGTCTGTCGATGTCCGTCACCGTCGGCATCTCCAGGCTGCTGAAGTGCCGCAGGGTCAGCTTTCTGCTGATGATATCCACGGCGGTGACCTTCGTCGGCGTGGGGCCACCGACCAATCCGTAGATGTAGACGGTCGACTCGATCGGCAGCCGCGGCAGGATGCGGCTGAGAAGCTCGCTGCCCACGCCGTCGAAGACGGCCGTCGCGTTAAGCTGCGCGGCGAGTGCTTCGAGGCAATCTCCGAAGCCTGCTTCTCCCGTCAAGAGAACGTGCTCGACCCCATGCGCCAGGAGCTTGTCTCGGGCTTCCGGCGATCGAACCAGAAAAATAGCCGGGACGTTGCGTGTCTGGGTGAGAGAGGCGGCGATCAGCCCGGTCGCTGACGAGCCCGCCGTGATGATGACGGCCTTGTGTCCATCGTCGAGCGCCTGCGACAGGAAGGAGTAGACCGTCAGCACATTGGCGAAGGAACCGGTGAAGTCGCGAATACGCACGTGATCGGGCAGGATCAGGCAACTTTGGTAGGGGACATGCGCGAACTCGCACCACATGCCGATGGTATCGGCGGTCTGCGCATAGGAAAGGTAGATACCGACCTTCTTGCCCGCAAAGACGTCCGGCACATTCTCGCCCAAGGCGATGATGGTGCCGGCGCCGTTCGCCCCGTATACACCATGCTTGCTGCCCCTCATCGATCCATCGGGCATCGCGTGCGTCAGAAAGAACTTGTCGCCCGGCATGATCGTCGCGGAATCGACCTTCACGGTCACATGGCCAGGCAGGGGTGCTTCGGGCTTCGGTACGTCTCGCAATTCCAGGGTCCGGTTTGCGGTTGCACAGATGGCTCTCATCGCGTCAGGCTTCCTCTCTCAGCTGTTGAATCGAGTTTTAGATCCGCCGCGCGATCCTTGGCGACGGTCTACTCTCCGCTGACGGGACACAGACTTTCATTTTTTAAGCGCCCTGTCAATTAAGCGCCCTGTCAAAGGGTGTGAGTAGTCCTTTACGCCAGACTGTGAGTAGCCCCTAGTTTTCTGCCCGCCTTCTCCTTTCAAAATCTGCTGCCGTTCGAACTGGGCGGGTGACAGCATCACGTTCCTTACTTGCTTGCGCACCGGGTTGTAGAACATCTCGAGGTAATCGAATACGTCCTGGCGGGCTTCCTCGTGTGTTTTGCAGGTGCGGCGCCGGATGCGCTTGAGCGAGGAAAAGAAGCTCTCGGCCACGGCATCGTCATGGCATTTGCCGCGTCGGCTCATTAAGTGCTCAAAATTGTGATCCCTGATGAACGCAACCCAGTCCATGCTGGTGAACTGGGCGGATTCAACCGGTCGTCGCAACACCTTGCTTTTTGATCTGTGCTAGGCAGTGGTCAAGCGCCTCTGCGGGCGTTTTCCAATCTAAGTTTTTACGTGGCCTGCTGTTGAGCGCAGCCGCCACGGCAGCAAGAGCCTCTGGATGATGCGCGCTGAGACCCCTACCTACCTGCGCCTGAACCGGATGTCATGGCAGTGATGATGGGGCCTTCGCCTGATCCGCGTGTCGATGAGGCCGGATATGTTGCTCATTGCCTGAGGTTTGCCCGGCGGATCGCGGCGCCATGTCTGCCTTTCGATGAGGTCGGGCAACGCGCTCTCATTCTCAAAGAGTTACGACGCGGTTGGTAGCCTGGAGCGGCGGCACGCCAGATGGCAGCCGTCGCGATGGATGGAGATCGCCAGGACCGATTGGCCGGAATCATAGCGCCATCGCTCGTCATCCATGGCACGGCTGACCCATTGTTTCCGTTGCCGCATGGCCAGGATACGGCTGCGGCCATCCCCGGCGCGTGCCTGCTGGCGATCGAAGGGATGGGGCATGATCTGTCTCGACCTTTTCATGCCGGAATTATCGATGCCATCGTCCAAATGGTGCAGGGCATTAAGCATGTGCGCTGGGGTGAAGCATGAATGGGGGGCGGCTTTCGGCCTGCTGATCAGTGGGCTGGAATGGCTGGAATCGGGGCGGCTACGTCCACGCCCGCGCCACTCAGGCTACCAGCATCAAGGTTGAGATCGTCCGCAAGATCCCAGCCAATCAGGCTTCGTCGTCCTGCCAAAGCGAGAGTTGTAAGCTGAGGTCAGCACTACTGGTAAAGTTGATTGTCACGCCCGAACCGGCTCGTCCCATGCGACTTGGCGAAGTGGACTGCACGCATCACTGGTCCTGACTGGGTGAGGTCTTTGGCTGCCGTTTGTCCATGAACAGACGACATGCCCGTTGGTCATGGCGCGCCAGGTTCGCCGTGTGACGTTTGCTCTGCCAACCCGCGCCAGGCGGCGAGGTCCGCGGACACTGCCGCCAGCTTGGCATCAATTCGCGCAAGTGCGTCCCGGCCTAACGGCAGGCGCAGTGGTGGCTGTTCGGCTAGGACGGCCTGCATCAGCACCGCCATGCCCTTGCGCGGGTCGCCGAGCTGGGCCCCATCGTTGGCGGCGCTGAAGTCGCGCGTCGCGCCGCTCGTTGCCTCGTAGGCGGCGAGGCGCGTGTCCCCCATCGCAATCGAACGACCGAGGAACGCGGTTCGAAAGGCCCCGGGTTCGACGATGATCACCTTGATGCCAAAGGATGCAACTTCTTCGGCGAGGGCTTCGGACAGCCCTTCGACCGCAAACTTGCTGGCATTGTAAAGGCCGAAACCCTGCCGCCCTGTAAAACCGCCAACCGACGACAGGTTGACGATGCGTGCGCCGCCATGGCGACGCATGAGGGGCAATGCGGCCCGTGTCACCTCGATCAGGCCGAATAGATTGGTTTCGAACATCGGGCGGTATTCGTGGGGCTGCAACTCCTCAACAGCGCCCACCAGCCCGAAGCCAGCGTTGTTGACCAGCACATCCACCCGGCCAAAGGCGGCCTCGGCTTGTGCCATGACGGCGGCGATGGAGGCTGGGTCGGTCACATCCAGCGCCAGCGTGAGCAATTGGCCCGCGCTGCCGGCGCCGAGGTCGGCGAGCGACTCGATCTTGCGGGCTGTCGCGATCACGCGGTCACCGCGTGCCAGCGCCATTTCCGCGAGGATGCGGCCAAAGCCCGACGAGCATCCTGTGATCAGCCAGACTTTGCTGTGAGTATCGTTCATGACAGGTCTCCTTGAGGGGGTTTCAAGCAATGGTGATGGCGATCTTGCCTTGCGCGCGTTGCGCACCGTTGCGGCCGGTGACCGCGTCGTACGCGGCATCAATCTGATCCATCGTGAACTGGCGCGGATCGAGCCGGGGCAGCAATTGGCCGCGTTCGGCCATCTTGGCGATTGCGCCCAGGATCTCGCCGTAGTGCGCGCGCCCTTCGTCGGCGAGCAGGGTGTGCAGTGTGAACACGCCTGAATACGTGGCCTGCTTGAACGACAGCGGAGCCAGCGCGTGCGCACCCCAACCAAGGCAGCTTACCACATGACCGAAGCGCCGCACCGCCTTGAAAGAGGCATCGAGCATCGCCCCGCCGCCGGTGTCATACACCACGTCGAAGCCGCGTCCTGCGGTGTGTTCGGCAACATAGTCGGCCACATCCCGCGTAGCGTCGATCGGCACGGCGCCCAGACCAAGCAGGTAATCATGGTCGGCGACAAAGGCGGTGGCGAATGCGCGGGCGCCTCGCGCCAGCGCGATCTGCACCGCCACATGGCCGACGCCTCCTGCGCCGCCTTGCACCAGAACCTTGTCGCCGGGGCGGATTGCAGCGCGGTCGATCAGACCTTCCCATGCGGTGATGGTGACCAGCGGCAGCACCGCCGCCTCACGCATCGTCAAGTTGGTCGGCTTGTGCGCCAGCAGGCGAGCATCCGCGATGACATCCTGCGCCTGCGTGCCGGGCAGGGATCCCACGCCGCCGATCAGGCCATAGACCTCATCGCCTGCAGCAAAGTCTGTCACACCGGGACCAACATCTGCGATGACCCCGGCCACATCCATGCCCAGCACTGCGGGCAGCGGACGACGGGCATGCGCGGCTTCACCAGCGTGGATCTTGGTGTCGAGCGGGTTGGTTCCGCTGGCGTGAACGCGGATCAGAACTTCGCCCGTACCAGCTTTGGGGCGGGCGACCGGGCGGATGTTGAAGGGGCCATTGGCGATGTCGGCAATGACAGCGAGCGTGGTGGGCATTGAGTTCATCGGGGCATCTCCTCTTCGATGCCCCGATGATGCAGCCATCATTGTTGAATGAACACCAATGATGTTGCATGATATCTATTCATAATTGTTTGGGGTTCTTTTCATGCCTTCCGCTCCGCTCGACTGGAGTGACCTGCCAGTTTTTCTCGCCATTGCGCGCGAAGGCACATTGGGCGCTGCGGCGCGGCTGCTGGGGCAATCGCAGCCGACGATGGGGCGTCGCCTCCGCGCGCTCGAGGAAGCCACTGGTTGCACCTTGTTCCAGCGTACCGCTGACGGCTTCGTGCTGACTGATGAGGGCGTGTTGATGCTACGCCATGCCGAGCGGATGGAGGCCGAAACACAGGCGCTCTCGCGCGAGCTTGCGGGCAGCGAGCAGCGGTTGGAGGGCATGCTGCGGCTGACTTGCTCGGACTGGTTTGGGCGGGTCGTAATGGCGCCGATGCTGGCGGCATTCCATCAGCGCCACCCCGGCGTGGTGGTCGAAACGCTGACGGATGCGCGCGTCTACAGCCTGGCCCGGCGCGAAGCCGATCTGGTGCTCCGCATCGTCCCGTTTGACGAGCCCGAGGTGATCGCGCGTCGGCTGATGACGGTGCCTTATGCCCTCTACGCCCCCGTCGCGTTCGGCTCGCTGCGTGAAGACGTGCCGGTGGTGGTGATGGACACCGGCTTTGGCGGCATGCCCGACGTGGGCTGGCTGATGCAGAGTTTGCCCGGTGCACGCATTGTGGCGCGAAGCAACAGTCGCGAGATGCAGGCGCAGTTGTGTGCCCTCGGGACAGGGCTCGCGGTCCTGCCCAAGCCGTTGGGTGCCGTGACGCGGGGGTTGACGGAGGTCAACATTGGTAGTGAGCCGCCAAGCCGAGAGACCTGGCTGGGCTACCACCGTGACATGAAGCGCTTGCCGAGGCTGCGCGCCCTGGTCGACCTGATTGTGGAAAGCGCGGCGATGAGATGATGTAGCGAACGTACACATTTGGCGTACGAGATGCCGTTGCGGTCGGCGCGCAGCAAAGGCAGCAAAGTCCCCAGAAAACCTCTTTCAACAGAGCAGCGGCCAGTGTGAACGTATGGCGGGTTCCGATGCCCTGACCAAGGGGACCAAACGACCATGTTTGCGGCGTTCAATGCCTTGATGGAAAAGCCTGCTCTAACCATGGTCAACTATTGCCCAGCTGCCCAGCTGACTGCATCCGCAGGATGGACAAGCTTTGCACCGTCGGGGCCGACGGTCGCTGTCTTGAGAAGGTCTTGAATTAATTGTGAAGGCGACAGGCCCGGGTTGATCGCCAGCATCTGTGCTGCGGCTCTGACGACGAGAGGTGCAGCTTCCGACGTCCCCTTGCCATGCGAACGTCCGCCGCCCGGCGTGCGCACCGAAACGCCTTCTCCCCAAGCGTAGAGCGTCACGCTATCTCCATACACGCTGAAAGTCGTTGTTCGACCGTCCGCGGTGGCTGCACCGACGACAATGAGATTCGGAGCGTCGATCGACTGCGGAGATGCAGCAAGCTCGACGTCGGCTTGGTTGCTGTTTCCCGAACCCGCCACAAACAAGATGCCAGAGCAGGCCGCGATCATGCGCCGCAGTGCGGCGTCGGCTTTGGCGAAAAGCGCTTTGGCGCGCTCGGCAGCGCGTGCGGGATCGCGCTCGCCCCCCACTTCGATCAAGTTCTGTTTGATCTCTTCCGCCGTAATCCCCCTAACTCAGGTTAGCCACGCGTACTCCTGAACCCCGCATCCGAGCTCCAGCCCGATCGATGATAGCGACCCACCGTTCTATCTGCGCTTCATCCAACAAAGTTGGGCCAGGGTTGTAACCAAAGGGAAGTGCAAAAACATTGTACAGTCGAACAAATGGCGCACCATCAGCTATCTCGCTGGCCAGCTTGGTTCCATGCGTGCGTATGCCAACCTCATTCCAAAGAAGATCATCTTCTGCCTGCCGCGCTACGTCCGCACGAACGGCAAGGATCGATCGCGTCAAAACTGATCGCCAATGACCGGGTTGAAGGCGGCGTGCGCCCCCATCCCACAGCTGATCGAGAGCAGTGGCTCCCGACCCAACATATGACATTTCGATTTGCTTCTAGGAATGACGGCTTATGTCGTAGACCGATGCCCATACGACATCGAAATGGCCTGATCACAGTTGCCGATTGGGCGTCGATCTCGGCTACCTCTTGCGCGCTTTGATCGCCGCGACCGCGAACAAGGCAGTTCCCACTGCAAGGCGTCCCAAAACAAGACCCGAATTGCGCGATATTGTTCCATCATCGCGGCGAAAATGCGATCGCAGCCGGCCGAGCAACGGCTTTCGGCGAGACAAGGCCTCAAACATCTCGCCGGGACCTTCGGGATCCAGCACTTTGTTGTCGGCCAGCCAAGCGCGGACCGCGTCGATTTCCGGCACTTCGTAAACGCGCAGCGACCGGCCATCGCCACGCAGTCGCTCGATGGTTTCGATCAGTGAACCCGTTTCGTTTAGTGTCGCCACCACCATGTCGCAATTGGTGTTCAGATGTTCGGCCAGCAGCGAATTCCGAATGCGCGCGATCGTCTCGCGCTCGTCGGCATTGGCGCTGCGCGCGGCGTCGATTACAACGTCGCATTCGGTGTCGAGCCGCAGCGAGCGATTGTTAAAGTTCGACGATCCCACGCGAAGCACCTCGTCGTCGATCACGGTTACTTTTGCATGGACATAGATCGGCTCGCCCAAGTCGGTATATGGATGGTACAGCCGCAGGCGACCATGCGGATCGCGTTCTTGCAGGGCCTCGATCAGCCGGGCACGCGCGGAATCCATGGCAACCGGCTCAAGCCACCCTTGGGCCGAGGTCGGATTGACGATCACGAATTCGGGCCCATCGGGTTCCGCCAATCGCTTGGCGACCGCTTCGGCAACCTTGCGCGAAGCGAAATACTGGCTTTCGGCATAGACCCAGCGCTTGGCGCGCTCGATCAGATCTACATAGAGCGCCTCGATCTGGTGCATCGGTTCCTGGTCAGCCATCTCCGGCACGGTCAGCGCAATACCGACTTCCGCCTCGGTGAAATCGGCTTTCACATGATCCGGCCAGCAACCGCTTTCACCGTGGACCTGCTCCAGCCTACCGCCTCCTGACACCTCCCAGCGACCACGGCACATATCACCAAGCGCCCTGGCAACCGGGCCTTCAAGCATCGTTGTTGCATCGTGCCACGGTCCATAGGGCGTTCCGTCTGGCTCTTTTCGACGCGGTTCGTCATCAGCGTGATCGCATGTATCCCAACGATCGATGGTCATGTCGATACCGCCGCAAAAAGCCAGGCAATCGTCGATCACGACCACCTTTTGGTGATGCGATCCGGCCGGAGGGTGGTGGGAATCAAGCCTCAGGTGGATGCGAGGGTCTTTGATCCACTTGGCCAAATGCAGCAGCGTGCGACCGTGGAACAGCGTCTTGATCGCGCCAGTATCCCAACGGAGGATATAGATTTGCAGTCCGGGTGTCCGCTTCACGAGCCAAGAGAAGAAGGTGCCAAGCTCGTGCGGGCCCCCATCTGCGTTCTCACTATCAGACCCAAGGAGGATGCGTGCGTCGAAGTCCCAACCGACCAACAGGATCTGCGTCTTCGCCTTCAGCATCGCGGCACGCGCAGCATTGAAATAGTCGTCGGCATCGATGATCACGGTGGCACGTGTCGCACGTTCGATACGCCAACAGTTTCGGCCGAGTTCCAGCAAGTTCGTCCCTGTCGTCATTACGCAGGCATCGCAGGTCAGGTATGGCGAGGCAAGGGCGACATCCTTATGGCTGCCAGGTACGACTCTTGAAGAAGAGCAATCTCTGAGCCGGTCCCAGCGTCGTCTGCTGTGCCGCATCTATAATCGCCGGACCCCGCCGATCATTGCCAACGGCCCGACCTTCCTTACCTTCAACGACGCACGCCGCTATCTCCTGTCGCTCGAACCGGCTGCGCGGGAGAAGGCCCTGCTCGGAAATGCGAGATTGGTCTGTTAACGTGCCCAGACGTTAGCTGGAGACGCCAATGCCTGTACTCAACGTCAGCTTTGGGTCGGGTGATTGGCGGCTACACCCCTGCATCGATAATCCTGCACAACGCGTCTTAGCGCCTAGTCCTTGGGCGCCATGGCGAGGCCTAACAGCGGCCTACGAATGACGGGTCTCGGGATAGCCGGACATTCTCACAAGCGCCGGCGATTGGCGGCGTTGTCCCAGCTCCAGCATTCCCCTATCTTGCGATGGCGGTGAACGAACGACTGGTTCCGACGCCGCGGCCTGGGTCCCTGAAGGTCCGGAATTAAGGCGGCAATTTACATCACATCGTCTTAGTAGCAGCCGACCCACTCCTGGCGCACCGAAGTGCCAAAGCAAACGTCAGGTGTTGGACAAGCCCGCAGGTTGCAACGCCAAGACCTGTCGGGCGATGATGTGCCGACCGAGAGGCGCCCGTTATCATGCGGAGCCATATTGGTTATTGTCCCTGCATTCGCTTCGCTTGCCCCGACGTCGCTGTGGGAATGGTGCGGACCGTGTTGCACTCGGTGCCACCGGCACCGAACTGATTGGGTTTGACCTCGATGGAGACGCGCCGCGTTGTGCCATCGGCTTGGGGCACCAATTCGACCACGATGACTGGCACGTTTGCGGCGGCGGTTCCGTCCGATGGCTTGCCCTTGATCGCCCCCGTTCTCGGATCGATCGTGATCCAGCAGGGCAGATCTCCGCCGTTCTCGGCCATGCCTGTTATCATCTGGCCCTTCGGCGCGGGCGCGATCTGCGGGCGCAAGACCTCGCGATTGCGGTCCATTTGGGCAGGGACCGAATCTTCGTGAGTCGGTCTGACGTTCGTGTCATGCCCGCTCATCGATGCAGGTTCGGCGAGCTGATTTACCGGACGGGAACTTGTCGTGTCGTTCGACATCCCCTTGGATCGTTCAGTATCGTTCGTTCCTGTCCGATCGCCCTGCTTGTCGCGCTGGGGCTCGGCCGTGATGGTGATGCCACCGCCCTGCCTGTCGCGCTGCGGCTCGGGCGTGATGGTGGTGCCGCCGCCCTGCCTGCCGCGCTGCGGCTCGGGCGTGATGGTGGTGCCGCCGCCCTGCCTGTCGCGCTGCGGCCCGGCCGTGATGCTGGTGCCGCCGCCCTGCCTGTCGCGCTGCGGCTCGGGCGTGATGGTGGCGCCACCGCCCTGCCTGTCGCGCTGCGGTTCGGGCGTGGTGGTGGTGCCACCGCCCTGCTTGTCCCGCTGCGGCTCGGGCGTGATGGTGGTGCCGCCGCCCTGCTTGTCGCGCTGCGGTTCGGCCGTGATGCTGGTGCCGCCGCCCTGCTTGTCGCGCTGCGGTTCGGGCGTGGTGGGGGTGCCACCGCCTTGCTGCTCGCGCGGCGGCTGCGTGACGGTGGTCGTAACTCCGGTCTGGTTGCTGCCTGGCTGCACGGCCGGGGTGTACGTGATCTTGGGCATCGCCACGGTCGCGACCGGTGCGGCCGATTTGATCGGGTTGGTCGGGACCGGAACGACGGCCTGACTCACCGCGGGCAGGTCACCGGCACGCGAAACATCACGCGCCTCGGGGGACGCAAGCGGGGTTGCGGCTTGAATGGCCGCACCGACCGGCGCGACGGCGGCGGGTGCCGCCGCGTTGCTTAGCCCCGCTGCGGGAGACACCGCCTGCGCCCGCACGCCCGAATTGGCCGTTATCGGCGCAACCGTGATGGCGCTGGAGGGCCCGCCCGAAATCCCGGTGGCCCTACCCCCGGCCGTTTGCGCGCCTGGAACAGCCGCTCCCTGTCGAAGCGCGGTGCCGCCGGCGGCCACCGCGCTAGCGCCGCCCGTCTGCGGAGCTTCGGGCGAGAGACTGTCGGCCTGGTTTCGGGTGGTCACCACGCCCGCAGCGACACCGGGATCGATTGCCACTTGCTGAGCAGCGGGGCCGGTGATCGCCTGCTGCGCGATCGGCGAAATGCCGCTCCCGACAAACGCCGGACCCGATTGGGTGGTGATGTGGGTGTCGACCGTCTTTTTGTCGGTCTGGTTATAGACGTTGAATCCGCCCGAACCGCTGCCCTCGGTTTCAAGCTTGGGCTTTGCGGGAGGAGTGCCCCCATCGGTCTGCCCCAGGCCCGGGTTCGGCGACGGGATCACCGGATTCTGCGCGGCGTTCGCATCGGCCCGCGCTCGGCCCCCTGATGGCGTCGGCAGGACTGGATTCTGTGCGGCGTTGGCGTTCGCACGGGCACGGTTTCCGGTGACGCCGCCCGCGTTCGCGTTGGACGGCGCATTGGCCGATGCCGCCGGATCCTTGCCGCCGGTCCCCGGCTTGGCATCCTTGGGTGTCTGTTCCAGGCCGATGGCCACGTTGAACCCGCCGCCCTGGCTCTGGTTGATATCGACCACCGCCTGGTTGGTTACCGTGCCCTTGGTCGCAACCACGTTGGCGCCGGTAACTGCGTCGATCCGGGTGCCCTGCAGGGTGACGCTGTCGCCCACGACATTAACGGTGCCCTGGCTGGAGGAAAGCTTGACCACCTCGTTCTTCACCGTGTTGGTGCGGTCCACCTGGTAACCGCCCTTCACTTCCAGGCTGTTGCCATTGACGTCACCCGGCGTGCCGCCGTTGCTTGCCTTCTTTTCCTTGCCCACGGTGAAGTCCACGCCGGCATTGGCGGTTTCCGCCGTGCTGGTCGAGGTAGAGCGCGCAGCCTCCAACAGCACTTTGCCCCCGGTGGCACCCACGTCCACGCCCTTCGCGCCGCTGATTTCGGTGCCGACGAGCCGCAGATCGCCGCCCGTAGTGGTCACGCTGACCTTGCCCGAACCGGATTCGATCCTGCCGACGACAGCTTCGCTGCTGGCGCTCGAACTCTTGCCGTATTCGGCCTCGACGCCCCCGGCCACGGTCTTGCCGATGATGTCGACGCTCAGTTTCTGGTCGACGCCGACCTCCTTGCCGGACTTGTTCTCGGTGTTCTGCGCGGCCTGGTAATCGAACGATCCAGCCTGGATCGCAACGCCCTGATCGCCCTTGATCTGCGTGCCTTCGAGCGAGGTCTTGCCGCTGGTGACGGAAACCACGCGGCCACCCGCGTTGTAGCTGGACGTAACGGCCTTGCTCGAGCTTTCGCTTTCTGCGGACTGGTTATGGGTGAAGCCCTGCTTCACCCCCGCGCCAAGCTGCGCGTCGGTGGTCAACCCCTGCGACACGCCGGCATTGGCGGTGACCCCGATCTCGAAGACATCGCTGCGGCTAGAGGTCGAGGAGAACTTCGTGTCCGCAGCGGCGCGATCAGTCAGCGTCGTCGCGCTTTGCAGGATGTCTCCGCCTGCCGCGATCTGCGTGCCTTGATCGTTAATCGCGTTCTTCGCCACCCGGACGACGTCCGTGCCAGCTGACAGCGTGGTGGTGACCGCGTGCGTGCTGCCCTCGACCGAATTGCTGGCCTCGTTTGCGACGCGGACCCCCGCGCTCGCGTCGACCTGGACCTTGACCCCGGCGGTGGCCCCGAACTTGGCCGGGCTGCCCGCGCCGCCGGCTTGTGCGGCGATCTTGTCCGGCGAAAGCTGAACCGAACCTTCGACCCCCGCCTCGGCCTCGGCCTTGCCACCGGCCGTGAGGTAAAGTCCGGCGGTCGTCTGGCTGCTGCTCGACGTGGTGATGTCGTGATCGGTCGCGGCCAGGTTGTTGATGTTGGTGGCGGATTCGACCAGCTTGCCCGCCGCCGAAAGGTTCGCGCCGCGCGTGGTGATGTCGTTGTCCGCCACGATCACCAGGTTGCCGCCCGAACTGATCTGGCTGCCCACGTTCGTCAGCTTGTCGGTCGTGTCCTTCGAGCTGGTGACGCGCGCGCCGATCGTCACCGTGCTCGATCCTTCAGCCGATGCCTTGGCGCTGGCATTGCCGCCCGCGGCCAGTGCGGCGTTGCCGCCCTTGCCCGCGACCGCGCCGATCGCGCCGGCCTTGGCCTCCGCGCTCGCCTTGCCTTGCGAATCGACGAAGATGCCGACCGATGTGGTCTTGCTCGTCGTCGTGCTCGTCTCGGTGTTCTCGCCGGACAGGATATTCACGTCCTTGCCCTTGAGCACGAGATCGCCGACGGTGGTCGCCACGTTCGAGCCCTGGATGGTCAGGGTGTTGCCCGCCACGATCGCGCCCTTGTCGCCGAACGTCACGTTGGAGGCGACGCTGTCGGACTTCTTCGCCTGGCTGTCGGTCACCGTCTTGCTGTAGAAGTTGAGCGAGGAGGAATTCTTGCCCTCCGCCGATGCCTGGGCCTGAGCCGAAACCTCGCCGCCAGAGCCCGTCTTCTTCGCGAAGGCGCTCGCGCCCGCAGACGTCGAGCCGCTGCTGCTGCTGCTGACGCACAGGATGCAACTGGTTTCCTTGTGGCTGGTCACCTCGCTCGTGTCGGCGCCGGCCAGGATGTTGACATCGTTGGTGGCCTGGATCAGCCCGCCCTTGTCCGCGCTGACGTTCGAACCCTGGATCGTCACGTTCTTGTTGTTGACCAGCGCGAGCTGGCCGCCGGCTGCGATCCCCGACGAAACGTTGCGCGTTTCCTTGTCAGTCGTGTGGACGGATTCGCTGCCGTAAAGCCCGCCGCCCACGCCGAAGCCCGACTTCTTCGAATCGACCACGGTCGTGGTCTTGTCGTTGCCCGCCAGGATGTTGAGGTTGTTGCCCGAAGTATCGACAACGACATCGCCGCCGGCCTTGATCTGGCTGCCGCCGGTGATGTTCGTGTCGCCGCCCGACTTGACGTAGAGAGAACCGCCGGTGGTGACGTTCGATCCCACGTTCGTCGCGGTGTCGACGGTGGTGGTGGTGGTCCGCTTCTGGAAGACGCCGCTGTATTTCTCGGTCGTCTTCGAACTGCTCGTGTCGGTGGCCGCGGCAATGGTTACCGCCCCGCCGGCCACGATCGCGGCATCGCCCGCAGCGTTGACGTTGCTGCCCGTGATCGTCGTCGATCCCCCGCTCTTGAGAACCAGATTGCCGCCTGCGCTCAGGTTGGAGCCGATGTTGGTGGTGCTTGTGGATGCGCTTGTGGTGGTCGTGCGGCCCTGCTTGGTTTTCGATGCGCTTGCTTCGATGGTGGTAACAGTGCCGATGTCGATGGCATTGCCCGCGTTGAGCACCAGGTCCTTGCCGGCGCTGACCGTGCCGCCGTTGACGTTGATGTCTTTCGCCGCGTTCAGTGTCAGGCTCTCGCTCGCCACGATTGCGGCCCGTGGACCGACCTGGGTGGCCACGGTCGTTCCGTTCTGCACGGTCTGCGTCTGGGTGGCGACCTCGATGCTGCCGCCCCGCGTCGTCAACGCCAGGTTCTTGCCGTAGAGGTTGTTGGTCCCGTCGACCTTGATGCCCTGGTATTGGTCAACCGAAAGCGCCGTGCCCGCGGCGATGGTGCCGCCCTTCAGGTCGACCGCCGTGTTGTCGGACCGCAGCGCGATCCTGTCCGCCGAGATCGTTCCGCCGGTGTTGGTCACGTCGCCAGCCGCCACGATCGCCACCGATTGCGTGCCCTGGATCGTGCTCGCCAGGTTGGAAACGGTCCCCGTGGCGGACTTGAGATAGACCTGGCCGCCGGTGATCTGCGCGCCGTTGGTGTTGATGATGTTGCCCGTGGCGCGGATGACGTTGGTTTTCGTGCCGGTGATGTTGCCGCCGTCGTTGGTGAGCGAGGTCAGCTGGAGATTGACGTTGTCTGCGATGATGCCGCTGCCGGTCACCAGCGCCGCCTTGGTTGCGGGCGAGAGATAGACGACCGGCGCCAGCACGCTTTCGCCACCCACGGTGGTGCGCACCAGCCAGATGATGTCACCGGGCAGCGCGGCGGCCTGCGCCTCGGTCAGCGGCTGGCCGATGGTAAGGCCGTTGGCCTGCGCGTACTTCGCGGCATTGTCATAAAGCGCGGAAAGCTGGTCATCGAGGCTGGCATAGCTGGACAGCAGCGTTCGCCCGGTGGCGCCGAGCAGCTGCTGGCTGATCAGGTATGCTTCGTAATCGGCATCGCCCAGCCGCTTGCCCAGCGCATCTGGCCCGATCCCGAGCTTCTGCGCAAGCAGGTCCGAACTGAGGCTGGCGAGCGGCATGGTGAACAGCGGGTTCGATTCGACCAGGAACTGCCCCGACGATCCCGGCACCGTCACGAAGCGCCCATTGGGATTGGTTGGCAGCGTGACCGTGGTGCCGCCGAACGAAACCGCGGGCTTGCCGCCCACCGTGGTAACGCTGACCGGATTGGCAATCGCAGTCGCGCCGGTGCCGTTTACCGCGCTGGCGCCCGTCATCGCCCCGCTCACCCCGGCGATCATCGCAGCGGTGCCGGCCGCCAGCGCGGCGCCGTTGCCCGCGCCGGTTCCGGTCGCGGCGGTGGCCCCGGTCGCGCCGGTGGTGCCCACGCCGCCCACGGTCGGGGCGGCGGTGCCGGTGGCCGTGCCCGACGATGCTCCCGGGGCGGTGGCCGTTGCGGTCATCGTGTTGGCATTGACCGTTCGGACCGAACTGACGTTGGTCAGCCCGAAATTGTTGCCGTTGAGCGCTCCTGCAAAAATGCCCGGATTGGTGGCTGCCGCACGGATGGAGAAGAGCGTGTTGATCTCACCGAAATTCTGACCGCAGGCAGGATCGTCGGCAATGCTGAAGCACGTTTTCGTCGCCGTGGTGGTAACATCGGACAGCACGGTGCTGCTGCTCGGGTTGGCGAAGGTGATCGTGTGCCTGACGACATCGAGGAAGTAGAACCGGGTCTCCTTCGTCTCCAGGCCCAGCGAATCCTGGAGGAAAGTGGACGAGGCGTTAGCACCGTTGAGGTTGATGGTGCCGGCGGACAACGTCCCGCCGACGTTTTCCACACGGTTGAACCCGTTGACCGACAGCGAGCCGCCAGAAACGACCTGCGGCGCATACGATGGCCCCGTCAGCCCGTTGGCGAACGACTCGACATCGAAGCGGTGCATCTGACGCCGGAAGATTTGCTCGTCGGTGCAGACCGAGGGTGTTGCGTTGGTGCAGCTTCTCGCCCCCACGCTGACCAGGGTCGAAGGATCGGAGGTGGTCTGGGAAGACGAGGTCCGGGTCCAGTCGCCTGGGGTCGAATTTATAAAGTTGGTGGTGTTGATCGTGATGTCGCCGGTTGCGTTGATCTGGCTGTAGTTAGCGATCGTACCGACAAAACCATACGTGGGGATGCTCGTGGTCAGCGTGATCGTGCCACCCGAATCGATTGATCCGGCAAAGCCTGCCGAGGCAGAGGCGACGTCGCTGGAACCCTTGTTGATGATCGCGCCGCCAGCCGTGATGTTGACCGCGGTGGCACCGTAGATTTCGCCCGAGTTGATGACCTGTCCGACCTGGCTGACAAAGGCTGGACGCGCCACGATCGTGGTCACGCCACCCGACGCGATTGCCCCCGTGCTGGACACAACCAGAGGCTGATCGCTGCGCACCTCCAGATTGAGGCCGCCGTCGCCGTAAATCAGCCCGTTGACGGTCAGCGGACCGAAGGTGGTGAGGCCCGACACCCCGCTGCCGCCCACTAGCCTCGAACCCGCTCCCTGCATGGAAAGGCTGTCAACGCCGATCAGGAACGAATCCGATGCCGAGATCTGCGCACCGTCCGCCAGCTGCAGCAGCGTGCCGGTCAGGCCGGAATCGTTGGGCCGCATCGTGAACTGCCGTGAGGTGCTGCGCCCGGTGGGCTGGAACACGAACTGGCGGACCTGGTTGGCCAAGATGGTGTCCGCCGAAAGCAGGCCAGCATTGACCACCTGCGCCCCGCTGCCCGGTGTGGCGAGGGTCAGCGCGTCGTTGGCGACGATCTTGCCGCCCTGCGCGTTGCTGATGCCGTTGGTGCCGTTGAGGGCTAGCCCCGTCGCTGCCTCGATATCCCCGGTGCCGCCGTTGGTGATCGTGTCCGCGCTGATGGTAACGGCAGGGAATATCCCGCTCGCTGCCGGTACGAAGTAGATCGCGCCCTGGTTGAGCAACGCGCCCGAAAGTCCGATCGACGACCCCACATCGCCCTGGATCGTTCCCGCATTGCTGATCGACGCGACGCCGAGGTCGAGCCGCCCCGCTAGCAGCGTCGAGCCTGCATCGATGCCGAGCGCCAATCCGCCCGCTTTTGCATCGAGCGTTCCGACTACCTGGAACAATCCGTCCGTCCCGGTCGAGCCGCCCGCTCCCGCGGTGAAGCGGTTATCCAAGGCGATCGCGCGGTTGTTACCGTTGATCGCGCGCAGTGCAAGGTTTCCAGGGACATAGATCGTGCCCGCGTTGATCAGGCTGGTGCCAAGCGTGATCGTGCCGTTGTCGGGCGCAAAAACCGCGCCGAGCCGGTTGTCGAGCGAAGCCACCGTCAAACCCAGCGTGCCGCCGGTGAAGACCTTTCCGGTGTTGGTCAGCGTGCCAGCGATCGTCAGGTCTGTCGCGCCGCTGCCGGTGACGAAGCGGCCCGCGTTGACGAATGAGCCGAGTGTCAGGCTGGCGGCATCGGCGGCGATTGCCGCCCCCGCATCGGTCGTCAGCACGGTGGAAGGCCCATCGATCGTCAGGCGGGCCGACGGGGCTCCTGCGGCGGCCTGTGCGGCGATGACGCCGCTACCGGTCGCGGACACGGCCAAGGCCGTGCCGGTGCCGTGAATCGCAAGGTCGCCCGCGGCGATCACCGTGCCACTGTTGACGAAGCCGCTGCCCGAAAGATTGAAGGTGGCGTCCTTGCCGGACTGGATGGCCGAGCTGTTGGCCAAATTCGCCGCATTGACCAGCAGCGTGCCCGCACCGTCGGTCGATCCGATCAGCGTGCCCGCATTGTTCAGATCCCCTGCGAGCGTGAATGTGGCGCCCTTGTCGGCCTGGAACACGCTGCCGGCCAGGTTTGTGAACCCAGCGGCGGTGATCGCGGCGGTCCCGCCTTGCGCGTAGATCGTGCCCGCGTTCTGCCCCGCACCGCTGTAAGTCAGCGCCAGATCGCCTCGGCTCTGGATCGTGCCCGGGTTGTCGAGCGAGGCGAAGCTCCAGTCGAGCCCGTTGCCGAGCACAAGGCCCTGGTTAATCAGTGCGGTGCCGCTGCCATCCAGCGTGATCCGCCCCGTGGCCGTGGGGCTGGCGGGTGCCGTCTGGATCGTGCCGGTGAGGCGATTGGTAAGCGCGAGGCCTGTGCCGGAAAGCGTGATGTCGTCTTGCGCCGAGATCAGGCCGGCGTTGTCGAGCGCGGGTGCGCTGCCGGCAAAGGTCAGCGCCAGCTTGCCCAGCGAAACCAGCCGCGCGCCCTGCTGCACCTTGAGCGACCCAAGAGTGAGCGCGGCATTGCCGCTGGAGTTGGCCAGGAAAATCCGCCCGGCATCGTCTAGCAGACCCGCGACGGTGATTGCGCCGCCGGTTTCGGACTGGATCTGCCCTGCCGAGGCATTGTCGAGGTTGCCCGCAGCCAGTGTCAGCGTGGCATTGGCGCCGATCGTTCCGCTATTTGCCAGGGCGCCCGAAACGGTCAGCCCGAGATTGCCGTTCGCCACGACCGAGCCAGTGTTGGCCAGGCTGGCGAGCGTGACGGCCACCGTCTGACCGGTCACTTGGCCTGACTGGTCGGAGAAAGCGGTGTTGGCACCGCTGATGGACAACGCGCTGCCAGATGCAATGCGTCCGATGGCGGAATTGGTCAACGTAGCGGGATTGCTGCCCGCGATCAGCGAAAGGTTGCCCACCGCCTGCAACGCGCCACTGTTTGCCAGCACCGTGCTGAGATTGACAGTGAGCGCCCCGTTCGAGGCGAGGCTGCCGCTGTTGGTCAGCGAAGCGGCCGTGACCGTGCCGCTGCTCGCGGTATCGGCCGAGAGCACGAGGTTGCCGCTGTTGGCGAGCGTGCCCGCCACGTTGATCGTGTTCGATCCTGCTGTCGCGCCGATCGCGCCCGCGTTGTCGAGTGACGCAAGCCCCAGCGCCAGGCGATCGGCGGTGAGCACGCCGCCGGCGATGTTTACCAGCGACAGGCCACCATCGCTCGTCAACGCGACGGGTGGCGCGCCGGTGGCCGCCTGAGCGGCTACCACCCCGGTTGCCGCGTTGGTAAGGGTCACCGCGTTGGCGCCACCGTGAAGCGCCACGCCCCCGACGCCGAGCAGCGTGCCGGCGTTGCGAGCACCGGCCCCGGCAAGGGTGAGCGAAAGCAGACCATCAGCCTGCACGATCGCGCCCGCGGCATTGTCGAGCGCGCCGCCGAGCGTGATTGCGCCGCCGTTGCCCTTGGTGGTGAGGATCGTGCCTGCGTTCGCCAGCGTGCCGCTCGCCGAAAGGGTCACGCCGGTGCCACCCTGGATGCCGCCCGAGGCGCTGTTCGCAACGCTCGCCGCCGTGCCGGTCAACGTGGTCCCCGCGATCAGCACGCCCGAATTGCTGGCCGCGCCGGTGGCGGTGAACGCCAGCGCGCCATTGGCGTTTAGCGCGCCGGCATTGTCGAGCGACGCAAGGGTGAGCGCGATGCCGTTGCCGGTCAGCACCGAATTGGCCGCGGTGGTCAAATTGACCGCGGTGCCGCCGATGGTCACGGACTTGCCTGCAGCGGACCCCGCCTGGATGAATGCTCCTCCGGCATTTGTCACCGCCAGCGCGGTGCCGGTGCCGGTGATCGCCAGGCTGCCCTGCGCGAGCAGGTTGCCCTCGTTCACCAGCGTGGCACCGCCGATCCGCAGCGCGAGATCGGCCTGCGAGACGATCTGCCCGCCGGCCTGGTTGTCGAGCGTGCCTGCGCTGATTGTGCCGCTGCCGCTGGCGTTGGCGAGATAGATCGCGCCTGCGTTGACCAGCGCGCCGGCGGCGGACACGCTGCCGCCCATGCCCGATTGCAGCGTGCCCGTGGCAGCGTTGCTCAGCGAACCCGCCGTCACAACCAGCCCGCCATTGGTGCCGATGGTGGCGCGGTTGGTGAGCGTACCCGCAGCAGACAGGGTCAATGCACTGCCGCCAACGACCGTGCCGGCGTTATCGAGGCTAGCCAGCACCGCGTTGACCGTTGCGCCCGAGATGGCGGCGCCCGCGGCATTCGTGGCCACGGCGCCACCGTCGATCGTCAACCCGCGCGCGGCGCTGGCCGTGCCGTTATTGGCGAAGCTGGTCGCGAGGTGCAGCGCCAGATCGCGAGAGGCCTGGAGCGTGCCGGCGTTGGTCAGGCTACCCACGGTGATCGCAGCATCAGCGGCGGGATCGGTCGCGGCTATGAACAGTCCGGTGTTGGCCAGAGTGTCGGCGGTCGCGATAGTCCGGGCCGCTTGGACGGTCCCGTCATTGCGCAGTCCGGCCGCCTTAATCGACAGCGAACCGGCGGTGAGCAAGCGCCCGCCAGCGGCGTTGGTGAACGCCTCACTACCGCCGCCGCTGCGATCGGCCAACGTCAGGTCGCCTTGCGCAACGATTGTGCCGCTGTTGGCGGATGTGCCGCCGAGCTGAAGCGCGATTCCTCCGGCATTGGCAGCGATCGTGCCCGCATTGTTGAGGCCTGCCCCGGCGCGGACTGTCACCGCGCCGTTGTCGCTAACCACCGTGCCATTGCCTGCACTGCTGACGAAACCCGCAGCATCGAGCGTCAGCGCACCCGGGCTGGTTACCGCGTAGCTGCCCAGATCGAGATTGCCCGTGCCCGCAGTCAGCGTGAGGGCGCCACCGTTGCTGTAGACGAACCCGCTGCCGGTGGTTGCCAAGCTGCCGACGAGCCCCGTCAGCGAACCGGCGGCACCGTAGCTGGTACCGCCCAGCGTCGCGGCACCGGCGATGTCGAAGGACATTGTGCCGCCGGCATAGCGCTGGTTGGCGTTGGCCAGCGCAGTGGCGGAAGCGGTATCGGCCAACGCCGCAGACGTTAGCGACAGGTTGCCAGACGCAACGATCGCGCCACCGGTCAGGGTTGTCTTGCCCGCTGCGGCCAGCGCCAGGTCGCGCCCCGCGGTGAGGCTGGTATCGCTCGCGGTCAGGTCACCGGCGCCAGCAGAACCGGCAGCGATGGCAAGGTCGCGCGCGGCGGAGATACTGGCACGCAATTCGAGATCGCCCGCGGCGGTGATCGTCAAGTCGTCTGCCACCGCGGCCGCATCGCCCAGCAGCCGCACGCCGACCCCGGCCTCGGTCGCGATCAGGCGGATGCGGTTGGCGTAGATTCCGCCGACCGCGGTCGAATCGATGGCGTAGTCGGGCGCCGCGCCAACGCCGGCCAGTGCGGAGGCGGTTCGTGCCTGGTAGTCCCAGCGGTGAGCACCGCCGACGACATCGAGCACCTTCCCGTAAGCCGGCCCGCCCAGCGCGATCTTGCGGCCCAGCAGCGCAGCATAATCGGTTGTCTGGGCATCGAGCCCTGCTCCGGTTAACGCGATCGTCCCCCCGGTCACGTCGAAGCCGAGCAATTGTCCTGTGCCGTCGATCCGCGAACGTCCGGTAGTGAGCGTGAACGCGGCAGTGTTGATCACTCCGCACCCGCCGCAGGAAATCCCGTTTGGATTGGCAACGATTACGTCCGCCTTCTGCCCAGCCACCTCCAGATAGCCGGCGAGCACGGTGGGGTTGGTCGAGGTCACCTCGTTAAGGATCGCCCGGGCCGGCGCGGTGAGGTTGCGGTTGATGTCGACCAGCCCGGCCAGCTGGGTTGTCACCCGGCCTTCGGCATTGGCGTCGGCGGCGGTGGCGTTGTTGAGGACGACGCCCCGGCTGGAAACGTTGAAGGCATCGTAGGTGTTGACCGAGATTCCCGCCGCATTGGGATTGGCGATCTGCACCACCGGCACGCCGTTGTCGGCATTGCGGACCTGGGTGGCGGCGCTGTTCGGCGCCACTTGCGCCAACAGTTGGCCGCCGGGGGCCGAGACCAGCATTGCTGCCAGCGCCAGCGTGGAGACCGAGCTGGCCGAGAGCAGGCGGCGGGAGGGATTGCGGGTTGCCGTCAACGCGCGCATGGTTCGCATCCTAGAACGAGAGTGAGGCCCTGACGAAAGCCAGCGTGCCTTCGTCGGGAAGCGGCCCGCGAGAGATCGCGCGCGACGCTGTGAAATCGAGATTGACCGGACCGGCGCTGACGCCAACCCCGCCGGAGACGCCAGCGATGGTGCCGCTCGGTCCGCCCGGCGAGGCCGAGCCGACAAAGCCACCATCGAGTCCCAGGTGCGGGCGGATCAGCCCGCGCAGCGGGCCGATCTGCACGGGCAGCAGCGCCGTCAGATCGTTTTGCAGGAAGGCGCCGCGATCGGCCACGAGGCTGCCGACGAGAAAGCCGCGGACCGTGAACGGCGATCCGATCACCATCTGCTCGCTGCTGTAGAGCGGATCGAACGCGTATTGCGCTTCCACTTCGCTCGAGAAGACCAGACTGGTGCGGCCTGCGGGAAACGCGATCGAGTAGTAGGCATGCGCGGTCAGCTTGGTGAACTGCGCACGCGGGCCTCCCGGACCGGTCTGCGCAATCGCGTCGTCCAGCGCGCCAAGCGCCTTCAGTCCTTTGGCCGCGCCCAGGCCGAGCTTCAGCGAGCCGCGGCCCACCAGGATCGACCAGTTGGCATCGAATTCGAGCACGGTGAGCACGCGCGAGCTGACCGGCAGATAGATGCCGTTTATGTAGTTGCGGTTGCGCTTGTTGGTGATTTGCGCGGACAGTTCCACCTTGTTGTGGCTGTCGCGGTATATCTGGAGATCGGCGCGGCCGAAGGCGGTGGCGTTGTGCCCGGTCAGCACGAACATCGTACCGCCGCCGGTCACCGTCTGCGAGGTATAGTCCGAATCGTTGTAGCCCCCGCTCAGCGTCAGGGCGTTGCGCGGCACCGAGAACAGCACGCTGTTCGAGCGGGAATCGCGGTTCGGTCCGCCCGGGAACACGGTCTGCCGGCGTGAGTAGCTGATCAGGTCGTTCATCCCGAGCACATTGTCCAGGATGACCGTCCCGGTTGCCTGGTTGCGGCCGGTGGAAGGCTGTCCGGTGTTGTCGTAGGATCCGCTGACGTGGAGTCGCGATCCCACGCGGTTGGAGATGCGCACCACGCTGTAACCGGGCTGGGATCCCGGCAGGATGTCGAGCGTCGCATGGTTCGAGGCGAGGCGGTTGACCTGGTCGAGCCCCTGTTCGAACACGCGCAGGTTGAAGGCCTTGTTGGCCACATTGCCGAAGGCGCCGGTCATATTGATCGTGCCCTTGGCCTTGTCGTCCAGCTCGACCTTCTCGACCTTGCCTTCCACCACATCGAGCACAAGCACGCCCTGCTGCAGGCTTTGCGGCTTGATGTAGACCCGCGTCGTCGGCCGGCTCTTCTCGATGTAGAAGCGGGTGATGTCGGACAACAGGTTCTCGACGTCGCCGAGCCCGAGACAGCGGCCTATGTAGGGCGCGGTGAGTTCGCGGCGGCGGCCTTCATCCAGCAGCGGACTATGTTCGAATTCGATCGCCTTGATCTCGCGGCAGGAGCCTTGACTGGCGACCGCCTTTTCGTGGGTCGGGACCTCGATTACGGTCTGCGGCTGCGGGCTGGTCAGGATGCGGGTGACATCCTGCTGGATCTGTTCCTGCTGCTGGCGTTGCAGGACCTCGCCCTGTCTTGTCGCATCCACGGGGGGAGCAGGCGGCGCCGCTTGGGCCGCCGCTGGTTCCGTACCAAGGCCCGCGTGCAACGCCAAAGCCAGCCCGAGCGAACCCAGCGGCCCGCTATTCCCGATCTTCATCCCCCGCATCCATTTCGGATACACACCTTGGGAAGTGCAGGAAATCACGACATTTTGACTGCCTGGGCGCTGAGACTAATCAAAATGTATGGTGCGATTCCCGGCGTGGGACAGTGCTCGCAGGGGAAGCGCTCAGGGCCATGGACACTCACCCCCAACCACGAGGCGATCGGGCCAATCCGTTTTGATTGTCCAGCCTTGCGTCAGGCAAATTCGAAGGCTTGTCGCGAAACGGTTTTTCGATGATGAGGTCGCATCGATGGCGAGGGGGCCGTCGGGGTTACCGTTCGAGCGGGGGCAAGTGTTGTCCAGTCCCAACTTCCTATTGATTGACGACCACGGCTTGTTCAGTGCGGGCGTGGAACTGATTATCCGGCAAAGCTTTCCCGGCGCGCGGCTCGCTTCGTTCGCGGCTCTCGGGACGGCGCTGGAATGGAATGGGGCGATTCCCGACGTCGTGCTGCTCGATATCAATCTGCAAGGCATAGGTGGCATCGAAGCCGTACCGATGCTGCGACTGCGGTGGCCCGGCTGCCGCATCGTGTTCGTCACCTCTGAGCAGGACCAGGCGGTGCTGGCGCGCGCTATGGCCAGCGGCGTCGAGGCCATGGTCGCGAAATCCGAATCGCCCGAACGCCTTGTCTCGGTCCTGCGGCGGCAGGTGCCTGGAATCCAGCCCGAAACCGCTGGCTCGCCGGACTTCAGTCCACGCCAGGTTGAAGTGCTGAAATTGCTGAGCCAGGGCCAGTCGAACAAGGCGATCGGCCGGACTCTGGGTCTTTCCGAATTCACCGTGCGCGGGCATGTTCAGCTGATCCTGAAAACGCTCGGCGTAACCAACCGCACTGCCGCGGTGTTCCGCGCGCGCGAGGTGGGCTTATTGTGACGCCAGGTGTCGCTGCGGCTTCGGACCAGGACTTGATGGCTTCCCCGCAACGCGCGGTGCTCGTGGAACAGGTGCGCCTGATCTACGGCGTGCTCGGCCGCTCGTCATGGTCCACCTTGGCGCTATCGCTGTTCGTCGCCTGGGTGCTGCGCCAGCTGGGAATGCCGATCGCGATCTGGCTGGCCACGCAGACGCTGCTCAAGCTGGGCGAGCAGATCGAGATTCGCTGGTTCATTCGTGACGAGGCGATCGCCGCGCATCCCGAGCGAATGGTGCGGCGGCTGATGGTGACCCAGTCTCTCCACGCCGCGGGATGGGGTGCGCTGCTGTGGATTGCCGCGGCCAAGGCCCAGCCGGACCAGTTCATATTCGTGGTCATGGCGATCGGTGGAGTGCTGAGCGGCGGCATCACCTCGTACAGCCCGCTGCCGCGCGTGCACCTGGCTTATATCTGCACGTTCATCGTGGTGGAACTGGTCTCGTTCGTGGCTCTTTGGCTGACGGCAGGCAGCAACCCTTACTTTACCTACATGCCGCTGCTGATGATCATCTATTGCCTTGGCACTTATTCCAATACCACGGTGGCGGGGCAAACGTACCAGCGCACCATCGAGCTGAGTTTCCGCAACGCTGAACTTGCCCGCAGCCTCGAGCGCGAGGTGGACCATGCCCGGTGTGCGCAGGTCGAGGCGGACGCCGCCAATGCGGCCAAATCGACCTTCCTGGCTTCGGCCAGCCATGACCTGCGCCAGCCGATTCACGCGCTCGGCCTGTTCCTCGCCTTGCTCGATCGCAGCCGGCTTGACGACTTGCAACGCGACACGATGAATCAGGCTCTTGCCGCCCTGCGGGCGTCATCTGAGATGCTCGACGCCCTGCTCGATTTCTCGCGCGCCGAAGCGGGCGTGATTGTCCCGCAATGGCAGTCCTTTGCCATCGGCCCGGTCCTGCGCCAAATCGAGGAAGAGACGGGCAGCACGGCTGACGATCGGCAGTTGTTTTACCGGACGCGCGACAGCGATCTGTGGGTTCGGTCCGACCCGACCCTGGTCAAACTGATCCTGCAAAATTTCGTGACCAATGCGATCCGCTACACGGTCAGCGGAGGCCTGCTCGTCGGTTGCCGCCGGCGCGGCACGGTGGTGCGAGTTGAGGTGTGGGACACCGGCATCGGCATTCCGCCGGATCACCACGAGGCCATTTTTGCTGACTTTCTGCAATTGTCGAACCCGGAGCGTGACCGTCGCAAAGGTCTCGGATTGGGCCTTGCCATCGCGCGCCGGCTCGCAGACCTGATCGGTGCACGGATTACGCTCAGCTCGAAGCCTGGTCAGGGAAGCGTGTTCGGACTCGAGCTTCCGGCGAGTGTGGCGACGTCCCCGCTCGAAACGCAGCCCCAGCCGGCAGTACTGCCTGCGTTCAAGCGATCGGGTGGCCGCGTACTGATTCTGGAGGATGACGAGGCAGTGCGCCAAGGCTTGTGCGCCCTGCTTACCGATGCCGGCTTCGATGCAGTAGGCTGTGAAACCATTGCGCAAGCCTGTGAAGCAGCGCAGCGAGAAGCGCCAGATCTTGCAATCTGCGATTTCCGGCTGCGCAATGGTGAAAACGGGATAGAGGCCACGCGCCGGCTCCGCGCTTTGGCGGGCCAGGAACTACCGGTTCTTTTGATTACCGGCGATACCCATCCCACTCGTCTCGCCGAGGCAGCCCGCGCCGATTTGACCGTGCTGCATAAGCCGGTGCCCGCCGATTTGCTGCTCAAAACGATAGGCAATTCAATTTCGGCTCCTCTTCCAACGCATGCAGCTGCCGAGAACAGATAGCTTAACGATACAATGTCCGGATGCTCGCGTCGTGCTCGACGCCTGGCGACACGGCTAAAACCACGTCAGGCCAGGCTTGAAACGCGGCCGGAAGACACTCGCCGAGAATGCCGGCGATCCGACCCGTTGCATACCCTCCACCACTCTGAACTTTGCCCGAACATGGCCGTCAGATTAGAGAAGATTCGCGTAGAGGTGCAAGGTCACACCTGCGCGACATATGTCGCATCCATGTTGCACGGACTGGCCGGACGCCATGTAAAATGGCGGAATAGCGCAGCACTGGATGCAACGCGAATGCGACAAAACTGAGCCTAGGATCGCGCCCTTCGTGAGCCTAACCAACTGATTTATCGAGATAAAAATGGTAGCGGAGGAGGGACTCGAACCCCCGACACGCGGATTATGATTCCGCTGCTCTAACCGGCTGAGCTACTCCGCCCCATCGCGCGATCGCAGGGGATCGCTCGGCAGGCCGCGCTCTTAAGCGGGGAGCCGCGCGGGGTCAACAGGGGAAACACGGGTTGCACCAAGTTTCTGGATCGGCGTTCCCGCCCCGTTTCATCGCCCTCGCCCGCGGAAGGAACACTGCGCGACACCCTCCCACGGACCGCCCCTGTAACGGTGCAACGCCAGCCCTGCGAAGCGGAACGCGCGCGGGTGGAAGCCTGCCTCCAGCGCCGTCTGCAACGACCGCGCCGCCGCGCGTTCGACCTTGTTCTGGACGGTGACGTGCAGGCGGGGGCGATGGCTGTCCTGCGCGGTCAGCAGGCCGTGGAAATGCTCGGCGATGTCATCGCGCAGCGCCAGCAGCGGCGCACACTCGATGGCGAATGCCGTGCCCTTGCCCAGGTCCATCACGCCGGAAAGCCGGGCCTCTGGCGGCGCATGGTCCGCGCAGACGCGCGCCAGCAAGGCCCGTGCTTCCTCCTCTGCAAAAGGCGGAAGCGCGTGAAACAGCGTTACGTGCGCGGCCAGGAAATTGCGCTCCGGCGGAAAATGGGCACGCCGCAGGCGGTCGAGCCAAGCTTGTTCCGCCGGCGGCAGCGTGGCGGTGACGATCAGCGGGGAGCGGCCCGCCGGCGCCCCTGCGCCCGGCTCGTCCGCATCAAAGCTCTCCACGTTGCCGCCGCAGCGCAAACCACTTGGCCACGTTGGCGTTGTGCTCCTGCAGGGTGGACGCGAAGACATGCCCGCCCGTGCCATCCGCCACCATGTAGATCGCCTCGGTCTTCGCCGGGTTCAGCACCGCCTCGATCGAAGCGCGGCCGGGGTTGGTGATCGGCCCCTTGGGCAGGCCGACCATGGTGTAGGTATTGTAGCCGTTGACGGCCTGGATTTCCGACTGGCGGATGCGGCGGCCCAGCGGCTTGCCCTTGGTGATCGGATAGATGATCGTGGGGTCCGCCTGCAGCAGCATCCCCTTGCGCACGCGGTTGGAATAGAGCCCGGCGACCATGCCCCGCTCGGAAGGCTTGCCCGTCTCCTTCTCCACGATCGAGGCGAGGATCACCGCGTCGCGCGGGGTCTTGGCCACCGTATCGGGCGATCGCTTCGCCCACAGGTCCGCCAGCGTCTTGTCCATCGCCGCCTGCATCCGCTTCAGCACCGCCTCGCGGCTCTCGCCGCGCTGGAAGGCGTAGCTGTCGGGCAGGACCGAGCCTTCTTCCGGCACCGCGACCTTGCCGGTCAGCAGCGGCTGGTTCATCAGCCGCTCGTAGACCATGATCGACGGCAACCCTTCGGGCACGGTCACCATCCGGCGGATGGTGCCTTCCGCGCCCTGCAGGATCTTGAGGATTTCCGAAGCGCTGGCATGGCGCGGCAGCAGGAATTCGCCGGCCTTGATCGGCTCGTCGCTGCCAAACAGCTTGGCGTGCGCCCGGAACGAGGAAGCCGAGGGGATCGCCCCTTCCTTCTCCAGCTTGGCCGAAAGGCTCCACAGCGCCACGCCATCGGGCACGACGAAGGTCGTGTCCTTGGCCAAGGGTCCGGGGCCGTACCACGTGTAGAAAAAGCGGCCGACGGCCAGCAGAAGCACCATCGCCGCCGCCAGCGCCAGCAACCATGCCTTGCCGCGAAACATCATCTTCCGGCTCCCGGCCCAGCTTCCTGCTTTGCCGCGGACGCCACGCCGACGCCCGCTCAGACCGCTTTCACGATCAGGCTGGCATTGGTGCCACCGAACCCGAAGCTGTTGTTGAGCGCGGCGCGCACCGTGCGCTTCTTCGCATGGTGCGGCACCAGGTCCACGCCCTCGGTTCCCTCGTCGGGATTGTCGAGGTTGAGCGTGGGCGGCACGATCTGGTCGCGGATGGCGAGGATGCAGAAGATCGCTTCCACCGCCCCGGCGCCACCCAGCAGATGGCCGATGGCGGACTTGGTGCTGCTCATCGAAGCGCCGCCCAGGTCATTGCCAAGCACACGCTTGACTGCGCCAAGCTCGATCGTGTCGGCCATGGTCGAGGTGCCATGAGCGTTGACGTAATCGATGTCGCCCGGTTCCATCCCGGCCTTGCGCAGCGCCATCCGCATGGCAAGTTCCGCGCCCTTGCCTTCCGGATGCGGCGCGGTGACGTGGTAGGCATCGCCCGACAGGCCATAGCCGACGACTTCGGCATAGATTTTCGCGCCACGCGCCTTGGCGTGCTCGTACTCTTCCAGCACCACCACGCCGGCGCCCTCGCCCATCACGAAGCCGTCGCGGTCCTTGTCATAGGGGCGGCTCGCCTGCTCCGGGCGGTCGTTGTAGCTGCAGTTCAGCGCGCGCGCCTGGGCGAAGCCGGCCACGCCCAGCGGGTTGATCGTGCTTTCCGCACCGCCCGCCAGCATCACGTCGGCATCGCCGTCCTTGATCATGCGCGCGGCATCGCCGATCGAGTGCGCGCCGGTGGAGCACGCCGTCACCACGGCGTGGTTCGGCCCCATAAGACCGTACTTGATAGAGACCTGGCCCGAGATCAGGTTGATCAGGCGGCCGTGGACGAAGTGCGGGGAAACCCGGCCCGGTCCCTTTTCATGCAGGACGATCGATTCGCTTTCGATGCCCGGCAGGCCGCCGATGCCCGAACCGATCGAACAGCCGGTGCGCAGCTTCAGATCATCATCCATGTCGACAAGGCCGGCGTCTTCCAGCGCCTGCCCCGCGGCATCGATGCCATAGACGATGAACGGATCGACCTGGCGCTGGATCTTGTGATCGACGCGCTTGCCCGGATCGAAGCCGTATTCGTGGTCCGCCGGCTTCACCTCGCAGGCGATCAGGCACTTCTGGCCCGTCGTGTCGAACTTCGTGATCGGCCCCGCGCCGGATTTCCCGGCCAGCAGGTTTTTCCACACGGTTTCGACGTCGGCCCCCAGCGGAGTGACGAGGCCCAGTCCGGTTACGACCACACGACGCATGAGATTCTCCGAAACTTCCATTCGCGGCCCTGGCCCATCGCTGGCCCGGCACTTTCACGCACAACAGGCCCAGACCCCCTGCGGGCTGAGCCTGTCGAGGCCCCGTCCTTCACTTTCCGGCCGGGAGTCCGGGGAAAAAGGACAGCCCTTCGACAAGCGCAGGGCAGACGGGGGTAATCTGTAAGAGCCTGATCAGCCCTTGTTTTCGTCGATGTACTTGATCGCGTCGGAAACGGTGGAGATCTTCTCCGCCGCGTCGTCGGGGATCTCGACGCCAAATTCTTCCTCGAAGGCCATGACCAGCTCGACGATGTCGAGCGAATCGGCGCCCAGGTCGTCGATGAAGCTGGCGTCTTCGGTGACCTTGTCGGCCTCGACGCCGAGGTGCTCGACAACGATCTTCTTAACGCGGTCGGCGGTATCGCTCATAAATGCCCCTTCGAAGGAAAGCGGTTGGTTTTTGTTTCGGCTTTCGCCCTAATGTGCGGATTGCTGGCTGGCAAGTAGGGCGTGAACGGCGATGCCGCAAGCACCCCACGGCCCGCCATCATCCCTTTGACGGCTCCACCACGCGGATATGCAGTTCGCGCAACTGCTTGAGGCCCGCCGGCGAAGGCGCGCCCATCAGCAGATCCTCCGCGCGCTGGTTCATCGGGAACAGCGAGATTTCGCGCAGGTTCTGCACGCCGCAGATCAGCATGACGATGCGGTCCACGCCGGCGGCCATGCCGCCGTGCGGCGGCGCGCCATACTGGAACGCGCGGTAGAGCCCGCCGAAACGCTCCTCGACGTCCTCTTTCGACAGGCCGACCAGCTCGAACGCCTTGACCATCGTTTCGGGCGACTGGTTGCGGATCGAGCCGGACGCGATCTCGTAGCCGTTGCAGACGAGATCGTACTGGAAGGCGTTTATCGTCAGCGGATCCTGCGTGTTGAGCGCCTCCAGCCCACCCTGCGGCATCGAGAACGGGTTGTGGCTGAACTCGACCTTCTTGTTCTCCTCGTCCCATTCGTAGAACGGGAAATCGACGATCCAGCACAGCGCGAACCGGTCCTTGTCGACCAGGCCGAGCTGTTCGCCCACGCGGTTGCGGGCGAGGCCCGCAAGCTTGGCCGCCTGGTCTTCCTTGCCGGCCGCGAAGAACAGGCCGTCATCGGCGCCAAGGCCGAGTTCGGCATAGAGCCTCTCCATGCCTTCCGTGCCGTGGTTCTTGGCGATCGGGCCGCCGAACTCTCCCCCCTTGCGGGTGACGTAGCCAAGCCCCGCGAAACCTTCGCCGCGCGCCCAGTCGTTCATGTCATCGAAGAACTTGCGGCTCTTGTCGGCCGTGGCGGGCGCCGGAATGGCGCGGACCACGCCGCCCGTGCCCACGATCTTCTCGAACAGGCCGAACCCGGACTGGGTGAAGTGCGTGGAAACGTCGGTGATGAGCAGAGGGTTGCGCAGGTCCGGCTTGTCCGAACCGTACTTCAGCATGGCCTCGCTGTAGGGAATGCGCGGGAACTGGCCGATCGGGGTGACCGGGCGCCCTTCCGCGAACGCCTCGAACACGCCGCCGATCACCGGCTCCATCGTCTCCCACACTTCTTCCTGCGTCACGAAGCTCATTTCCAGGTCGAGCTGGTAGAACTCGCCCGGCAGGCGGTCGGCGCGCGGGTCCTCGTCGCGGAAGCACGGGGCGATCTGGAAATAGCGGTCGAAGCCCGCCACCATCAGCAGCTGCTTGTACTGCTGCGGCGCCTGCGGCAGCGCATAGAACTTGCCGGGGTGGATGCGGCTCGGCACCAGGAAGTCGCGCGCGCCTTCGGGGCTGGACGCGGTAAGGATCGGCGTCGAGTATTCGGTGAAGCCCGCCGCTTCCATCCGCCGGCGCATGTCCGAAATGACCTTGGTGCGCTTGACGATGTTGGCGTGCAGCGTTTCGCGGCGCAGGTCGAGGAAGCGGAACTTGAGGCGGATGTCTTCCGGGTATTCCTGCTCGCCGGCCACCGGCATCGGCAGTTCCTCCGCCGCCGACAGCACCGTGGCGGACCGGGCGAAGACCTCGATCTCGCCGGTCGGCAGGTTCGGGTTGACGGTGCCTGCAGCGCGCGCCTTCACTTCGCCGTCGATCGTCACCACGCTTTCCACGCGCAGCCCTTCCAGCAGCGGCAGCGCCGCGCTGTCGGCATCGGCCACGATCTGCGTCATGCCATAGTGATCGCGCAGATCGACGAACAGCACGCCGCCGTGATCGCGCTTGCGATGGACCCAGCCGGAAAGGCGAACCACCTGGCCGACATGCTCGCGCGAGAGGGCGCCGCAGGTATGGGAACGGTAAAGGTGCATCGAAGGTCTTTCCAATCGGTCTGCAATAAGGCAGGGGGATATGCGCGGCTAACAGGCGATAGCCGTCATTTTGTCAAGCCGAGGACCCGCACGGGTCCATCCACAGGCCCCCGAAGGGGACGGGGTCAAAAAGAAAAGATCGATGAAGATACATTCGCTGATCACCACCACCGACGCTCTCGCCGCCTTGTGCGAACGCCTCGCGAAATCCGATTTCGTCACCGTCGACACGGAATTCATGCGCGAGAACACCTATTGGCCCGAACTCTGCCTGGTGCAGATCGCCAATACCGAGGAAGCCGCCGCAGTCGATCCGCTCGCGCCGGGAATAGACCTTTCCCCGCTGCTCGACCTGATGGTCGACAATGAGGAGGTGCTCAAGGTCTTCCACGCCGGCGGGCAAGACGTGGAAATCATCTACAACCTCACCGGCAAGACCCCGCACCCGATCTTCGACACGCAGATCGCGATGATGGCGGTGAGCCAGTCGGAACAGATCGGCTATTCCAACCTCGTCGAAAGCTGGCTGGGCCTGTCGATCGACAAGGGCGCGCGCTTCACCGACTGGTCGCGCCGGCCGCTCACCGAACGCCAGATCGAATACGCGATCGGCGACGTGACGCACCTGTCGAAGATCTTTCCCAAGCTGCTCAAGCGCCTGATCAAGACCGGGCGCGGCGAATGGCTCGACATCGAGATGGAAAAGCTGGCGGACCCGGCCAACTACAAGTCCGATCCGCAGACCGTATGGCAGAAGATCCGCCCCCCCAGCCGCAATCCCGCAGTGCTGGGCCGGATGCGCGCCATCGCCGCCTGGCGCGAGGCCGAGGCAATGGACAAGAACATTCCGCGCGGCCGCATCATGCGCGATGAAACGCTGGCCGACATTGCCAGCCACCCCCCGCGCGAACAGCACGAACTCGCCAAGGTGCGCGGGCTTTCGAGCGGATGGAAGGACAACGAGATCGGCCGCCGCCTGATGCAAACGCTCGCCGAGGCTAAGCCGCTGACCGAAGCCGAAATGCCGCCCAAGGCGCCGCGCGGCGCGCCACTGGGCAAGGAAGGCGCGCTGGTGGCCGACCTGCTCAAGCTGCTGCTCAAGATCCGCAGCCGCGAGATCGACATCGCCGCCCGCCTGCTGGCGCGCAGCGACGATCTGGAGGCGCTGGCCGCCGGGCAGCGGCGCAACCTGCCGATCCTGGAAGGATGGCGCTTCGAGCAGTTCGGGCGCGACGCGCTCGATCTCGTCGAGGGCAAGCTGGCCTTCGCGGTCGTGGGCGGCAAGCTGAAGATGGCGCACATCGACGACATCGGCGGCGGCAGTGCGGCCGAACCGGTCGCGCATATCGACTGAGCGCATGTCCACCTACCTGCCCACGCTCAAGCAGCTCCAGTATCTCGTCGCCCTGCACGAACACGGCCACTTCGGCCGCGCGGCGGATGCGTGCTTCGTCTCGCAGTCCACGCTTTCGGCGGGCCTGCGCGAACTGGAAACGCTGCTGGGCGTGACGCTGGTCGAACGCACCCGCCGCGTCGTCCGCTTCACGCCGCTGGGCAACCAGGTCGTCGCCAAAGCGCACCGCCTGCTGCGCGAGGCGGAAGAGCTGTCCGAACTCGTCCAGTCGCACGGCGCGCCGCTGGCCGGCGAGTTGCGCATGAGCGTGATCCCCACGATCGCGCCGTTCCTGCTGCCACGCATCCTGCCGCGCCTGCGCAAGGAACGCCCGCAATTGCGCCTGTTCCTGCGCGAGGAGCCGAGCGCGGCGGCGATCGAATCGCTCCATCACGGGCGCGCCGATTGCGTGCTGCTGGCCCTGCCCTTCCCCACCGGCGAAGTGGAATCGGAGCATCTCTTCAACGACCGGCTCTATGTCGCCTTCCCCAAGGATGATCCGCGCGATCCGCCGGACAGCGTTCCGCCCAGCATCATCGACGAGAATCGCCTGCTGCTGCTGGAAGACGGGCACTGCCTGAAGGAACACGCGCTGGCCGCGTGCAACCGCCCGGAACTGCGCGCCAGCGCGACGATGATTGGTACCTCGCTGCACACCCTGGTGCAGATGGTCGATAACGGGCTGGGCCTGACCATGCTGCCCGAAATGGCGGTCGAGGCGGGCATTCTCCACGATACCGACATCGTCGCGCGCCCGCTGCAGGCCAACCATGCCTGGCGCGAGATCGCGCTGGTCTGGCGCAAGAATTCGCCGCGCGGCGAAGAGTTCAGGCTGCTGGCGCAGGAGCTGCGGGCCGGCTGAAGCGACGCTGGCTGGCCAGTGTCCGTTCCGGCGCGTCAGTCCATATGCTTGAGGCCCACCCGCAGATAATCCCACCCGGTCACCAGCGTCAGCGCGGCCGCACCCCACAGCGTGGTCAGCCCCACGGTGTGCGGCAGGTTGAAGGTGAAGCCGCCCAGCGTCGCCGTCCAGCCTGGCAGCGCGCCGCCCAGGATCAGCGCGCCCAGCGAAATCATCTGGAACGTCGTCTTCCACTTGGCGAGCTTGGACACCGGCACCGAGACCTGGATGCCGCCCAGAAACTCGCGCAGGCCCGACACGGCAATCTCGCGCAGCAGGATCACCAGCCCCGCGATCACATGCATGTCGCCCACGTAAGGCCCGGTCAGCACGCCCTGCGCGGTCAGCACGAGGATGACCGCCGCCACCATGATCTTGTCGGCGATGGGATCGAGGAAGATGCCGAGCTTGGAAACCGCTCCCTGCGCCCGCGCCAGATAGCCGTCGAAATAGTCGGTGATGCCCATCAGGCAATAGACCGCGAAACCGATCCCGTAGCCCAGCGGCCAGCGGGGGAACCACAACAGCGCGGCGAGCACCGGAACGGTGACAATGCGCGACAGCGTCAGGATGTTGGGCAGCGTCAGCATCGCCCCTGCCATACGATGCTCTGCCGCAACGCGAAACCTCCAGTCCGGAATTTTCTGACGTCACGGAAACATCACGCGGCACTGCAACGAGGCGTGGCCCGCAACGGGACACCCGCGTGACCGCCGATGCCGGAATTGCCTCCGGCCTGTGTGAAAACATGCGTTTGCCCCTTGCCCGTGCCGGTCATGGCGGTAAGGGTCTGCGGCGAACGGGGATGCTTGGCCAGAAAGTATGACGACATCGACGCATCTCATTCATACGCGCCGTTTTCTGCCCTTGTTCGTCACGCAGCTGCTGGGCGCGTTCAACGATAATCTCTTCAAGAACGCGATGGTGCTGTACGTGGTGTACAGTATCTATAATTCCGAAGCGGAAGAGGCGCGCTTCTCCGCGATAGCCTCGGCGCTGTTCATCCTGCCGTTCTTCCTGCTTTCGGCGCTGGCCGGGCAACTCGCCGACATGCGCGACAAGGCGCGGATCATCCGCATCATCAAGTTCTGCGAGATCCTGATCATGCTGGCGGGCGGCGCCGGCCTTGTGCTGGCGTGGAAGGGCATCGCCATCCACACCGCCGCCATTCCGCTGATGCTGGCCGCGCTGCTGGCCATGGGGGTGCATTCCACCTTTTTCGGCCCGATCAAGTACGCGATCCTTCCGCAGCACCTGCACGCCAACGAGGTGCTGGCCGGCACCGGGCTGGTCGAGGCGGGCACCTATCTCGCGATCCTGGCGGGCACGATCCTGGCGGGATGGATTCCGGTGGAATGGGCCGCAGGCGGCGTGATCGTCACCGCCATGATCGGCTATCTCGCCGGCCGGCAGGTTCCCCCGGCGGAGCCGCTGACCGCCGCGCAACCGCTCGATTACCACATCTGGCGTTCCTCGCTAACGCTGATCCGCAACACCACCCGGCACCGGCGCGTGTTTCTGGCGATCATGGCGATCAGCTTCTTCTGGACGATCGGCGCGGTGCTGTTCATCCAGTTCCCCCCGCTCGCCAAGAACGTGCTGAGCGCCAGCAAGGAAGTGGCCAGTCTGTTCCTCGTGGTGTTCTCGATCGGCGTCGCCATCGGCTCGGTCTCGATCAACGCGCTGCTCAAGGGCACGGTATCGGCGCGCTATTCGCCGTGGTCGGTGATCGCGATGGGCCTGTTCATCGTCGCCTTCCATTTCGTCTGCCGCGCCTGGACGCCGCCCGAGGACGGGCTGCTGATGAATGTCGGCACCTTCGTCCATCATCCCATGGCGGTGCCGCTGCTGCTCTCGCTGCTCGGCATCGCGGTGGCGGGTGGCATGTTCGTGGTGCCGCTCTATGCGTTCCTGACCACCGTGGTCGACAAGTCCGAAACCGCGCGCACGATCGCGGCCAACAACATCGTCAATTCGGGCGCGATGGTGGTGGGCGCGGCGCTGGCCGCGGGCCTCAGCGCGGCCAAGGTGGCGCTGATCGACCAGTTGCTGCTGGGCGCGGCGATGTGCCTGGTTTCCGCCTGGCTGGGCCAGTTGCTCTACACCGCCGAACGCGCCTCCGCCGACGAGGCTTCGCCAGCCTGAGGCGCGGCAATCCGCCCGGTCAGGCGATCCACGCCATGATGGCGACGAAGCAGGCGCAATAGGCGATCAGGAAGTCCTTGATGTCCTGCGTAGTGATATGGCGCGGATCGACCGGTTTCGAGCGCAACTCGGCACGGCGCATCGCTTCCAGCACTTCCGGCTCGAACACCGGCAGCGCGCGGAGCACCCGCGCCGGCAGGCGTCGCCGGAACGGATGGCCGGAGGTTTTGCGAAGACCGAACTGGGGACGAAGCGACGTTTCCATGGCGCCGCTTTAACGCCTTGTTCACCACTGTGATCCCCGGTTCCACGTCGCTTTTTGGCACAGTGCCGGAGCGGGACAGTTATGCGGTGGCGGCTTCCGACATGGCGATGATCCGCGCCCATTCGTCCGGCTTCACCGCCGAAACGGACAGGCGCGATTGCCGGATCAAGTCCATATCGGCCAGTTCCGGCGTGGCCTTGATCTGCTTGAGCGTGACCGGGTGCTTCAGCTTTTCGACCGGCTTGACCTTGACCGCGGCCCACTTGCCCTCCGGATCGGTCGGGTCGGTGAGGCCGCCCTTGCTGATAGCGATCACGCCCACGATCTCCAGCCCGATGTTGGAGTGGTAGAAGAAGGCGAGATCGCCCTCCTTCATCGTGCGCAGGTTCCGCGCGGCCAGATGGTTGCGCACCCCGTCCCATGTCCCCTCGCCTTCGGCGACCAGATCGTCCCAGCTATAGGCATCGGGTTCCGACTTCATCAGCCAAAGCGCCACACCATCCTTGATTTTGATCATGAAAGCCTTCCGCAAACCGGGTATGCGGGCCTCATAACCGCAATTTGCGCACAGGAATATCATGAACCTCGAAACTTTGCCGGTGCTCTCGCTCGCAAGCGATCCGGCCGCGCTTTCCCGCGATCTGGGCGAAAGCTTCCAGACTTTCGGCTTCGCCATGGTGCGGGATCATGGCATCGATCCGGCCCTGATCGCCCGGGCCTGGGAACTGACCGAAGCCTTCTTCGCCCTGCCCGAGGAGGAGAAGCGCTCCTATTTCCTCGACGGCCTTGCCGGCGCGCGCGGCTATACCCCGTTCGGCGTGGAAATCGCCAAGGGCGCCAAGGCGCGCGACCTCAAGGAGTTCTGGCACGTGGGGCGCGACCTGCCGGCGGGCCATCCGCTCGCCACCACGTCGATGCCGCCCAACATCTGGCCCGCCCGGCCAGAAGGATTCCGCGAGACGTTCGAAGCGCTCTACGCCGCCTTCGACCAGACCGGCGCGCGCATCCTGTCGCGCATCGCGGTCTGGCTGGGGCTGGATGAAAACTGGTTCGATCCCGCCATCGCCGACGGCAACTCGGTGATGCGCCTGCTGCACTATCCGCCCGTGCCCTCGGCCGAGGGCGGTGCGATCCGCGCCGGCGCGCACGAGGACATCAACCTCATCACGCTGCTACTGGGCGCGGAAGAAGCGGGTCTCGAACTGCTGACCAAGGACGGCCGCTGGATCGGCGTCTCCCCGCCCGACGGCGCGCTCGTCGTCAACATCGGCGACATGCTGCAGCGCCTGACCAACCACGTGCTGCCATCGACCACGCACCGTGTCCGCAATCCGGAAGGCCCGCGCGCCGCGTTCAGCCGCTATTCGATGCCCTTCTTCCTGCACCTGCGCAGCGACTTCGCGTTCCGGACGCTGCCCCAGTGCGTCACGCCCGTCAACCCGGACCGCTATCCGGTCTCTATCACCGCCGACGATTACCTGCAGGAACGCCTGCGCGAAATCGGCCTGAAGAAATAAGTCTGAAGATACACCGGGCGGCGCGGTCGGTTCACGCCGGACCGATCGCGCGCAGCGGCTTCGAAATGTCGGGATAATAAGGGGATGGTGGACGCACTAGGGCTCGAACCTAGGACCCGCTGATTAAGAGTCAGCTGCTCTACCAACTGAGCTATGCGTCCATTCCCGTCATGCAAACGGGGGGATGGTGGAGCCGAGGGGGATCGAACCCCTGACCTCTACAATGCCATTGTAGCGCTCTCCCAGCTGAGCTACGGCCCCACGGTATCCAGCGGAAACGCCCTGGGAGGCGGTCCGTCCGGCAGTTGCCCTGCCAGGAGCCGGGCCTTTAAGTGAGGCCCGCGCGGCTGGCAAGAGCAATTTTCGCCACCGCCGCAATTTTGTGACCGGAGCTTCCACACCCGCAAACCAGCGGACCGGAAGCTCCCGCCGGAACTCAGTTTTCGTCGGCTTCGTCGTCGTGACCGGGCACGCCCAGATCATCGTCGCCGCCCAGATCGACGTCGTTGTCGGGCGAATCGCCGTCCTCGTCGATGTCCAGATCCTCGTCGGCCAGATCGACGTCGGCGTCAGCCTCGACCTTCTCCTTCTGGATTTCCTCGTAGGGAATCGGTTGCTTGGACTTCAGCACCGGTTCGGGCTGCCAGGCGTACTTGCATTCGACGCAGGTGACCGGGTCCGCATTGCCCAGGTCGTAGAAGCGGGTGCCGCACTTCGGGCAGGTGTGCTTGGCGCCCCATTCAGGCTTGACCATGAAATGTCCTCGATCTTGCCGGCGGCGGAAAGCCGCAGGCCGGAAACTTGTGCTTGATGGTTACCCGCGCCGCCAAAATCAAGCCGCGGGGCACCAATCGGTCGCGCGCCTTGCCATAGCGCGATGGCGCTGTCAAAAGCCCGCGTTCGCAAAGGCTCAGGCCTTGCCCGATCCGCCCGCCCGGAAGACCCGCCAGGAAGACCCGAACGTGACTGCCGCCGATCCTTCGCAGATGCGCCCCCGCCGCTTCACCGCCACCGGCCCGCTGCGCGGCCGCATTCGCGTGCCGGGAGACAAGTCGATCAGCCACCGGTCGCTGATGCTGTCCTCGCTGGCGGTTGGCGAAAGCCGCGTGACCGGCCTGCTGGAAGGCGAGGATGTGCTGTCCACCGCCGCCGCGATGCGCGCGATGGGCGCGGACATCGAACGCGTCGGTCCCGGCGAATGGCGGATCAACGGCGTGGGCGTGGGCGCGCTGCTGCAACCGGCACAGGCACTCGACATGGGCAATTCGGGCACCTCAACCCGGCTCCTGATGGGCCTTGTCGCCAGCCATCCGATCACCGCCTGCTTCACCGGCGACGCCAGCCTGTCCAAGCGCCCGATGGGCCGGGTCATCACCCCGCTGTCCGAAATGGGCGCGACGTTCACCGCCTATCCCGGCGGCCGCCTGCCGCTGATGGTCCAGGGCGCGGCGCCGGCCGTGCCGATCGCATACCGCCTGCCCGTCGCCTCGGCGCAAGTGAAAAGCGCGGTGCTGCTCGCCGGCCTCAACACGCCGGGTACGACCACGGTGATCGAGCCGGTGCCGACGCGCGACCATTCCGAACGCATGCTGCGCGGCTTCGGCGCAGAGCTGTCCGTCGAGGTCGGCAGCGACGGCACCCGCGTTATCCGCCTGCGCGGCGAAGCGGACCTGAAGCCGCAGACGATCGACGTGCCGGGCGATCCTTCGTCCGCCGCGTTCTTCGCGGTGGCGGCGCTGCTGGTGCCGGGGTCCGATCTGGTGATCGAGAACGTGGGCCTCAATCCCACGCGCGCGGCGCTGTTCGACGTGCTGCGCCAGATGGGCGGCAACATCGAGGAACTGGACCCGCGCGACGTGGGCGGCGAGCCGGTCGCGGACCTGCGCGTCCGCCATTCGCCGCTGACCGGCATCGCGGTCGATCCGGCGGTGGTGCCCAGCATGGTGGACGAGTTCCCCGTGCTGTTCGTGGCCGCCGCGCTGGCCAGGGGGCGCACGGTGACGACGGGGCTGGAGGAACTGCGCGTCAAGGAATCGGACCGCATTTCGGCCATGCGCGCGGCGCTGGAGCTGGCCGGCGCGACCGTGCGCGAGACCGGGGACGGGCTGATCATCGACGGCACCGGCGGCGATCCGTTGCGCGGCGGCGGCAATCATCCGGTCGTCACGCACCTCGACCACCGCATCGCCATGGCCATGGCCGTGGCGGGCCTGGCCAGCAAAGCCGGCGTCGAAGTGGACGACACCCGCCCCATCGCCACCAGCTTCCCCGCGTTTGAGGCGCTGCTGGCCGGGGCGATGCAGGCGGCGTGACGACGGATACCGCATGACAGACACCGCATGACAGACACTGGCGCGAACATCGCGGGCTTCGCGGGGATGGCCTGCATCATCTTCGCCTATGCCTACACCACCCGGCAGCAAGCGCCGAACCCGTTCGTCCAGCACGGGGTGAACCTGGCCGGTGCGGGGCTGCTGACGCTGTCGCTGCTGGTGCACATGAATCCGGCGTCGTTCGTCCTCGAATTCTTCTGGGCCGCGATCGCCATCTGGGGGCTGGTCAAGGCCTTCCGCAACCGGAGAGCATAACCGTGATCATCGCCGTCGACGGCCCCACCGCATCGGGCAAGGGCACCATCGCCAGGGCGCTGGCCCGGCACTATGGCCTGCCGCATCTCGACACCGGGCTGCTCTATCGCGCGGTGGGCTGGCAGGTGGCGCACAATGGTGGCGATCCGGACAAGGCCGAAGACGCACTGGCGGCGACGGCGTTTCCCGAAGCGCTGCTCGACGAGCCGGAGCTTCGCAGCGAAGCGACCGGCAGCCTTGCCAGCCGCGTGTCGGTCCACCCCGCCGTGCGCGCCGCGCTGCTGGAGCGGCAGCGCGCGTTCGCGCACCAGCCCGGCGGCGCGGTGCTGGACGGGCGCGACATCGCCACGGTGATCGTGCCCGGCGCCGACGCCAAGCTGTTCGTGACGGCCAGCGTGCCGGCGCGGGCGCTGCGGCGGTGGAAGGAAATGCGCGAACGCGGGCAGGACGTGAGCCGCGAGGCGATCGAGGCGGACCTGGCCCGGCGCGACGAGCGCGACAGCACCCGTGCCGAAGCCCCGCTGCGGCAGGCCGAAGGCGCGGCCCTGCTCGATACCTCCGCGATGCCCCCCGAAGTGGCGATCGCCGCCGCGATCGCGCTGGTCGACCGGCAGACCGCGGGAAATATTTCACCCCGCCCCTGAAATCCGCGCCGCCCCCGCCGTCCTGCGATTGTGGTTAACGGCGCGGAGGCGAAAATGTGGATCGACCGGGAAGAAATTACCCATCTGCACAAGCGCCGCGCGCGGCGCATCGGTTTTGAGCTGCCCGTCCGGGTGAAGCACGGGCTGGTTCGGTCAACGGCCATGCTTAAGGACCTGACAACCCATGGCGCCCGTATCGCGGGCATCGCCGAACTGCACATCGGCGAAGGGCTGACGCTGTTCCTGCCCGATCAGCCGGCGACCACGGCTTTCGTCGTCTGGTCCGAACCGATGTCGTCCGGACTCGAATTCGCGTCGCCGCTGGGCGAGAATGCTTTCGCCGAACTGGTCGCCGGCTATGCGCTGGGACAGGCCCGCCCCCACATCGCCAGCGGCCTGGAAGCGCTGCGCACGCTGCGGCCCGCCTATTGCTGACGCGTTCTGGCTGCTGACGTATTCTGGGCGGGCGGATCAATCCCCCGCGCCGCGGCGCATGGCGCCGAAGAGATGGACCACCATCGCCAGCACCGTGCCCACGACCAGCCCGACCACCGCCGAGACCCCGGCATAGGCCAGCCAGCCGGCAACGCCGCCCGGCACCCCTTGCCCCACGCCCGCCTGCACCGCGTGCTGGATGCCGTGCGCCAGGGCCACCGGATGGTGGAACCCCAATTCGTCCGCGCCGTGGAGCAGGATGCCCCCGCCGACCCACAGCATCGCCGCCGTGCCCACCGTGGCCAGCAGCCACATCACGCGCGGCATCGCCGCCACCAGCATTCGTCCGAACCGTCGCGTCATCGCCCCCGCGCCCGGCCGCCGGGCGAGATGAAGGCCGATATCGTCCATCTTCACGATCACGCCAACCGCGCCATAGACCGCGATGGTGATGAGAATGCCCACGATCGCCAGGATGATCGCGCGCGCGATCAGGCCCTGCCCGCTGACTTCGGCCAGCGCGATCGCCATGATCTCCGCCGAGAGGATGAAATCGGTGCGCACCGCGCCCGCCACCCGCTGACGTTCGAACGCGGCAACATCCCCGACAGGACCGTCGATCGTTTCGCCGTGCTTGTCGCCGCCGAGCTTCTCCATCACCTTTTCGGCGCCTTCGAACGACAGGTACAGCCCGCCCAGCATGAGCAGCGGCACCACCGCGCCGGGCAGAAATTCGCTGAGGATCAGGGCGATCGGCAGCAGGAACAGCAGCTTGTTGCGCAGGCTGCCGCGCGCGATGCGGAAGATCACCGGCAGTTCGCGATCCGGCGTGAAGCCGGTGACATAGGACGGCGTGACCGCCGCATCGTCGATCACCACGCCCGCCGCCTTGGCCCCGGCCTTGCCCGCCGCCGCGCTCACATCGTCCAGCGAGGCGGCCGCCGCGCGGGCGATCACCGAAACATCGTCAAGCAGCGCGACCAGGCCCGATGGCATGAAAAATGATGTCCCTGAAAGGAGTTGACCCCCCTGATGTGGACAGGCTGGCGGATTATCGCAAGACGGAACAACGGGCAGGCGCGGTGAAACCGGCGAGGACGGGCGCGCGGGAATGGGTATTTCATCCGATGCGGTTGTTTCGGAACGGCGTGCCCCGCTTTGGCGGCAAGTGAGGCATGGCAAGCGAAACAGCCTTAATGCCTCCTATACCTTGTCGCCCAACGCTCCGTTAGCGGCATAGGGGTAAAACCGCAGGATCGATACGGATGGTCGCCACAACGGCGACATCAAGGAGAGATTGGTCGCCCATGCTACGTTTTGCCCCCCGCTACGGAATCATCTCGCCCTGCCTCGTGCGGCCGGCGCGACGAGGACCGATCCGGGCAGCGAACGACAACGGCGCGCCGCGCACCGGGCAGGACCTTCAGGCGGATTCGCTGGTCGACGCGGCGCTGCGCCTGTTCGGCACGCACGGCCTTTCGGCGGCGGCGCGCGCCTGCGAAGCCGCGCACGAAGCGGAACGCCTGGGCGACCGCGAGCGCGCCGAATGGTGGATCGCGGTATGCGACACGCTCGACCACCGCATGGCCCGCGCCTTCCGCCGCCAGCAGGCGCGGGCACGGTAGGAAGGGCCGGGAGCGGCGCCGGGCGCGACAGCCCTTACCAGACACGCGAAATCCCGCTCGTCCCGAGCTTATCAATGGGCGCGCGCAGCGCTGGATTTGCGCGGCAAACCGCATCAGGATCGAACGTATCGCGCGTCCTTCGACAGGCTCAGGACGAGCGGGGTTTCTTGTACCCCATCCCCACCTCCCCCCACCCGCTCATCCTGAGCCTGTCGAAGGATGCGCGCCAACCAGGCCTTCACGTCTTGCGGCTCCGCGCCAGCATCCTGAGCCGGTCCCAGTCGCCGGCGATCAAGGCCTCCTTCTTCGCCCGGCTCCAGCCCTTGATCCGCCGCTCGGCCGCGAAGGCTTCGACGCGTGTCGGGAAGGTTTCGGACCAGACCAGCGTCACCGGACGGCGTGGCGCAGTATAGCCGCCGGTCGCGCCGGTCTGGTGCTGCGCCATGCGGGTTTCGAGATCGTCGGTATGGCCGACGTAATACGAGCCGTCGTTGCAGCGCAGGAGGTAGGCGTGAAAGGCCATTGTTGCGGTCTAGCGGCAGCGCGCATCCTTCGACAAGCTCAGGATGAGCGGGTTTGGGGATGGGGTGGCGGTCCGCTTTCTCCGCCTCGTTCGTTCAACCCGGACGCTCCGGATACCCCACCAGAGTGGCCGTTCCCGACAGACACTTTAACGGACTTTGAGCCTACACCCCCCGTTCGTCCTGAGCCTGTCGAAGGACGAACGGTGTGGGGATTGGAGACACACGCGCCCCCTCCGTTCCCCGGCCATTTCCGCCCTTGGATTCATTTGCCGTTCAGGCTGATCGCGAGACTCGGAAACAGGGCTGCAATACTTCGTTTGCTATTGCGAACTGTTATCACAAAAACCTTGCAGATCATACCTTTTTCGCGGTTGCTTTCGCCAAAAAGCAGGCCTACGGGCCGTTTTACCCGTCAGGCACCCTTCCCGGCACGCGGGACGCGGGAGGGCTGAGAGGCGGTTGCTTGAGCGTTTGTCCCGCGTCTACGGGGAAAGGACCGTAAAGCATGGCACGCAAGAAGATCGCACTCATCGGCGCAGGCAATATCGGTGGCACTCTGGCCCACCTCGCCGCCCAGAAGGAACTGGGTGATATCGTCCTGTTCGACGTCGTCGAGGGCGTTCCGCAGGGCAAGGCGCTCGACCTTTCGCAGTGCGGCCCGGTCGAAGGCTTCGATGCCAGCATCATCGGCACCAACGATTACAAGGACATCGCGGGCGCGGACGTCATCATCGTCACCGCCGGCGTGGCCCGCAAGCCGGGCATGAGCCGCGACGACCTGCTGGGCATCAACCTGAAGGTCATGAAGGCCGTGGGCGAAGGCATCCGCGACAACGCGCCCGACGCCTTCGTCATCTGCATCACCAACCCGCTCGACGCAATGGTCTGGGCTCTGCGCGAATTCTCCGGCCTGCCGCACAACAAGGTGGTGGGCATGGCGGGCGTGCTCGATTCGGCGCGCTTCAGCACGTTCCTGGCCTGGGAATTTGGCGTTTCGGTGCGCGACGTGAACTCGTTCGTGCTCGGCGGCCACGGCGACACCATGGTTCCGGTGGTCGAATATTCGACCGTCGCCGGCATCCCCGTCACCGACCTCATCAAGATGGGCGCTTCCACCCAGGAAAAGATCGACGCGATCGTGGCGCGCACCCGTTCGGGCGGCGGCGAGATCGTGGGCCTGCTCAAGACCGGTTCGGCGTTCTACGCGCCCGCCGCTTCGGGCATCGCCATGGCCGAAGCCTATCTGGGCGACCAGAAGCGCGTGCTGCCCTGCGCCGCCTATGTCGACGGCGCCTATGGCGTTGACGGCCTCTACGTGGGCGTGCCGGTGGTGATCGGCGCTGGCGGCGTGGAAAAGGTCATCGAGATCAGCCTCGACGACGCGGCCAAGGCCAACCTCCAGGTCTCGGTCGACGCGGTCAAGGAACTGCTGGTGGCCTGCAAGGGCATCGACGGCTCGCTGGCCTGATCGCTTCCCTGGCGACCCCGCGCTCCCACCCGGCGCGCGGGGTCGATCGGGCAACTGCCACGCCCGGCGATACGACTGTTTAGGATTATCGCGGCATAAGCCGCTTTCGCGGACCTTCCGCACCACGGACGAACCCATCCCGAAGAATGGGGACCATCCTTCATCCGGCGATCTCGCGGAACACGGGCGGACTGCCTATATTCCACCGGTCGCCACCCGGCCGCAAACCGGGACGCCGCATCCCTGATGCCCCCGCCGTTCGGGGGCTGACTGATCCCCTCCTCCCCGGGGAAAGGACTGGACCGAGACCATGGGCCAAGAACTGCACGAATTCGACGTCGATCCCAGCCAGGAAGGCCCGCAGCAAGGCCCTTCGTGGCAGAGCAAGCGCTGGCCGATCACCGATGCCGCGCAGGGCGATGACCTGACCCAGGCGCTCGACCCGATGGCGCTGCGGCTGGTGGTGGAAAAGGCCGCCAAGAAGCCCGGCGCGCCCGCGCTGGACGAAGCCGCGCTGGAACAGGCGGCATCGGATTCGATCCGCGCCATGACACTGATCCGCACGTTCCGCGTGCGCGGGCACCTGGCCGCCAACCTCGATCCGCTGGGCCTGGCCAGGCAGGAGCTGCCGGCCGACCTTTCGCCCGAATACCACGGCATCAGCGGCGCCGCGCTGGACCGCAAGGTCTATCTGGGCGGCGCGCTGGGGCTGGAATGGGCCACGTTCCGCCAGCTTGTCGACATCCTGCGCCAGAACTACTGCGGCAAGATCGGCTTCGAGTACATGCACATCGCCGACGTGGAGGAGCGCCGCTTCATCCAGGACCGCATCGAAGGCGGGGACAAGGCGATCGACTTCACGCCCAACGGCAAGAAGGCGATCCTGGCTGCCGTGATCCGCGGCGAACAGTACGAAAAGTTCCTGGGCAAGAAGTACGTCGGCACCAAGCGCTTCGGCCTGGACGGCGGCGAATCGATGATCCCGGCTTTGGAAGCCGTCATCAAGTACGGCGGCCAGCTTGGCGTGCGCGAGATCATTTATGGCATGGCCCACCGCGGCCGCCTGAACATTCTGGCCAACGTGATGGCCAAGCCATACCGCGTGATCTTCCACGAATTCTCGGGCGGCACCGCCAATCCCGAGGACGTGGGCGGATCGGGCGACGTGAAGTACCACCTGGGCACCAGCACCGACCGCGAGTTCGACGGGATCAAGGTGCACATGAGCCTGCAGCCCAACCCGTCGCACCTGGAAACGGTGGACCCGGTGGTGCTGGGCAAGACGCGCGCGCAGCAGGCGTTCCGCGATGATATCGGCAAGGGCAAGCACAAGCAGGTGCTGCCCGTGCTGATCCACGGCGACGCCGCCTTTGCCGGCCAGGGCATCGTGTGGGAATGCTTCGGCTTTTCGGGGGTACGCGGCTACAACACCGGCGGGTGCCTGCACTTCGTCATCAACAACCAGATCGGCTTTACCACCAGTCCGCAGTTCTCGCGCGGATCGCCCTACCCGTCGGACGTGGCCAAGGGCGTGCAGGCACCGATCATCCACGTCAACGGCGATGATCCCGAAGCGGTGACCTTCGCCTGCAAGCTGGCGATCGACTATCGCCAGCAGTTCGGCCGCGACATCGTGATCGACATGTGGTGCTATCGCCGCTTCGGCCACAACGAAGGCGACGAGCCCGGCTTCACCCAGCCGCTGATGTACGCCAAGATCCGCCAGCATCCGCCGGTCTCCGCGCTCTATGCCGAGCGTCTGGTCGAACAGGGCGTGATCGACAAGGACTGGAAGGGCGAAAACGAGGACCGTTTTACCGCGACGCTGGAATCCGAATTCCAGGCGGCCAACACCTACAAGGCCAACGAGGCCGACTGGTTCGGCGGACGCTGGTCGGGCCTCAACAAGCCGGCCGATCCGGTCACCGCGCGCCGCAACGTGGCCACGGGGATCGAGCGCAAGCTGTTCGAAAGCCTGGGCCGGGTGCTGACCACGGTGCCCGACGACCTGACCATCCACAAGACGCTGGGCCGCGTGATCGACGCCAAGCGCCAGATGTTCGCGACCGGCGAAGGCTTCGACTGGGCCACCGGCGAGGCGCTGGCCTATGGCAGTCTTGTCACCGAAGGCTTCAACGTGCGCCTTTCCGGTCAGGATTCCGGGCGCGGCACGTTCAGCCAGCGCCACGCGGTGTGGGTCGACCAGACCGACGAGCACAAGTTCGTGCCGCTGGCCACGCTGCCGCACGGCCGCTTCGAGGTGCACGACAGCCCCCTGTCGGAATACGGCGTGCTGGGCTTCGAATACGGCTATGCCAGCGCCGACCCGAAGACTCTGGTGCTGTGGGAAGCGCAGTTCGGCGATTTCGCCAACGGCGCGCAGATCGTGATGGACCAGTACATCGCCGCGTCCGAGGCCAAGTGGCTGCGCGCCAACGGCCTGGTGATGCTGCTGCCGCACGGCTACGAAGGCCAGGGTCCGGAGCATTCGTCCGCCCGCCTCGAACGCTATCTGCAGCTGTGCGCGGAAGACAATATCCAGGTCTGCAACATCACGACGCCGGCCAACTACTTCCACGTCCTGCGCCGCCAGATGCACCGGCCGTTCCGCAAGCCGCTGATCATCATGACGCCCAAGTCGCTGCTGCGGCACCCGCTGGCGAAGTCCTCCGCCGCCGACTTCATCGGCGATGGGCACTTCATGCGCATCCTGTCGGACACCAACGGTTCCGCCGACGACAAGACGCGCCGCGTGGTGCTGTGCAGCGGCAAGGTCGCCTATGACCTGATCGAGGCCCGCGACGCGGCCGAGCTGAACGACGTGCAGATCATCCGGCTCGAACAGCTATACCCCTTCCCCGGCGAACCGCTGGCCGCGCGTCTGGCGCGAATGCCGAACCTGGAGGACGTGGTGTGGTGCCAGGAAGAACCGCGCAACAACGGTTCGTGGTTCTTCGTCGATCCGCTGATCGAGGAATCGCTGAAGGCCGCCAAGAGCAAGGTGGCGCGTCCGCGCTATGCCGGCCGCCACGCGGCGGCTTCGCCCGCCACCGGCCTTGCCAAGCGGCACGCGGCCGAACAGGCGGCGCTGGTCGCCGACGCGCTGGGCCTTTCCGTTCGCGATGAAATCCGGCGCAAGAAGAAGGCCTGAAGCCCGCCCTCGCAGCCTAGCCCCCCATTCTTCCCAAGGAATACCAAGCAATGTCCATCGAAGTGAAGGTTCCGACGCTCGGTGAAAGCGTCAGCGAAGCGACCGTCGGCCAGTGGCTGAAGAAGCCGGGCGACACCGTGGCCGTGGACGAGCCCATCGCCAGCCTTGAGACCGACAAGGTCGCGGTGGAGGTCCCCGCCCCGGCTGCCGGCGTGATCGGCCAGCTGATGGTGGCCGAAGGCGATACCGTCTCGGTAGGCGCGCTGCTGGCGGTGATCGAGGAAGGCGGCTCCGCTGCCGCCGTCGCCCCCGCCGCGACCCCGGCCCCTGCTCCGGCCCCCGCCGCTGCTTCGGCTCCCGCCGCCACCACCGCTGATGCCGATGCCGCCGTGCTTTCGCCCGCCGTGCGCCGGGCGGTTCTGGAACACGGGATCGATCCCTCGACCGTCAAGGGCACCGGCAAGGATGGCCGCCTGACCAAGGAAGACGTCCTTTCCGCAGCGCAGGCCAAACAGGCCGCGCCCGCCGCCGCTGTTTCGGCCCCTGCCCCCGCTGCAGCGCCCGCTGCCGCGCCGACCGCCGGCCGCAACGAGGAACGCGTCAAGATGACGCGCCTGCGCCAGACGATCGCCAAGCGCCTGAAGAGCGCGCAGGAAAACGCCGCTCTGCTCACCACGTTCAACGACGTGGACATGGGCGCGGTGATGGAAGCGCGCGCCAAGTACAAGGACGTGTTCGAGAAGAAGCACGGCGTGAAGCTGGGCCTGATGAGCTTCTTCGCCAAGGCGTCGGTGCTGGCGCTGAAGGACATCCCTTCGGTCAACGCGCAGATCCAGGGCGAAGAGATCGTCTATTTCGACTACGTCGACATCTCGGTCGCGGTCTCGGCCCCGAACGGTCTGGTCGTGCCGGTGGTGCGCGATGTCGACAAGATGAGCTTCGCCGACATCGAGAAGGCCATCGCCGACTACGGCAAGAAGGCGCGTGACGGCGCGCTGACCATGGCCGACATGGCCGGCGGCACCTTCACCATCTCCAACGGCGGCGTGTTCGGCGGGCTGATGTCCACCCCGATCATCAACCCACCGCAGTCCGCCGTGCTGGGCCTGCACCGCATCGAGGACCGTCCGGTGGTGCGCAACGGCCAGATCGTGATCCGCCCGATGATGTACATCGCGCTGTCCTACGATCACCGCATCATCGACGGCCGCGAAGCCGTGACCGCGCTGAAGACGATCAAGGAAGCGATCGAGGACCCGACGCGCCTGCTGATCGATCTTTGAGGTGACGCCCGCGCGCATCCTTCGACAGGCTCAGGATGAGCGGATGTCGCGCGGCGGACTATCCAGATTCCGTTCGTCCTGAGCCTGTCGAAGGACGCGCGCCACGGAGGCCGAAATGGCTGAATACGACTACGACGTGCTTGTCATCGGTGCCGGCCCCGGCGGCTATGTCGCGGCGATCCGCGCGGCGCAGCTTGGCTTGAAGACCGCCTGCGCCGAAGGGCGCGAGACGCTGGGCGGGACTTGCCTCAACGTGGGCTGCATCCCGTCGAAGGCGCTTCTGCACGCCTCGGAATACTTCGATGCGGCCAAGAACGGCGCGATGGCCAAGATGGGCATCAAGGTGACGCCCGAACTGGACCTCGACACCATGCAAGGCCAGCGCCGCGACGCGGTGAAGGGTCTTACCGGAGGCATCGAGTTCCTGTTCAAGAAGAACAAGGTCGATTGGCTGAAGGGCTATGCCACGTTCAAGGACGCGCACAGCGTGGAGGTTGCCGGGAAGACGGTGACGGCCAAGAACGTGGTGATCGCCACGGGCTCGTCGGTCACCCCGCTGCCGGGCGTGACCATCGACAACGCCGGTGGCGTGGTGGTGGACAGCACCGGCGCGCTGGAACTGGCCTCCGTGCCGAAGAAGATGGTGGTGATCGGCGGCGGCGTGATCGGGCTGGAGCTTGGCTCGGTCTGGCGGCGGCTCGGCGCCGAAGTGACCGTGGTCGAATTTCTCGACCAGTTGCTGCCCGGCATGGACGGTGAAGTGCGCAAGGAAGCCGGCAAGATCTTCAAGAAGCAGGGCCTGATCCTGAAGCTTGGCACCAAGGTGACCGGCGTAACGGTGAAGGGCAAGGCCGCCAAGGTCACGGTCGAACCGGCCAAGGGTGGCGAGGCCGAAGTGCTCGACGCCGACGTCGTGCTCGTCTCGATCGGCCGGCGTCCGAACGTGGACGGGCTGGGTCTGGACGCGATCGGCCTCTCGCTCAACGCGCGCGGCCAGATCGAAACCGACCACGATTTCCGCACCGCCGTGGATGGCGTGTGGGCGATCGGCGACGTGATCCCCGGCCCGATGCTGGCGCACAAGGCCGAGGACGAGGGCATCGCCGTGGCCGAGAACATCGCCGGGCTCACCGGCATCGTGAACCATGACGTGATTCCGGGCGTGGTCTATACCCAGCCCGAATTCGCCGGCGTGGGCCTGACCGAGGAAGCGGCGAAGGAACGCGGCGAGATCAAGGTCGGCAAGTTCCCGATGCTCGCCAACAGCCGCGCCAAGACCAACCACGAGCCCGACGGCTTCGTGAAGGTGATCGCCGACGCCAAGACCGACCGCGTGCTGGGCGTGTGGTGCATCGCCAGCGTGGCCGGCACGATGATCGCGCAGGCGGCGCAGGCCATGGAATTCGGCGCGACGAGCGAGGACATCGCCTATACCTGCCACGCCCACCCGACGCATTCGGAAGCAATCAAGGAAGCCGCGATGGCGGTGACCGGCAAGCCGATCCACATCTGACACCCCACATCCGACGCCCTGCGTCAGGTTGCGGAAGCGCGAAAGGCCGTCCGGGAAACCGGGCGGCTTTTTCGTTTGGAGCCATCCTTCGTCATTGCGAGGGGCAAAGCCCCGAAGCAATCCAGGGCGGCGCGCGGGACTCTGGATTGCTTCGCTGCGCTCGCAATGACGATGTTGGGGGCGGATCACGGATCGCACCCCCAACCGCCTCACTTCATCCAGCCGGCCTCGCGATACCAGGCAGCCGTGGCGTGGAGGCCCATGCGGGTTTCGACCTGGGGCTTCCACACGTGTTCGGGCGGGCGCGCGCCGTCGGTAACCTGCCAATCCGGGTGGCACATATAGCCGACGCGGTCCTCGGTCAGCTTGGCGCCCTTGCCCCGGAACAGCCGGTCCGCCCGCGCGCCCAGACGCAGCACGCCCGGCGACAGCGGCACGGCGGCAACACGGCGGCCGACGGCGACGCCGATCGCCTTGGCCAGTCCAACATGGGTCCAGCCGCCGGGCTGGCCGTCGTCCGGCTCGAACACCTTGTGCGTCACGTCCTCGCCGCCGGGGACCAGCGCCAGCAGCAGGCGGGCGAGATCGCTGACATGGATGATCGAGAGCCGGCCTTCGGGCGGCAGCGGCACCACGCCACGCCGCGCCAGCTTGAACAGCTCGAACATCTCGGTATCGCGCGGGCCATAGACCGCGGGCGGGCGCACCACCGTCCAGTCGAGGCAGCTGGCCTTGACCATGCGCTCCCCCCCCAGCTTCGACGCGCCGTAGAGCGAAAGCCCCGGTTCGCGCGCGGAGAGCGAGGAGACGTGGACCAGGCGCGGCACGCCCGCGTTGAGCGCGGCTTCGACGATGTTGAGCGTGCCGGTGACGTTGCCTTCGCGGAAGCCCCCCTCGTCCGGCGCACTCACCACGCCGGCGATGTGGAGGACCACGCTTGCCCGGCCGACGAGCCGGCGCAGCGCGGCCTTGTCTCCCAGATCGCCCTGCACCCACTCGACCCCGGCGCGCGGTTCCTGCGGGCGGCGGGCAAGCGCGCGCACTTCCAGCCCGGCGCGCGCGGCATGGTCCAGCACGGCCTGTCCGACGAAGCCCGTGGCTCCGGTGATTGCCAGCAATTCACCCGCCATCACCCGCGCGCCTTCACAACAGGACCATCTGATCGCGGTGGATCAGGGCGCTGCGCGGGGCATAGCCCAGAATCGCCTCGTGCTCGCGCGTATGGCGGCCCAGCAAGCGGGCGCATTCGGCGGCATCGTATTCGGATAGGCCCCGCGCCAGGATCGCGCCATCGGGGCCGGTGACGGCGATGGCGTCCCCCCGCTGGAACTGCCCTTCGACCGTGGTGACGCCAGCCGCTAGCAGGCTGGAACCGCCCCGCAGCGCGCGCACCGCGCCTTCGTCCACGCCCACCGAGCCGCGCACGCGCAGCTTGCCGCCCAGCCACGCCTTGCGCGCCTGCCGGCGCCCGCGCGGCAGGAACAGCGTGCCGCGATCGGCGGACAGCGCGGTGCCGATCGGCGCCGCGGGCTGCCCATCGATGATGGCGAGCGCCATGCCGGCGAGTTCCGCGATCTCCGCCGCCTGAAGCTTGGAGGTCATGCCGCCAGAGCCGAGGCCGGACGAGGAACCGCCGGTGGCCATGGCATGGATTTCCGGGGTGACGCCCTTCACCACGGGAATCCGCACCGCGCCAGGCTGACGCGGATCGCGATCGTAGAGGCCATCGATGTCGGACAGCAGCAGCACGCCCTGCGCGCCCGCCGCCTGCCCCACGCGCGCGGCGAGGCGATCGTTGTCGCCAAAGCGGATTTCCTGCGTGGCGACCGAATCGTTCTCGTTGATGACCGGCACCGCCCCGGCCGCCAGCAGCGTGCCGAGCGTGGCGGTGACGTTGAGATAGCGACGGCGGTCCTCGAGGTCTTCCAGCGTCAGCAGGATCTGCGCGGCGGTAAGCCCGTGCTGCCCCAGCAGGTCTGCCCACAGCCCGGCCAGCGCGATCTGGCCGACCGAGGCCGCCGCCTGCGCATCAGACAGGCTGCCGCGCCCGCCCTTGGCCAATCCCAGCCGGCGCGCGCCGAGCGCGATCGCACCCGAGGACACCACGATCACTTCCTGCCCGCGCCCGCGCGCGGCGGCCATTTCCGCGACCAGCGCGGTCAGCCATTCGCGGCGGGGCTGCCCGTCCTTGCCGACAAGCAGCGCGGACCCGACCTTGACCACCAGACGCGGGCAGGTGGCGGGATCGGACAGATGGGCAAGCTGGGCAATCTTCATGATCCGCGCCGCTTACGGGAAATGGGGCGGGAGGTGAAGGGCGATCGGGGCGAAATGCGGCACGGGTGAGCGCGCCACCTTCGTCCCCTGGCGGTCACGTTCCGGCGATCACCCCAGAGGCGACCATGGCTGGCGGTCTTCCTCGTCCTCCACCTCGCCCGAGGGGCGTTCCGTGACGGTGGCAGCGGGCAGATAGTCGAGCACGGCATCGAGCAGGCGGTCCATGCCCTTGCCGGTCGCGCCGGAAATGGGGAACACGCGGTCCGCCCCGGCTTCGAGCAGTTCCTGCGAGAACGCCTCGACCAGCTCGGCATCGACCAGATCGATCTTGTTGAGCGCGACGATGCGCGGCTTTTCGTCGAGCCCGGCGCCATAGGCTTCGAGTTCTTCCTCGACGATGTGCATCGCTTCCACCGGATCGGTATCGCCGTGGACGTCGATCAGGTGGATCAGCACGCGGCAGCGTTCGATATGGCCCAGGAAGCGATCGCCGATCCCCGCGCCGTCCGCCGCGCCGGCGATCAGGCCTGGAATGTCGGCCAGCACGAATTCGCGGTTGCGGTGGCGCACCACGCCCAGCTGCGGGCGCGTGGTGGTGAAGGCATAAGCCCCGACCTTGGCCTTGGTGTTGGTGATCTGGTTGATGAAGGTGGACTTGCCGGCATTGGGCAGGCCCAGAAGACCCGCATCGGCCAGCAGTTTCAGCCTCAGCCAGACCCACATTTCCTGCCCCGGCCATCCTGGCCCGGACTGGCGCGGCGCGCGGTTGGTGCTGGTCTTGTAGCTGGCGTTGCCGCGCCCGCCATCGCCGCCGCGCAGCAGGGTGATACGCTGGCCGGCCTCGATCAGGTCTGCCAGCACGGTTTCGCGATCGTCGTCAAGCACCTGCGTGCCGACCGGCACCTTGATGACAAGATCGTTGCCGCCCGCGCCGGTGCGGTTCTTGCCCGCGCCGCCCATGCCGCGCTGCGCCTTGAAATGCTGGGTGTAACGGAAATCGATCAGGGTATTGAGGCCGGCCACCGCCTCGAAAACGATGTCGCCGCCCTTGCCGCCCTCGCCGCCATCGGGGCCGCCGTATTCGACGTACTTTTCGCGCCGGAAGCTGACCGCACCGGGGCCGCCGGCGCCCGAACGGATGAAAATCTTGGCCTGGTCGAGAAAATGCATGGGTCCTGGTGTCCGGCGGTAGGGCGCTGTTGCGATTGAGGTCGGCGCGGCGCTGCGGCCGCCGCCCTCACCTCTTGATAGCACCCGACAAGAGGCCGGTTAAGAATACTGGTGGAGCCGAGGGGGATCGAACCCCTGACCTCGTCATTGCGAACGACGCGCTCTCCCAGCTGAGCTACGGCCCCGTTCCCAGTATCTTCCGCCTGCCCATGACACGCCATGGACCGGCGGGAGCGCGCCCCTTAGCGCAGCGCTCCCGCCGATGAAAGACCAAAAATCACTTTTTTGGCGAGGTGCCCGTTCCGCCGCCCGCAGTGGCCGGAAGCACCACGGCCGAGGCCGGCTGGGCCACGGGCTGGCCGTATTGCGCCTGCCACGCGGCCAGATCGATGCGGTACTGTTCGTAGCGGCGGTAGAAATCATCGAACACCACTTCGATGTTCGGCAGGCTGCGCACCGCGAAGGCTTCCAGATCGGCCGACTTCACGGCTTCGCCATCCTCGCTGACGGCCAGCACGGCATCGCAGAAATGGGGCAGCGTGGGCGGCAGCGCGAAGTGGTTGTAAACCGCCGTCATGTACTGTTCGCGCGCAGCGGTGAAGCGCGCGCCGTACTTCTTGCGGAATTCCTCATCGACCTTCTTGTTCGCGGCCGTGAGCGTGCTCGCATGGTTCTTCAGGAACGCGCGATAGCGCACCAGGATGTTGGCGTGCTTGGGCGCGTTGCAGTTGAGCGCGGCGACATTGTAGGCCGAACGCAGGTTCCACAGCATCTGCGACGGCGAGATGTTGCGGTTGACGGATTCGCGCAGCCCGTTGGCATCGGCGGCCGGGAAAGCAAGGTTGTTGCTGGCGCCGTAGGGCGGCATCGGCTTGGGCGGAATGATGACCACCTTCGGCGGCGGGGGCGGAGGAGGCGGCGGCGGGACGACCTTGGGCGCGCAGGACGCGAGTGCGACGGTCAGAACGGCAACCGTGCCGCCGGTAACGATAGCTGGCCCCGAAAGGCGCGAAAAACGGAACATCTGTACTCCCCCGAAGAGCCCGAAGCGCGCGACCATGCCTGCCGCTGCCTGTCTCCAAGATGAAGCAGCGCTGTAACCCCGCGAGACGGCAAAGAAAATGCCCGGCGACCCTTTCCGGCCGCCGGGCATCCCGTTTTGTCCACACCATGGCGCGTCAGGGCAACGAATGCCCCCGCGTTCCGCAGATCAGCGGCGATCGCCCATGAACTGCAGCAGGAACTGGAACATGTTGATGAAGTCCAGGTAAAGCGTCAGCGCGCCCAGCACGACCGCCTTGCCGACGAAATCGGTGCCGGCGACCTGCGCATAGGTTTCCTTGAGGCGCTGCGTGTCATAGGCCGTCAGACCGGCGAAGATCAGCACGCCCAGGAAGCTGATGCCCCAGGCAAGGCCCGGCGAGCGCAGGAAGATGTTGATCAGCGACGCGATCAGGATGCCGAACAGGCCCATGATCAGGAAGCTGCCCATGCCCGAAAGGCTTTTCTTCGTGGTATAGCCGAACAGGCTGAGACCGGCGAAGGCGCCCGCCGTGGCGAAGAACGTCACCGCGATCGAGGGGCCGGTATAGACGAAGAAAATCGCCGACAGCGACATGCCCATCACCACGCTGAACGCCCAGAACAGGCCCTGCATGGCAGCGGTGGACAGGCGGTTGACGCCGAAGCTCATCACCATGACGAAGCCCAGCGGCGCGAGCGCCACGAGCCAGCGCAGCGGCGTGCCGAACACCGCCGCGGCCATGCCGGTGGTGGCGAACAGCAGCGCGACAATGCCGGAAAGCAGCACGCCCGAAGCCATGTAGTTGTAGATCGAAAGCATGTAGCGCCGCAGGCCGGCGTCGAAGACTTCGCCGCGACCATAGGCGCCGGAAAGGCTCGGAGACGCGCCGAAGCCCGTCCGAGTGGGCTGAGGATCGTTCCAGTTTGCCATTGTTTCCAAAACTCCGTTGCCAGGCACAGATGCCCGATACCCCGCAATATCGTAGCATCGCGGGCGGGTTTCAAGCGAAACCGGAACGGGATTGCGGTCGCGAATTGTAAGAATTTGTTGCCGTTGCGGGAAAATCAGCCACTCAGCCGGCGGCCGCCCGCGCCTGTTCGGTCATTTCCGCGCTGCGGTCGCGGGCACCACGCAGAGTGTCTTCGAGCAGGCGTACCAACCGGCGATCGGCATCGAGCACGTCGATGCCGACCTGCGTGACGCCGCCGGGGCTGGCGACGCGGCGGGCGAGTTCACCGGGCGAATGCTCCGACGCGGCCGCCAGCGCCGCCGCGCCTTCGACCATGGCCAACGCCAGGCGATCCGCCTGTTCGCGCGCGAGGCCGAGCGTCGCCGCCGCCTCTGCCAGCGCATCGATGAAGCGATAGACGAACGCCGGCCCGGACCCGGCCAGCGCGGTGACGAGGTCCATCTGGCCTTCCTCGGCCAGCCATTCAGCCTGCCCCAGCGGCGCCATCAGGCTATCGGTGAGCGCGCGCGCATCCCCTTGCGCATCGCCGAACAGCGCGATCGGCGACTTGCCGAGCGCGGCGGCAAGATTGGGCATGACGCGCACCACCGCCCCGGCATCGGGAAACGCCCCGCGCAGCGTGGCGAGATCGACCCCGGCGAGAATGGAGAGAAGCAGCGTTCCCTGGGTCACGAACGGCCGCACCGTGGCCATGGCATCGGCGAACTGCTGTGGCTTGAACCCCAGCAGGACCACGTCATAAGCGCCCGTGGCCTCGGTGATCGAGCGCACCAGCCGCGCGCCCGCCGGCGCGGCTTCCAGCCGGGGATCGACGATGGTGAAGGCCGCCGGATCGAACCCCGCTGTCAGCCATCCCGCGAGCATGGCGCCCCCCATGTTGCCACACCCGAACTGGAGGACCTTCACCGTCATGACATATCTCCTGCGCCGCGATTCCGCGATCGCGACTGGTCCATGATCGCGCCAAAGGCAAGAGCCCTGTCATCCGGGGCCGAGCCAATCCTGTCCGGTTGTTCATGCGCTCCTCAGCTTGCGCTCATGCGGAAGCGTTAAACTGGTGAGCATGAACGACGACGATGACGATCTCCGGATAAAGCTGGCACGCGCGCTCATCTGGGGCGCGCCGCTGTCGATCGCCCTGTGGGCGGCGCTGGCGCTGGCGCTCATCGCCATGACCCCGCACACCGTCCGCCATGAAATCCGCAGCGACGCCCGCTATGCGGCCCACGCGCTGAAAAGCGGCCTTGGCTGGCGAACACCCGGCGCCACAGCCCCGCGCGCGGGCTGAGGAAGCCGCTCAGGCTTCTCCGGCGGCGTCCACCAGCGCGCTGGCCAGGGCATCGGCCGGGGTCTTGTCGCCCCACAGGATGAACTGGAACGCGGGATAGAAACGGTCGCATTCGTCGACCGCCGCCTCGATCGCGGTCTGCGCCTGGGTCAGGCTGAGCAGCCCGTCATCGCCCAGCATCAGGCCGTGGCGATAGAGCAGCACGCCGCCATTCGACCAGATATCGAAATGGCCCAGCCAGACCTGTTCGTTGATGAGCGCCATGACCTCGAAGACCGCGCCCTTCTTGTCATCGGGCACGCGAATATCGGGCAGGCAGAGAATTTGCAGGACATGGTCCTCGGCGCGCCAGATCGAACGAATCTGGTAGTTGGCCCAGCTGCCCTGGATCTCGCCCAGTATCTCGTCGTCCGAAACGAATTCGAACGGCCAGCCGCGCGCCTCGAACAGGGAGGCGAGCATGTCGACGGGCGCCGCGTCATCGCGTTCGCTTTCGTCGTGACCGGTCCGCATCAGACACTCCATCCATCGCAAACGAGCAATCTGCCGTCCGCCTGCCCTGACCCATCGCGGAGCGCGGGGCCGGGGACAATCAACGGTTAACCCGTCGTTGGGCAAAACTCGACAAGGCTGTTTATAACATGTGGACAAGGGGTGAACATCCGGTTCGGATGCGAAAGCCCGCGGCGCATGCCATCGCCTTTAATCGTCATTGCAAGGGGCAAAGCCCCGCGGCAATCCAGAGCCGCGCGCGAAACACTGGATTGCTTCGCTTGCGCTCGCAATGACGAAGGAGGTCAAGCAGAAAACATCCAGGTCTAACGCGCGGGGAGCGGATCGACCGCCTGCCCCGCCGGGCTGGTCCACTGGAACCCGCTGACGCCGGCGCGGCGCAACTGGTTGAGGAAGGCCTGCGCGTCCTCCTCGCTGTCGAACGGACCGGTCAGCAGCCGGAAATTGCTGCGCCACGGCGTGATATAGGGCTTGCGCGCTCGCAGCACGGACGCCTCGCGCACCATCCGCTGCCATTCGCGCCCCATCACATCGCGATTGGCGCCGGTCAGCACCTGCACCCAGACGCGGCTGGGATTGGCGGGCGGACGGGCCTTCGCGCCCTTGCCCTTAGCGCCCTTGGTTTCCTTGGCGTCTTTCGCATCCTTGGAGCCCCTGCCCCGGATGTTGGACGCGGTTTCGCGCCCACGCACGCCGCGCGCAGGGGCGGCCTCCTCCTCCTCGGCGGCGGCGCGCCCGCGACGCCGCGTCGCGCGATCGGCAGGTTCGGGTTCGGCGGGCTTGGATTCGGCGGCCTTGGATTCGGCGACCTTGACCGGGGCCGGCTTCTCCTCGGGAGGCTTGGGCCGCGCCGGCTGGATGCGCGAGATGTCGACCGCGGCCACGGCCTGATGCCGCTCTTCTTCGGGCGGACGGAACCCTTCGAACAGGCTGCGGAAATCGGCGGCGTCGGCAGGCGGCGCGGATGCCGCGGGCGAAGACCGGGCCGGTTCGACAATCGCGGTGGGCGGTGGCGCGGCGGATGGTGCGACCGCCGCGACCTGAACCGGTGGTTCGGCCACGGGAGCCGGAGTCGGCGCGGGGGGCGGTGCGGCGGCTGGAACTGGTGTCGGAACAGCCTGGGCGGTGGCTGTGCTCCCCTGCACCCGCGACAGATCGAAACCCGGGGACGGTGCGGGAGTGGGTGCTGGTGCTGGTGCAGGCGTCGGAGTCGGCGTAACGACGGGCGCAGTGGCGGCCGTGGCGACCTGGACCGCAGCCGGGGCAGGCGCGGGCGCGGGCGCGGGCGCGGGCATCGCGGCGGGCGGGATGCTGCTGGCAGGCGGTGGCCCGTCAAGACGCGAAGCAGGATAGGGGCGCGGAATCACCAGCGGCCGCTCGCCCGTCGACTGCAAAGCGGCGGTCGAGGCGGCGGATGGAGACGTCGCCACCTGCACGGGCGTGGGCGCGGCCGCCGAAACAGGCGGTTGCGTGACCGTGCGCGACGGCATGGGTACGGGCGGCGGCACCGGTGCCGGCGCTGGCGACGGCGTCGGAGTGGGCAACAACGAAACGCCGACGCCCGTTGCCGGGCGGGTCGGGGAGGACGCCGTCGGGGTGGGCGTCGCGGCTGCAACGCGGACCGGTTCCGCCCGGCCCGGACGGCGGCGCTTTTCGCGGCTGGGCCGGTCCGCCGCCTGCGCTCCCAACGCCTCGCCCGTCGGAATCAGCGCGGCATCGGCACGCGGCGCGCGCGGATGGAGCGCGGCATATTGGACCACGCGCGGCTCATCGCGGCCGATATCCGCCGCGCGCGGGAAACGCCCGAGATTGGCGGCGGCGGCCTGCTGCGCCGGGGTCAGCCGCGGCATGTAGCGCAGATAGGGCGTGATGCCGGCGGCAAGCTGCTGCGGCATCGAGGCATAGGCGACCGATACCGCCTCGTCCTGCTGGCCGGAGATCGCCATGATGAACGTGCGCGTGCGCCACGCCGCGCGGTCCTGCGTCTGCAACAGCGGGTTCAGCACGTTCTCCGCCCCACGCCGATCCCCGGCGATGGCGAGGCTGAGCGCGTAGCGGCGCGCGACTTCGGCATTCGGCCCACGGCTGAGCGCAACCTGGTAGAAGCGCTGCGCCGTGGCATTGTCGCCGATCAGATCGTAGGCCAGCCCGCGATCCGCCGCCATCGCGAACAGATCGGCCCCTGCCCGTTCGGCATCATCGAAATAGCGGATCGCGGAGAACGGATCGTCGCGGACCAATGCCGCGCCGATCTGCGCCTTGACCGTTCCGTTGCCCGGCGCAACCTCGTCCGCGCGCTTGAAGAAGCCCAGCGCGGCATCGCTGTCGCCCACACGCTGCGCGGCGTTACCCGCCGCGATCAGGGCATCGATATTGCGCGGATCGCGCGCCAGCCGGTTGAGCGCGGCGTTGAGCGCCTGCGTGCCGCCGACTTGCCCGGTGATGGGTTGCACCACAGGGCGCGACACGGATTCCGGCTGGTCCACATCCTCGTCGACCGGACCCGATGTGGCACGTTGTGCGAAAAGCGCCGAAGCGCTGCAGGCGGCGAGGAGCCCGACCGCAACGCGCGGCCAGACGGTTCGTTTCGACAAATGGCGACTCATGTTGCCGCTCCCTTATCGACATCCCGCAGAACCGGCGACAACAGATCGGCGAACCGGGCGCTCCCGCCGTCCGAATTGCGGCGGCGGGAGGTCCGGACGCCCGTTACTGGTTGTTCTGGCGCCCGAGGAAGCGCGGAATGTTGAGCGCGCCGCCATCGTCCTCGTCATCGGCAGACTTGCTGCCGCCGCGCGAAAGATTGGCCATGCGTTCGAACAGCGTGCTGCCGCCACCGCCGCCCGGCGCCACGCGCGGGGTGGAGCGTTCGGCCGGGGCGTCGGATGCCTCGCCACCGAAACGCGGGGGAGCACCCATTTCCTCGGACCCGCCGAGCACGAGTTCATCGTTGCCCGCCACCGAGGCCGGCGGCACGGGCGCCGCGTGTTCCTCGCTGAGATCGAGCGTGAGGTCGAGGGCTTCGGGTTCCGGTTCGGGAGCGGATTCCGCCACGGGCGGCGTCCAGGCGGGAGCAGGCTCCTGCTGCGCGGCCGGAGCGGGTTCCGGCGCGGCGGCGGGAGCCGTCGTCGGGAACGCCGGACCGCGCGAGGCACCGGGAAGGTTGAGCGGGCGCGCGGCCTGCTCCGCCATTTCGGCGCTCTGCTCGATACCCGTGGCCACGACCGACACGCGGATCTTGCCATCGAGATCCGGATTGAACGCCGAACCCCAGATGATGTTGGCGTTGGGATCGACCAGTTCGCGAATATGGTTGGCCGCTTCGTCGACTTCGAGCAGCTTCATGTCGTCGCCGCCGATGATCGAGATGATCACACCGCGCGCGCCCTGCATCGACACGCCATCGAGCAGCGGGTTGGCGATGGCGCGTTCGGCCGCTTCCAGCGCGCGGTTCGGGCCATCGCCCTCGCCCGTGCCCATCATCGCCTTGCCCATTTCACCCATGACCGAGCGCACGTCGGCGAAATCGAGGTTGATGAGGCCGGGCATGACCATCAGGTCGGTGATCGAGCGCACGCCCTGCTGCAGCACTTCGTCGGCCAGCTGGAACGCTTCCTTGAAGGTCGTTTCCGCCTTGGCGACGAGGAACAGGTTCTGGTTGGGGATGACGATCAGGGTATCGACGTGCTTCTGCAGCTCCTCGATCCCCGATTCCGCCGAGCGCATCCGGCGCGTGCCTTCGAACAGGAACGGCTTGGTGACCACGCCCACGGTCAGCACGCCCTTCTTGCGCGCGACTTCGGCGATGACCGGCGCGGCGCCGGTGCCGGTGCCGCCGCCCATCCCGGCGGCGATGAAGCACATGTGGACGCCGTCGAGCGCGCGCTCGATCTCTTCCATCGTCTCTTCGGCGGCGGCGCGGCCGACTTCGGGCCGCGCGCCCGCGCCAAGGCCCTGCGTGATCGCCGGCCCAAGCTGGATGCGGTTTTCGGCGATCGAGTTGTTCAGCGCCTGCGCATCGGTGTTCACGACGACGAAATCGACGCCTTCGATCCCGGCGCTGATCATGTTGGCGATGGCGTTTCCGCCCGCGCCGCCAACACCGATCACCGTGATGCGGGGCCGAAGCTCATCGATGGCCGGCGGTCCGATGTTGATGCTCATAGCGGTCTCCCGTTCGGGTTGGGTGCGTTTCGGTTGAACTTAGCCGACCTGTGGCACAGTTGGATTCGTCGAATAAAGGTTAAATAGACCTTTTCCACAGGATGAGCGGCCGAATGGTCCGCAAAATCCGCTATTCAGCCGCGCAGCGGTGGATAACGTGCCGTGATCGGGCGCGATCATCAGAAGTATTCCCGCAACGCACGATAGACACGCGTGACGAGTCCCAGGCCGGAATAGCGCGTGCTGGGCTGGTAGGCCGGGCCGATCGCACGGATGTCCACGGGATCGGCCGCCGCATAGAGCACCAGCCCGACGAGCGTGGAGGAGCTGGGCGTGGCCAGGCCCGGCGGCAGGCCGATCATCGTCGGCGGCGCGCCGATCCGCACCGGGCGGCCCAGCGCGGACTGCGCGTAATCGGCCAGCCCCGGCAGTTGCGCGCCCCCGCCCGTGAGCACGACCTGCTGGCCGCGCTGGCCGGTGAAACCCATCGCCTTCAGCGACTTACCCACCTCTTCTGTGAAATGGCCGAGCTGCTGGGTGATGACCGAGATCAGCTCGGCACGGGGAATGCGGTTCTTGTCGTCGGCGTGGCGCGCCAGCGGTCCCGCGCCTTCGGGATCGCCCGGCGCGTTGACCGGGATCATCTCGCGGTGATCGGCCGGGCTGGCGATGGCCGAGCCGGACATGCACTTGAGCCTCTCGGCCTGGTAGCGGCGGATGCCGAAGGCCGAGGCGACGGCGTCGGTGATGTCGCCCGAACCGAACGGGATGACCTGCATGCCCAGCAACATGCCGGCGGCATAGACCGAAACGGTCGTCACTTCCGCGCCGAATTCCACGAGCGCGACGCCGAGTTCGCGCTCTTCCGGCGTCAGGCAGGCATGGCCCGCCGCAACCGGCGAACCGACCACGGCCTCGACCTCCAGATGCGCGTTCTGCACGGTCTCGGTCAGGTTCCGGATGGGCGCGCCATCGGCCAGCATGACGTGGATGTCCACCGCCAGCCGTTCGGCATGGAGCCCCTTGGGGTTCGGCACGCCATGCGCGCCATCGAGCGTGTAGTGCGCGGGCTGCGCGTGCAGCACCATGCGGCCATCGGGCTGGATCACCTCGCGCCCGGCGACGAGCAGATGCTCGATATCGTCCTGTTCGATGCGGCGGCCGCCGATATCGACCTCTACCCGGGCGGTCGTGCTGACCAGCCCCGCGCCGGAGCAGCCGATCCACACCTTCTGCACGCCGGTGTTGGCCATCTTCTCGGCCCGTTCGATCGCATCGCGCACCGAATGGGTGGCGGCCTGCATGTCGGTCACATAGCCGCGCTTGATCCCCTGCGCGGCGCGGTGGCCCGATCCGAGCACGATCATCTCCCCCGTTTCCGAAAGCCCGGCGATCATCGCCGAGACGCGGAACGAGCCGATGTTGACCGCAGCGAAAAGCCTGGTGATGCGCGGAGCCGCCACGGCCTACTGATCCTTCTCCGCCGCCTTCGCCCGGGCGAGTTGCGCCGCCTTCTTCGCGGCCGCCTTGGCTTCGGCGGCGGCGCGCTGATCGGCGGCCACTTCGTCGGCGTGGCCGGGTACGCGCAGGTACATGCGATCGGACGCGCGCATGTCGAAGCTTGCCACCTTGCCGCCGAGCAGGCGGTTCACCCCGTCCATCCGCGCGAAGCCGAGCAGTGCGCTTGCGGACTGGTCATCGCCTTCGGGCAGCGCCAGCACCTGCCCGGTCTTGAACATGATGTTCCAGCGGCGGTTGCCGATCCATTCGGCTTCGGCGACCTGCGGCTTCAGCGCCGGCGCGACATCGAGCAGGCGCCCGAGATCCTGCACCTTTTCACCCGCGCCTTCGCCTTCCAGCACCAGCATGCCCTTGGCGCGCGCGGCCGAAACGGGTTCGAGCTCGTGCCCGGTATCGTCGATCAGCACCAGCTTGCCGCCCTTGCGCAGCACCGCGTGGGGCGATCGTTCGACGATGTCCACCACCAGCGTATCGGGCAACTGGCGCGAAACGCGCGCATCCTTGACCCACGAAAGCTGCATCAGATCACCGCGCAGGCCATCGATATCGAGCCGGGGCATCGACTGATCGCGCTGGCCCAGCACCTTTTCGTAGATCTTCAGCTCGTTCATGCGGTTGACGCCGCGCACTTCGACGCGCTTGACCTCGAACCCGGCGCCCGAAGCGACCTGCGCCAGCTTTTCCTGCGCCAGCATCGGCACGCCGGCCATGCTGGCGACCACCCACACGAGCATCGCCGCCACGCCGAGGATCACCGCCAGCACGATCCGGTGCAGCGTCTCCTCGCTGAACGGCAGCCACTGCATCACGCCGTCGATGACGTTGCCGGTCTGCTTCTTCGCGGTAGCCACCTTGCGCTGCGCGCCCTTGGCCGCCGCCGCGCGCCGCACGCCCTTGCCGCCCCGCCGGATCGTCTGCGCCATGGTTCAGCCCTTCCCCTGCGCGGTAACAAGGCCCTGCGTGGCCGTCAGGCCCAGCGCGTCGGCCACGATCGCCTCGACCAGATCGGCATAGCTCATGCCCACGTGCCGCGCCTGTTCGGGCACAAGGCTGAGCGGGGTCATCCCCGGCTGGGTGTTCACTTCGAGCAGGAACAGGCCGGACAGGCCGGGCTGTTCATCGTCCCAGCGGAAATCAGACCGGCTGGTGCCCTTGCAGCCGAGCAGCACATGCGCGCGCAGCGCCATGTCCTTGCAGGCCTCGGTGATCTCCGCCGGAATCTCGGCCGGACAGATGTGGTCCGTCATCCCTTCTGTGTATTTGGCGTCGAAATCGTAGAAGCCCGACTTGGGCCGCAGCTCGGTGACGCCCAGCGCCCACGGGCCATCAGCGCCGGCGATGACCGCCGTGGTCAGTTCGCGACCGCGAATATAGGGTTCGGCCAGCAGTTCGTCGAACTCCTGCCACGGTCCCTTGGCCTCCGCGCTGATCGGGTTGCCGTAGTTCCCCTCGGCGGTGACGATGGCGACGCCGACCGACGAGCCTTCGTTGACGGGCTTGAGGACATAGGGGCGCGGCAACGGATCGGCGCGGTGGAGATCGGGGGTACGGACCATCGTGCCTTGCGGCATGGCGATGCCGTGCGGCACCAGCGCCTGCTTGGTCAGTTCCTTGTCGATCGCGATGACCGAAGTGACCATGCCCGAATGGGTATAGGGAAGGCCCATCAGATCGAGCATCCCCTGCACCGCGCCGTCTTCCCCCGGCACGCCGTGCAGCGCGTTGAACACGACATCGGGCTTCGCTTCGGCCAGACGCAGCGCGACCGCGCGGTCCATGTCGATCCGCGTGACCGTGTGGCCGCGCTCTTCCAGCGCCTTGGCGACGCCTTCGCCGGACATGAGCGAAACCGGCCGTTCGTTGGACCAGCCGCCCATCAGGACCGCGACGTGGAGTTTGGGCAAGGACACTTCAACAATCTCCGTTCGTGTCGAGCGAAGTCGAGACACGATGGGGCGAACGTGTCTCGACTTCGCTCGACACGAACGGGGCTGGACACAAGCCGGTCATGCCTTGCCCACCCGCTGAATTTCCCACTGCAATTCGATCCCCGACTGTTCCTTCACCCGCCGCCGCACCTCCTCGCCCAGCGCCTCGATGTCGGCGCTGGAGGCGGTGCCGGTGTTGATGAGGAAGTTGGTGTGCTTTTCGCTGACCTGCGCCCCGCCCACGGTGAGGCCCCGGCAGCCGGCGCGATCGACCAGTTCCCAGGCCTTTGCCCCTTCGGGGTTTTTGAACGTGCTGCCGCCGGTCTTGCTGCGCAGCGGCTGGCTGGCTTCGCGCGCGGCGGAAATGCGGTCCATCTCGGCCTGGATCGCGGCTGGATCGCCCGGCCGGCCCCGGAACCGCGCGCCGATCACGATCGCGCCTTCGGGCAATTCGGAATGGCGATAGGTGTAACCCAGGTCCGCGACCGGCAGCGTGACCCGTTCGCCCGAGCGCAGGACCACATCGCAATCGACCATCACGTCCTTGACCTCGGAGCCGTAAGCACCGCCGTTCATCCGGCAGAAGCCGCCGACGGTGCCGGGGATCGAGCGCAGGAATTCCAGCCCCGCGATGCCGGCATCGCGCGCGGTGGAGGACACGAGAATGCCCGACGCGCCGCCCCCGCAATCGAGCGTGACGTCATCCACCCGCGCCACTTTCGCGAACGCCTTGCCCAGCCGCACCACCACGCCCGGAACGCCACCATCGCGCACGATCAGGTTGGACCCCAGCCCCAGCGCCATGACCGGCACGGCGGGATCGAGATCGTGCAGGAACGCGCACAGGTCATCCGCATCCTTCGGCTCGAACAGCCACTGCGCCGCGCCGCCGGACTTGAACCAGACCAGCGGGGCGAGCGGGGCATTGGGGGTCAGCTTGCCCCTGACACCTTGCGCCGCGCTGCCCGTGTCTCGACTTCGCTCGACACGAACGGATGGTGTGGAGCTGGTCACGCCGCCACTCCCTGCGCCCTGACGGCGTCGGCCAGCCCGGCCGCCCACTTGGTGATGTCGCCCGCGCCAAGGCAGACGATCATGTCGCCGGGCTGGACCAGCGGCGCGAGTTCCTGCGCCAGCGCGTCGGCCCCGGCGATCAGGTGCGCCGAACGGTGGCCCCGCGCCTTGACGCCTTCGACCAGCGCGGCCGCGTCCACGCCCTCGATCGGCGCTTCGCCGGCGGGATAGACCGGCGCGACATAGACCACGTCGGCATCGTTGAACGCGCCCTGGAAGTCTTCCATGTGATCGCGCAGGCGGGTGAAGCGGTGCGGCTGGACCACGGCGATGACGCGGTTCTGCACACCTTCGCGCGCGGCGGCGAGCACGGCGCGGATTTCGACCGGGTGATGGCCGTAATCGTCGATGACCACGGCCGAACCGCCGTCCACCGCGATCTCGCCCACCTTGGTAAAGCGGCGCTTGACCCCGCCGAACTTGCCGAAGCCGGCGCGGATGAGGTCATCCGACACGCCCATTTCCACGGCGACGGCCACGGCGGCCAGCGCGTTCTGGACGTTGTGGCGGCCAGGCATGGGCAGTTCGATGCCCTCGATGCGGCGGAACGAGCCGTCGCGCTGACGCAGGACGGCGGTGAAGCGGTTGCCGCCGGGGATCGGCGTTACGCCCTCGCCCCGCACGTCGGCCTGCGCGGAAAAGCCATAGGTGATGACCCGACGATCGCGCACCTTGGGGATGATCGCCTGCACTTCGGGATGATCGATGCACAGCATCGCCGCGCCATAGAACGGCACGTTCTCGATGAATTCGACGAAAGCCGATTTCACCCGGTCGAAGTTGCCGTAGTGGTCGAGGTGTTCGGGATCGATGTTGGTGACGATCGCCAGCGTGCCATCGAGCCGCAGGAACGAACCATCGCTTTCGTCGGCTTCCACCACCATCCAGTCCGACGCGCCAAGGCGGGCGTTCGAGCCATAGGAATTGATGATGCCGCCGTTGATGACCGTGGGATCGACCCCGCCCGCATCGAGCAGCGCCGCGACCATGGAGGTAGTGGTGGTCTTGCCGTGGGTGCCGGCCACCGCCACGGTGTTCTTGAGCCGCATCAGCTCCGCCAGCATTTCCGCACGGCGCACCACCGGCACGCGCGCTTCGAGGGCGGCGACGACTTCGGGATTTTCGCGCCGGACGGCGGTGGAGGTGACGACCACCGCCGCGCCTTCGACGTTCTCCGCCTTGTGGCCGATCATCACCGCAATGCCGCGCTTGCGCAGGCCTTCGACGACATAGCTTTCGGCGATGTCCGAACCCTGCACCGAATAACCCATGTTGTGCATGACTTCGGCAATGCCGGACATGCCGATGCCACCGATGCCGACGAAATGGATCGTGCCGATGTCTGTGCCGACGCCCTTCATGCGCGGGCTCCAAGGTTGCGTGCGTGCTTCGACAGGCTCAGCACGAGCGGGTTTGGGCAAAAGGTGTCGGAGGCGATCACGAAAAACTCCGCTCGTCCTGAGCCTGTCGAAGGGCGCTCGGCGTGCTGGCCCCCAGCGCAACCTGTTCCGAGGCCGCTACCTTGCCCCCTTCCATCCGGATCACGTCCTGAAGCGGCGCCGCGCCGAAGCTTTCGACCAGATCGGCCAGATCGGTGACGGCATCGGGCAGGCCGCAGTTCCAGGCGGCGTGCGCGGCGTTGGCGAGGGATTGGGGATGAAGCGCCATGGTCTGAATCTGCTTGGCCAGTTCCTTGGGCGTGAAGCCGGTCTGACGGATCGCGCGCGCGCCGCCGGCAGCAACGATCTCGCGCGTGTTGGCCGCCTGGTGATCGTCGGTGGCGATCGGCAGGGGCACCAGAATGGCCGGGCGGCCCACGGCGGTGAGTTCGGCGATGGTCGAGGCGCCGGCGCGACCGATGAACAGGTGCGCTTCGGCCAGGCGCCCGGCCATGTCCTCGAAATAGGTGCCGAGTTCGGCCGGGATCTGGTGCGCGGCGTAACGGGCGCGGACGGCCTCCAGGTCTTCCGCGCGGCACTGTTGCGTGACCTGCAGGCGATGGCGCAGGGCAGGCGGCAGCATGGCGAGGCCATCGGGCACGACTTCGGACAGGACCGAGGCGCCCTGGCTGCCCCCGGTGACGAGCACGCGGAACAGGCCTTCCTCGGTAAATTCGGGGAACGGCTCGCTACGCAGCGCCAGCACTTCGGGCCGGACCGGATTGCCGACGAGATGGACCTTGCCCCAAAGTTTGGGATCGAGCCGATCGACCTCGTGATAGGAGGTGGCGATGGCGTTCACGCGCTTCGCCAGCAGCCGGTTGACGCGGCCGAGCACCGCGTTCTGTTCGTGGATCACCGTGGGAATGCCGGCGGACTGTGCGGCGATCAGCGCCGGGAACGCGGGATAGCCGCCGAAACCGATCACGCAGGACGGTTCGAAGCTTTCGAACAGGCGCAGCGCCATGGCTCGGCCCGCCCAGATCGCGCGCAGGCCCTTCAGCAGCGTAAGCGGGTTCTTGCCCAGCCGGCCCGCCGGCAGGACGTGCGCGGGCATGAACGCGGGCTTGCCCGGTATCTTCGCGCCGCGATCGTCCGTGACCAGTGCGACGTGATGGCCGCGCCGTTCCAGCTCCACAGCAAGCGCGAAGGCGGGCAACAGGTGCCCGCCCGTACCGCCTGCGGCGAGGACATAATGCCGTGATACCGCGCTCATTTTCGCGGGAACTCCCCGATCGTGAATGACTCGCGCGTCAGATAGGGATTCCGGCGGGTAATGGCGAGCAGGAAGCCGACCCCGAGCAACAGGGCGATGGTGGACGAGCCGCCATAGCTGATGAGCGGCAGCGTCATGCCCTTGGACGGAAACAGTTGCAGGTTGACGAGGATGTTGATGAACGCCTGCCCGACAAGCTGCGCGGTCAGCCCGGCGGCGGCCAGCACGGTGAACAGGTCTTCCTCTTCCACCAGCCGCATGAGCACGCGCACCGCAACCGCGCAGTAGAGCATCACGATCACCGCGCAGGCGATCAGGCCGAATTCCTCGCCGATCACCGAAAAGATGTAGTCGGTATGCGCTTCGGGCAACGCGTTCTTGCGGGAGCCCAGCCACAGCCCGGCCCCGCTCCACCCGCCGGCAACGAGCGTGCGCATGGCGAGATCGACCTGGTCGAACTCGCTGCCGCCGTTGAGGAAGTTGTCGATGCGGTGGGTGGCGTTGGGATAGAACAGGTAAGCGGCGATCACCAGCATGACGGCCCCGCCGGCAACCCACAGCAGCCGCGCGATCGGCAGGCCGGAGAGCAGCACCAGCACGAACCACACCCCGCAGAACAGCACGGTCGAGCCGAAGTCCGGCTGGAGCATGAGCAGCCCGCCAATGGTGCAGAGCAGCGCGAGCGAGATGGTGATGACCGGCAGGTTGGGATCGCGCACGCGCCACGAGAGAATCCATGCGACGGTGATCGCGAAGGCCGGCTTCAGGAATTCCGAAGGCTGGAGGCTGAACCCGATCCACAGCCAGCGCCTGGCGCCCTTCACCTCGCCGCCGACCAGCGGAACCAGCACGAGCGCCAGCACCATCGCCCCGCACAGCATGATCGCCAGCCTGCGCGCGGATTCCTTTGGCAGCAGCGAAGCGATGAACATCACGGTCAGCCCCACCGCCAGCCAGCGCAGGTGGATCCAGAAGAAATAGAGGTCGCCCAGCGACTTCTGCGCGGTAGACAGGCGGTGCGCGCTGGCCGGCGAGGCGGCGGCGACGGCCACCGCGCCCACGGTGAGCAGGGTGAGGATCAGGCCAAGCAGCACCCGGTCGATCTCGCGCCACCAGATCAGCAGTTCGCTGCGCCGGGTACGGCGGAAACGGTGCGCCGCACCGACGAGGCGGACCCCGCCTTCGCGCGTGGTGGTGGTGACGAGGCGCGTGGGAGTGGTGTTCATCGCGGGCCGTTCACCCTTCCCCCGGCGCGCCGGTCAGCGCTTCCACGATCTGGCGGAAGGCATCGCCGCGCGCTTCGAAATCGCGGAACTGGTCGAAGCTTGCGCAAGCCGGCGAGAGCATGACGACATCGCCCGGCCGCGCGGCGGCGATCGCCTGGCTGACCGCATCGCACAGCATCTCGCTGCGGCTGACGGGCATCACCGGTTCGAGAATCTCGGCGAAGCGCGGCCCCGCCTCGCCAATGGTATAGGCCGCGACGACGTGATCGAAGAACGGCGCGCATTCGTCAAGATCGTCGCCCTTGGGCAGCCCGCCAACGATCCAGTGGATGCGCGGGAAAGCGGCGAGCGCCGGCGCGGTAGAGGCAGGGTTGGTCGCCTTGCTGTCGTTGATGAACAGCACGCCGCCCACTTCCGCCACGCGCTCCATGCGGTGCGGCAAGCCCTTGAACGATTGCAGCGCCGGGCGCCACTGGCTTTCGCCCAGGCCAAGCAGGCGCGCGATTTCCACGGCAATGGCCGCGTTTTGCAGGTTGTGCGGGCCTTGCAGCGAGGGCCAGTCCGCCTGCCCCGCCAGCGCCGCCGGATCGACCACATGGACAAAACCCGCGCTCCGGGTGGCCGCCACTTCCCCAGCGATGCGCAGGGTGTGCGGATCGCCGCGGCCGAACACCGCGTGCTGGTCGGCGCGCTGCATGGCGAACAGCCGCGCCTTGGACGCGGCATAGCCGGCAAAGCCATCGTAGCGGTCGAGGTGATCGGGGCTGAGATTGATCAGCGCGGCGACGTCCGCCGCCAGGCCATAGGTGAGGTCGATCTGGTAGCTCGACAGTTCCAGCACATAGACGCCGCCAGCGGGAAGCGGCTCCTGCCCCAGCACGGGCAGGCCGATGTTGCCGCCCATGCGCACCGGCAGCGCCGCGCTCTTGCACAGGTGATGCACCAGCGCGGTGGTGGTGGACTTGCCGTTGGTGCCGGTGATGGCGACGACGCGGTGCGCGGGCAGATCGCCGCGCGCCTGCGCGAACAGTTCGATATCGCCGATCACGGGCACGCCGGCGGCGCGGGCACAGTCGGCGATGGGGTGGCGGTTGAGCGGTACGCCAGGCGAGACGACCACGCCATCGAACCCGGCAAGGTCGATCGTCAGCGGATCGGCGATCGTCGCCCGGCCTTCCAGCGCGGCGCGCGCTTCCTCGCGGTTATCCCACGCCGTCACCTGCGCACCGCTGGCCAGCAGCGTTTCCACGCTGGTCAGCCCCGACCGGGCGAGCCCGAGGACCGCGTAGCGTTTACCGGCAAAGGCGGAGGAGACGATCATGCCCGGATCATCGCACCTTCAGCGTGGCGAGGCCGAGCAGCGCCAGCACGATCGAGACGATCCAGAAGCGGATGACGACGGTCGATTCCTTCCAGCCGAGCTGCTCGAAATGGTGGTGGATCGGCGCCATGCGGAACACCCGCTTGCCGGTGCGCTTATAGACCGAGACCTGGATAATGACCGAGACGGCCTCCATCACGAACAGGCCGCCGACGATCGCCAGCACGATCTCGTGATGCGCGGACACCGCGATCACGCCCAGCGTGCCGCCCAGCGCAAGGCTGCCGGTATCGCCCATGAACACGGCGGCGGGCGGGGCGTTGAACCACAGGAAGGCGAGGCACGCCCCCATCACCGCCGCGCAGTAGATCGCCAGTTCGCCCGCGCCGGGCACGTGCGGGATGCCCAGGTAATGCGCGTAGTCCACGCGGCCGGCGAGGTAGGCGATGATCGCGAACGTGCCCGCCGCGATCACCACCGGCATCGTCGCCAGCCCATCCAACCCATCGGTCAGGTTCACGGCATTGCCCGCGCCGACGATGACGAAAGCGGCGAAGACGTAATAGAACGGCCCCAGCGGGATATAGAGATTGCTGAACACCGGCACGTAGAGGTTGGTTTCCCCCACCACCAGCCACGCGGCGACGCCCGCGACAACGAATTCGCCAAGCAGGCGAACCTTGGCGGGCACGCCCTTGTGCGCGTACTTGGTGACCTTGTCGTAATCGTCGAGGAAGCCGATCAGGCCGAAGCCGAGCGTGACGACCAGGCACGCCCAGACATAGCGGCTGGTGACATCCATCCACAGCAGCAGGCCCAGCGTGAGGGCGATGACGATCATCAGCCCGCCCATGGTGGGCGTGCCGCGCTTGGCGAGGTGGCTCTGCGGCCCGTCCTCGCGGATCGGCTGGCCCTTCCCTTGCCGCACGCGCAGCATGTTGATGAAGCGCGGGCCGATCAGCAGGCCCACGAACAGCGCGGTCAGCAGCGAGGCGCCGGCGCGGAAGCTCTGGTAACGGAAAAGATTCGTCAGGCCTTCATAGTGAAGCCAGTGCGCCAGCAGATAGAGCATTCAGTTTTCCCTGGCCGTGAGCGCGCGGACAAGCACCCCCAATCCGACCGAATTCGATCCCTTCACGAGCATGGCGTCGCCACCCTCGGCCCCTTCGGAAGCGAGGCATTCCGCCGCTTCCGCCGTCGTTTCCACATGAGCCATCTCGATTCGCCGGGCAAGCGGCGCGGCGGCGCTTTTCCCCAGCGCCTCGGCCAATGGCGCCATTTCGGCACCGACCAGAATCACCCGATCGACGCCTGCCTCGATCAGCGGCCCAGCCAGTTCCCGGTGATAGCGCGCCTCGTCGGCGCCCAGTTCCTTCATCGCCCCCAGCACGGCGATGCGGCGGCGGGCGGGCGTGGCCCCCAGTTGCAGGATCGTGGCGCGCATCGAGGCGGGGTTGGCGTTGTAGCTTTCGTCGATCAGCAGCGCCTCACCCGATCCATCGCCGCGCGGAGCGGGAATGCGATGGCGCGCGCCGCGCCCGACCAGCCCTTCCATCTCCGCCAGCGCGAGACCGGCCGCGCCCAGATCGCCGCCGACCGCATCGACCGCCGCCATCACCGCCAGCGAATTGGCGACCCAGTGCGCGCCTGGCATGGCGATGGTGTAGCACAGCTTACGCGTGCCGAGATCGACGGTGACGAGTGTCCCTCCCCCGGGCGCGGGGACGGCATCGATCAGCCGGACCTGCGCCTCGCGCGAAAGGCCGAAGCCGAGCACGCGGGCGGCGTGGCGTTCCGCCTTGGCGCGCAGCCGGGCATAGTGCGGGCTGTCGGCCGGGACGATCGCGGTGCCGCCCGGCTCCAGCCCTTCGAAAATCTCGCCCTTGGCGTCGGCGATGGCTTCCTCGCCGGAGAAATGGCCGATGTGCGCCGGGGCGATGGTGGTGACGATGGCGACATGGGGGCGGACCAGCCGGGTCAGCGCGGCCAGTTCGCCCGCATGGTTCATGCCCATCTCGAACACGCCGAAGCGCGTGCGTGCCGGCATCCGCGCCAGGCTGAGCGGCACGCCGACGTGGTTGTTGTAGCTCTTGACCGAACGGTGCGCCCGGCCCCGGCTGCCGCGATCGAGCGCGGCATAGAGCGCTTCCTTGACTCCGGTCTTGCCCGCCGAGCCGGTCACGCCAATGATCCCGGCATCGACTCTCGCACGCGCGGCGCGGCCCAGGTCTTCCAGCGCGTGGAAGGTATCGGCGACGCGGACGTGCGGCCAGTTTACCTCCCGGTCGACGACGGCGGCCTGCGCACCGCGCCCGAACGCGCCTTCCAGGAAGCGGTGCCCGTCGGCGGTTTCGCCCTTCAGCGCAAAGAACAGATCGCCTTCGGCCACGGCGCGGCTATCGATCTCCACCCCGGAGACGCTGAAATCGCCCGATGCGGTGCCCCCGGTGGCGGCGGCGATGTCGCGCGCGGTCCACAGGGCGAGGCCAAGTTCATCGCCGGCTTCGACCGGCCAGCTCAGCATGGCGGGGTGGGCGTTCATGGTTCAGGTCCCTCCGGCCGGTCCGGCGCATTCGCGCGCCACCTGCACATCGTCGAACGGCAGGACGCGCGCGGCATCGCCCCGGCCCACGATCTGCCCCTGTTCGTGCCCCTTGCCGGCGACCAGCACGATGTCATCCCCCGTCGCCTCGGCAATGGCGGCGGCGATGGCGGCACGACGATCACCGATCTCGCGCGCACCGGCGGTGCAGCCGGCGAGCACGGCTTTGCGGATGTCCGCCGGGTCTTCGCCGCGCGGATTGTCGTCGGTGACGATGACGAGATCGGAGCCGGCGCAGGCGGCGCGGCCCATTTCCGGGCGCTTGCCGCCATCGCGGTCCCCGCCCGCGCCGAACACGGTGATGAGGCGGCCCTTCACGTGCGGGCGCAGCGCGGCGATGGCCGCCTCGATCGCATCGGGGGTGTGCGCGTAATCGACGTAGACCGGCGCGCCGGCGCGGCTGATCGCGGCGCGCTCCAGCCGCCCGCGCACCGGCTGGAGCCGGCCGAGCGCCTCGAACGTGCGGTCCGCATCGCCGCCGGTGGCCAGCACCAGCCCGGCCGCGACCAGCGCGTTGGCGGCCTGGTAGGCGCCGATCAGCGGCAGGTTGACCTTGCGCGCCCGGCGCTGGCCTTCGGCGCCGTGTTCGATCTCCAGCGTCTGCCCGAGCTGGGTGGGCGTGCGCGACAGCAGGCGGATGCCTTCGCCTTTCGCACCGACCGTCAGCAGATTGAGCCCGCGTGCCGCCGCGTGGGCCACGGCCTTGCCGGACCAGGCCTCATCGTCCGCCCAGATCACCGCCGTGCCGTCATCGGCCACGACATCATCGAACAGGCGCATCTTGGCGGCGAAGTAATCGTCCATCGTCGCGTGGTAATCGAGATGGTCGCGACTGAGGTTGGTGAAAGCCCCGGCGACGACGCGCAGGCCCTCGTTGCGGTACTGCGACAGGCCGTGGCTCGACGCTTCGTAGGCGACGTGCGTGACCCCTTCGCGCGCCAGACCGGTCATGTTCGAAAGGAACGTCACGATATCGGGCGTCGTGAGGCCGGTGGAAACGGATTCGTCCGCCGTAGTGACGCCCAGCGTGCCGATCGAGGCGGCGGAATAGCCGGCCATGCGCCAGAGCTGCCGCGTCATCTCCACCGTGGAGGTCTTGCCGTTGGTGCCGGTGACCGCGACCACGGTTTCGGGAACGGGCGTGAAGAAGCGCGCGGCAAGCCGGGCGAAGGCGCGGCGCGGCTGCGCATCGGCGATATGGACCGCGCCCACCACGGTCACTTCGGGCCGGGCGACCACGGCGACGGCGCCCGCCGCCACGGCATCGGCGATGAAATCCTCGCCATTGAAGCGCGCGCCCGCGAAGGCGCCGAACACGGTGCCCGGCGCGACCTTGCGGTGATCGATGGCGAAGCCGGTCACGTCGCCTTGCGCGCCGTCAACGCCGTCCGGCAGGGCGAAGCCCGCTTCGCGCGCGATGATCCCCAGCTTCATTCCCCGTCTCCGTTGGCGACCAGCGGTGACAGGTCGGTAATATCGACATCCCGGCTGGCATCGGGCACCACGCCCAGCAGCGGCCCGATGCGCGGCACGACCCGGCCGACGATCGGCGCGGCGTTCCACGCCGCCGTGCGCTGCCCGGACGTGGCGACGGTGCCCTGCGGTTCATCGAGCATGGCGATCACGACATAGCGCGGTTTGTCCATCGGGAAAGCCGCCGCGAAGGTGGCGACCAGCGAGGTCCGCCGATAGCCGCCCGCGCCAGGCTTTTCGGCCGACCCGGTCTTGCCGCCGACACGGAAGCCCGAAGCGTCGGCCTTGCGGCCGGTGCCATCCACCACGATCATGCGCAGCAGTTGCCGGATGCGCGCGCTGGTGGAAGCCTTGAACACGCGGCGGCCCGGCGGCACGCGCGCCGGATCGACCTTGTAGAGCGTGGCCGGGCGCCAGATGCCGCCGTTGACCAGCGCGGCATAGGCGCTGGCGAGATGGAGCGGGGTCACCGCGATGCCGTGGCCGTAGCTTACGGTCATCGTGGTGATCCGCGCCCAGTCCCCCTTGGCATCGGTTCCCCGGGGCCAGAGAGGGAAGCCCCGCGCAGGCAGTTCTATCGTGGGCCGCTCGTTCATACCGAGCTGCATCATGATGCGACGAAGGGCTGGTCCGCCGAGCTTGTCGGCGATCTGCGCGGTGACGATATTGGACGAATGAACCAGCGCTTCGGGCACGTTCAGCGACGGGCCGAAGTTGTGGCTATCGTGAATGGTGAAGCCGCCGATATTGAGCGGCCCGGTGGGATAGCGCACCGACAGATCGGTGATGACCCCGGCGTCGATCGCGGCGGCAACGGTAATCGGCTTGAACGTGGAGCCGAGTTCATAAACCTGGTTCGACACGCGGTTGAACACCAGACCGTTGAACACGCGATCGCTGCGGTTGGGATTGAACGAGGGCAGCGATGCGAGCGCGATCACTTCGCCGGTATCGACATCGAGGATGATGCCGGCCGCGCCCTTGGCGTTGCTTTCCAGCATACCCCGGCCGAGTTCGTCTTCCAACGCCCCCTGCGCGCGCGCATCGATCGACAGCGCCACGGGATTCGCGCGCTGCGCCGGATCGAGCAGGCGCGGTTCCAGCACCTGCTCCATGCCGACATGGCCCTTGCCCGCCAGATCGACGAAGCCCAGCACGTTCGCCGCCAGCGAGCCCTGCGGATAGTAACGCTGGTTCTCGCGCGGGAATTCCAGCGCGGGTTCGCCCAGCGCGAAGACGTGGTTGGCCTCTTCGGGCAGAACGCGCTTGCGCAGGTAGCTGGGCTTGTCCGATTTCAGGCGGCGGACGAGATCGTCATAATCCGCATCGGGAAAGATCTGGACCAGCGCGCGCGCCACTTCTTCGGGCGTCTTGACCAGCGGACTGCCGCCCTTTTCACCAAACGCCTTGGGGTTGTACCACAGCGAATAGGACGGAAACGCCCGCGCCAGCGCGACCCCGTTGCGGTCAGTGATCTCGCCGCGTTCGGGCACCAGGGCATCGGCCATCGAGCGCCGGTCGGGGCTGCCTTCGAACAGGCCGATCTGGACGACGCGCATGAGCGCCGTGGCCGTCAGGAACACGAAAGCGAGCAGGATGATGAGCGCGCGTTTTTTGGCCGTCAGCAGCGCGCTCTGACGGACATTGGCCAGTTGGACCCGGCCCGATGCGATCGCGGCGGATGCGGTTAGCGCGTTCACCTGCTGATCCTGCCCTCCTTGCGCGCCGTCACCGATCGGGGCTTGCCAGCGGCGCTGGCCGAGCGCGAGGCGGACGCCTTCGCGGAGCCCGCCTTGTCCACAGTTTTGGCGCCCACAGTTTTGGCGGCTTTCTTTTTCGCGGCGGGCGCAGCGCCTTCGGCATGGCGCGAACGGCCAACGGTGCCGAGCCGTTCACCCAGCGCCGCGGTGGCCGTGGCGTGATCGACATGCGCCGCCGGCGCGTCGGTCTGCGCGATCGCTTCTTCCGCCTGCGCCGACTTGCCGGTGAGCGGCGAGACCATCGCGGGGAACGCGGCCGAGGCGATCACGCTGTCATCGGCCGAGGCGACGCGGATCGGCGCGGGTGCATCGGGATCGGCCGGCTTGCTGAGCGAGGCGAGCTGCCGTTCGTTTTCGAGATATTGCCCCGCCGTGGGCGCGACATAGCCGAATTCGATATCGTTCCACGACTTGAGCTGCTGCTGGTTGGCGCGCGTCTCGAATTCGGTTTCGAGGTACATCTTCTCCTGCTTGAGCGCGACGATGCGCTGCTCCGCGCGATGCACCTGGCTGCGCAGCGCGTTGACGCGGAACGACAGCGCCAGCACCACCGCGCCGCACAGCGCGAGCAGTACGACCCAGCCGATCGAACGCAGGCGGTTGGCGGTCACGATCATTCGGCGAGGCTCCCGGATGTGGCGCGCGCGGGCGCGGCGGTGCGAACCGCCCAGCGCAAGGTGGCGGAGCGGGCGCGCGGATTGCGCGCCTCTTCGGCGGAGGTGGGGCGGATGGCGGACGAAGGCTTTTCAAAAACCGGCTTCACGGTGCTGGCAAGCTGCGGCAGATGGCGCGATCCGGCGGGCATGGCGCCAGCCGCTTCGCGCAGGAACTGCTTGACGATGCGGTCCTCGAGGCTGTGGAAGCTGACCACGGCGAGCCGCCCGCCGGGCACCAGCATCCGCTCCGCCCCGGCAAGCCCGGCGACGAGTTCGTCGAGTTCGCCGTTCACGTGGATGCGGATCGCCTGGAAGCTGCGCGTGGCCGGGTCCTTGGGCGCGCCCGGGCGATGGCCCAGCGCCTTGCGCACCACGGCGGCGAGCTGGCCGGTGGTTTCCAGTGGACGCGCCGCCACGATCGCGCGCGCCACGCGGCGCGACTGGCGCTCCTCGCCATAGCGGTAGAGCACGTCGGCGATGGCCTGTTCGTCCGCCTCGTTGAGAAAATCGGCAGCGCTCGGCCCGTCCTGCGACATGCGCATGTCAAGCGGGCCGTCCGACGAGAACGCGAAACCGCGCGCGGCCTGATCGAGCTGCATCGAGCTGACACCGATATCGAAGACCACGCCCTGCACGCTGGCGACGCCGGCTTCGGCCAGCCCTTCGGCCAGTTCCGAGAACCGGCGCGGATGCAGCACCAGACGCGGCGCATCGCCCTGCGCCTCGGGCCAGCGCCGCCCGGCGGCGATCGCGTCGGGATCGCGATCGAAGGCATGGACGGTGGCGCCGGCGGCAAGCAGGCGGCGGGTATAGCCACCCGCGCCGAACGTGGCATCCACGATCACGTCGCCCGGCGACGGCGCGAGCGCTTCCACCACTTCATCGAGCAGGACGGGAACGTGCGGGCCGAATCCGGTTGCGGGACCGGCTTCGGGCGAAGGCAGGGGCGCGGTCACTTGCGCTTCCCCTTGGCCAGATCCGCCATCTTGGCGCGGCAACCGGCCTGCGCCGCTTCCCAGCCTGGCCCCATTTCGAGCAGGATGCGGGGATTCCAGATGGTGATCTGGGTACCACCGCCCTGGAAGAACAGGCCGTCCTCCACCTGGCCAAGTTCGGCGAGATGGTCGGGCAGGACGAAGCGGCCGGAATCGTCGAAGCTGGCGCGGTGGAAGCCGTAGAGCTGCGCGGCACGCATGTCGCGATCGAAGTCAAGGCCGAGGCGGAGCGCCTTGTCCTCTTCGCGGTCAATGTCGGCGGCGAACTGCTGGGTGCGGGAAAGACCGAAGCCGACAAGGCAGGGCAGGCGGTGGTGCTTGTCGATACACAGGATGCGCTGGCCTTCGGAGGCATCGCGGACATCGGCGCGGAAATCGGAAGGCAGGACGAAGCGGCCCTTCTCGCCACGCGGCGAAAAGCCCTGTCCCACATAATTTGACGGCCCTCCCGCCACGCCGAATACCCCGCTCGAAGACGAAAGGCTCCACCCCCGGCCAACGCTCGCGCGCAAGCCGGCCGATCCCCCGCGGATACGGCCTGGAGTTCATCCCGATAGACCATCATTAACCGGGGACATCACGGGCGGAAAGGGGAAAATGCGGGAAATTACGTCCAGAACCTGAATCCCAAGCACTTTTTCCACACGCTTCATCGCAACGTTGCACGTTGTACTTTGTTTGTTCCTATCTGGAAACGCCCGAAAATGCGGGACTCGCGCGACTCCGCACCTAAGCCCCTCCGCCTTTCCCGTATTTTCCCGTGGAGTCGCCGGCTCAGCCCGCGAACGCTTCTTCCAGCAACGAATCCAGCGCCGCGGCGCGCTTTCCGTCGGCGTCGGAGGGTTCGAACAGCGCGGCGTCGGCCACGATGAGCGCACGGCCCCGCCCGATCCGGCAGCGCGCAACCAGCCCTTCGCGCACGATCACGCACCGCGCGTCATGCCCGCCGGGGCGCGGCGCGAGTTGCCCGGGCAGATTGACGGGAAACATCGGGCCCGCGTTTTCCCGCGCCGCGTCATGCTCGCCCGCCGGCTGATCCTCGTCGAAGCGCAGTTCCAGCCCCCAGCGCGCGAGGATGGGCGAAAGCAGCACGATGTCCTGCGGGCGGCGGCGGTCGCCCAGCGCATAGGTGCTGTCCGCCGTAAGCATCGGATCGGCGAACAGCAGCAGACGCCCCCCAGCCCGCACCCAGTCATCGAGCGCGACGTTCTCCTGCGGGGCCAGCGGGCGGGGTTGCGCCAGCAGCAGGAAGCGCGCGTCCAGCGGCGGGGCCAGCAGCGTATCGCGCGCGACAAGCGTGTAGCGCGCTTCCAGCGCGCGGCGCGCCCAGTGCGGCGGCGCCTGGGTGCGGAGCATGGCGGCCAGGTCCGGCGTTTCGTTCCACAGGATCGGCAGGCTGGTGAACAGCATCAGCCGCGGGCGCTCCTGCGCGGAGACCGCGCGCGAGCCGCGGGATTTCCACGCCACAGCCGCGCCCACCACCAGCGCGCAGGCCAGCAACGCCGCGCCGAGGCGCCACCGGCGCGATACAGCCATGCGCGCGACGGAAATCAGTGCTGGGGCGCGGCGGCAGGCGCCGTCTTGTCGGCCGGACGGTTGGCGGCGGGCAGTTCCGGCGTCACACCCATGTCGACCAGCGGATCGTTGGCCGGCGTGGTGCTGGCCGATGCGGACGCGTCGGGATCGCCCACGGCCGAAGCATCGGCCATGTGGGCGCGATCGAGAATGACGTTGGCCAGACCGACGAGCAGCAGCATCGCCGCCAGCCCGAACAGCCCGATCTGGAGCCGGTGGACCACCTGCGCGCGCAGTTCGCGCGGAGTGGGCGGAACGTGGTGGATGGGCGCCTTCGCCATGCCGCCCGCCTGCGCGGCACCATGGCCGCCGCCCGGCGCGGATTGCGCCGCGCGGCCGGATCGACGGGAAGGGAAGCCGAACAGAGCCATCCCCGGCAGATTATCCTATTGTTGCAGCCATGGAAATACCGGCAGATTCTTCGCCTTCAGCCATTCCGGGTTGTAGAGCGAGGACAGGTAGCGGAAGCCGGTATCGCACAGGATCGTGGCCACGCGCGGCTGCGGCCGGCCTTCCGCCACCAGCTTGCGCCCCAGCGCCACTGCGCCGGCCACGTTGATCCCGCTCGACAGGCCCAGGCACAGCCCTTCCTCGGCCAGCAGCCGGCTGACCCAGAGCAGGCCTTCCTCATCCGAGATGCGGAACTGGGTATCGATCGGCGCGCCTTCGAGGTTCGCGGTGATCCGCCCCTGCCCGATCCCTTCGGCCACCGACGATCCTTCGGCCTTCAGCTCGCCACAGGCGTAGTAGTTGTAAAGCGCCGCGCCGTGCGGATCGGTGAGCGCAATGGTGATGTCCTCGTCGAACGCCTTGAGGCCCAGCCCCGTGCCCGCGATCGTGCCGCCGGTGCCCGCCGCGCAGGTAAAGCCGTCGATGCGGTGCTCCATCTGCTCCCAGATCTCGGGCGCGGTGCTTTCGATGTGGGCGCGGCGGTTGGCGATGTTGTCGAACTGGTTGGCCCAGATCGCGCCCTCGGTTTCCTCGGCGATGCGGCGCGAGGTGTGGACGAAGTGGCCGGGATTGGAGAACGGCGCGGCGGGAACGAGCACGAGTTCCGCCCGCAGCGCGCGCAGCGTGTCCATCTTCTCGCGCGATTGCGTTTCGGGCATGACGATCACGGTCTTGTAGCCGAGCGCGTTGGCGACGAGCGCAAGCCCGATGCCGGTGTTGCCGGCCGTGCCCTCGACGATCGTGCCGCCGGGCCGGAGCAGGCCCTTCTCCTCGGCATCGCGCACGATCCACAGCGCGGCCCGGTCCTTTACCGAGGCGCCGGGGTTGGCGAATTCGCATTTGCCGAAGATGTCACACCCCGCCGCTTCGCTTGGCCCCTTGAGCCGGACGAGCGGGGTGTTGCCGATGAGCGAAAGCGTGTCGGGAAGAAGGACGGGTACGGTCATGGTCAAGGAGTTAGGCGGCCCGTGTGCGTTCCGCAATCCGTTTGCGGCTTGGTCCGCGACAAATCCCGCTTTCGACCGATCGTTCCGGACCGCCTTATTCCCGGCCGGCGCGGATGGCCGCGCCCCCGGCGAAGGGTGCGATGGCCAGCGCGGCCAGGCTGGTCGCGGCGAGCAGCAGCAGGCCGCCCTCTCCGCCCGGCTGGAGCGAGCCCGCGCCGAAGATCAGCAACGGCACTGCCAGCGGGATCGCCAGCAACCCGCCCAGCGCAGCGCCCGCGCGCAGGCCGGCGGTGAGCGCGGCGATGGTCACGCCGATCGCGGCCAGCCCCGGCGTGCCCAGCAGCAGCCCCAGTTCGACCACGCGCAACTGCCCGGCATCGAGCGAGAGCAGCCCGGCGGAAAGCGGCGCGGCCAGCAGCAGCGGAACCCCGAAGCTGATCCAGTGCGCGACGATCCGCACCAGCAGCAGCGCCTCTTCGGCAATGCCGCGCAAGGCCCATTGGTCGAAAAAGCCCGCCTCGAGGTCCGGCTCCACCAGCCGGTCGAGCGGCAGGATAGCGGCGAGCAGCGCCGCCACCCAGATCACGCCCGCGCCGGTGCGGCCCAGCAGCCGCGCGTCCGGCCCCACCGCGAACGGAAACAGCATGGCTACCGCGAGGAAGAACAGCAGCGGCAGCACCGCCCCGCCCCGCCCCTGCGCGCCGCGCAGCAGCAGCGCCAGATCGCGCGTGAAGATCGGCCAGAGACGCGCGATCATGCCACGTACTCCCGCAACGCCAGTTCCCGCACGCCGGCAAGCGCGAGCGGCTGGTGCGAGGCGATCACCACCGCGCCGCCGCCCGCAAGATGCGCGGCGATGCGGTCCTGCGCCACGGCGGCCCATTGCGTGTCCAGCCCGTTGAGCGGTTCGTCGAGCAGCCAGATCGCGGCCTGGCTGGCGGCGACGCGGGCCAGCGCGGCGCGCTTGCGCTGGCCGGTGGACAGGTAGCGCACGGGCACGTCGAGCAGGTCTTCGAGGCCGAAGTCCGCGCCCCCTTCAGCGCTACCATCGATGCGCCGCCAGAACGCCAACGCGGCGCCCAATGGCTGATGCCCGTCGAGCGCGAGCCGTTCGTCGGAGAGCGCCAGCGCGCCCTCGCGATCCACCGCGCCGGCAAAGGGGCGCAACAGCCCCGCAAGGATGCGGATCAGGCTGGACTTGCCGATACCGTTCGGCCCGGCAAGATGCAGCGCCTCGCCGCCCTGCAAGGAAAACGACAGCCCCTTGAACAGCAACCGGTCGCCGCGCCGGCAGGCAATGTCACGGGCAGCGAGATGGCAGGCTTGCATGGACCGGCTCGATAGGGGAAAGCGCGGCAACTGCCAAGGAGAGCCAGATGTCGATTGCCCGCCTGACCGACGCCGAACGCGACGAAGCCTTGGCCCGCCTGCCCGGCTGGGCGCTGCGCGAGGACGGCCTCGCCATTGTCAAGACCTTCCGTTTCGCCGATTTCGCCGAAGCCTTCGGCTTCATGGCGCGCGTGGCGATCCATGCCGAAAAGGCGGATCACCACCCCGAATGGTTCAACGTCTATAACCGCGTGGAAATCACGCTGACCACGCACGACGCGGGCGGCTTGAGCACGCGCGACGTGGCGCTGGCGACGCTGATCGAGACGTTCGTTTAAGCAGCGCGTTTGAGCGGGGCGATTGCATCCCTTGCAAACGACAGGAAGTTCCCACCCCCGGCCCCTCCCGCAAGCGGGAGGGGAGCGAGACTTGCGCCGCCAGAGGCGGCGTTAGTCGCAGCGGGGTGGGCGAATTCCGGGCGACGTATTCAGCCGCCCAGCGGCCGCAGGCTGGCCCGACCCTGCTTGCGCACGCGGCCGGGCAGCCAGCGTGCGCCGAAGGCCAGCTTGCGCGCGGTGGGGCCGACCAGCGTGTGCAGCGTCTGGCCGTGGATGGCCGCCCATGCCGCGTCCGCCACTTGCGAAACCGGGGTGATTTCCAGCCCGGCTTCCTTGACCCGGCCACGAATATCCTCGTTCGAGGCGCGGTTCGGCGCGTGATCAAGCAGCGGCGTATCGATGAAGCCGGGCATCAGATCGCGGACCTCGATGCCATCGGGCGCCCATTCGGCATCGAGCGATTCGGTCAGCCCGCGCACCCCGAACTTGGTGGCGGTATAGACCGAGGCGCCGGGCGTGCCATAGATGCCGGCCGCACTGGCGGTGTTGAGCAGGCAGCTTCCCGGCGCGCTCCGCTTGAGCCAGGGATAGGCGGCCTGCGCCCCGAAGATCACGCCCTTGAGGTTGATATCGAGCGTGCGCTCGACCTCGTCCACGCCAAGATCGACGATCTGCCCGCCGATGGGGATGCCGGCATTGTTGAACACCACGTCGATACCGCCCCCGGCGGCGCGCGCGAAATCGGCCAGCGCCGCATCCCATGCGGCGCGATCGCGCACATCGAGCTTGTGGATCGAACTGCCGCCCGCCGGCAGGAGCGCGGCGGTTTCCGCCATGCCCGCCTCGTTGATATCGGCGATACCCACGAACCAGCCTTCGCGCCCGAACCGCTGCGCCACGGCGCGGCCGATGCCCGATGCGCCGCCGGTGATGAAGATTGCCTTGCGTGCCATGAATGCCCAAGCCCCTCCGTAATTGGCCCGTTCAAATTGCGTTGTTATGCGCAACCCATCCTACAGCGGCGGCGAACTTACAAGATGCGACTGCGGGCTTTGAATGTGCGGAATCCCCGTTCGTCCTGAGCCTGTCGAAGGACGCGCGATACGGTTTGATCGCGGCGGTTTACCGCGCGGGGCCAGTGTCGCGCACGTCCTTCGACAGGCTCAGGACGAACGGACGTAGGGGATGACGGTCCGGTTTTCCCCTACAAGGCCGGATTGTTATAGCAGTGCCAGGTGAAGATCGCCGCCGCGCCGCGGTGGGGGCGCCAGTCTTCCGCAAGCGCGCGCGTGCTCTTTTCGTCGGGGCGTTCCTCCAGCCCCAGCAGCTTGCCGAGGCCGACCTGAACCGCCAGATCGCCCGCCGGCCAGATGTCGGGGCGCCCTTCCGCGAACAGCAGGTAGATTTCGGCTGACCAGCGGCCGATGCCCTTGATCCGCACGAGTTCGGCGATCGCCTCCTCGTCATCCGCCGGCAGGTTTTCGAGATCGAGCGCGCCAGACACGACCAGTTCGCACAGCGACCGCGCATAGCCCTGCTTCTGGCGCGACAGGCCGCAGGCGCGGAGCGCGTCGAAATCGGCGGCGAGCAGATCGTGCGGCGGCATGTCGTCGCCCAGCAGCGCCTCCAGCTTCGCCCAGACCGACGCCGCCGCCGAAACGCTGACCTGCTGGCCGACGATCGTGCGCAGCAAGGTACGGTAGCCGGTGGCGCGGATGCGCGGTTCCGGATAGCCGACTCGGCCAAGCGCGGTGGCGATCCGTGGCGAGCGCGCGGCGATGTGATCGAGCCCGTTGGCAATGGCATCGGCAGTCAAACCCATCGGGCGCTCCATCCTTTCGCGCAGACCGGCTTGCCAAAGCCGGGGGCACTCATTAGCAGCCGCTTCCAAACGGGAACAGGGGGGCGGATTCCGTCCCTGAACGGAGACGCAAGCGATGCCCAAGATTGTCGTTGTCAATCGTGCTGGTGAAGAAAAGACCGTGGACGCCGACGCCGGCCTTTCGGTGATGGAAGCGATCCGCGACAACGGTTTCGACGAACTGCTGGCGCTGTGCGGCGGCTGCTGCTCGTGCGCGACCTGCCACGTCTATGTCGACCCCGCCTTCGCCGGCAAGATCGCGCCGATGAGCGAAGACGAGAACGACCTGCTCGACAGCTCGGACCACCGCAACGACCAGTCTCGCCTGTCCTGCCAGATCCAGATCACCGGCGAACTGGAAGGCCTGAAGATCACCATCGCGCCGGAAGACTGAGCACAAGGCCCTTCACGTCATCCCGGCTCTTCGTCATCCCAGCGCAAGCTGGGATCTCGCGCCATTGCGGGAAACCTGTGAGAGGTTCGGTCCGGCCGCCTGAGATCCCAGCTTTCGCTGGGATGACGGGGGCCGGACGCTGGGCGAATGGATGCGCCTAAAGGCGCAGGCCCGCGGTTTCGTCGAGGCCGGCGATCAGGTTGAGGCTCTGCACCGCTGCGCCGCTGGCGCCCTTGCCGAGATTGTCGAGCCGCGCCACCAGCCGCGCCTGCGCACCGTCGGCGCTGGCGATCACATGCAGTTCCAGCCCGTCCCACGGCTCCATCGAACCGCGCAGCAACAGTTCCCCTTCGGCCGGCGGCTCCTGCGCCACCGTGACGATCGGCGAACCGGCGTAGAACTGCGTCAGCGCCTGGCGCAGCAGGTCGGGCGCGGGGTTGCCGGGGATGATCGACAGCGGCAGCGGCACTTCCACGATCATGCCGCGGTGCGCGGGGACCACCGCCGGGCTGAACAGCGGCGCGATGGCGAGATGCGCGTATTGCTGCATCTCCGGCACGTGCTTGTGCCCGAAGGTGAGGCCATAGCCGCGCCAGGCGATGTCGCGGTCCTGTTCGAACCGGGCGATCAGCGCCTTGCCGCCGCCCGAATAGCCGGACACGGCGTTGCAGCTATAGGGCCACGCCGTGGGCAGCAGGCCGGCGCGCACCAGCGGCGCGACCAGCGCGATGAAGCCGGTGGGATAGCAGCCCGGATTGGAAATGCGCGTGGCGTTTGCCACCGCTTCGCGCCCGACGATTTCGGGCAGGCCATAGGTCCACGCTTCCGCCACACGGTGCGCCGTGGAGGCATCGATCACGCGGGTGCGATCGTTTGCGATCATCGCCACCGCCGCCTTCGCCGCGTCATCGGGCAGGCACAGGATCACGACATCGGCGTCGTTGATCGCCTCGGCCCGCGCGGCATCGTCCTTGCGGCGCGCCTCGTCCAGCGCGATCAGGGTGAATTCGGGGCGATTGGCCAGCCGGTCGGCGATCTCCAGGCCGGTCGTGCCCGCCGCGCCGTCGATGAAGACGGAAGTGGTCACGCGCCCGGCTCCGCCAGCGCGGTCAGCGGCACGTAGCCGACCAGCCCGTCCGCTCCAACCTGCCCCCAGGCCCAGTTGCCCGCCATGTCGAGCACGCTGAACACGGTGCCCGCATCCAGCGGCGCCATCACTTCGGCATCGTCACGCCCGGCGCGGCGCAGCTCGGTTCCGCCCGCCGCGATCACGCGCGGCATCGGCACCGAATAGTGCGGCACGAAGACTTTGCCCGCCAGACGGATGTGCGCCAGATCGCCCCGCACCGGGATATGGTCCGCTTCCAGGCGCGGCACCGGACCCGACAGCGCAAGCTGTTCGGCGGGCACGGCATCGCCCGAAAAGGCGGACTGGTCGATCAAGGCGGACTCGATGGTCAATTCGGCATGTCCCCGGAAGCGGAAAAGCGCGCGCTTATACGGCCCGGCCCCCTCATTCAAGGGCCGGCCATCCTGCCCTGCCCCGCCGGACGCGCTACGCCGGCTGGCCATAGCGGTCGAGCAGCAGCCCCCAGGCCGCGCGCAGGCCCAGCGCCTCGCCCCCCTTGGGCCGACCCGGCTTGGCCGAAGGACGCCAGGCGAAGGTATCGAAATGCACCCAGTCGATCCCCTCGCCCACGAAGCGATCGAGGAACAGCGCGGCGACGCTCGATCCGGCGAAACCGTTGGCATGGCTGTTCATGATGTCGGCCACGTCGGACTTCAGGTATTCGCGGTAGCCATCGTGGAGCGGCAGGCGCCAGCACGGATCGTCGCGCTCCAGCCCGGCGCGCAGCAGGGCGCCGGCGGTGCCGTCCAGGCGCGCGAACATGGCGGGCAGGTCCGGCCCCAGCGCGACGCGGGCCGCGCCGGTCAGCGTGGCGAAATCGATTACCAGTTCCGGCTTGTCCTCGCTGGCGCGGGCCAGCGCATCCCCCAGCACGAGCCGCCCTTCCGCATCGGTATTGGTGATCTCCACGCTCATGCCCTGCCGCGTGCGAAGAATGTCGCCGGGGCGGAAAGCGTTGCCGGAAATTGCGTTTTCCACTGCTGGAACAAGCAGATGCAGATTGATCTTCAGCCCTGCCCGCATGATCAGGCCGGCCAGCGCCAGCGCGTGCGCGGCGCCACCCATGTCCTTCTTCATCAGCGCCATGCCCGAGGACGGCTTGATATCCAGCCCGCCCGAATCGAAGCACACGCCCTTGCCCACCACGGCGACGCGCGGATGCTTGGGATCGCCCCAGACCAGTTCGATCAGGCGCGGGGCATGGCTGCGCGCGGCGGCGCGGCCGACGGCATGGACCATCGGGTAGTCGCGCTCCAGGACATCCCCGGCGAAGACGTGGATCTGCGCGTGATGCGCCTTGGCGAGCGCCCGCGCCTCGGCTTCGAGCTGCGCTGGCCCCATGTCTTCGGCCGGCGTGTTGACGAGATCGCGCACCATGGTGACCGCCGCCGCCTCGGCCAGCGCCGGGTCGATCGCCTTGGCGTCCCTGGTCAGCAGCACGCGCGGTTCGCCGCCCGTGGCGTCCTTGCGGTAGCGGTCGAAGCGGTACTGGCCGGTGACCCAGCCGTGCAGCGCCTTGCCGGCCTCGCCTTCGGCAAGCCGGTAGGTGCCGCCGGGCAGGGTTTCGGCGAGCTTCGCCAGGCACCAGCTGGTGAGCGCCGCGCAGTCGGCGACGCCGCCGGCCGCGAACCAGCCATCGCCATCGGGCAGGATCGCGACGTCCCCCGCCGCGCCCTCGAACTTCTGCGCGGCCAGGATCGCGCGCTGGCCGGCGGTGCGGGCCTTTTGCCATGCGGCGAAGGACGCCTTGTCGACCAGGTGGAGCGCGGTGGCGGCCTGTCCCCGGTCAGGTTGGATCAATGTGGGCTGGTTCAAGGGCGTGCGGTCGTTCATGTTGCGGCGGACCTTGCCGCAGCCGTGCGGCAAGCGCGAGAGGAAATTGCGATGAAGCACCCGGTTGCCGTTTCGATCTCGACCCTGTCCATCGCCCCCGTCCTGTTCGGCGCGATGCTGGCGACGGGCGCGTGCAGCAAGCCGGCACCGGCCACGCAGCCGGCTGCGGCGGCGTCCTCTTCGCACGCGCTGACCGCTCCCCCGGCGCCGCCCGCACCGCCCCAGCCCATGCCGGGCGTGGCGCGCAAGGTTTCCGAAAACAACGATCTCTACGAGTTCGACTATGCCTATCCGGCGGCGGCCGGCGCGATCCCGGCGCTGCGCGACCAGCTCGACAAGGACCTGATCGAGAAGAAGCAGGGCCTGGTCAACGAGGCCAGCGACGACCGCAAGGAAGCCAAGGCGAACGACTATCCCTTCCATGCCCATTCGCTTTCGCTCGACTGGAAGGTCGTGACCGACCTGCCCGGCTGGCTGAGCCTGTCGACGATCGTCGGCAGCTATTCGGGCGGTGCGCACCCGAACTACGTCTATGACACGGTCCTGTGGGACAAGGCCGCCGGGCAGCGCCGTGGCGTGACGGACCTGTTCACCTCGAAAGCCGCGCTGTCGCAGGCGATCCGCCAGCCGTTCTGCGCCGAACTCAACCGCCAGCGCGCGAAGAAGCGTGGCGAACCGGTGCCCGCGAACAGCGATTCCGAATTCGACGCGTGCATCGATCCGGTGGGCGAGACGGTGATCCTGGGGTCGGCCGGCAAGCAGGGCTTCGACCGCATCGGCGTGCTGGTGGCGCCATACGATGCCGGCCCCTATGCCGAAGGCTCGTATGAAGTGACCGTCCCGGTGACGAGCGCGGTGCTTGCCGCGGTGAAGCCGGAATACCGGGCCGCATTCAGAACGCGTTGATCTCGCATTTTCGCCGGGCACGCGCTATATACGCGGAATGACCCAGTATGTGATCGCAGACGATACCGAAGTCCTCCCGCGCGACGGGACCATCAAGCTCCATGGCCCCGCCGGGTTCGAGGGCATGCGCAAGGCCGGCCGCCTTGCCGCCGAAATCCTCGACGCGCTGGCCCCGCTGGTGCAGCCGGGCGTGACCACCGCCGCGCTGGACGACGTGGTGCGGCAGATGACGCTGGATGCCGGCGCCGTGCCCGCAACGCTGGGCTATCGCGGCTATGCGCATTCGTGCTGCATCTCGATCAACCATGTCGTGTGCCACGGCATCCCTTCGGACAAGACGCTGAAGGACGGCGATATCGTCAATATCGACGTGACCCCGCTGCTGGACGGCTGGCACGGCGATTCCAGCCGCATGTACCTCGTCGGCGACGTGCCGCTGAAGGCGCGGCGGCTGGTGGACGTGACCTACGAATGCCTGATGATCGGCATCGAGCACGCCAGGCCCGGCGCGCGGCTGGGCGATATCGGCGCGGCGATCCAGGCCCATGCCGAACGGCAGCGCTACGGCGTGGTGCGCGAATTCTGCGGCCACGGACTTGGCCGCCTGTTCCACGATGCGCCGGAAGTGGTCCACGCGGGTCGCGCCGGCACCGGCCCCGAACTGCGCCCCGGCATGTTCTTCACGATCGAGCCGATGATCAACCTGGGCAAGCCGGGCGTGAAGATTCTCGACGACGGCTGGACGGCGGTGACGCGCGACCGTTCGCTTTCGGCGCAGTTCGAACATTCCATCGGCATCACCGAAGATGGCTGCGAGATTTTCACGGCCAGCCCGAAGGGACTTCACCGACCGCCCTATTCGGCCTGAAGGTCGCTTCGGGCGGTGTGCCTGCCTGCTTTTTGAGCAGGGCTGCGCAAATTTTATGCATCTTTCGATCAACCGCGCGCAACTTGCAAAATGTTGCCCGCGGGCTGCCGATTCAATTCTTTCGCCACCCCCCGATTTTCCCGCTTTCCCGCCCTGCGGCGATGGCCTAGTGCAATCAAACAGCGCGTGGCACGATTCTTGTTAGTACCGTGTCACAGGGACAACCGCCGAACTCTGGCGCGAACAAGGTCGCAGATCGTGTCGCTTGGAGTTTGGCCCGTGTTGCAGGGGTCTGAACGACGTGAAAAAGGTCGAGGCGATCATCAAGCCCTTCAAGCTCGATGAAGTGAAGGAAGCGCTCCACGAAATCGGCGTTTCGGGTATTACAGTCACGGAAGCCAAGGGTTTCGGGCGCCAGAAGGGCCATACCGAACTTTATCGCGGCGCCGAATACGTCGTGGACTTTCTGCCGAAAGTGAAGCTCGAAGTCGTGGTGGCCGACGCCCTGGTCGACCGGGTGGTGGAGGCGATCGCCGCCGCCGCGCAGACCGGCCGCATCGGCGATGGCAAGATTTTCGTGATCCCCGTGGAAGGCGTGCTGCGCATCCGCACCGGCGAACGCGATGACGCCGCCCTCTGACAGGGCGGTTTTCTGACAGGCTTGTCCGCCTGCCCGGCGCCACGGAGCCGGGCGGGCGGGCTCCCTCTTGGGAGGCTGGCTCAGGGACCGTCAGCCTTCAAGAGACTATCACCCCGAATGCCCCGATGAGGGGGGCAAGAAGAAGGACCAGCGATGGCAAGTGCAAAGGACATCCTCGCCCGTATCAAGGACGAGGAAATCGAGTGGGTCGATCTCCGCTTCACCGATCCCAAGGGCAAGTGGCAGCACCTGACCATGGTTGCTTCCGTCCTGGGTGAAGACGAACTCGAAGACGGCCTGATGTTCGACGGTTCGTCGATCGAAGGCTGGAAGGCCATCAACGAATCCGACATGATCCTCAAGCCGGATCTCGACGCGGTCTACATCGATCCGTTCAGCGCGACGCCGATGATGATCCTGGTCTGCGACATCGTCGAACCCTCGACCGGCGAACTCTATGCCCGCGACCCGCGTTCGACCGCGAAGCGCGCCGAAGCCTTCGTCAAGTCCTCGGGCATCGGCGATACCGTCTATGTCGGTCCGGAAGCCGAGTTCTTCGTGTTCGACGACGTGAAGTTCTACGACGGCTACAACGGTAACGGCTTCTCGATCGACGACATCGAACTGCCGACCAATTCGAACAAGGACTACGAAGGCGGCAACCTGGCGCACCGTCCGCGCGCCAAGGGCGGCTACTTCCCGGTCGCCCCGGTCGACAGCCTGGTCGACGTGCGTGGCGAAATGGTCTCGACCATGATCGAGATGGGCCTGCCCTGCGACAAGCACCACCACGAAGTGGCCTCGGCACAGCACGAACTGGGCCTGACCTTCGGCACGCTCGTCACCACCGCCGACCGCATGCAGGTCTACAAGTACGTGGTGCAGCAGGTCGCGCATGCCTATGGCAAGACCGCCACGTTCATGCCGAAGCCGATCAAGACCGACAACGGTTCGGGCATGCACACCCACATCTCGATCTGGGACGCGGGCAAGCCCCTGTTCGCCGGCAACGGCTATGCCGGCCTGTCGGACATGTGCCTGTACTTCATCGGCGGCGTTATCAAGCACGCCAAGGCGCTGAACGCCTTCACCAACCCGACCACCAACAGCTACAAGCGCCTGGTGCCGGGCTATGAAGCGCCTGTGCTGCTCGCCTATTCGGCGCGCAACCGTTCGGCCTCGTGCCGCATCCCCTATGGTGCCGGCGACAAGGCCAAGCGCGTGGAATTCCGCTTCCCCGACGCGATGGCCAACCCCTACCTGTGCTATGCCGCGCTGCTGATGGCCGGTCTCGACGGGATCAAGAACAAGATCCACCCGGGCGAAGCCATGGACAAGAACCTTTACGATCTGCCGCCGGAAGAACTCGCCGCCGTGCCGACCGTCTGCGGTTCGCTGCGCGAAGCGCTGGACGCGCTGACCGCCGACCACGACTTCCTGATCCAGGGTGGCGTGTTCACCAAGGACCAGATCGAAGCCTACATCGAACTGAAGTGGCCGGAAGTGATGCGCTGGGAAACCACGCCGTCGGCCGTCGAGTTCGACATGTACTACAGCGCCTGATCCGCGCCGCCCGCAAGGGACACGATCACCAGGGGGCGTCCGGACTTCGGTCCGGGCGCCCTTTGCTTTGGCGATGCTACCGACAAACACGGAACGCGGGAAGCCCGCCCCGCTGCGACGAACACCGCCTGCGGCGGCGCAAGTCTCACTCCCCTCCCGCTTGCGGGAGGGGTCGGGGGTGGGAACGGCCCACCCCGAGACACTGGCCCGCGCCGGCCATAACGCCTATCGGTGGGCGATGGCCCGCCAGTACGATCTCCGCCCCGCCCGCGCCCTGCGCATCCACTGCCCCGTGCCGGAGCCGGTGCTGGCGCGCCTGCTCGCGGGCGATCGCCACGCGCTGGAGGACGACCCGGCGCTGGCAGCCATGCTCGCGATCGTGCGGGGCGATAATCCGCTGGGCGATTTTAGTCTCTATCGCGGCGTCATGGAGATCTCGCCCGGCTGGGAGCTGTTCACGCCGACGGCCACTGCCCGCCCCACGGCCGGCACCGCCGATGAAAACGCAGTGTCATCCACCGTGATCCTGACCGTCCACCTGCCGCACGATGCGCCGCAGGACCGGATCGATGCCGCGATCGACGCGATCCTGCGCGCCCATCCCTGGGAAGTGCCGGTGATCGAGCTGACCGAAACCCGGCTGGTGACGCGCGCGCCGGAAGGGCGCTGAAAGCGGGCGCTTACCCGACGAGCCGTCGCTTGGCGCCATCCTCGGCGTCGCGGGTCAGCAGCGCGAACGCCTCCTGCGGCGCGAGCGCGGCCCAGAACAGGTGCCCCTGCACCAGCTCGCAGCCGGCAGCCTGGACGAGCTGGCGCTGGACATCGGTTTCGACGCCTTCGGCCACGACCTTCATCCGCAAGGTATGGCCGAGCGAGACAATCGCGCAGAGGATCGAGTGGGCATCGACATCGCCTTCGACATTCTGCACGAACGAGCGGTCGATCTTGATCCGGTCGAACTGGAACGACCGCAGGTAGCTGAGGCTCGAATAGCCGATGCCGAAATCGTCGAGCGCGATGCGGAAGCCCATGCCGTTGAGTTCGCGCAGCACCGAGAAGACGTGCTCGCTGCGATCCAGCATCACGCCTTCGGTGACTTCCAGCACCACCCGGCGCGGGTCCATGCCGGTTTCGGCCAGGATGGTGCGCAACGTGACGAGGAAATCGCTGGCCATGATCTGCAAGGGCGAGAGGTTGACCGAGATGTCGCACGGCCAGCCTTGGCATTCGTTGAATACCCGCCGCAGCACCCAGTTGCCCAGCGGGATCATCAGGCCCGCCTGTTCCGCCACGGGCACGAACAGGCCCGGCCGGATTTCCCCGCGATCGGGATGATACCAGCGCAGCAGCGCCTCAAAGCCATGGATGCCGCCATCGGGCAGCCCGATGATCGGCTGGAACGCCACCGACAGTTCGTCGCGCGCGATGGCGCGGCGCAGTTCCATCTCCATTTCGCGCCGCAGCTTCAGGCTGGCGTCCATATCGCGGGTGAAACGGCGGTAGCGCGCGCGGCCGCGCTGCTTGGCGCGATAGAGCGCGATATCTGCGCGGCGCAGCAGTTCGCCCGGATCCTCGCTCTGCTCCGGCCCCCAGCTGATCCCGCACGAGCAGGTGACTTCCAGCGTGTTGCCGGAAATCAGGAAGGGTTCGCGCATCAGGTCCATGATCTGCGTGCCCAGCTCGTCGGCCGTGGCGCGTCCGCCGGGCGACCGGCGCATCAGCACGAATTCGTCGCCGCCGAAGCGCGACAGGAAGTCGGTGGACGGCAAGGCGCGGCGCAGGCGCATGGCCACCTGCCGCACCAGTTCGTCGCCGACGTGATGTCCCAGCGTATCGTTGACGACCTTGAAGCTGTCGATATCGAGATAGGCGACGAACACGTCGCCCAGGCGCTGATCGTTGATGCAGGCCGAAAGCTCCTGCCGCAGCCGCTGCATGTAATGCACGCGGTTGGGCAGGCCCGACATCGCGTCGTGCATCGCGTTGTGCTGGGCTTGCGCTTCGCTCACCACCAGTTCGCGCGTGGTGCGCATGTGACGGCGCACGATCATCACGCCACCGAGCAGCACCCCCACGAAGAACAGGATAAACGCCGAAAGCAGGGGCGCGGTCCGCCGGATGATCGCTTCGCCGGGGCGGCGCGCCGCCCAATCGAGCCAGCCGATGGTATGGCCGCTGGGATCGGCGATCGGCGTGCCGTTGCGCGCCCGGTCCGCGGACGGCGGACCATCGCTCACCCGCATATCGTCGAGCAGCACCGCGCGGCTGAGTTCCTGCAGCAGGGTTTCGTCCATGATCCGGACGAGCAGCACGTAGTTGGGAGCACGCTGCAACAGGTCAACGTGCGAATCGGGGATGATCGCGGCGACGGTCATGATCGCCGGCCGCCCCTGGTATCGGGAAAATTCGTAAAGCCCGCGCTGCATCGGGTAGCCACGCCGGTCGACCGGCCACTTGCCGTCTTCGAGCGTGATCCAGCGCGCGATGTCTCCATCATCCCGGCTTTCGCCGTGCGTGCGCGCGATCAGGCGGGCAACGCGCGGTTGCAGCCCGGCATAGCGGTCGGCGGGCGCTTCTTCGCCCCGCTCCCACCCGCGCACCAGCGAACCATCGGCACGCACCAGAAAAACGTGATCGGCGCGCTGGCTGCCCCAGAAAAAGTAGCCGAGGTAGGTCCGCGTCCAAACCGGATCGTCGCCGAGCACCGCATGGCGCATGGCGTCATCCCAGGTCTGCTGCAGCTTCTGCGCCGCAAGTATCCGTTTGGCCGAGCTGTCGAGATAGTGCGCGACTCGGACGCGCTCGTCGCTCTGCGCCAGTTCGTCGGCGATGCGAGTCGAGTTGCTGAACGAGGCCACCAGGGCGACCGACAGCGCCAGCAGCGCGAGGAAAGTGGCCACGACAATCCAACTGGAGCGCAACACGCCCGCCGTGCGCCGCAGCGCCGTTGCCCGTGACAGATACCCAATCGCCATGCATCGGGACGGTAGAGGCCCTATCCGAACAAATGGTTAGCGCGGCACTATCCATCGCCAACGATTTTGCACGTCCGGACGGTTGCAATCGGCTACTCAAACTTGCAAATCTGCGATGGCCTTCCTAATTGTTCGTAAGACTAACTTTTTCAGCGGGAGTAAGATATGCGCGAGAGGCTTCAGCACTATATCGACGGCAAATGGGTCGACAGCGAGGGCGGCCGTCGCCACGAGGTCATCAATCCCGCCACCGAGGAACCTTGCGCGGTCGTGATGCTGGGCAGCCAGGCCGATGTCGATAAGGCCGTTGCCGCCGCCAAGCGCGCCTTCACCACGTTCAGCAAGACCACGGTGGCCGAGCGCAAGGCTCTGCTGGAACGCATCATCGCCGAATACAAGAAGCGCATCCCCGATTTTGCCGCCGCGATCAGCGAGGAAATGGGCGCACCCGTCAGCTTCGCCGGCACGGCGCAGGTTGGCGCCGGCATCGGTTACATGCTGGGCACGCTGGAAGCGCTCGACGGCTTCGAATGGGAAGAAGCGATCCCCGGCACGCCCAACGCGCGCATGGTCCACGAACCCGTCGGCGTGGTCGCGGCGATCACCCCGTGGAACTGGCCGCTCAACCAGATCTGCGCCAAGATCGCGCCGTGCATCGCGGCGGGCAACACCGTGGTGCTCAAGCCTTCGGAAGAATGCCCGACCAATGCCGCGATCTTCGCCGAAGTGCTGGACGCGGCCGGCGTTCCGGCAGGCGTGTTCAACCTCGTGCAGGGTGATGGCCCCGGCGTGGGCGTGGCGCTGACCGTGCATCCCGATGTGGACATGGTGAGCTTCACCGGTTCGACCCGCGCGGGCATCCAGATTGCCAAGAACGCGGCCGAAACCGTCAAGCGCGTGCATCAGGAACTGGGCGGCAAGGCCCCGAACCTCGTGCTCGAAGACGCCGATTTCGCCACCCACCTGCCGCCGACGCTGCAGGGCGTGGTCGCCAACACCGGCCAGAGCTGCATCGCCCCCACCCGCCTGCTGGTCCCCGCCGCGCGCAAGGCCGAAGCCGAGGAATTCGTGAAGAACTACTTCGCGGCCGTGAAGGTCGGCAGCCCGGCGGAACAGGGCGCGCACATCGGCCCCGTGGTCAACAAGGCGCAGTGGAGCAAGGTGCAAAGCCTGATCGACACGTCGATCTCCGAAGGCGCGAACCTGCTGGAAGGCGGCCCCGGCCTGCCGGACAACGTCAACCGGGGCTATTTCATCCGCCCGACGGTGTTCTCCGACGTGACGCCGGACATGACCATCTTCAGGGAGGAAACCTTCGGCCCGGTGGCGACGATCACCACCTACACCGACCTCGACGAAGCGATCGATCTGGCCAACAAGACCAGCTACGGCCTGTCGGCCACCGTCAGCGGCACGCCGGAATCGGCCTCCGACGTGGTTGGCCAGCTGCGCGCGGGCCTGGTCACGGTGAACGGCTGGGCCGGCGTGAAGGGCGGCGCGTTCGGCGGTTACAAGCAGTCGGGCAACGGCCGCGAGGGCGGCAAGTACGGCCTCAAGGACTTCATGGAAGTGAAGACCATCGCCCAGTTCTGATGGCTAAACTCTGATTTCCGGCACGCCGGAACGAAAGGGCCGGTGCTTCCGCAGGGAAGCGCCGGCCTTTGCCGTTGGGCGGTTGGGGGAGCCCACCCCCAACCCCTCCCGCAAGCGGGAGGGGAGAAAAGGTGGTAGCCCCTCCCGCTTGGGGGAGAGGTAGCGAGACTTGCGCTGCCGCAGGCGGCGTTAGTCGCAGCGGGGTGGGTAGCACCCCATCGCCCGGATCAGCCGGCCTGCCGCCAGCGGCGGGCACCCTCCGCCGCCTCCAGCGCGCGGACGCGGCCGTTCATCGCGCCGGTAATGCCGGCAATGGCGCTGTTGAGCGCGCGGGCGGCATAGCGGCGCGCATGTTGCGCCAGTGCCTGTTCGCGCGTGGCGGCGGCGTCCATCGCGCGGGGATAGATCTCGCCCAGCAGGCGATCGAACGTGGCTTTCCAGCTGAACCGGTCGATCACGTGCGCCCGCGCGGCGGCGCGCATCGCCGCGTGGTCCCCGTGCCAGACCTCCATTACCATCCGCGCCATCGCGTCCGCATCATCGACCGGCGCCAGCCGCCCCAGCGCGGGCGTGACCCGTTCCAGCATCGCGCCGGAGGCCACGCCCACGACCGGCAAGCCGCTGGCCTGCGCTTCCAGCACCGAAATGCCGAAGGTCTCGTCCGCCATGGCGGAGACATAGATGTCCGCCGAGGCCACCAGCCGCGCCAGTTCGGCGCGATCGCCCACGAAGCCCTGGAACGCCACGGGAAGCCCGCGCGCTTCCTCCACCATCCGGTCGCGCAGCTTGCCGTCGCCGATCAGCAGCAGCGCCGCCCCGGAATCGGCCGGCAGCGCGCGGAACATCGCAAGCAGCCGGTCGGCACGCTTTTCGTTGTCCAACCGCCCGGCATAGACCAGCAACGGCCCCTGCCCTTCCAGACCCAGCCGCGCACGCAAGGCCGGATCGCGGCGATCGGGATGGAACACCGCCGGATCGACCCCCAGTGCCAGTTCGTCGACATGCTCGACGCCATAGGACGCCAGCATCGCGCGCATGTCGCGCCCCAGGGTATAGACCCGGTCAAACTCACGATAGGTCGCCTCGGCATAGCCGGCGCTGACCTTGCGCAGCCCGCGCGCGACCATATCGCCGAACAGTTCCGAACTGACGCGATAGACGTGGGCATTGGGGAAATCGGTGTGATAGCCGGCGACCAGCGTGGTGTGCGGGAACGCGCGCCGGTGATCGATCGCGGTCCAGGGCAGCACCCAGGGACACAGCGATTCGATCACGTCGGGCCGATAGCGCGCCAGCACCGCGCGCACCGCCGCCGTGCGCAGGATGAAGCGGTAATTGGGGCTGCCCCGCACCGGATCGGCGCCGATCTCCACCCAGATGTGGCGGCCGTTCTCCACCACGCGGTCCTCGGCGCCCGGCACGATCTGCAACAGCCGGTGTCCGGTATGCTCCAGCACATGGGCGCGCTTTTCGCGCAAGTAGGTGCCGATGCCGCCGCCGCCTTGCGGGGCATAGCTTTGCGTCAGGTCGCAGATCAGAAGCGCGTTGCAGTCGATGGTCACGGATCCCTTCAATCGATCCGTTATGACTCTTTCGCGACCCCGCGCAAAATTCCTTGAACGGCGTCAATAATCCTTGCTGACGCGCAGGTTGAGGCTCTCGTCCCCGATCGTCGCCACGGAGGCGAGCAGCGCGAGCCAGCGGGTGATGCGGAATTCGACCGACGTGGCGTTATAGCCGCGCCCGTCGGTGACCAGTTCGACGAAGAACTTGCGGCCGAGGTACTTGCCCGCCGCAACGCTGGTACCGCGCGGAATCGAGGCATCGGCGTTGAGGATGCGCAAGCGGTCGAGCCCGATGGCGCTGCGCAGCTTGTTGATCGGGTCCAGCCCGCCGCCGCCGCGCAGCGATGCCAGCGCGGCGGCAAGCTGCACCGCTTCCGGCGCCGAAATCTGCGTGATCGAGCTGCCGAACAGCAGGCGGCTGAGCAGTTCCTCTTCGGGCAGGGACGGCGTGGAGGAGAAGGCGATCACCGGCTTCATTCCCGATCCGGTGATCGTGATCGTGGCGCTGACGCCGTTGGCATCGCCCGTGGCCGCAATATCCAGCCGGGGATCGATCGGCACTTCACCGGCGAAGCGGATGCGGCCGCGTGTCAGGTCGAAGCGCTTGCCGGCGAATTCGTAGCCGCCGCGCACCAGATCGGCGCTGCCGAATATCTGCGGGTTGGCGGTGGTGCCGCGCAAGCGGATGTCCGCGCCCCATTCGCTGTCCAGCCCCAGCCCGCGCACGTCGATGCGATTGCCGCCCGAGGCATCGATCAGGAACGTCCACGGCGTGGACGGCGTGCGCGCCGGGGCAACGTCGGCACGCGGATTGATCTCGCGCGTGGGGATCGAGGGCAGTTCCGCGACCGCGCTGGCGCTGCCGAGCGCCCAGCGCGCCTGTTCGATGCGCACCCGCCCGGCGATAGTGCCGCCAATGCCGTCGCTGACGATGCGCAGCGGGCCGGTGACCGTGGCCGCCATGTCGTCGCGGTTGACGATGCGCGCGTTCTGCGCGGCCATCCGCAGATCGAGCGCGACCCCGCGCGAGACGAGGTTGGACAGATCGATGGTGCCGCTGCCGGTAACCTTGCCGCCGTTGGCGGTGGTGCCGGCAAAGCGGTTCAGCGACAGCCGCGAATCGTTGAAAGTGCCGCTCGCCTGGATGTTCTGGATGTCGGTGCCGATCACGCTGCTCTGCACGCGCAGATCCTTGCTGGCGATGGCGCCGACGAAGGTCGGGTCATCGAGCGTGCCGGTGATGTCGGCGCGCGCGCCGATCGTGCCGGTCAGGTCCATGAAGTCCACCGCCGCGAGGCGCCACAGCGTTTCGGCCGGGCCGCCATAGCGGACCTGTGCCTGCAGCCGCCCACCGCGCAAGCGCTCCAGCACGGTGCCGCCGCGCGGCAGGCCGGAAAGGAGCGCCTGCACCCCGCCGCGCACGGTGCCGCCGTCCCGCCCGCCATCCTTGAACACCGCGCGCGCCTGCAGCGCCGAAGGATCGAGATCGGCGACGAGCGAGAGGTTCATCGGCCGCGAGGTGAGCACCAGGCCCGAGCGCGTCAGCCCGCGCACCTGCACCGCCGCATGGCCCGACGGCGCGCCGGTGTGATCGTTGCGGTATTCGACCACGCCCGAGAGCGCCCCGCCGAGGCCCAGGTCCGCCACGACGATGTCCGCCAGCGACAGCGGCATCCGCGCGATCTGGAGCTTCAGTTCGGTCGGCCCGCCCAGCACGTGCCCTTCGGCAATGACCGCTCCTCGCCCGAAGTTGACCTGCGTCGGCTGCAACCGCCAGCCCGCACCCTCGCGCTCCAGCACCGCGCGGCGTGGCATCTGGATCGCGCGGCCGGAATAGTCGCCCGAGGCCAGCGCCACGATCTTGTCCGGCGAAACCGCCGCCGTGCCCTGCATGGCGAAGCGCGTGCCGCGCCGCCCGGCGATGGACGCGGTGACGCTGCCCGCACCGTTGACGAGCTTCGCGTTCACGGCCAGCCGTCCGATGAACAACTGCCCCGCACCGATGCCTTCGACATGCGCGGTGGCATCGATGGTGCTCTTGCCCTCGGCCAGGAAGCCGTTCACCTCGACTTTGCCGTTGCCGATGGAGATCGGCCGCGCGCCGCCGAAGCGGGCGTTGCGCGCCGTGACCAGCGCGGTGATCGCCTGCCCGCCCTCCTTGGGATCGAGCCGGACGGTGCCATCGATCCCGCCGCCCCTGATCGCCAGATCACCGCTGACGCCCGCCGTGGCGAGGTCCAGCCCGCCGGTGATCTCGGTCTGCCAGACCTTGAAATGCTCGATCGCGATGCGCGTCGGCCCCTTGGGCGGCGATTGCAGGCCCAGCACGCCATCGAACGGCCCCAGCGTGGAATCGCCCTTCGTCTCGATCCGGAACCCGTCGGCCACGGGGGACAGCGCAACGCGCACGTCCTTGAGGCCGGCGGCGGGCAAGGGATTGGCGAAGACCAGCACGGCGGAAGGCCCGTCCTTGGCCATCGCGGCATCGATGGTGAAATCGCCATAGTCGAGGTGACGGCCCTTGCCGACCACGGTGGTACGGCCATCGGGGTGGACCTGCCCGTTCAGGGCGACGGCCAGCTTGCGCGAGGACAGGCGCGCATCGCTGAACCGCAGCGGGATCAGCGCGCCGGTGACGACGCCGCCGGAAAAGCGGATGTTGCCGCCGGTCAGGTTCGCCAGCGTGGCGTTGTCGATCCGCACCATGCGCCCGGCGGCGTTGGCGCGAAGCGACCAGGGCACACCGTTGCCCATCCCGAACACGATCTTGGCATCGGCATCGACCAGGCCCAGGTTGGGCAGCGCGAAGCCGCGCGCGGTGACTGGCCCCGCCAGCGCATACATCCCCTTGGCCATGTCGCTGCGCAGCACCAGCCGCGCGGCCAGCCCCTTGAGGTCGATCGCGAGCTGTTCGGAGGAAAGCTGGCTACCCTGCAGAACCAGATCGCCCTTTACGCTGGCGCCCACGAAGCGCGGATCGATCATGCCGTTGCCGGTCACCACCTTCTTCGCGGTGACGGCCAGCGGCAGCAGCAGGCGCTTGCCGTTCCAGTTGGCGGTGCCGGCGGTGTGCAGCCCTTCGGCCTGCGTGGTGCCGCTCTTCAACCGGTCGATGGTGAAATCGTGGCGGATGGCAAGATCGCGGAACGGACCGTCGAGCGTCGCGGCAAGGCGCACGCCGGAGAGTTCGGGCGAGGCCATGACCAGATCGGGCCGACGCAGGTCGGCCTTGAGCGCCAGTCCCGTGACACGATTGGCCGTAAGATCGACCGCGCCCTGCCCCGTGGCGCGGAATGCCGCGCCACCCACATAATAGCGCCCGTCCAGCGTCGAATCAGCGAACGTGCCGTGGTAGAATAGCGAAAGCTTTTCCCCCACCACGCGGCGCGTGGCGCCGGCCAGCAACGCTTCGGGAAAGACCTGCCCGGCGATAGTGTAGGTGCCCGCGCGGTTATCGATCAGGAAGCCGGCCAGCCGTTCACCGTCGCGCCGGGCCACGGCCCAGCCGTGCCACGCGCTGAACCGACCCTTGCCCGCCACTTTCGCGACGATATCGCTTTTGACGCCGGTCAGTGCCGACAGCAGGCCGCCGCGCGGCGCGGCATAATCAAGCGCGAGATCGAACTTGTCGCGATCCGGTTCGCTATCGAGGTGCAGCGCCAGCCGGTCCTTGCCGCCCAGCCTGCCGTTGGCATCGATCAGCGTGCGGCCCGAGCGGAGATTGGCACGCGCGGTCAGATCGACGCGGCGCTTTTCCCCGATCACGCCCTGCGCGATGGTGAGGGCATCGACTTCCAGACGGTCGATGCGGATGTTGAACGAGGGCAGGATCGGCGCGTTGGGATCGCCCGGCTTCAATTGAGGCCGGCGCAGCAGGGTACCCCGGTGCAGCGCGAGCGTGCGGATGTCGAGCGTGTTGACCGTCCAGGCATAGGGTCGCCAGTCCAGGTCGACATCGGGAACGGTCAGGAAAGGACCATGGGAATCGCTGAGCACCACGTCCTTGAGGCCGGCCTTGCCGAACAGCGACCCATCGATTCGGCCGATCTTGATGCGCAGGCCCGACGCCGGCGCTAGCGTCGCGACCCTGTCGGCAACGAAACGGTGGCCGATCGGCGAATCCAGCACCAGCAGCGCGCCCAGCAGCGCTATCGCCAGCACGGCAAGCCCCGCGCCGATGCGCCGTGTCCAGCGCCAGAGCGCGGGGGTAGAGCCGGAATCCTGGGAGCGCGGCGACGCGCCCGGCGCGGGTGCCTCCTCGGGCGCGGGTGGCACGGTATCGTCCGTCATCAGAACGCCTGCCCCAGCGCGACATAGACGCCGATGCGGCTATCGCCTTTCGACGGATTGAGCGGCGTGCCGAGATCGATGCGGATCGGCCCGAAATTGGTCTGGTAGCGGATGCCCACGCCGACGCCGACCTTGATGTCGCGGAAGCGCGGGCTGGTGGTCTCGTCCACCGCGCCGGCATCGACGAACGGCACCACGCTGACCGCGCCGCCCATCAGCCCCGTCTTGACCCGCGCTTCGAGCGAGAATTCGGTCAGCGAACGGCCGCCGCTGGGTGCGCCGGTAGTGTCGCGCGGGCCGATCTGCTGATAGCCATAACCGCGCACCGACGATCCGCCGCCGGCATAGAACCGGCGCGACGGCGCGATGCTGGCGATGTCCGCGCCCTGAATCGCGCCGAAGCGCACGCGGCCGGCCATGACCACGCTGTCGCTGACCGGGCGATAGAGGCTCGCGTCGAGCTGGACCTTCACATAGGTCGAATTAGCACCGGCCTGGCGCGAGATTTCGGGCGATACGCGCAAAGCCACGCGGAAGCCGCGCGTGGGATCGAGCAGGCTGTCGCTGCCGTCATAGGCACCGCGCAAGGGCAGCGCGCCGATGAAATAGGTCTTGCGCGGCTGGGTGCTGTCCTCGCGCTCGCTGGTGGCCACCACTTCGACGCCCGCCGAATAGACCCACGGCTTCTGGAACAGCAACGTCGTCTGCCGCTCGATGCTGCTGACCAGCGACAGGGTGCGCGCCTGATAGGCATCGCTCACCTTGGTCTGGGCATAGAGATCGGCGGTCAGCACCTGATCGCGCGTCAGGAAGTTGTTGCGGCGATAGATCACGCCCAGCAACTGTTCGCGCGTGCCGGCCACGCCACGCACGCGCACCATGCCTTCGGGCGGGATCAGGTTGCGATGTTCCCAGCTCGCCTCGACGCGGAAGCCTTCGCCGCTGGAATAACCGATCAGCGCCGCGATCGTGCGCTGCGGGGCCTTGGCCATATCGACATCGACATCGACCACGCCGGGCTTGCCGGCGACGGGCGGCGTCACCTCGCGGGTTTTGACCGTAACCGAGGAGACCAGGCTGGTCGCCAGGATCGCCTGCCGCAGATCGTCGAGCATGGCGGTCTGATAGACGTCGCCCGGCCGGAATCGCGCGATATGCTGGATGTGGCGCGAACCCATGAAGCGCGGCATGCCGCTGACGACCTGCCCGAACACATAGCGCCCGCCGCTGGCGACGGGCACCGTCAGATCGCCGGTGCGCGGTTCGTGGTCGATCACCAGTGCCGGCTCGCCCACCTTGGCGAAGGCATAGCCGTTGTCGCCCAGCGTGGCGGCAAGATCGGCGCGGCCCTTGAGAATCTTCTCGGTGTTGACCGGATCGCCGACGCGGACGCCAAAGGCCGCGCGCAGCGTTTCATAGTCCGCGCCCGTTCCGGCAATGTCGCCGAGATCGATCTTCGCCAGGCGATACTGCGGCCCCGGCACCACATCGAAGCGCACCACCACCTTGGACAGATCGATGGCATTGCGGCGCGGACCGCGCCGCGCCCCGTTGCCGCCTTCCGCGCTTGCCGACGCCGCCGAAGCCGCGGCCTCGCTCTGCGGCGTGACGATCGACTGGTAAACCTCGGCGTCGTAATAGCCATAAGTGCGCAGAATTTCGACGATCAGGTCGCGATCGCTGCGCGCGCGGCGGGTCAGCTGGGCAAGGTTGTCCTCGTCGTCATCCAGCGAATGCAGGCTGGAAAGGCCGGAGAACCGCGAAACCAGTTCGTCACGCTCCGGAAAGGCATCGGTGGGCGAGAAGGCCAGATCCACCTGTCCGCCGACGTGGGAGATCGAGGCATCGGGGATCAGCGCGTTGCGCGCGCTGTCGACCTGCTGCTGTTCGCCATCCAGCGCGTCGACCGCGCCGTCCACCTGCTGCTGCGCCACCGCAATGTCCGGATCGGGATCGAGCGGCTTGAAAACGGGGAGATCGGCGGTCTGCGGCCAATCGATGGTGATGCCGGGGATGTCCGTCAGCGCCTGCAACGGTTCGGTCGCGCCCAGCAGCGCGGCGACATCGGGCGCGGGCTGGCGCGCGGCATCGGTATCGAGCGCCCAGCTTTCGGCATTGTCGATCGCCGAATCGGGGATCAGGTCCTTGAGCGCCTGGTCGGTATCGCGCGATTGCGCCAGCGCCATCGGGGCGGGCACCAGCGCAAGAACCAGCGCCGCCGCGATGATCCGCGTCAGCGATCCAGACATCCGCAACGAAGCATGATCAGGCCGGACGGTAGATTTCCTGTCCGGCGTGAAGACCATCCTTGCCCCCGCGCTCGAAACCGTCCTGCCGCGAGGTGGCCGCACGATCGATGGCGCTGGCCTGTTCATCAGTCGAGAAACGCTCCCAGCCATCGCGGCCAAGGCGTTCGAGCGGACGGAAGCGCACCTTATACTGCATGCGCGACGAGCCTTCGACCCAGTACCCGAGATAGACGTAGGGCAGGCCGATTCTCGCCGCGTGCAGAATGTGATCGAGGATGATGTAGGTTCCAAGCCCGGTGCGCGTCTCGTGATGTGGATCGTAGAAACTGTAGATCATCGAAAGACCATCGCCCTGATGGTCGGTAAGGCAGGCTCCCACCAGTTTGCCCGGCGCGCCACCCACGCCCGGTTCCCTGTATTCAATCACATAGCTTCTGACTGGCGTATGTTCCACCATGTCAGCAAAATCCATCTCGTCCATCGCCGCCATGCCCCCATCGGGGTGGCGCGCCGACAGGTAACGCCGCAGGAGGTCAAACTGTTCCTGCGTCGACCACGGCTTGCATGCAGTAACAATCAGGTCCGAATTGGCCTTGATCGCCCGGCGCTGCGCCGAAGAGGGCTGAAATTCGTCCGAGACGACGCGCACCGAGACGCAGGCGGTGCAATCGATGCAGCTGGGGCGGTAGGCGACGGTCTGGCTGCGGCGGAAGCCGATACGGCCCAGCGCGTCGTTCAGGTCGTCGGCATGAGGCCCCTTCAGCTCGGTGAACACCTTCCGTTCGCTCTTGCCCTCAAGATAGGGGCACGGCGCGGGGCTCGTCACGAAAAAGCGGGGAAAACGGACGGGCGCGGTCACGGCCTGCTGGGCTTCCTCTGGGCGTCCGGACCATCCGGCACCGTTCAAAAACGACAATGCCTCAGCATCGAACTTGGTGAAAGACCCTTAACCACGAAATTATGCGCCTCAGTCCGTCTCGAGGCCGGCGCAGGCCCGGTTTGCGCCGCCCTGTCCCGCTTCCGGACGACAGGGCGGCGCATCCTTTACGAGACGGACACTCCCAGAACGGTCAGGCGAAGCGCGATTTCAGCCCAATTCGATCTGAATCACGTCGTATCCCTTGGCGCGGAGCGCCGCGACCAGCAGGTCGATCTGCTCGCGATCGCGCGCCTCGCATTCGATCTCGGCGGTCAGTCCCTTGGCCGGGAGCGAGGTGAAGATGCGCTGGTGCCAGACTTCGAGGATGTTCACCTGGTAACGGTTGAACTCCTCGACCACGTGGAACAGCGCGCCGGGGCGGTCCTGCAACACGATGCGCAGGCGGCCGAGCCGGCCAGACCGCGCCAGATCGCGCAGCAGCACGTTGGCGAGCAGGCGGGTATCGATATTGCCGCCGGTCAGCACGATGCCCACGTTGCGCCCTTCGAACAGGGCGCGGTTGCGCATCACCGCGGCGAGCCCGGCCGCGCCCGCGCCTTCGACCACGATCTTCTCGATCTGGAGCAGCAGCGCCACCGCGCTTTCGAGCGCGGCTTCATCGACCAGCACGATATCGTCGACAAGCTGGGCCAGCACCGCCGAGGTGAAGGCCCCCGGCTCCTTGACCGCGATGCCTTCGGCCAGGGTATCGCCGCCGCACGGCAGATCGGCGTGCTTCAGCTTGTCGTACATCGACGGATAGAGCTGCGCCTGTACCCCGATCAGGCCGATATCGGGCTTCAGCGCCCGCGCTGCCGTGCCCATGCCCGTCAGCAACCCGCCCCCGCCGATCGGCACGGCCAGCATGTCGATCTCGGGCGCGTCCTCCAGCATCTCGAGCGCCACCGTGCCTTGCCCGGCGGCAACGTGCGGATCGTCGAACGGGTGCACGAAGGTCAGCCCGAGCTGCTTTTCCATCGATCGGGCATAGGCATAGGCCTCGTCGAAGGTCTCGCCTTCGAGCACGACCTTGCCGCCGTTGCTCTCGGTCTGCATGATCTTCACCGTCGGCGTCGTCTTGGGCATGACGATGGTGACGGGCACGCCCAGCCGCGTGCCGTGATACGACAGGCCCTGCGCGTGGTTGCCGGCCGACGCCGCGATCACGCCGCGCGAACGGCGTTCCTCATCGAGTTGCAGAAGGGCATTGAGCGCGCCGCGTTCCTTGTAGGCGGCCGTGAACTGAAGGTTTTCGAACTTGAGCCAGATATTGGCGCCGGTGATGGCGCTCAACGTCCTGCTGAAAAGCGTGGGGGTGCGCACCACCTGCCCGCTAATTCGCTCCGCCGCCGCGCGTACCTCGGCGATGTCGAGCAGGGCACCGGTATTGTCGGTGGGCTGCTGAGCGGATGAACGGACCAGATTTTCCATGGAGGCGCCCTAATGCAAAGGGCGCGCCAAGGAAACCGTTAACCGGTGCGGCGCACGCGACGGATCGCGGCCACGATCGCCAGCACGACCAGGACCGCCAGCGTATCGGCGATCCAGTCGCGGATGTCGCAATCGCGGTGCAGCTCCGGGATCGACTGCGCGATCTCTATCAGCGCGCCCAGGAACGACAGGCGCTCCGCGATGCGCCGCTTCGGAAACGATGGCCAGCCCAGCGCCGCCAGCAAAGCCAGCACCGAAAACGCCATCATATGCTCGAACTTGTCGCCCAGCCGGTCGATCGGCAGGTGCGGCGGATGCGGCAGTACGGCCATGACCACCGCGAAAGCGCAGCAGATCCAGAACAGCGCGCGCAGGACGGGCGGCGAAAACAGACCGGATCGGCGAGGATTCATCATGCAGCCGCGTTAGCCTGACGGCAGCCGGCGAGGCAAGCAAGCGCGCGCCTGCGGCAGGGCGAAAGCGAACGCGGTGGGTTGCGGCCCGCGCGCGGCCGGCTACAGAAGGGGCATGCTGAAGGTCCGAACCCGATGAACGGCGGCGCGCCGCATTCCATGATGCACGACGGCTTCCTGTTGCTCGGCTTCGCGCTTGGCTTCGTGCTGCTGTTCCGGCGCCTGCGGCTAGGCGCCACGCTGGGCTACCTCGTCGCCGGCGCGGTGGTGGGGCCGCAAGTGCTGGGCCTGGTGGGCGATGCCGAACAGAAGCTGGGCATCGCCGAACTGGGCATCACGCTGCTGCTGTTCCTGGTCGGGCTGGAGCTGAACCCTTCGCGCCTGTGGAAGATGAAGCGCGACATCCTGGGGCTGGGGCTGCTGCAAGTGACCGCCTGCGGCATGGCCATCGCCGCGATGATCGCGCTGGGCACGGAATTCTCGTCCGCCGCCGCGCTGGCGCTGGGTCTGCCGCTGGCGCTTTCCTCCACCGCGCAGGTGCTGCCGATGCTGCAATCGTCGGGCCGGTTGCGCACGCCGTTTGGCGAACGGGCCTTCGCCATCCTGCTGTTCCAGGACTTGTCGATCATTCCGATGATCACGATCATCGCCGCGATGAGCCGCAACCCGGCCGACGTGGGTGGCCCGCCGGGATGGCTGCTCTCGCTGTACACTGTCGGCGCGATCGTCGGCCTTGTCGCCGCCGGACGCTTCCTGATCCGCCCGCTGTTCCGCCTGATCGGCAAACTGGGCGAGCGCGAGATGTTCGTGGTGGCGGCGCTGTTCACGGTGATCGCGGCGGCCGCGATCATGGAAGCGCTGGGCCTGTCCACCGCGCTGGGCGCCTTCATCGCCGGAGTGATGCTGGCGGATTCGCCCTATCGCCACGAACTGGAAGCCGATGTCGAACCATTCCGTTCGATCCTGCTGGGCCTGTTCTTCCTGGCGGTGGGCATGATGCTCGATCTCAATGCCATCGCGCAGCGGCCGCTGTTCGTGCTGGGCATGGCGACGGCGCTGGTGGTGGCGAAGGCGGCGGTGATCTTCCTGATCGGCCTGGCCTTCCGCATGACCTGGCGCGGCGCGATGGCGCTGGGCCTGCTGCTGAGCCAGGGCGGCGAATTCGGTTTTGTGCTGTTCGCGCAGGCACAGAATGCACTGCTTGTCGCGCCCGAGGCGGCCAGCCTGTTCGGCGCGATCGTCACCGTTTCGATGGCGAGCACGCCGTTCCTGATGATGGCCACCCGCCGCTTCCGCGACGAACCCGCAGCCGATCAGGGCGAGCGCGAAGGGCCGAGCGCTGACGGCGCGAGCGCGATCGTCGTGGGCTATGGCCGCTTCGGCCAGACGGTGGCGCAGATGCTGAACGCAAGCGACATCGAAGTGACGCTGATCGACACCGACATCGAGATGATCGACGTGGCGGCGAGCTTCGGCGCAAAGGTCTATTTCGGCGACGGCTGCCGGCTGGACGTGTTGCGCCAGGCGGGCGCGGCCGAGGCCGAACTGATCCTGTTCTGCACCGATGGCGACCAGCTGGACGCCGAGATGATCGAGGCGGTGCACGAGGCGTTTCCCCAGGCCCTGATCTATGTGCGGGCCTATGACCGCCGCGCGGTGATCCGGCTGAAGCGCACGCCCGTCAGCGGGATCGTGCGCGAGGTGATGGAATCGGCCGTCAAGATGGCGCGGCTGGCGCTGGAGGATGCGGGCGTCAACCTGGAAGCGATCAACCGGGCGGAAGACATCTATCGCAACAACGATCGCGAACGGCTGAAAATCCAGATCGAGGCCGGCGACATCCGCGCCGCGCGGGACCGCATCATCACCGCGCCGACGCCACAGGCGACGTGAGACGAGGGGAAGGTATCGATTACCCACCCCTGGCCCCTCCCACACGCGGGAGGGGAGAAGTGTCGGAAGCCCCTCGTTTTACTCCCCTCCGGCTCGCGGGAGGGGTCGGGGGTGGGCCTGCACGCCCCGCCCCAACGCCTTCAGAACGCGGCGATGCCCGTGATCGCGCGGCCCAGGATCAGCGCGTGGACATCGTGCGTGCCTTCGTAGGTGTTCACGGTTTCGAGGTTCACCATGTGGCGGATCACCTGGTATTCGCCCGAGATGCCGTTGCCGCCGTGCATGTCGCGCGCGGTCCGCGCGATGTCGAGCGCCTTGCCCACGTTGTTGCGCTTCACGATCGAGATCATCTCGGGCGCGAAGGCGCCTTCGTCCATCAGGCGGCCGACGCGCAGCGACGCCTGGAAGCCAAGGCTGATCTCGGTCAGCATGTCGGCCAGCTTCTTCTGGTAGAGCTGCGTCGCGGCGAGCGGACGGCCGAACTGCTTGCGATCGAGGCCGTACTGGCGCGCGGCGTGGTAGCAGAACTCGGCGGCGCCCAGCGCGCCCCACGAAATGCCATAGCGCGCGCGGTTGAGGCAGCCGAACGGCCCTTTAAGCCCTTCCACGTTGGGCAGCAGCGCGTCATCGGGCACGAACACGTCGTCCATCATCACCATGCCGGTGATCGAGGCGCGCAGCGAGATCTTGTTGTCGATCTTCGGCGCGGACAGGCCCTTCATGCCCTTTTCGAGGATAAAGCCGCGGATCGCGCCGCCATGCGCTTCGGACTTGGCCCAGATCACGAAGACATCGGCGATTGGCGCGTTGGAAATCCAGGTTTTTGAACCGGACAGGCGATAACCGCCATCAACCTTCACCGCATGGGTACGCATCCCGCCCGGATCGGAGCCTGCATCGGGTTCGGTCAGGCCGAAGCAGCCGATGAATTCGCCGGTGGCGAGCTTGGGCAGGTACTTCATCCGCTGCTCTTCCGATCCGTATTCGTAGATCGGGAACATCACCAGGCTGGACTGCACGCTCATCATCGAACGGTAGCCGGAATCGATGCGCTCCACCTCGCGCGCGACAAGGCCGTAGGAGACGTAGGACGCACCGGCGCAGCCATACTTTTCGGGCAGGGTGATGCCGAGCAGGCCCTGTTCGCCCATTTCGCGGAAGATCGCGGGATCGGTATGTTCCTGCGCGAAGGCATCTATCACGCGCGGCTGCAGACGATCCTGCGCGAAGCTGCGCGCGGAGCCGGCGATGAGCCGTTCGTCCTCCGTCAGCTGCGCATCGAGCGCGAAGGCGTCTTCCCAATCGAACCGAACCATTCCTGCCATGTGGCGTCCTCCTTGCGCGCGATCCTGCAACCTGCCATCGATCGCATCAAGAACCGAATTTGCCATGTTCAATCGCGATGCGGAATGAATGATGCTTGACGGCGACCAGTTGGAGGTGTTCCTGGCCATTGCCGAAACGCGCCACTTCGTGCGCGCCGCCGACCGGCTGGGGATCGCGCAGTCGGTCGTCAGCAAGCGCCTGCAACGGCTGGAAGACCGGCTGGGCGCCCGGCTGGTCACGCGGGGAAGCCGCAAGGACGTGACGCTGACGCGCGCCGGCCAGCTCTTTCTGGACGAGGCGCGCGCGGCGCTGGCCTCGCTGCGGCAGGCCGAACGGATCGGCCGCAACATCGCGCGCGGCGCGGCCGGACCGCTGCGCATCGGCTATGTGTTCTCCGCGGCGATGAGCGGGACGCTGGCGCGGGCCTTGCGCGCGCTGCGCGATGCCCTGCCCGATCTGGACGTGCGCCTTTCGCTGATGGAAACGCCGGTGCAGTTCGACCGCATCGTTTCGGGCGAGATCGACATCGGGCTGACCCGGCCCCGGCCGTCCTATCCCCCGGCGATCACCGCGCGCACCGTCCACCGCGAACGGCTGGTGCTGGCGCTGGCCGACGACCACCCGCTGACCCGCCACGCCGCCGTGCGGCTGGCGGACCTGGCCGGCGAGCCGTTCATCATGCCGCAGTTCCACGAGGAAGTGGGCCTTGCCGAAGCCGTGCGCGACCTCTCGCGCGCCGGCGGCTTTCCCATGCCCACGCTCCACCGCACCGACGATTTCATCTCCGCCGCCGTGCTGGCCGCCGCCGGGCGCGGCGTGGTCCTCGCCCCCGCCTCGCTCCAGCACCTCGCGCTCGACGGCCTCACCTTCCGCCCGCTGGCCGATCACGCCGCCACCGTCGAACTGGCGCTGCTGTGCCGCGACGATACCCCGGCGGCTGCGCGCGGGGTGATCGAGAAGGCGCTGGCGTTGTAGGGATGCGGTGGACTGGGCCAGTGCGGCAACCAACTGTAATGGTAGTGAGGCTGAAGCATGTTAACACTTTTGGCTATGCTGCTTGCATCGTCACCGGCAAGCATAGGTGCGCCGGATGAGTGTCAATATGATTTGTCCAGCTATGTTGGAATGAACCCGATCGAATTTGATCAAGGGGAAGACGGCTGGAGACATATTGCAAGCACCGCAGGATGCGAGCGCGAAGCCGCCGAACTCATTCAAAAATATATTCACTATAATGAAAATAAGCTTGGTGAAGATATACGCCCGCTTCTCCTGTGGCATCGTGGGCAGATTCTGGCCTTTTCGGGCAATTATGCCCAAGCCATTACGGAGATGACCGCAAGCAAGAAGCGCGCCACAACTGACATCGATGGATGGAACTTGTACGTCGAAGGAACGATTGCTTTTCTGGAAAATGATCGGGCGGCTTTTGATGAAGTCATTTTTGATCTGAAAGCATTGAAACGGCCTCCTGGTTATCCAGACGGTGATTTGGAATGGCCTCCGAACATGTCTGTTCTTGCCAGAATGGGGAAATGCTTTGGCTCCCCTTATAAGCAAGCCTATGAGGGTAGATGTTGATTTATTGATCAGGCTTTGCACACGCCAGGCTCAGGATGGGCGGTGTGCGCAACTTTTCGACAGTAGGCTAACCTCGCCTTTTCCGCCATTCAACCCGTTCCCCGTGCCACCAGATCACACCCCGGCGCGCGCCTCGCCGCCCTCGCCCAGCGCCAGCGCCTCTTCCGCCGTCACCGTTTTCAGCAGCGCGATGAACGATTTGAGCGCGATGCTCTCCAGCTTGGCCATGTGCGGCTCGAACGGCTTGTCGTAGCCGGCGAACACGGTCATCCCCTCCATCGAGGCGGAGATGAACAGCGCGAGCATCTCGCACGCCTCGCACGGCAGGTCGGGGCGCATTTCGCGGATGATCTCGATCGCGGGCGCGCGGGCGCGGACGTAGAGTTCGTGGACGCGGTCGAACACGAATGCGTCGTGGTTGGACAGCGCCCATAGTTCCGGGAACAGGCGCGTCGTCTTCTTGCTGCGGATGTCTTCCAGCACCAGCAGGCACAGGCGGCGCAACCGCTCTTCCGGCGGCGCGCCGGGCATCCGCACGATGGCGTCGAATTCCTGCTCGTAGCTGCGGATGACGGCGTCGAGCAGTTCGCGCACCAGATCCTCGCGGCTGCGGAAATGGTAGGTCAGGTTGCCGAACTTCATGTCGCAGGCGGCGGCGACTCGCCGCATCGACATCGCGCGATAACCTTCCTCGATCAGGATGTGCAGCGCGGTGCGCAGGATCAGTTCGCGGGTCTCGTGGCCCTTGGCATAGCCGCCCTCGCGTTCCGGAAAGACCAGGTCGGTGACGAAAGATGGCACCCCATCATACTGATTCATAATAAATTTCAGCTCCACTTTCGTTCTTGATAACCCCTCTCAAAAAATATGTCACGCGACAAAATTAGGTCACTTGACAGAATTATGCCGCATTGGTCATTCTCCCGGCAACAAAGGCGCAACAATTCGCCGAGACTTTGGGAGTACCGCATGAGGTTTCTTGCTCTGGCGCTTGCCCTCTCCGTTTCGGCGAGCGCGGTTTCCGCCGCACCCGCCGCCTATCCCACGCCGCTGCCCGAAGAGCCGATCCCCACGGTCAACACGCTGCCCCAGGCGTGGCCGAAAAGCTGGGTCGTCATCCACGATTTCTACTTCGCGTCGATCCTCGATGGGCGGCTTGCGGTGGTGGACACGACATCGGCCAACCAGCCGCTGAAAGGGCTGGTCCGCGCGGCGCAGTTCGCCAATTCGCTGGTTTCGCGCCAGCGGGGCGAAATCTACACGGCGGAAACCTTCTTCTCTCGCCTGACGCGGGGCGAGCGCACCGACGCGATCACCATCTGGGACATGGAAACGCTCCAGCCCAAGGGCGAGATCGTGCTGCCCGGCGGCAAGCGCCAGCAATCGGTGACCTATCCGCACCTGTTCCAGTTCACCAACGGCGAACGCTGGGCGCTGGTGGCGAACTTCACGCCCGCGCAATCAGTGACGGTGGTCGACCTCGACGCGCGCAAGATCCTCAGCGAGATCGACCTGCCCGGCTGCGCGCAGATCTATCCCACCGGCGAGCGCGGCTTCAGCAGCTTCTGCGCCGACGGTTCGATGTTCAGCGTGACGCTGGACGACAAGGGCCAGGTCGCTTCGTCCAAGACCATCGCCAAGGTGCAGGACATCGACAAGCAGCCGCTGTTCAGCACGCCCGCCATGATGGGCAAGACGGGCTGGTTCGTCAGCTACTACGGGCAAGTCCAGGGCTTCGACTTCTCCGGCCCGGTTCCCCGCCCCCTGCCCGGTGCGTTCAGCGTGGGCACGGCCGAAGGCGGCGCGCCCGAATGGCGCCCCAGCGGCTGGCAGGTGATCACGGCAGACGCCAAGGGTCTGCTCTACGTGCTGATGAGCCCCAACGGTCGCGAGGGCAGCCACAAGGATGGCGGCACGGAAGTGTGGGTGATCGACCCGGCCAAGAAGGCGCGGGTCGCCCGCTTCCCGCTGCGTTCGGTGGGGGTGGCCGTGGGCGTGACGCCCGAGGATACCCCGCACCTGATCGTGGCGCGCGCCGATGGCGTGATCGACGTGCACGACGCCGCCACCGGCGCCTTCGTCCGCTCGCTGGGGGCGACGGTTGCCGCCAACCCGATCCTCATCACGCCGGTGCCCTGAGATGGCGCCCGCACCCGGTTCCATCACTCTGTTCCTGGCGCTGCTGCTGGCCGGATCGGCGCTGCACAAGGGGCTGGCCCATGAACGGCTCGCCATCGCCGCCGCGCGGCTGGCGGGCACGCGGCCGAGTTCCGGCACGCTGCTCCTGCTCATGGCCGGCGGGATCGAGGCGGTCGCCGCCGCCTGCCTGCTGATCGCTCCCCTGCAGAGCACTGGCGCGCTGATCGCCGCCGTGCTGTGGCTGGGCTATGCCTTGGCCCTGTTCCGCCGCCGGGGCGAAGTGCTCGACTGCGGGTGCGACCTCGTCGCCCGCGAAAAGCCGGTGACCACCGCGCAAGTCGCCCGCCCGGCGCTGCTCGCGCTGGTGGCCGGCCTCGTTTCCACCCTCCCGGCGGCGGCCTTCGGCATCGAAACGCCCTTCGCCGCCGCCGGACTTTGTGCGCTCTACCTCGGAATTTCCGAGCTGCTCGCCATTCCCCAACCCGCGTGGAGGAAGCGCTGATGCTGACATCCCAGATCCTGCTGTGGACCGCCGTGATCGTTCAGGCGCTGCTGATCGCAGCCCTTGCCCGTCAGGTCGGCATTCTCCACGAACGCATCGCGCCGGCCGGCGCGCTGACCCTGCACCAGAAGGTGGAGGTCGGTGAAACCGCCTCTCCCATGACGGTGAACACCATCGACGGCGCGCCGATCGAGATCGGCGGCAAGCGCGAAGGCCGCAGCCAGTTGCTGTTCTTCGCCTCGCCCGATTGCCCGGTGTGCAAGTCCCTGCTGCCGGTGGTGCGCTCCGCCGCGCGCGCCGAGGCCGACTGGATCGACATCTTGATCGCGGGCGACGGCACCAAGGGACAGTACCGCCAGCTTGCCAGGGATCACGGCCTCGACGGCATTCCGCTGGTTCTGTCCGAAGCGCTTGGCCGGGCCTTCGGCGTATCGAAGCTGCCCTATGCGGTGCTGCTCGACGAAGCGGGCAAGGTCGCCTCGCTCGGCCTCGTCAACAGCCGTGAACACCTCGAAAGTCTGTTCGAAGCCAAGGAACGCGGCGTGGCGTCGATCCAGGACTATCTCGCCCGCCGCAACAGGGAGGCCTGAGCCATGGCCGGCTTTGACAAGCTTACCGAGAAATTCGCCCGGCGCATCGCCCGCGGCACGTCGCGCCGGTCGATGCTGGCGTGGCTAGGCGCCGGCATGACCGGCGCGGCCACCTTCCCCGTCCTGCCGGTGGCGCGCGCCGCCACGCACGGCGGCGGGCCGACCCACAGCCCGGTAATCGCCGGCATCGACCAGGACCCCGGCGACCGCACGAGCTGCGATTACTGGCGCTACTGCGCGATCGACGGTTTCCTCTGCACCTGCTGCGGCGGGTCGGTGAGCAGTTGCCCGCCGGGCACGGAAATGTCCCCGATCACCTGGATCGGCACCTGCACCAACCCGGCCGACAACCGCGCCTATATCATCAGTTACAACGACTGCTGCGGCACGTCCTCGTGCGGGCAGTGCCTGTGCAACCGCAACGAGGGCGATCGCCCGCAGGTGCGCCCGCAATCGAACAACGATTACAACTGGTGCCTGGGATCGCAGAGCAGCGTGTACAACTGCTCCACGGCGGTGATCGTGGGCGTCGCTCTGGACCAGCCGAAATGACCGGCACGCTGAAAGGTGCTGCCTTGGGCGCGGTGGCGCTGACCGCCGCTCTGGTCGCGCGCAGCCCGGCACAGGCCGGCGGCGCGGAACCGAACGGCGCGGCGCTCTATGGCCGCTGCGCCGCGTGCCACACCGCGACGGGCGCGGGCGTGCCCGGCGCCTATCCTCCACTGGGCGTCGATTTCCGCACGCTGGCGGCCCGCAACGAAGGCCGGCGCTATATCGCGCTGGCCGTGATCAAGGGGCTGTCCGGCCCGATCACGGTCGAAGGCAAGGCCTTTCGCGGCGTGATGCCGGCGCAATCGGGCCTCGACGATGCCGCCATCGCCGCCGTGCTCAACCATGTCGGCACCACGATCACCAAGGCCGGGCCGGCGTTCCGCCGCTTCACCCCGGCCGAGATCGGCACGATCCGGGCCGGCGGCGCGGCGCTCTCGTCAGCCGACGTCGCCCGCCTCCATGCCGGGGCCGGCGGCAAATGAAGCCGGCCCTGCTCGCGTTTCCGCTCCTTGCCGCCCTGCTGGCCGGCGCCGGCGTGAAGGCGAGCGAGGCGGCGCTGCCGGGCGTTTCCGACGTGCGGCAGGCCAGGGTCGATTACATGCTGAAATGCCAGGGCTGCCACCGGCCCGACGGCAGCGGCGACGACCATTCCAATCCGCCGATGAAGCACATCGTCGCCCGGTTCCTGTCGGTGCCGGGCGGGCGCGAATTCATCGGACGCGTGCCCGGCGTATCGACCGTCAATCTCGACGACGCGCGGCTCGCCAATCTCGTCAACTGGACACTCTACACGTTCGATGCGGCGCACATGCCCGCCGACTTCCGCCCCTACACGGCGGAGGAAATCGGGCGTCTGCGCCAACACCCCCTTCGGCTCGAGCGCGCCGCGATGAGAGCGCGCCTGGTCGAGGGGTTTTCACAACCAGGGCAGGAACACGCGCGCCCCTAGGGTCAGAAACCTGAACGGGGCACAACCACAACGGGAGGTAGCAATACCATGAGGGAACGTCTTCTCCGCAACACCGCGCTGAGCGCGATCGCGATCTTCACCGCCACGGCCACCCCGGCCTTCGCGCAGGCGCAAAGCGACAACGGCAGCGAAAGCGCGCCGGGCGAAATCGTGGTTACCGCCGCGAAGCGATCGGAAAACCTCCAGTCGGTGCCGATCTCGGTTTCGGCGATCGGCGGCGACGCGCTGGAAAAATCGCGCATCACCAATGTCGACAGCCTGGTGACCAAGGTCGCCAACCTGCAACTGACCTCGATCGTGGGCGACAACACGCCGATCTTCGCGCTGCGCGGCGTGTCGATGTCGGACTACAGCCTCAACCAGTCCAGCCCGGTCGCGACCTATTACGACGAAGTGTACAAGGGCAACTTCGCGTTCCTGGGCGTTGCCATGTATGACCTGGAGCGGGTGGAAGTGCTGCGCGGGCCGCAGGGCACGCTCTATGGCAAGAACACCACCGGCGGCGCGGTCAATATCATCAGCCGCGATGCCAAGCTGGGCGAAACCAGCGGCTATCTCAACGCGGGATACGGCAACTACAACCGCGTGGACGTGAACGGCGCGGTCAACGTGCCGCTGGGCGAAAAGGCGGCGCTGCGCGTGGCCGGCACGTTCTCGCGCGCGGACGGCTGGTTCAAGAACGTGGTGCCCGGCCTGCCGGACCTGGCCAGCACGCGCGAATACGCGCTGCGCGGCACGCTGAAGTTCGAGCCGACCGACAGCGTGCGCTTCACCCTGCGCGCCTCCACCAGCTTCCAGAACCCGCAGAACTACGGCATCTACGCCCAGCCCGAAGCGGTCCAGCGGCCCGGCCTGTCGAGGTGGGAAATCGCCTCCGACGTCAGCCAGCGCCGCCGCGCGCGCACGACCTCGCGGTCGCGCTGACCACGAACATCGACCTGTCCGACACGCTGGCGATCACCAGCATCACCTCCTACGACAAGGGCACGCTGTTCTTCCGCGAGGATACCGACGGCACCGCCACCAGGCTGCTGGAGATCCCCTATTACGACCGCGCCAGCCAGTTCGCGCAGGACCTGCGCCTGACCAGCGACACCGGCGGCCCGTTCGACTTCATCCTGGGCGCCTATTTCAACCGCGAGAAGGTCTATAACGAGACCACGTTCGAGATCGCGACCGACGTGGACGTCAACGGCGATGGCTTCATCAACGCGCAGGACTGCGCCGATGGCTTGCCGCTGGCCTGCAAGGTCAAGAACCAATTCACCCAGATCAAGAAGAGCTTCGCGCTCTACAGCGACCTGAAATACAAGCTGACCGACGCGCTGACCGTGCGCGGCGGGTTGCGCTACACCCACGATACCGGGGTGCAAAGCGGCTTCCGGTCCGACGCGCTGGGCGTGGACAACAGCCTTGTCGCCACGCTGATCCCGCCGTCGGCGCTGCGCTACAAGAACAACAACGTCTCGGGCAAGATCGGCTTCGATTACAAGCTGGCCAGCGGCGACCTGCTCTATGCCAGCTTCAGCAAGGGCTATCGCGCGCCGAGCTTCAACGCGCAGGCGTTCTTCGATCCGTCGGAACTCAGCGTCGCCAAGGCCGAAAAGGTCACCTCGTATGAAGTGGGCGCCAAGACGCAGTTCTGGGACCGCCGCGTGACGCTGAACATGGCGGCGTTCTACTACGATTACCGCAACCAGCAGTTCATCAACGTCGATCCGACCACGGCGGCGCAGACGCTGCTGAACATTCCCAAGTCGCGCATCTATGGCGCGGAAGCGGAACTGACGGTGCGCCCGACCGACACCTTCACCTTCCACGGCGGCATGGGTGTGCTGTCCACCAAGATCATCCGGGGCGACGTGAGCGGCACCGACGTTTCGGGGCGCCGCCTGTCGAACGCGCCTTCGCTGACGTTCAACGCCGGGGTGGATTTCACCGTGTTCAAGAACGACGCCGTGACGCTGTCGATCCATCCGGACCTGTCGTACCAGTCGAGCCAGTTCTTCGAGGTCATCAACGTCCCGCGCCTGCGCCAGTCGTCCTATGCGCTGGTGGGCGGGCATGTCGATCTGGAGACGGCAGACGGGCGATATTCGCTGTCGGTCTGGGCCAAGAACCTGGGCAACAAATTCTACTTCACGTCGCGGGTGGACCTGCTGGCGGGCTTCGGTTTCGACTACAACCACATCGGCAACCCGCGCACGTTCGGGGTGACGCTGGGCGCCAAGTTCTAGGGACAACAATCCGCGCCACGAGCGCGGGGGAGAGGACAATGACGGATACCAAGCTGCTGATCGGCGGCGAACTCGTCGATGGTGACATGACCATGGACGTCGTCAACCCGGCGACCGGGGAACCCTTCACCACGGTTCCCCGCGCTTCGGCGGCGCAGGCGGACAAGGCGATCGCCGCCGCCAAGGCCGCGGTGCCGGGCTGGGCGGCGGTGCCGTTCGCGGAACGTAGCCGGAAGCTGATCGAACTGGCGGACGCCATCGCCGCGCGGAAGGACGAATTCGCCCGCACGCTGACTCTGGAACAGGGCAAACCGCTGGCCGAGGCGCAGGGCGAACTCGCCTGGACCGAGGGATACCTGCGGCACTACGCCACGCTGGAACTGCCCGACCGCGTGATCCAGGACGATGCCCAGGGCTATATCGCGGTCAGGCACAAGCCGCTGGGCGTGGTGGTGGGCATCATCGCGTGGAACTTCCCGTTGCTGGTCGCCTGCTGGAAGATCGGCCCCGCCGTGCTGGCCGGAAACGCCATCGTGCTCAAGCCCGCGCCGACGACGCCGGTCGCGGCGCTGATGCTGGGCGAGCTGTGCCGGGACATCTTCCCGGCGGGCGTGGTCAACGTGATTACCGATGCCAACGACCTGGGGCCGCACCTGACCTCGCACCCCGACGTCGCCAAGATCGGCTTCACCGGATCGACCGCCACGGGCAAGCGCATCGCCGCGACGGGCGCGGATACGCTGAAGCGGGTGACGCTGGAACTGGGCGGTAACGACCCGGCGATCGTGCTGGAGGACGTGGACGTGCGCGAAACCGCGCAGGCGATCTTCGGCAACGCCTTCCTCAATTGCGGGCAGGTCTGCCTTGCGGTGAAGCGCGCCTATGTCCACGCCGACATCTATGACGCGATGTGCGAGGAACTGGCCAATCTGGCGCAGGCCGCCGTGGTCGACGACGGCTTGCAACAAGGCACGCAAATCGGCCCGATCCAGAACGCGATGCAGTTCGAGAAGGTCAAGGGCTTCCTCGACGCGGCGAAGGCCGACGGCAAGGTGATCGCCGGCGGCGAGGTGATGGAACGCGCCGGCTATTTCATCCGCCCGACGATCGTGCGCGACGTGACCGACGGCGACCGCATCGTGGACGAGGAACAGTTCGGCCCGATCCTGCCGGTGATCCGCTTCGATGACGTGGAGGACGTGATTGCCCGCGCCAACGCTTCGGAATACGGGCTGGGCGGATCGGTCTGGTCGAAGGACGTGGCCCGCGCCGCCGATATTGCCTCGCGCATCGAAAGCGGGCAAGTCTGGGTGAACCAGCACGTCGGCATCGGGCCGCACATTCCGATGGCGGGCTTCAAGAATTCGGGGCTGGGCGTGGAACAATCGGTGGAAGGGCTGGCCGAATACACCCAGCTTCAAGTCATCAACATCAAGAAGTAGGCAGTTTCGGGAAACGAGCGGAGGATGATGCAGGGCTTGTCTATCACGCGGGGGGCAACCGATGTTCCCCTTCTGGAAACGACGATCGGCGGCGCGCTGCGCGAGGCGGGCCAGCGCTGGGGCGACCGGCTGGCGCTGGCTTCGCGCCACCAGGGCATCCGCTGGACCTGGGCGGAGCTGGACGCAGAAGCGGACCGCATCGCCACGGGCCTGCTCGATCTGGGCGTGCGCAAGGGCGATCGCGTGGGCATCTGGGCGCCCAACTGCGCGGAATGGACGGTGATCCAGTTCGCCTCCGCCCGCATCGGCGCGGTGCTGGTCACGATCAACCCCGCCTATCGCGTTTCCGAAGTGGAATATGCGCTGAACAAGGTGGGCTGCGCGGTGCTGGTCACGGCGGCACGGTTCAAGACCAGCGACTACGTGGGAATGCTCCGCGAGCTGGGCGCGGAAAAGCTGCCGCTGCTGCAACAGGTGGTGGTGCTGGGCGAGGAACGGCACGAAGGCTTCATGCCCTGGGCCGAGCTGCGCGCCGAACCCGATCCCGCGCGGCTGGCGAGCGTGGACGCCACGCTCGACCCGCACGACGCGATCAACCTCCAGTTCACCAGCGGCACCACGGGCTTTCCCAAGGGCGCCACGCTTACCCATCGCAACATCCTGAACAACGGGTACTTCACCACGCGCACGATCCGGCTGACGCCGGACGACCGCATCTGCATCCCGGTGCCGCTGTACCACTGCTTCGGCATGGTGCTGGGCAACCTGGCCGCGCTGACCAGCGGCGCGGCGATGGTCTATCCGGGCGAGGCCTACGACCCGCGCCTGGCGCTGGAAGCCGTGCAGGCCGAAGGCTGCACCGCGCTGTATGGCGTGCCGACGATGTTCATCACGATCCTGAACCAGCCCGATCTCGATGCCTACGACGTCTCCACGCTGCGCACCGGGATCATGGCCGGCTCCCCTTGCCCCGTCACCACCATGCGGCAGGTGATGGAACGGCTGAACATGCGCGAAGTGACCATCGGATATGGCATGACCGAAACCAGCCCGCTGACCACGCAGACCGCCACCGACGATCCGATCGAGGAACGCGTAGCCACCGTGGGTCGCGTCCATCCCCACGCCGAGGCGAAGATCGTGGGCCTCGATGGCGAGACGCTGCCGATCGGCCAACAGGGCGAATATTGCGCGCGCGGCTATGCGGTGATGCTGGGATACTGGGACGATCCGGAAAAGACCGCCGAGGCGATCGATGCCGACGGCTGGATGCATTCGGGCGATCTCGCCACCATGGACGCGCAGGGCTACGTCCGCATCACCGGCCGGATCAAGGACATGATCATCCGGGGCGGCGAGAACATCTACCCGCGCGAGATCGAGGAGTTCCTGCTTTCACACCCGGCGATCGCCGATGCGCAGGTGTTCGGCGTGGCCGACGCCAAGTTCGGCGAGGAAGTCTGCGCGTGGATCATCGCCAAGCCGGGCGAAACGCTGGGCGAGCACGACGTGATCGCGCACTGCAAGGGCCGCATCGCGCACTACAAGGTGCCACGTTACGTCCGCATCGTCAGCGCCTTCGCGATGACCGTGACCGGCAAGGCGCAGAAGTTCGAGATGCGTAAGGCGATGGAAGCGGAATTGTCGCTTACCGCCTGAACGCTTGCCCTTCGCCTGCCAATCGTAATACCCGATAACTTCGGGGATCGGGGCGGTAGGCCCGGCGGGAGGGAACGGATGACGAAACGCATTTCGGGCGCAATGCTGGGCCTGACGGGTATGACCGCGCTGGCGTTTGCCGGCGTCCACGCTCTGGCGGCGCGTCCTGCCGCCCCATCCGTGCCGGCAGTGGCCGCCCCCGCCCCGCCGCCTGTCACCGATCGTTGCACCGCGCTGGCCGGCCAGACCCTGCCCGGCGACGTCAAGATCCTGACTGCCCGGACGGTGGGCGTCACCCCGGCCGGCACCCGTCTGGAACCGGACGCCGCGCCGCTCGCCAGTTCCATTCCGCCGCATTGCCGCATCGAAGGCGTGATCGGCGAACGTACCGGCGCGGGCGGCAAGCCGTTCGGCATCGGCTTCGCGCTGGCCCTGCCCGACAACTGGAACGGCCGCTTCCTGCTGCAGGGCGGCGGCGGGCTGAACGGCACGGTCCACCCGCCGATCGGCGCGGCGGCGGCGGGGGACATCCCGGCGCTGGCGCGCGGCTTTGCCGTGGCCAGCCACGACAGCGGCCACAAGGGCGCGGTGTTCGACGACAGCTTCATGGCCGACCAGCGCGCCGCGCTGGACTTCGCGGAAAGCGCCGTGCCCACCGTGGCGCGCACGGCCAAGGCGATCATCGCCAGCTATTATGGTCGCGCGATCGGGCACAGCTACATGGCGGGATGTTCCACCGGCGGGCGGGAATCGATGCTGGCGGCGCAGCGCTATCCCGAACTGTTCGACGGCATCGTGGTGGGCGCGCCGGCCATGCGCACCGGCAATTCCAACCTGGCGCTGAGCTGGGCCGCCGTGCAATTCAACCAGGCCGCCCCACGCGATGGCGCAGGCAAGCCGCTGGTGGAGCGCATCTTTTCCGACGCGGACCGCGCGGTGCTGAAGAAGGGCCTGCTTGCCCAGTGCGACGCGCTGGACGGCCTGGATGACGGCATGATCATGAACGTGGCGCAATGCCGTTTCGACGCAAGCCGGCTGGCCTGCCGCAAGGGGCAGAAAGCGGATTGCCTGAAGCCCGCGCAAGTCACCGCGATCCAGCGCGCGTTCACCGCCCCGCGCGACAAGGCGGGCGCCTCGCTCTACGCGCCCTATCCCTATGACACCGGCATTACCAATACCGAGGGCCGCATCCCCGGCTTCCTGCCCACCGGCAAGCCGGGCGTGTTCGGCCCGGCCAATCGCGATCTGGCCATCGACGTAGACGCGCGCATCCAGACGATACGGGCCAACGCCACCCAGCGCCTGATCGACACCGATACCTGGACCAACCTCAACGCGTTCCTGGGGCGCGGCGGCAAGATCCTGTTCTACCACGGCGTCAGCGATCCATGGTTTTCGGCTTTCGACACGCTGAACTACTGGCAGCGCGCCTCCGCCGCCAACGGCGCGGCCTGGCGCGAGGCCAGCCGGTTCTACATGGTGCCGGGCATGGGGCATTGCCGGGGCGGCGATTCCTTCGACGATTTCGACCTGCTGGGCGCGGTGGTCGCCTGGGTGGAACAGGGCCGGACGCCCGACGCGGTGCTAAGCTGGCGCTCCAGCCAGCCTTCGCGCCAGCGTCCGATGTGCCCGTGGCCCTCCTATGCCCATTATACCGGCGGCGATGCGGAACTGGCCGGCAGCTACGAATGCCGGATGCCCTATGGTGCGCCCAAGGGCTGATCCGGCAGGGGGCTGAGCTGGCGCGCCCGACGCGGCCCTGCTCGCCGCCGCGATCGCAAGCGGCAACGATGCCGAGATCGACACGATCGCCAAGTACCTGAAGCAGGCCAGCCCCGCCGACGCAGGCGAAATCGACAGGACCATCGGCGACCACCGCGCGGGGATCGTACCAGATCACCACCAACAGCAACCCGCCGGCCGGCTTCAAGAAGACCGATACCGTGACCCGCTTCACGATGGTGTACGGGTTCTGAGCGGGAGCGTCAGGAACCCGCCGCCGCGCGCAGCAGCCAGTCGCGGAACTGGTCGAGCATCCGGCTGACCGGCCGGTCGAGTGGCCAGACGAGGTAATAGGCTTCCTCGGCCGTCAGCACGAGGTCGAACGGCGCCACCAGCGCGCCGCTTTCCAGTTCGGGCACGATCAGGAAGCGCGGTACCAGCGCCACGCCCAGCCCGGCGGCGGCGGCGTGGGACAGCATCAGGAAGTGTTCGTAGAACGGCCCCGCCGGCGGCCCCTTGGCCGGAACGCCGGCCCCCGCGAACCAGCGGGACCAGGAATCGCGCCGGGAATCGAGGCTGAGCAGCGTCCTGCCGACCAGATCGGCGGGCCGCTCCAGCGGATGCGCCGCCAGCCATGCGGGGGAGCAGACGGCCACCACGTCTTCCCGGAACAGCAGCGCGTGTTCCGCGCCGGGCCAGTCCGGCAGGCCGAAGTGGATCGCGGCATCAAAGCCTTCGTCGGCGAAATCGAACGGGCTGGACCGTGCGGCAAGGTTGACCAGCATGTCCGGATAGTGCGCGCTGAGATCGGGCAGGCGCGGCGCCAGCCAGCGCATCCCGAAGCTGGGCAGCGTCGCGATCGACAGCGCCGCATCCTGCGGCGGTTGCAGCGCGCGGCGCGTGGCGGCACGGATGCGGTCGACCGCCGGCCCGATCGCTTCGGCGTAGGCCAGCGCGGCGGCCGTCGGCACCACGCGCCGGCCTTTCCGTTCGAACAGCTTCACCTGCAGCCAGTCTTCCAGCAAGGCGATCTGGCGGCTGACCGCGCTTTGCGTGAGCGCAAGCCGCTGCCCCGTCTGCGAAAAATTGCTGGTTTCGATCGCGGCCAGGAAACTGGCCAGCGCGGGCAATGGCGGCAGTTCCTTGCGGCGGGCTTCCTGATGATGATCCGTCATGAGAAGATGATGAAATGTCTTTTCCGATCCTTTTGCGAAGCTGGCATTTAAGGGCATTCGGCGCAAGGAAAGATGATCGATATGCATGAAACGGCGATTGCCCGGCTGGTCGAAGGCCTGGTCGGGCCAGCGGCGGCGCGGGAAACGCTGGCGCGCATCGCCCATCTTCCCGAATCCACCGGCGCGCCCGCCGGCATGGCATCGCGGCTGGACTTCACCTGGGCCATGAACGCCGCGCTGTTCGCCGATCTGCTGGAGCGTGTGCCCACGGGCCGCGCCTACGTCGCCGACCGCATCGCGGCGGGCGAGCGCATCCGGTTCGATCACGGCGCGCTGCGCACCATCCGCTTCCCGTCGAGCGCCACCGGGGCGCTGCCGGGCGGGATCGACGCCTTCCGCCGCATCCTGGAGCCGTTGGGCTATCGCGTGGCGGCGGTCTATCCCCTGCCCCGGCTGCGCATGACCGGCTTCGCCTTCCGCCACCTCGGCGATCCGGAGAACGTGCCCCAGTTCTTCGTCAGCGAACTCGACGTGGGCCAGTTCGACGGCGCGTTCGGCGCCGCCGCGCACAGGGTGTTCGACAGCAGCCGCGATCCGCTTGACGATCAGGCGAAGGCGGTGCTCGCCCGTTTCGCCGGTGAAGGCGCGGTGCCGCTGGCCGATGCCCTGCCCGCCCTGCGCACGATCCTGACCGCGTTTGGCCGCCAGCACGCCATGCCGGCCCTGGCCGACTACGAGACCCTCCTCGCCCAGTCCGCTGAAGCGGCATGGATCGCGACCGAAGGCAACAGCTTCAACCACGTGACCGACCGGGTCGACGATGTCGAGCAGGTGGCGGCGCAGCAGCGTGCCGTTGGCCGCCCGATCAAGGACCGGGTGGAGGTTTCCGCCAATGGCCGCGTGCGCCAGACCGCGTTCCGCGCCGATCCGGTGCTGCGCTTCTTCCGCGATGCCCAAGGGCGTGGCTTGGAGCGCGAAGTGCCGGGATCGTTCTACGAATTCATCACGCGCGATCGCGAGCCGCTCTCGCGCAAGCTCGATCTCAGCTTCGACAGCGCCAACGCGACCGGCATCTTCACGATGACGCGCGCGGCCTGAACTGACTTGACCCAGCAACCGGAGGAACAGGCATGAGCGACCACCTGATGACGGTTTACAACCGCGCCCCGATCGAAGTGGAACGCGGCGAAGGCGTGCGCCTGCACGCGCGCGACGGCCGCGTGTTCCTCGATTGCGTGGCCGGCATCGCCACCAACGGCCTTGGCCATTGCCATCCGGCGCTGGTCGCCGCGCTGAAGGCGCAGGCGGACAAGCTGTGGCACGTCTCCAACATCTTCCGCATTCCGGGGCAGGAAGAACTGGCCGACCGCCTGACCGGCGCGACCTTTGCCGACGTGGTGTTCTTCGGCAACTCCGGCTCCGAAGCGATCGAGTGCGCGATCAAGACGGCGCGGCGCTATCACCACGTCAACGGGCAGAGCGAGCGCATCGACGTGATCGGGTTCGCCGGTTCGTTCCACGGCCGCACCTATGCGGCCGTCAACGCTTCGGGCAACGCCGCCTATCTCGATGGCTTCGGCCCGCGCCTGCCCGGCTTCATCCAGCTTCATGTCGATGACATGGCCGCGATCGAAAAGGCCATCGCCTCCCCCACCACCGCCGCCTTGATCGTGGAGCCGGTGCAAGGCGAAGGCGGCGCCCGCGCGCTCAGCGGCGAATGGCTGGCCAATGTGCGCAAGCGCTGTACCGAAGCCGGCGTGCTGCTGATCTACGACGAAGTGCAAAGCGGCATGGGCCGCACCGGCAAGCTGTTCGCGCACCAGTGGTTCGATGGCTGCGAGCCGGACATCATGGCCGTGGCGAAGGCGCTGGGCGGCGGCTTCCCGGTGGGCGCCTGCCTGGCGAGCGCCGAAGCGGCCAAGGGCATGGTCTTCGGCACGCACGGTTCCACTTTCGGCGGCAATCCGCTGGCGATGGCGGTCGCGGCGAAGGCGTTCGACCTGATTGCCGACGAGGCGCTGCTGGCGCATGTCCGCGCGGTCGGCGATCGGCTGGCCAGCGGCCTGCGCGCAATGATCGAACGCTATCCCGACATCGTCGAGGAAGTGCGCGGCAAAGGGCTGCTGGTGGGCGTGAAGCTCAAGCCCAACAACCGCGAGATGATGGCCGCCGCGCGCGAACAGGGCCTGCTGGTGGCGGGCGGCGGCGAAAACTGCATCCGGCTGCTGCCCCCGCTGATCATCACCGAGGAGGAAGCCGACGAGGCGCTCGCCAAGCTCGACGCCACGTTCGCAGCCTGGAACGCGCGCGTTCCGGAAGTGGCCTGAACGCCATGGCCCGCATCGTCCGCCCCGGCACCGAAGCCGATCTCGACGCCCTGCTCGACCTCGCCCGCCTGGGTGGTCCGGGGCTGACCAGCCTGCCCGAATGCGCCGACACGCTGGGCAACCGGCTGGCGCTGTCGGCGGCCAGCTTCGCCGGCACGATCCCGGCGGCCGAAGCGTGGTACACGCTGATGCTGGAGGAAAGCGATACCGGGCAGGTGATCGGCGTCGCCTCGGTGCGCGGGGCGATCGGCGTGGCGCGCCCGCACTTCTCGTTCCGCGTGGTCAAGCTGGCGCAGCATTCGAACGCGGCCGGCGTGAACTTCGAGCACGAGGCGCTGGTGCTGGTCAACGAATGCGCCGGAGCCAGCGAGGTCGGCTCGCTGTTCGTCCACCCCGAGCATCGCGGCGGCGGCAACGGCACGTTGCTGGCGGCATCGCGCTACATGCTGATCGCGGCGGCGCGGGACCGCTTTGCCGACAAGATCGTGTCCGAACTGCGCGGCTGGTTTGACTGGGAAGGCGAAAGCCCGTTCTGGGAAGGCGTTTCTGCCAAGTTCTTCCGCCTGCCCTTCGAGGAAGCGGATCGCATGATCACCGCCAGCAACGGGCAGTTCCTGGTCGATCTGGCCCCGCGCCACCCGATTTACCTGGAGCTGATCGAGCCGTTCGCGCGCGACGTGATCGGCGAAGTCCACCCCGATGGCCGCGCCGCGCGCAAAATGCTGGAAAGCGAAGGCTTCAGCTGGACCGGCCTGGTCGACGTGTTCGACGGCGGACCAACGGTGACCTGCGCGCGCGACAAGATCGACACGATCCGCCGAACCACGCCCTGCACCGTGGCCGTCAACGACAACGCCGCGGCGGCGCCTTCGCGGCTTGTCGCCAACGACGCCATCGAACGCTTCCGCGTGACTCACGCCCCCGTCGACATTTGCGACGGCAATGCCCACATTCCGGCTTCCACCGCCCGGATGCTCGGCTTGAACGCCGGTAGCAAGATCCTGGTCCGGGCCTGAAGGACGCGAACATGGCCGAAATGCTTCAGTCGATCGATCCGGCAACGAGCGAAACCGTATGGGAAGGCGCGATCACCGCGCCGGAGGAAGCCGCCGCGATGGTCGAACGCGCCCGCGCCGCCCTGCCCGGCTGGTCGCGCACGCCGCTGGACGAACGCATCGCCGTGGCCCGGCGCTATGCCGAGTATCTTAAGGCAAACGCCGGCACGATCGCCGAGACGATCTCGCGCGAGACCGGCAAGCTGCTGTGGGAAAGCAAGACCGAAGCCGCATCGATGGCCGGCAAGGTCGAGGTATCGATCGCGGCGCAGGCCGAGCGCGCCGGCACGCGCGAAAGCGCGACCGCGTTCGGCCGCGCGGTGCTCCGCCACCGCCCGCACGGGGTGATGGCGGTTCTCGGCCCCTACAACTTCCCCGGACACCTGCCGAACGGGCATATCGTGCCGGCGCTGCTGGCGGGCAACACGGTGGTGTTCAAGCCGTCCGAGATCGCGCCCTGGACCGGCGAGGTCATGGCCCGCGCCTGGGCCGAGGCGGGCCTGCCCGATGGCGTGCTGCAGCTGGCGCAGGGCGCGCGCGAGACCGGGGCGGCGCTGATCGGCGGCGACATCGACGGGCTGCTGTTCACCGGATCGTCCGCCGCCGGCCGCGCCTTTCGCCGCGCCTTCATCGACCGGCCGCACGTGATGCTGGCGCTGGAACTGGGCGGCAACAACCCGCTGATCGCGTGGGACGGCGATCCCGAGGCCGTGGCCCGCGTGATCGCGATGTCCGCCTTCGTCACCACCGGCCAGCGCTGTTCCTGCGCGCGCCGGCTGATCGTGCCCGAAGGTGCGACGGGCGATGCCTTCATCGAAGCGCTGACCGCGCTGATCGACCGCTTGCCGGTGGCTGCGTGGTCCGACGCGGGCGACGCTTTCATGGGGCCGCTGGTGTCGGTGCAGGCCGCCGAACGCGCGCTCGACATGGTCGGCGCGATCGAGCGGATGGGTGCGCGCCCGCTGCGGCGCTTCACCGGGATCGCCGGCCGGCCGGGAAGCTTCGTCAAGCCCGCGCTCTATGACGTGACCGGCGTGGACGTGCCCGACGAGGAAATCTTCGCGCCCGTGCTGTTCGTGCGCCGCGTGGGCGATTTCGAGCAGGCGATCGCCGCCGCCAACGCCACCGCCTATGGCCTTTCCGCCGGGCTGATCACCGGCGATGACGCGAAGTGGGAGCACTATCTCGACTTCGCCCGCGCCGGCGTGATCAACCGCAACCGCCCGACCACGGGCGCGGCGGCCAACATGCCGTTCGGCGGTCTGGGCGAATCCGGCAACCATCGCCCCGGCGCCTGGTACGCGGCGGACTATTGCGCCTATCCGGTGGCAAGCTTCGAAAGCGATGCCGCCGTGCCCGAGGCGGTGCCCGGCATAGGCTGATCCGCCGGCTGCGGCATCGATCACACCAGCGGCCACGACAATTGTCTAAGGACGTTGCCCGAGTATACATCTCGGCAACCCTTGGCCCCCGTCTCTGTTGGGCTGTGTCTGCAAGCCTGTCCGCTGGAGTGATCGATGACTGCCCCGCCGGAGGCCAGTTCCGCAAACGAGCAGCCGCGCTATCGCGCCTTCCTGAGCTATAGCCATGCCGATACGCCGGCGGCCGCGCGGCTGCACCGCTGGCTGGAAACGTACCGCATTCCCCCCCGGCTGGTAGGGCTGGAAACGCCGCGCGGACGGGTGCCGCGCCGGCTGACGCCGATCTTCCGCGATCGCAACGAACTGCCCGCGTCCAGCGATCTGAACGAGGAAGTCCGCAATGCGCTGGCGGCTTCGGCCTGCCTGATCGTGCTCTGTTCGCCCGAAGCGCGCCGTTCGCGCTGGGTCGATCAGGAAATCCGCTATTTCCGCGAAAAGCACCCGGATCGCCCGATCCTGGCGGGGTTGCTCCACGGCGAACCGGAAGATGCCTTCCCCCCCAGCCTGGCCGATCCGTCGACCGATCCCGATACAGGCGAAGCCGTGCGCGAACCGGCCGCCGCCGACTTCCGCCGGATCGGCGACGGAAAGCTCGCCCGGCTGCGCCTTGTCGCCGGATTGACCGGGATCGGCCTCGACGAACTGGTGCAGCGCGACGCGCAACGTCAGCTGCGCCGCGTGACGGCCATCACGCTTGTTTCCGCGCTGACCGTTGTAGTGCTGTCCACGCTCCTGTTCGTGGCGATCAATGCGCGCAACGAGGCAGACCGGCAAAGGCAACAGGCCGAAGGGCTGATCGAATTCATGCTGACAGACCTGCGGACAAGGCTGGAAGGAGTGGGGCGGCTCGACGTGCTGGAATCGGTCAACACGCGCGCGCTGGACTACTATGCCGCACAGGGCGACCTCGACGGCCTGCCCGCCGGGTCGCTCGACCGGCGCGCCCGCGTGCTGCAGGCGATGGGTGAAGATGACCAGAAGCGCGGTCGGCTGGACGCCGCGCTGATGGAGTTCAGCGAAGCGCACCGCGCCACCGGCGCACTGCTGGCGGAAATGCCGAACGATCCGCAGCGCGTGTTCGCGCACGCGCAAAGCGAGTTCTGGATCGGCTATACCGACTACCAGCGCAACCGCTACGCCGCCGCCCGCCCGCACTTCACCGCCTATCGCGCGCTGGCCGAAAAGCTGGTGAAGCTGCAGCCGGGGGATGCCGGCGCGCTGCGCGAGCTGGGTTACGCGCAGGGCAATATCTGTTCGCTGGAACTGGCGGAGCAGGCGCGCCCGCCGGCCGGGCTTGAAGCGTGCCGCAGCGCGCTTGCCGCGATGGAGCAGGCCGCGCGATCCCGCCCGCACGATGCCGGCATCAAGGCGGATCTCGCCAACCGCCATGCCTGGCTGGCCGATGCGCTAAACGCCGCCGGAAACAAGCGCGACGCGCTGGCGGAACGCCAGCAACAGGCCACGATCATGGACGATCTGCTCCGCATCGATCCGGCCAACGCCGCCTATCGGCAGGACTGGATGCTTTCGCGCTATTCGATGGCGACGCTGCTGTCGGACCTTGGCGACAAGACCGGCGCGCGCGGCTCCGCCAGCCTGGCCATGCAGGCCGCGAACCGGCTGATCGCGACCGACCCCGACAACCGCGACTGGCTGACCTGGCGCCTGCGCATCCTGCAAAGTTTTCCCGATCTGAAAACGGAGAAGTAACATGTCGCAATGTTCCCCCGCGCAATACGCGCTTCCCCATGATCCCGCCCTGCGCACGGCGGCGGGCAAGGCGCTGACCTTCACGATCAGCCTCTATGCCCGCAACGGCGCGATCGTGCTCAAGATGGATCAGGATGGCCAGGAAGCGCAGGACTATATCGCGATCACCGAGGACACGATGGTCGAGATCGTGCTGAAGGGCGACCAGCTGTTCTTCTCCAAGGCGTTCGACGCCATCACCATGAAGGACGCCAATCTCGGCGCGTTCTATGGCAATCTCGAATACGACGGCTACGACGAGAAGCTGGATCGCTACAAGATCGTCCGCTTCGTGGCGCGCTTCAACAAGGGCGGCAAGTTCGGCACCACGCACGCCTTCAACGTGAACATCGACCTGCTGCAGAAAAGCCGCAGGGGACCGCGCTGGATCGGGATGAGCATCGATCCCGACATCAAGAACCCGCCGCCGAAGCTGAACTGAAACCCCGCAAGGAAAGCTGGGCAAGCCGTGCACAATTCGAAAATCCCGATCATCAGACGGCTTGCCCGCAGCGGCGATACGATGCGGGCGTGGCAGATGTTCACCGATGCCGCGCTGGAAGGCGATCGGCATCCCGATACGTTGACGCTGAAAGGCCGCCTGCTGAAGGACCGGGGCCTTTCCGCGCCATCGACGGCGGAACGCGCGCGGTTGCTGGGCGCGGCGCGGCAGGCCTATCTCTCGGCCGCGGCGATGATGCCGGCCACGTATCCGCTGATCAACGCCGCGACGATCGCGTTGCTGGAAGGCAACCGCAAGGACGCGGCGATCCTGGCAACCCGCGTCCTGGCCATGCTCGATGCGGGCGATCACGAACCCGAAACCGCCTATTGGCTGCACGCCACGCGCGCGGAAGCCTGCTTGCTGCTGGGCGAGATAGACAAGGGCCAGGCGGTGCTGGCGCAGGCCGTCCGGCAGGCCCCGCGCGCGTGGGAGGACCACGCCTCCACCTTGCGGCATTTCCGGCTGATCATGGCGACGCTCGCGCGGCCGGCGGAATGGCTGGATGCCTATCGCCCCCCCGCCAGCCTGCATTTCAGCGGGATCATCCATGTCGCGCCGGACCAGATGCAATCGCCCGAACGGATCGCCGAGGCGGTGGACCGCATCCGGCCCGGCTTCGCCTTCGGCGCGCTGGCCGCGGGGGCGGACATCATGGTGGCCGAAGCGCTGCTCGCACGCGACGTGGAACTCCACGTGATGCTGCCCGCCACGATCGAGGGCTTCCGCCACGATTCGGTCTCCAGCTTCGGCACGCATTGGGAAGCGCGTTTCGACGCCATTCTCGATTCTGCCGCCTCGGTGGAAACCATCGAGACGCTGGATGCGGTTTCGCAGTCCGGCATCTATGTCGGCGACGAGATGGCGATGGGCTGCGCGATCCGCCATGCCCGCCAGCTCGAAAGCCACGCCGTGGCCCTGCGGCTGGGCGATGGCACGCGGGCGCAAGGTTCGCTGCTGGACGCCGCCTGGCGCGATCGGGGCCTGCCCATCGAACGAGTCTCGCTCGAGCGCAGCGGCACCACGACCAGCCCCCCGCCCACTTTCGCCCGCGAGGCGCTTGTCGCCGTGCCCGATGGTGAACAGGCGGATCATTTCGCCCACGCCGGCGCGGCGCTGGTCCGGCACGGCGCGTTCACTATCGCGCGGTTCGACGATCCGGTCGCGGCGGCGCGCATCGCGCTGGCTGACGTGACGCTGCACGGCCGCACACTGGGCGTGACCTATGGTGCCTACGATCCGGCCGGGAACGTTACGCAACGGTTGGAAACGGCCGTGCGCGTGGCCGGTGCGGGGCTGCCGGGACAGGTTCCGGTATCCCGTTCGCTGGCGCTGGCGTTGACCCTGCACGCGCCGGACCTGCACTGCGAAAACTTCGGCCAGATCGCGTCGGCGCAGGGGGATCTGGCGCTGGGGTTGCTGGCGGTCCGCTGATCTGCCTACCCGTTCCGCGCAACAATCCGGTCAGTAGATCATATCGCGCAACATGCGCGGGGCCAGGATGGTCAGGCCGCGTTCCGACCGTTCCACGATTCCCCGCCGTTCCAGCGCGCTGACCGCGCGCGACGCGGTTTCGCGCGCGGTGTTGGCGTTGAGCGCCAGCGCGGTGATCTGCGGCGCCGGCACGATGCGGTATTCGGCATCCGCCAGCCGCAGCAATTCCGCATGGATGCGTCCCGGCGCCGAAAGCGTGGTCTGCGCCGCCATCCGGTCCAGCGACAGATCGAGCTGGCGCGCGAGCCGTCTGGCAAGGCCCACTGCCAGCGCCGGTTCGCGCGTGGCCAGCGCCGCCAGTTCGGTGCAGCGAATGCGCAGCAGATCGACCGCACCGTGCGCCACCATGTCCGCGCGGTGGGTCGCCGGTTCGGGATAGGCCCCGAAGAATTCGCCCGGCCCGTGGTAGGCCAGTTGCACGCGCTGCCCGTCGATGCCGTTGACCTGGATATGCACGGTGCCGCCGATCACCAGCCAGCAATGTTCGGAGGGATCGCCCTGATGGGCGAGTACCGCCTTGTGCGCGAACGATACCGCCTGCATCGATGGCTCGACGTGCGCGGCCAGCGCCGGCGCGCAATCGAACATCGCGGCGATCGCCGTTATGCGTTCGTCCCTGTGCATTCCCTTCGACCTGCCCGACATGCCCGGTACTTCGCGTTTCCAGCTTCAGGGAAGCGTTGCAAGGGCCAAATGGTAGAACCATGGCATCGCCAGCGTCCGTGAGTTTCATCACACTTCGTCCTGACCGCGCCAAGCCGGTCTCGGAGCCGGACCCGATTCGCGCCAAATGCTTTTGCGGCTCTTCCCCGCACGTCCGCGCTGCCGCCGCAGACCGCCCGAAACGGCTGCTTCGGCACCTTGCCACGTTTCTTTCCGTTACGTCATCCGGCCTCGTCCGGCACTGCCGCGATCTTGCGCCGAAGCCTGCATCACCCGCTTAAAACCGGGCAATTTTCCTGCTATTCAATCGCGCGATTGAACTGTTCCGACAGCCTTCGCGTTCGCCGGACAGCGCCTGACGGTCTATAAAAGGGAGAGACGTCGTGAACCTTGATTTCAGCCCGGAAGAGCTTGCCTTCCGCGACGAAGTGCGCGCGTTCATCGCCGAAAACTACCCCGCCCAGCTGCGCGGCAAGCAGGACGAGGGCGGCGACCTGAGCAAGGAGGATTTCCTCTCCTGGCACAAGGTGCTGGCGAAGAAGGGCTGGATCGCGCCGGCGTGGCCGGTCGAATACGGTGGCCCCGGCTGGACCGCCACGCAGCGCTACATCTGGTCCGAGGAAACCGCGCGGGCCGATTGCATCCGCATCATGCCGTTCGGCATCACCATGGTCGGCCCCGTGATCTACACCTTCGGCACGCCCGAACAGAAGGCCCGCTTCCTGCCGCGCATCCTTTCGGGCGAGGACTGGTGGTGCCAGGGCTATTCGGAGCCCGGTTCCGGCTCCGACCTTGCCTCGCTGCGCACGCGCGCGGTGCTGAGCGAGGACGGCTCGCACTATATCGTCAATGGTCAGAAGACCTGGACCACGATGGCGCAGCATGCCGACTGGGGCTTCTTCCTGGTCCGCACCAATCCCGATGCCAAGCAACAGGAAGGCATCAGCTTCCTGCTGATCGACATGAAGACGCCGGGCATCACCGTGCGCCCGATCATCACGCTGGGCGGCGAACACGAAGTCAACGAAGTGTTCCTCGAAGACGTGAAGGTGCCGGTCGAAAACCGCGTGTACGAAGAGAACAAGGGCTGGACCTGCGCCAAGTTCCTGCTGGCGCACGAACGCACCGGCATCGCCGGCGTCGCCGCATCGAAGCGCGGGATCGAACGGGTACGCTCGATCGCCTCCTCGGAAATGGACGGCGACCGTCCGCTGCTGGCCAATCCGTTCTTCCGCCGCAAGGTGGCCGAACTGGAAATGGACCTGACCGCGCTGGAATTCACCGAACTGCGCACGCTGGCCGGCGAGGCCGCCGGGCGCGGGCCGGGGCCGGAATCGAGCGTGCTGAAGATCAAGGGTTCGGAAATCCAGCAACGCATCACCGAACTCGCGCTGGAAGCGGCCGGGCACTATGGCGCGCCCTATTTCCGCGGCTTCGGCGAAGGGGACAACGAGCACCCGATCGGGCCGGACTGGGCGCACCACACCGCGCCGAGCTATTTCAACATGCGCAAGACCACCATCTATGGCGGGTCCAACGAAATCCAGCGCAACATCATCGCCAAGATGGTTCTCGGCCTCTGAGCCAGCCAACAGGCTGGCCATCCGGCGGGCCGACCGAGAGGATAGATACGAATGGACCTGAGCTTCACCGAAACGCAGGACATGCTGCGCGACACGCTTTCGCGCTTCCTGGCGGACACCTATGACTTCGAGACCCGCAAGAAGATGCTGGAGCGCCCCGAAGGCCGCGATCCCGGCATCTGGCGCGCGCTGGCGACCGAGCTGGGCATCCTGTCCGCGCCCTTTTCCGAAGAACAGGGCGGTCTGGGCGGCGGGCCGCTGGAAAACCTGATCGTGATGGAGGAACTGGGCAAGGTCATCGCGATCGAACCCTATCTCCAGACCGCGGTGATCGGCGGCGGCGCGCTGAAGGCGGCGGGCGGCGCGATGGCCGATGCGCTGATCCCCGGCATCATCGGCGGCGACGTGATTTTCGCCTTCGCCTATGCCGAGCCGAAGGGCCGCTATGACCTGGCACGGATCGAAACCACCGCGCGCAAGGACGGCGCCGGCTATGTGCTGAACGGCCACAAGGCGGTGGTCTATGCCGCGCCGTGGGCCACGCACCTGCTGGTCACCGCCCGCACCGGCGGATCGGGCAACGAGCGCGGCGGCGTCGAGCTGTTCGTTGTCGACGCCAAGAGCGCCGGCGTGACCCGCCGCGATTACCCGACGGTCGACGGGTTCCAGGCCTCGGAAGTCTATTTCGAGAACGTCGCCGTGCCCGGCGAGGCGCTGCTGCCGGGTGGCATGGACCTGATCGAACAGGTGGTGGACGAAGCCACGATGGCCGTCTGCGCCGAAGGCCAGGGCGCCGGACGCCAGCTTCACGAACTGACGCTGGCCTACACCAAGGAACGCAAGCAGTTCGGCCAGCCGATCGGCCGGTTCCAGGCGCTGCAGTTCCGCCTGGCCGACATGATGATCGAGGCCGAGCAGGTCGCCTCGATGACGCTGATGGGCACGCTCAAGCTCGATCTGCCGGCCGAACAGCGCAAGGCGGCGGTCAGCCTGGCCAAGGCGAAAGTCTCGAAGTCGCTGCGCTTCATCGGCCAGAACGCGGTGCAGACGCACGGCGGCATCGGCATCACCGTGGAACTGGCCGCCGGCCATTACTTCAAGCGCCTGACCATGATCGAAAGCCAGTTCGGCCCCGCCGACTGGCATCTCGAACGCTACGAGGCGCTGACGCTTCCGGCCTGAACGCCCGCCGATACGCAAACGAACAAAAGGGCATGGACCGGTTCCATGCCCTTTTTCGCATCCGGTCCGGACGAAATCGTCGGCGGCACGAAGCCCTGCGGATTTGGCGGCCGGGGGCAAGGCCGCTATCCTCCCCCCATGGCATTCCGCTTTCCCGATCCCGCGTCGTTGTCATCCCGCTTCGCTCCGGTCCGGCATCGCCTGCTGCGCTGGCGAATCTGGTTTGCCCGGCTCATCCTGCTTCCGGAACTCTCGCCCGATGACGCGCGTGAACTGCGGCATCAGGTGCAGGACGATGGCGCGCTGACGCGCGGTTACATGCTGATGTGCGGTCTGGCCGCCGGGATCGCGGCGCTGGGCCTGCTGCAATCCTCGACCGCCGTGGTGATCGGCGCGATGCTGGTCTCTCCGCTGATGAGCCCGATAGCCGCGCTGGGCTTCGGCTTCGCCTCCATCGACGGGCAGCGCATCCGCGATGCCGCGCGCGTGGTGCTGGTGGGCGCGGCGATCGGCATTGCCGCCGGGATGCTGATCACCTGGATCAGCCCGATCCGCAACGCCACGCCCGAACTCCTCGCCCGCACGCAACCCACCCTGCTCGACCTTGCCGTCGCGCTGCTTTCGGGCATCGCCGGCGGGTACGCCACGGTGATGGGCAAGGGCGGAACCGCGATCGGCGTGGCCATCGCCACCGCGTTGATGCCACCGTTGACCACCGTCGGCTATGGCATTGCCACGCTGCAACCCACCTTCGCGCTGGGCGCGCTGCTGCTATTCCTGACCAACCTTTCGGCCATCGCCTTTGCCTTCGCGCTGGTCGCCCGGCTGTCCGGCGCGGCGCGGCCATTGCAGAACGTGCAGTGGACCACCGCGCATACCGTCGCCGGGATCGCCGCGTTCCTCGCGCTGGCGACGCCGCTGGCCATGACGCTGGTGCAGGTGAAGCGCGAGGGCACGCTGCGTTCATCCGCGAGAAGTGCGATCGAGCAGGTTTCCGGCCAGCGGGGCGCCAGCATCGCCCAGATGGACGTGCACTGGCCCCTGTTCGGCGATCCCTCGATAAATGCGGTCGTCATCGCCCCGCAATATGCGGCGAATGGCGAACAGCGCGTCCACGATCTCCTTGCCCCCAAAGTCGGGCCTGCGGTCTCGGTCAATCTCCAGCAGGTGCTGGCCGCCGACCTGCCCGCGCAAACCCGCGCCATGATCGACGCCGCGATGGAACGCACCGCCGCCGGGATCGCCGCCGACGTGCCGCCCTATGCCCGCATCCGCGCCAGCATCGGCCTGCCCACCACCGCGCTGTGGATCAACCGCACCGAACGCGCGGTGAACATTCAGCCGGTTGCCGCGCCCGGCTGGAAGCTGACCGATTATCTCCGGGCCGAACGCATCGCCACCGATGCCGCCGAAGGCTGGAGCGTGCGCGTGATCCCGCCCGCCACACCGGAGCTGCGTATCGCGCTGACCACCGAGGGAGCCCCCGCCGACGCGATTCCGGCCGGTGTCGCGATCTGGGCCTTGCAGCGCTGGGGCGTTGCCCACGTACGCATCGCCATGCCCGAGGACGCGCACGATGAAGCTCTGCCGAACGCGCTGGCCGGTGCCGGGATCACGACGCAACCCATGCCCGACAAGGTCGCCCCGGCTGGCACCGCGATTCTGGAAATCTTCGCGCCGCCGCCGTTCAGCGGTGGCCAGTAAGCGCGCTTCCTGCCGGAGAGAAAGCCAGCGCCCTTGCGCCCGACTCGCCCAGCCAGTGGCCATCAAGGCCCCACACTTCCCCGATCATCGAGGGGGTAAGCGTCGTTTCGGGCGGCCCATCAGCCACGAGGCGTCCCTCATCGAGGATCAGGACGCGATCGGCATGGTTCATCGCCTGCGCGAGATCGTGGAGCACGAGGACTACCCCCGCTCCGCTCCCCGCCAGCACGCGGAAGCGGGCCAGCAGCGCCAGCTGATGCGCGAGATCGAGGCTGGCGAGCGGTTCGTCGGCGAGAATCCAGCGTGGCTCGCCCGCCAGCACGCGCGCCAGCAGGGCACGGGCGCGCTCGCCGCCGGACAGGGCGGAAACAGGCCGCGCGGCGAAGCCCTCCAGATCGAGCGCGGCCATGGCGGCGCGCACGGCGGCCGCGTCCGCCTTGGGTCCGGCGCGGTGCGGCAGGCGGCCGAGGCGGACGAGCGTTTCCACGGTGACATCCCAGGCGACCGCGCCGTCCTGCGGCAGAAAGCCAATGGCGCGCGCGCGGGCGAGCGGGGGCAGCGTGGCGACGGGATGGCCATCGAGCAACACGACGCCTTCCGTCGGCGCGTGCAGTCCGGCAAGGCAGGCGAGCAGCGTGGACTTGCCCGCGCCGTTGGGGCCGCAGATCGCGGTGACCTCGCCGGGGCGCAGCGTGGTGGTGATCGCCTCCAGCCGGACGGCAACGGTGACCTGCTTGGTGGCGAGCATCACGCGATCTCCCGCCGCATCGCCAGCAGCAGGCGCAGAAAGAACGGCGCGCCAATCAGGCTGAGAGCGATGCCGAGCCGCAGTTCGCCCCCCGCCAGCGGCAGGATGCGGCACAGGCAATCGGCCACGAGCAGCAGCAACGCCCCGGCCAGCGCGCTGGGCAGGAGCAGCGCCGACGGCCGGCGATCGGTGAAGGGCCGGACGAGATGCGGCACGACGAGGCCGACGAACCCGATGATCCCGGCGACCGCCACCCCCGCTCCAACCACGAGGCCGACGCCCGCGACCATCAACCACAGCAACCGCGCCGGATCGACGCCGAGCGAGCGCGCCGCGCTTTCGCCCAGCGTCAGCGCATCGAGCGCGGGGCCGGCGCGCCACAGCACCAGCAGGCCGGCGAGCGTGGGCGGGAGCGCGACCAGCACATCAGGCCAGCCGCGATCGGCCAGCGCGCCCATCAGCCAGGTGACGATCTCGCTGAGCGCGAAGGGATTGGGAGACAGGCTGATGGCCAGGCTGGTGAGCGCGCCGGCCAGGCTGGCGATCATCATTCCCGCGAGCGTGAACAGCGCCACCCCGCCAGTCCGACCCGCGATCAGCGCCAGCAGCGCCATGCCCAGCGCCCCGCCCGCCAGCGCGAACAGCGGCAGCAGCCAGCCTTGCGCGGCATAGCCGGTCCAGAACGAAAGCACTGCCCCCAGCGCTGCCATCGGCGCGATGCCGAACAGCCCCGGATCGGCCAGCGGATTGCGCAAGTAGCCCTGCATCGCCGCGCCCGCCGCGCCCAGCCCGCCGCCGACGAGCAGCGCCAGCACCGCGCGCGGCAGGCGCAGCTCGATCAGGATCGGCAACGCGTTCCGCGCGGCCGGCGCCAGGGGATCGATCCACACCTGCCCCGCCAGCAGCGAGAGCGGCACGGCCAGCGCCAGTGCGGCAAGCAGGGCAGGGATGAGGCGCAAGGTCATAACGAAGCCCGCACCTGCCGGAGCCGCGCCGCCGCGCGGACGATCGTGGGACCGCCGCAGTAGAGCAGACCGGGCGCCAGCGTTTCGCGCCGGGTGCCGGCAAGCGCGGCGAGCGCCGGATGCTGCAGCAGGCGATCGCCATCGCCATGCGCATCGGACGCGACCAAGATCAGGCGCGGCGGATCGGCGAGCATCCGTTCGAGCGGCAACACGTCCGCCTGCCGCATCCCCCGCGCGGCGCTGAAACTGGCAAAGCCGGTGCGCCGGAGCAGGTCGGCGATCAGCGTGCCTTCGCCCGGCACGATCCCGCCCGATTGCCACACGACCGTGGGCACCGGCGCGGCGCCCGGCGGCGGCGCAGCAGCGGCAAGCGCGGCGTCGATCCGCGCGACAAGCCGCTCGCCGCGCTCCGGATGCCCCGCCAGCGCGGCGATGCGGCGGACCTGCGCGCGGCTGTCGGCCACGTTCATCGCGATGGGAAGCTGGGCAACGGGAATGCCAAGGCGATCGTAGGCCGCGCGCGCGGCCGGGCCGAGGAACGTGTCGCCCAGCACCAGATCGGGATGGAGCGCCAGCACTTCCTCCACCGTGCCGCGCGTGGCGGGGAAGCGCCGGGCCAGCGCCACGTCCATCGAACTCGACCGGGGATCGCGGCTGTAGTGCGACAGCGCCAGCACCTGCCCCGGATCGGCCACTTCGGCCAGGATCGCATCGCTGCACGGGTTGAGCGAGACGATTGCGGGATGCGCGCGGGATACCAACGGCGAAGGCGCGGCGGGCGCGCAGGCGGAAAGGCACGCCAGCAAAGCCAGTCCCCCGCCCCGCCGCCACAAGGCCAGCGGGGTGAGGAAAGACAAGACGTTTCGCGCCTTAATACCGCACCCGCGCGCCGATGAAGGCGGATCGGCCCCAGGTGCCGTATCCGGCCGAGGTCTGGTACTTCTCATCGAACAGGTTTTCGACACGGCCGAACAGTTCGAAGAAATCCCCGAACGGCAAGCTGGCGCGCAGCGTGGTCAGTTCGTAGCCATCGAGCCGGGTGCCGTTACCCGCATCGTCGAAGCTGTCGCTGACGAGGCGAACGTCCGCGCCCAAGGTCATGCCGGCGAGCGGCGAGGTCCAGTCGGCCGAAAGCGTCAGCGCGTTGCGCGGGCGGCGGGCGAGCGCCTTGCCATAGTTCGCGTCCGCCACGGTCAGGTTGCGGGCACGGTCATAAGTATAGACCGCCTGCGCGCGGAACGTGGGGCTGACATCGGCGCGCAGTTCCAGTTCCACGCCTTCGGCGCGGGTCTTGCCCACGTTATCGTAGAAGCCGAAGCGCCCGCCCGCGCAAAACGGGCTGGGAACCGAGAAGCACGAGACATAGGCGATGAGGTTGCGCGTATCGCGCCGGAACCACGTGGCCGAGGCATGGAACACGCCATCGGCCGTGGTATATTCGACCCCGGCATCGTAGCTGCGGCTGCGTTCGGGGCTGAGCCCCTCGTTCCCGTAGTCCGAATAGAGCTGGTAAAGCGTGGGCGCCTTGAACCCTTCGCCATAGCTGGCGCGCAGGCGCAGGCCCTGTGCCAAGCGGACGCTGCCGTTGGCGCCGAACGTCGCCTGCGTGCCGAAGCGGCTGTGATCGTCCACGCGCACCCCGGCGGCGAGGCTGGCCGCGTCGGTGTACCAGCCGAGCAGCGCATGGCCGCTGGAAAGCCGCGCGCTGTGCTGCGCGTCGAAGCTGGAGGAGAAGCGCGTCCATTCGCTGTCCCCGCCGAAATCGAGCGCGAAATGCGCGGGCAGCGCGATGCGACCGGTGAGGTCGACGCGCTGGCTGCGGCCCTTGTAGCCGTACTGCGGATCGGCGCCGAAGGTCGGATCGTAGTAGTTGCGGCGCGTGTCAGCGAGCGCGTAACCACCGTCGAGCGTGAGGGCGCGGCCGGCGTAGTGGAACCCGGCGCGGCCGGAGAACTGGCGGGTCTTCTGGTATTCTGGCGTGTCGCCGAACACGGCGTAAGTCGGCGCTGGATAGCCATCGATATCGAGCCGGCTGTCGGCATAGCGCGCGACGGCGTTGAGCGAGAGATCGGGGGTCAGGTTCACGCGCCCGCGCCCGCCGATGCGCCATTGGCGGTAACCGTCCGGCTCGGTGCCGACGGCGGCGGCGGAAACGCCATCGGTGCGCGCGTAGCCGCCGTTGAGCGAGAAGGCATAGCGATCATTGGCCACGCCGGCCACGGCATCGGTGGAGACGGTTTCCTTCGCGCCGTATTCGACGCTGGCCTCCGCGCCGTTCACTTCCTTCGTCGTCACCGCGATGACGCCGCCGATCGCGGCGCTGCCCCAGACCACGGAGTTCGAGCCGCGCAACACGTCGATGCGGTCGATCCCGCCACTGAGCAGGTTGCCGAAATCGTAGCCGCCCGATGGCGAGGACACGTCTTCCACCCGCACGCCATCGATCAGTACCAGCACCTGTTCGGCTTCGGAGCCGCGCAGGCGCACACCGGTGAAGCCACCAAGGCCGCCGTTGCGCGAGAAGGTGAGGCCCGGCACGCGCTCCAGCACGCGCGTCAGGTCCGGGCCCTGCACCTGCGCGATCTGGTCGGCGGTGATGACGGTGACGGCCTGCCCGGTCTGGTCGAGCCGCAGCTTGCTGCCCGTGGCGAGCACGGTGATCTGCGCATCGGCGGAGACGGCGGCGGGCGCCGGTTGCGCCATCTCGTCCTGCGCCAGCGCCGGCGTGGCGGCCAACAGGGATGCGGTAAGGAAAAACAGATACTTGCCCGGCATTCTTCAAACTCCCAGCCCATGAACGAACTGCCGTTCATGGCGGGAGGACCGCCGGGCCAACGGGCGGAACTCACGACGCGTGCGCCCGGTACACCCCGCCCGGCCGCGGAACGACCACACACCGGCAGGTCTCCTGGCTCTCCGGGTCATCGCCCCCCGCCCGCCTTCCCGGCCGTGCGGCCAGTGGCATCGTGGACAGGGCGCTCGCCGGATACAGTTGCGGGGGCAGCTCCGGTTCGGGGACCGACTGGTCCTTCAACGGATTCCCTCTGGGCCCATTAGGGCACCGGTGGCGTCGCTGCGGCGCGTAGCCCCGAACACGGGCACGGGCAAGAGTCTTAACCGATTCACCCTATGACGCGGGTCTGTGCCGCCTTGGGACGGCACGAACGCCGCGCGTGCGGGACTTGTCCGCGCGCGCTAGCGCACGAGAGCACAAGGAACGCGTCCAAGACCCGATGCCGCTGGAGATCGCCTACCGTCCGTTCGCCCTTCCGCCCGAGGCCATGCCCTCGCCGGCGCGCGATGCGGTGCGGGCGGCTTCGGCAGTGCTCGATGGCGTGACGCCGGTTCCCTTGGCACGCACCGAAGCCGCTGAAGCGACCGCCGCCTGCGCCTTGCCGATGCCGCGCCCACGCGATTTCGCCGCACGCATCCGCCGGCGCGACATGGTGTCGGTGCGGCGCCGGCTGCGAAACCCGTCGGCGCTGCGCCAGCGGCTGGCCGGCGTGGCCACGATCGGCCTGTTCGCACTGGTGCTCGGCCCCATCGGCTGGGGCAGCCCCGGCGGGATAGATCGCGCCGCCGCGCAGGCCGAAGCGGGTGCGTTGCAGCCGTTCGAGCAGGCGGGCGAAAGCTTTCCCGGATCGGCGTTCTACTACGTTTCCCCCGACGACACCGGGCTGATCGCGCCCAATGCCGCCGAACAGGCCTGGGCCGCGCACCGCGATGACGAGGAAGTCGCTTCCTCCGCCCAGCCCGCCGGCCCCGCCGCGCGGCCGATCTTCGCGCGCGGCAGCGGCGAGGATCAGTGGCGCGCGCTGCAATGCCTGACGGCGGCGATCTATTACGAAGCCGCATCGGAACCCGACAGCGGCCAGCGCGCGGTGGCGCAAGTGGTGCTGAACCGCGTGGCGCACCCCGCCTTCCCCAATACCGTGTGCGGGGTGGTCTATCAGGGATCGGAGCGGCCCGGCTGCCAGTTCAGCTTCGCCTGCGACGGATCGCTGGCGCGCCGGCCGATGCTGGCGTTCTGGGAGCGCGCGCGGCGCGTGGCCCGCGATGCGCTGGCCGGCTACGTCTATGCCCCGGTGGGCCTTGCCACGCATTACCACACCAGCGCGATCCACCCCTACTGGGCCGACAGCCTGGCTTTCATCGGCACGATCGGCGCGCACCGGTTCTATCGCTGGAGCGGCGGCGCGGGCCGCCCGGCGGCGTTCAACGCGGTCTATGCCGGGGGCGAGCCGATCGCCGCGCCGCATCCGCGCACGTGGACGCCCGCGCCCACCGACATCGCCGATCCGGTCGCGCTGGCCCGCGCCTACGAGGATGGCCGCCTGGCCGCGCTGCAACAGCAGGCCGCGCCGGTGCCGGCCACCACCGCCGCCGCGTTCGGGCAAGTGCCGCTGCCCCACGCCACCGCGCCCGCCTATGCCCCCGCGATCGAGCAGCGCGGCGGCGATGCGGTGTTCCGCGCGGGCGACCGGCTGCCCGGCGCGCCTCCCGCCGGTTCGCATCCTGCGGGATCGAACCTGCCCGGCGCCAACGCCATCCGGCCCGAATACCAGAACAGCGGCAAGTGGATCGCGCAGCCGCAGGGGTAGGGTCGGGACCCGTTACTGGCTTGGAGCATAAGGAACCCCGTTCGTCCTGCGCCCGTCGAAGGGCGCGCGCGGTGCTGGCCTTGCGCGCTGAACTATCCCAAGATCAACCGTATCACGCGTCCCTCGACAAGCTCCGGACGAACGGGTGCGGGGATCGAGCATCAGTCCGCCTTGTTCGGCATTCGAGTCAATCACGCCGTTCCAGATGACGCGGTTGCGGACGTTCCTCATCGCGCTCGTCTGTTCTATACGCTGCTAGTGCCCGCCACCGACGCCCTTCTCCAAATTGCTAATACCGCCGCAGAGAACGGCGACTTCGACCATGCCCGACGTTGCTATGAACGGGGTGCAGCGTTAGGCGATTTTCTGTGCATTCATGCGCTCGGCTATATGTACGATGTCGGTGAGGGTGTGCCCGATGACAAATCGCTGGCCATGAAGATATACCGTAGAGCGTGGCGACTTGGGAGCCACGCTTCAGCGACTAATATCGCTATCTTGTATCGTGAGCAGGGCAAGATCAGCTTGATGTTTCGATGGTATCAGCGGGCTGCAGCCGCCGGTGATGGAAGCGCTCACTTCGAAATGGCCAAATGTTATCTCGCTGGCTCCGGCGTTCGCAAAAACCCAGAGGCAGCACTGCGATGTCTCTCCATCGCTATCCGCTCGAAATACCTCTCTGAAGGCGAGCGAGAGGAGGCGCAGGCCCTCTTGCATGGGTTTTATCGCCACGAATAGTTTGAGCCTGCTATTCGTCAAACCGGACAGCCAGCTTCCCGCGCCATTCCCGCCGGTCAGCCGGTTTTCGCGGCTACCCGATAGCGGAAGTTCCTTCAGGCATTTGCTCCCGCCCCCGCCGCCGCTTCCCGCGCGATCACGCGGCGCAGGGCGTTGGCATAGACGTCCGGTTCCTGCGCGCCGGGGATCAGGTACTTGCCGTTGACGACCATCGCCGGCACGCCCGAGATGTTCCAGTCCCACGCCTGCTGCTCGCCCGCCACGACGATCGCGGCCAGTTCCGGATCGTCGAGCGCGGCTTGCGCGCGGGCGCGGTCCAGCCCCACGCTTTCCGCCACATCGAGCAGGACGGCATGGTCCGAAACGTTGCGGCGGTGCTGGAAATGCGCGTCGAACAGCGCGAGTTTCAGCCGCACTTCGGTTTCCGCATCGTAATCACGCAGCGCATGGACCAGCAGCGTGTGCGCGGCGCGGGTGTTCCACATCATCGCGGGCGGCGGCGTGCCCTCGCCCGACCAGGACAGGCTGGCGCCGGCCCGCTCGGCAATGGCCAGCAATTGCGAGCGGCCTTCCGCCGCCTGCTCCTTGCTGCGCCCGTACTTGCGCATGATGTGCGCGCTCTGCTCCTCGCCTTCGGGCGGCATGTCGGGGTTCAGTTCGAAGGGATGGAAGCGGATCGTCGCCGCCACTTCGTCGCCCAGCATGGCCAGCCCCTTCTGCAACTGGTGGTAGCCGATCACGCACCACGGGCACATCACGTCGGACCAGATGTCGATCGTCACCGGCTTTGGCGCGGCGGGCGCGGTCATCGGGCGATCCACCATTCCAGAAGGTGCCGCGCCACCGCGTGCGGCGGGGGCGCTATGAACGGTGCGGCCTCGTCCCCGTCCAGCGCCGCCCGCACTTCGGCACAGGTGAACCAGCGCGCCTCTTCGAGTTCGGTGGTGTCGACAGTGAGCGTGGGATCGTCGGTCAGGCTGTGGCAGCCGATCATCAGCGACGACGGGAACGGCCAGGGCTGGCTGGCCACATAGGTCACATCGCGCACGACCACGCCCGCCTCCTCCTGCACTTCGCGCGCGACCGCGCCCTCGATCGATTCGCCCGGCTCCACGAACCCGGCCAGCGCCGAAAAGCGGCGCGGCGGAAAGCGCGGCTGGCGGCCCAGCAGCAGGTTGCCCTGATGCTCCACCAGCATGATCGTGACCGGGTCCACGCGTGGGAAATGTTCCGCCTTGCACGCCGCGTTCGTGCAGGAACGCTGCCAGCCGCCCTTGGCCAGTGCGGTGGCCTGGCCGCAGCGCGCGCAGAAGCGATGCCGAGCGTGCCAGTCCACCAGGCTGCGCGCCCCGCCATAGATCGCAAGGTCCTGCGAGCCCAGCATCGTCATCGCCTGCCACAGGCGCGGATTGGGCGGCGCGACGCTGCCCACCAGCCGCGGCGCGACTTCGGCGAAGCAGCCGCGCCCGTCCTCGGTCAGGCCCAGGAACACCAGTTCGGCCTGCGGGTCGGCATCGGCCAGCGTGCCCCAGTCCAGCCCGCCGTCGCGCGAAATCACCGGGTCCAGCCCGTCCAGCCGCAGCAGGCGCGCGCGCCAGTTCATCAGGCCGGCGAGCTTTTCCGGATCGGAGCGAACATGGTCCGCCCGGTCGAGCGCGCTGCCGGCAAAGGCGATGGTGGTTCCGTTCATGCGGCTTTCTTTCCACGAAACAGGTCTGCGATCACAGCCTTGGGGAAATCCCTCTGCACCGGATAGGCTTCGGAGGGCATGTATTGCGTATAGAGGCCCGCGCGGTTGCCGACGCGATGGTTGATGAAGGCGATCGTCCCGGCGGCCCCGGCCCAGCCATACGTCCCCGCATCCACGCCAATGCCCACGCGCCCGCCCGCACCGAAGCCCGCCCCCGCGATCATCGTCCCGTCGGTAATGGTGCCGGGCGGAAGCAGGTTGCTCGTGCCCAGCCGCACCGCCGCCTCGCTCATCACGCGCCGCCCGTCGATCACGCCATAGCCGAGCAGCATGGTGAGGAAACGGTCGTAATCGCGCGGCGAACTCACCAACCCGGCGCCACCGAACGGGAACGCCGGGGGATCGAGATAGATCGAGGACTGCGCCGGATCGAGCGGCACCACGAAACCGCCGAGCACCCCGTAGTTCGACGTCAGCCGGCCGACTTCACTCTTCGGCACCTGGAACCATGAACTGTCCATGCCGGCGGGGCCGAAGATGCGATCGTGCAGGAAGCGATCGAACGGCTGGCCCGATGCCACCTCGATCACGCGGCCCAGCAGGTCGAGCGCGACCGAATAGCTCCACATCGTGCCCGGTTCATAGACGAGCGGCAGGTCTGCCAGCCGGTCCGCGAATTCGGCCAGGTTGCGGGGCATGTCCGCAGGCTGCTGCATGCCCGGCACGGGCAGTCGCGTGATCTGGCCGGGCACGATGCCGGCCTGTTCGTAGGCGGCCTTGATCGGCCCCTTCTGGATGATCGAATAGCCCAGCCCCGCCGTGTGGGTCAGCAGATGGCGGATCGTGATCGGCGTTTTGGCGGGCCGCAGATCGGTGATCGAGCCGTCCGGCGTCACCTGCACCTGCATCTTCGCGAACTTGGGCAGGATGTCCGACAAGGGCTGGTCGAGCCGCAGCTTGCCTTCGTCGATCAGGATCATCGCCGCCATGCCGGTGACCGGCTTGGTCATCGAATAGACGCGGAACAGGCTGTCCAGGGTGACGGGGGCGGCTTCGCCCTTCGTCTCCACGCCGCGCGCGATGCTTTCCGGCGGAGCGCTGCCCCAGCCGAGCGCCGCGATCATGCCGGGCAGCTTGCCGCCGGACACGTAGCCATCGAGCAGCTCCGTCACCGCCGGCCATTGCGCCTCGGCCGCCGCGCTGGCGAAAGCGAACCGGGGAAACAGAGCGCCGCCGAGGCCGATGAACAGGCCACCACGCATGATTTCGCGTCGGGAAAGGCCCCGGAACGGGGGCAGAACTTCGCTTCGCATGGGGTCGTCTATCGCCTCTCGCTCATCCTTACGCTTCGGCCAGCGCCAGTTGCGCCGCCTTGGCGAACACCGTGGGCAAGCCGGCCTCTCCGATCCCTGCGAGCGGCCACCATTCTCCCTCCGCCAGACTAGCACCGCCTGCGGCATCGCAAAGCATCAATTGCAATTCGAGATCGAAATGGCTGAAGGTGTGCCGGACCAGCCCGCCCGAGCGCCAAGCTGCGGCCAGCGGCGGTTCGCCATGGCCATCGGCGCGCGCGCTCCAGCCATCGTCCGGCAGGGCGCGCATCCCGCCCAGCATCCCCTTCCCCGGCCGGCGCACCAGCCAGACCGCGCCATCGCGCACGATCCAGAACGCGCGCCCGCGCCGCGTGGGACGCGCCTTCTTCGCCGCCTTGACCGGCAACCGCTCCGGCGCGCCCTCGGCATAGGCCCGGCATTCGGCACGCAGCGGGCACAACAGGCAACGCGGGGCCTTCACGGTGCAGACGGTGGCGCCAAGGTCCATCATCGCCTGCGCGAAATCGCCCGCGCGCGCTTCGGGCGTGATCGCATCGGTGGCGGCACGAATCGCCGGCCGTCCGCCGGGCAGCGGCTCCGCGATGGCGAACAGCCGCGCCACCACGCGTTCGACGTTGGCATCGACCACCACCGCGCGCCGCCCGAAGGCGATCGCGGCGACGGCGGCGGCAGTATAGGCGCCCAGCCCCGGCAGCGCGCGCAGGGCTTCCTCGCTATCGGGAAACGCGCCGCCCATCGCCGCCACGGCACGCGCGCAGGCCAGGAGGTTGCGGGCGCGGGCATAGTATCCCAGCCCTGCCCAGGCAGCCATGACATCGCCATCGTCCGCCGCCGCCAGATCGGTCACCGCCGGCCAGCGGGAAGTGAACTTTGCGAAATAGGGGCCGACGGCGGCCACGGTCGTCTGCTGGAGCATCACTTCCGAAAGCCACACGCGGTAGGGGTCCTGCGCTGGCTCCCCCGGCAGCCGCCGCCACGGCAAACGGCGCGCGTGGACATCGTACCAGGCGAGCAGATCGCCGGCGATCGTACCCGCACCCGAATTCGTCTCGCCACTGGTCTGCATCGCGCCGCTATGGCATGGCAGCAGCCAATATGGAACGCGAAGCAGGAAAGCCCCGGAACGCCCCGCAAAAGACTGGCCAGAAGGCCGGCCAGAAAGCGGGAAAGCCGTTCGAGCGCGCGCGTGGCGGGGAAGCGCGGCAGATCGCCGACCTGATGCCCGCGATCGGGCGCACCGCCTTTCGCCGCTTCGGCTTCGTGCAGAGTTCGGTGGTCACGCGCTGGCCCGAGATCGTGGGAGCGCACCACGCCCGGCACTGCGCGCCCGAATCGATCCGCTTCCCGCCGGGCGAAAAGGCCGATGGCATTCTCCAGCTTGTCGTCACGCCCGCGCACGCGCCGCTGATCCAGCATGTGATTCCCGAGATCATCGAGCGGGTGAACAGGTTCTTCGGCTATCGCGCGGTGGCGCGGGTGAAGATCCGGCAAGGCCAGGTTCAGGCGCCGCGCGGGAATGATGGCGCGCGGGCCGCGCCGCCTTCGCTCAAGCCCATTCCCATGGAACTGGGAGAATCGCTGCGCGACATCGGCGATCCGGAACTGCGGGCCGTGCTGGAATCGCTGGCACGCAATCTGGGCGGGAACACTTCGGACGGCAATCAGGACGGGGAAAAGACACAGTGATGCGATCGATCTTGCGGACCCTAGGCGTGCTGGCGCTGGCCCTGGCCGGAATGGCGACTCTGACCGCGGCGGGCCGCCTGCCGGCCACGACGCGCGCGCCGACCACCGTCGTCACCCGCACGGCCACCGAAAGCCACATCCTGGGCAACCCCGCCGCGCCGGTGAAGCTGGTGGAATACATCAGCTACACCTGCCCGCACTGCGCCGAATTCCATCATGAATCGCTCGCGCAGCTCCAGATCGGCTTCATCGGCAACGGCAAGGGTTCCGTAGAGATCCGCAGCTTCGTGCGCGATCCGGTGGACATGACCGTGGCCCTGCTGACGCATTGCGGGCCGCCGTCGAAATTCGTCACTCTGCACAACGCCTTCCTGGGCCGGCAGGCCGACTGGATCGGCCCGATGGTTTCCGCCAACGCGGCCCAGCGGCAGCGCTGGACCTCGGGCGATTTCGCCAGTCGCACCCGCGCCATCGCCAGCGATTTCCATTTCTACGAGATCATGGCGGTGCATGGCTTCGACCGTCCCGCCACCGATCGCTGCCTTGCCAACAAGGCCCTGGCCGACAAGCTGGCCAAGGGCACGCAGGACGCGGTGGAGAAGGACTTCGTGAACGGCACGCCCAGCTTCGTGCTGAACGGCGTTCCGCTTTCGGGCACCTATACCTGGGAAGCCCTGAAGCCGCAGATCGAGGCCCGACTGCACTGATCCGCCCCCCGCGCGCTTCAATCCGGCTTCAATCCGGCGCGCGGATCGGCTAGCCCTTTCTTTCAGCGACCCTTCCAATCCCGGGAACAGCATTCATGAAACCTACCCGCGCCCGTCTTCTCCTGCTTGCCCTGCCTCTCGCGCTGGGCCTTTCCGCGTGCGGCAAGAAGGACGAGGTCGGCGTCGGAGCCGAATCCGCCGCGCCCATCGCAAAGATCGCGCCGCCGGCCGGCAAGGCGTGGACCGACATGATCTCCGCCACGCCCGATGGCGGCTACCTGATGGGCAACCCGCAAGCGCCGCTCAAGCTGATCGAATTCGGCGCGCTCAGCTGTTCGCACTGCGCCGCCTTCTCCAAGGAAGGGTTTCCCAAGCTGAAGGACGAATACGTCGCCAGCGGCCGGGTGAGCTATGAACTGCGCCTGTTCATGCTCAACGCGCTGGACGTACCGGCCGCGCTGCTGGCCACCTGCGGCTCGCCCGAGGCGGTGATCCCGCTCAGCGAACAGTTCTGGGACTGGCAGCCCAACATGTTCACCAATCTCCAGAAGGACGAAGCCCGGTTCAAGGCGCTGGCCGAACAGCCGCCGGCCCAGCGCTTCGCCGGCATCGCTCAGCTGGGCGGCATGACCGACTTCTTCGCGGCGCGCGGCATCGCCGCCGACCAGGGCGCCAAGTGCCTGTCCGATACGGCCAAGGCCACCGAGCTGGCCAATCGCACCGACAAGGCGACCAAGGACTTCAACGTGACCGGCACGCCCACATTCATCCTGAATGGCAAGAATCTGGAAGTTGCAAGCTGGCAGGAACTGGAACCGCTGCTACAAAAAGCTGGCGCGCGCTAAAGGGGAACGCGCGCGAAAGGGGGGCCGATGGAATTCAGGCGCTTGAAGCTGACCGGCTTCAAGAGCTTTGTTGAACCCGCCGAACTCCGGATCGAACCGGGGTTGACGGGTATTGTCGGCCCCAACGGTTGCGGAAAATCGAACCTGCTGGAAGCGATCCGCTGGGTTATGGGCGAAAGCTCGGCCCGGTCGATGCGCGGTGGCGGCATGGAAGACGTGATCTTCGCCGGCACCACCCAGCGCCCGGCCCGCGCCTTCGCCGAAGTGACCTTGACCGCCGCGACCGCCCCTTCCGGACCGTTCGGCGGCGAACTGGAAGTGGTGCGCCGGATCGAGCGCGGCGCGGGCAGCGCCTATCGCGTCAACGGCAAGGACGTGCGCGCCAAGGACGTGGCGCTGGTCTTCGCCGATGCCGCCACCGGCGCGCACAGCCCGGCGCTGGTCAGCCAGGGCCGCATCGCGGCGGTGATCGCCGCGCGCCCGGCCGAACGGCGCATGATGCTGGAGGAAGCGGCGGGAATCGCCGGCCTCCACGTCCGCCGGCGCGATGCCGAACAGAAGCTGCGCGCCACCGAAACCAATCTCGAACGGCTGGTGGACCTGCTCGCCGGGCTGGAAGGCCAGATCGCCACGCTGCGCCGGCAGGCCCGCGCCGCCGAGCGCTACAAAGCGGTGAGCGAGCGCATCCGCGTGGCCGAGGCGCGCATGGTCTTTGCCCGCTGGCGCGATGCGGCCGACGCGGCCGACGCGGCGCGGCGGGAAGCGAAGGCCAGCGAGGAAGCGGTCGTCAACGCGCAAGCCGCCGCGCGCGCGGCCCAGTTGGCGCAACATGCCGCCGCCGCCGCGCTGGCCGAAGCGCGCGACGATCTTTTCGATCGCCGGCAGGACGCATCGGCACACGGCCAGCGCATGGCCTCGCTCACCACCCAGCTGGAGGCCGCCGAGCAACGGCTGGCCGACCTTGACCGGCAGTTGCAGCGGCTGGACGACGATCGCACCCACGCCGACCGCATGACCGAGGACGCGGCCGAAGCGCTAGGCAGGCTGGAAGACGACGTTGCCGCCGCCGAAGCGACGCTCGCGGCGGACGAAGCCCAGCGGCCGCGCCTTGCCGCCGCGCGGGACGATGCCGATCGCGCCGCGCGGTCCGCCGAAGTCACGCTGGCGCAGCGCGTGGCCGAACAGGCCGGAATCGATGCCGACTGGCGCGTGGCAGAAGCGGCGGTCGCGGCCGCGCGGCAACTGTGGGAACGCCATGACGCCGAAGCGGCGCGGCTGCGCCAGCAGGTCGATCAACTGGCGCGCGAAGGCGATCCCGGCGCGCAGATCGTAGCGGCGGAGGCCCGGCGCGCCGAGGCAGCCGCCGCGCTCGCCGCTGCGCAGGCGGAGCGGGCCGAGCTGCTGGCGCTGCGCGAAAACCTGACCGCCGAACGCGATCACGCCGGCAGCGCGCTCGCCGCCGCGCGCGCGGAACTCGCAGGGGTGGAGCGCGAACACGACGCCCTCGCCCGCGACAAGGCCGCGCGCGAACGCCAAGCCGCCGGCGGGCACGGCATCGCCGCGCTGGCCGCGCTGCGCGTGGCGCCGGGCTTCGAGCGCGCCGTCGCCGCCGTGCTCGGCCGCGATGCCGGCGCGCCGGTGGGGCCGGCGCCGGCGGATACCGACGGGCGCTTCTGGACCGGCGCGCAAGTCGATGCCGCGCTCCCCTATTCGCTGCTGCATCATGTGCCCCAGTGCCCGCCGGAACTGGCGGCGCGCTTCGGGCTGGTGCGCGTGGTTGATCGCGACGAGGGGCAGGCGCTTGCCCCCGGCGAATGGCTGGTGACGCGCACTGGCTACCTGCGCCGCTGGGACGGCTTTGTCGCGCGCGGCGAAGGCGCGGCCGAAGCGGCCACGCTGGAAGCGGAAAACCGGCTGATCGACCTCGCCGCGCGTCTGCCCGCGTTGCGCGACGCAGTGAGCGAAGCGGAAGCGACGGCCGAGGCGACGCGCGCGGCGCTGGCCGACACGCAAGCCCGGCTTGGTACCGCCGAACGCACCATGACCAGCGCCGCGGACGCCGAGCGCGCGGCGCTGCGCGCGCTGGACCAGGCCGAAGCCGCGCGCGCCCGCGCCGAAGCCCGCCGCGCCGAACTCGACCGCGCGCTGGCCGAACTGGCCGAGCGCCAGGCCGATGCCGCAACCGAGCTGGCCCGCGCCGAGGCAAAGCGCGCAGCCCTGCCCGATCCGGCCGCCGGGCGTGCCGCCGTCGAAGCGGCGCGGACACGCAACGATGCCGCGCGGGCAGCGTTGCAGACGGCCTCGGCGGCCATCGCCGCGCTGGAGCAGGGCCTTGCCGTGGGGCGCGAGCGGCTGGGCACGCACCGGGCGGACATCCGCAATTGGCAGGCGCGCGCTAGCGACGCGGCAAAGCGACTCGCCGACATGGCGGGCCGGCGCGAGGAGCTGGAACAGGAACGCGCGATCAGCGCCGCGCGCCCCGCCGCCCTGCTGCGCGAGATCGAGGACGCCGAATCGATCCGCACGCGGCTGGGCCAGGAACTGGCGCTGGCCGAAGCCGCGCTGACTGGCGCCGATGCCGCCGCAAAAACCGCCGACGCGGCACTGGGCGCAGCCAACGAAACGCTCGCCGCCGCGCGCGAACGCCGCGCTGGCGCGGTGGCGCGCGCGGAAAGCGACGACGCGCGCCGGCAGGAAATGGCCAGCCTTTCCGGCGAACGCTTCCAGTGCCCGCCGCCACTGCTGCCCGAACGGTTCGACTTCGCCTCCGGCGACATCGGCAACGCGGCCGAGGAAACCGCGCGGCACGATCTGCTGATCGCCGAGCGCGAGCGCATCGGCCCGGTCAACCTGCTCGCCGCCGACGAACTGGCCGAGGCCGAGGACCGCCACGGCGCCAGCATCACCGAACAGGCCGAACTGACCGAGGCGGTGCACCGCCTGCGCGGATCGATCGGCAATCTCAACCGCGAGGGACGCGAGCGCCTGCGCGCCGCGTTCGAGGCGGTGGACGGCCACTTCCGCCGCCTGTTTTCGCGCCTGTTCGGCGGCGGCGAAGCGCATCTGGCGCTGGTGGACAGCGACGATCCGCTGGAAGCCGGCCTCGAAATCTTCGCCCAGCCGCCGGGCAAGCGCCTGCAATCGCTGACGCTGCTGTCGGGCGGCGAACAGGCGCTGACCGCCGTGGCGCTGATCTTCGCGCTGTTCCTCACCAACCCCGCGCCGATCTGCGTGCTCGACGAAGTGGACGCCCCGCTCGACGACGCCAACGTCGAACGCTTCTGCGACATGCTCGACGCGATGGTCGGCGAAACCGACACCCGCTACCTCATCGTCACCCACAACGCGGTGACGATGAGCCGGATGCACCGCCTGTTCGGCGTAACCATGGTCGAAAAGGGCGTTTCGCGGCTGGTCAGCGTGGACCTTGGCGCGGCCGAGGAATTGCTGGCGACGGCCTAGCCGCGGGACAACTTGGGGCGTAGCCGGAGGGGCAGCTATCCGGCATTTTTCCTTGGGAGCGACCTTTCCGGAGACGGCGCGCTTGCGGACGTTACCCAGTGCGGTAAGCCATGGAGTTGATGGCGTCCGACAAACTGGACCGAGAACTTCTGGCCCGGCGTAGACTCCGCCGGGCGCGGGAGCCGCGGGTAATCGCAAGTTGGACGAATGCGGGCTACCGCGCGACAGCACTGTCCCATGCCATGCATGAACAGTTTCTGGGCCAATTCCGAAGCTCGGGCACCACCAGGAAAAGCCTGGAGGGATCGCTACTCAACGCCATTGTAGGACTTGTGCAGAGTAGTGATTTGCTTGTCGTAATCGGATGGAATGTAGACGAGGAGCCCGCGCTCTTGCTGCAGAGCGACGCACTGGATCAGTCCGAGGCATTCCTCCGTGCCATATATCCTGACGGGTTCGTCGCAGCTAGTCACCCATTCACCCGCGCGCTAATCGTTGATTTTGATGAATATGATGTCGAGACAGATGAGGTCGTTTTCTCTCAATCGTGATGTCAGTTCCCCCTCCCGCATTCCTGCCGGAACGGCTATCCCGCACGCGACGCCGTAGCGGACTTTGAACCAGCGCACACCCGTTCGTCCTGAGCCTGTCGAAGGACGCGCGATACGGTTGATCTTGGGGCGGTTCAGCGCGCAAGGCCAGCACCGCGCGCGTCCTTCGACAGGCTCAGGACGAACGGGTGCGGAGGAATTGGGACAGTCCGCCCCCCTCCTGCGGTTCGGTCGCTCGTTGGCGATCCCGAACAACGCCCATCCCTCCACAGCGAAATTCGCCCCCGCCCTTGGCCCGCCAATCAGCCGTCATCCAGCACATAGCGCGGCCCGCTTCCTTCCTCCCCGGCACGGTCCTCCGGGTTGTAGAGCCGGCAACGCGCCAGGCTGAGGCAGCCGCAGCCGATGCAGGCGTCCAGTTTCTCGCGCGTGCGCTCCAGCGTGGCGATGCGGCGGTCGATCTCGCCCCGCAGCGAACGGCTGATCCGCGCCCAGTCCCGCGCATCGGGCGTGCGCCCCTGCGGCAGCGCGGCCAGTTCGCGCTCGATCTCGGCCAGGCCCAGCCCCAGCTTCTGCGCGATCAGGATGAAACTCAGCCGCCGGATGTCGGAGCGCAGGAAGCGCCGCTGGTTGCCAGCGCTGCGCACCGATTCGATCAGCCCGCGCTGCTCGTAATAGCGGATGGCGGACACGGCGAGGCCGGTACGCCGCGCCAGCGCGCCGATCGGGATCAGGTCGTTGCGGTTCATGCAGCCATCGTAATCATAGCTTGACCTCAAGTCAGCTTTAGATTGCATCATCGCGAGCATCGATTCGCAATCATCCCCGAAAGGACACAGAACGATGCAGCCCGCCCGCCTTGAACACGTCAACATCACCGTCAGCGATCCCGAACGCATGGCAACGTTCCTGTCTCGGTTGTGCGGGTGGGAGGAACGCTGGCGCGGCCCTTCGCAACTGGGCGGGTGGACCATCCACGTCGGCAGTGCCGATACCGACTATCTCGCGCTGTGGACGCCGGACGACGACCGCCCCATGCGCTTCGCCAAGGGCCTGCCGCTCAACCATGTGGGCCTGCTGGTGGACGATCTGGACGCGGCGGAACGCACCGTGCGCGAGGCCGGACTCGTGCCCTTCAGCCATGCGGATTACGAACCCGGCCGCCGCTTCTACTTCTTCGACTGGGACGGCATCGAATTCGAAGTGGTGAGCTATAGCTGAGCGGCCGCACCCACCACGAGGCAGGCAGCCGCCATCAGCAGACCGGCGAAGCGGTTCGAGCGGAACCGCGCGAGCGCGCTGTCGCCGTCGTCGGGCCGCAGCGTCAGGGCCTGCCAGGCGAGATGCGCCGCCACCGGCAGCAGGGCCAGCAAGGCTACCGGATCGGGCCGCACCAGCCACACCGCCCCGCCCCAGCACGCCACCGCCATGGCATAGAGCGCGGCCACGCCCGCCTTCACGTGCCGGCCCATCGACAGCGCGCTCGATCCCACGCCCACCAGCGCATCGTCCTCGCGGTCCTGGCAGGCATAGATCGTGTCGTAGCCCATGCACCACGCCCAGCAGCCCGCATACAGCAGGGTAAGCCCGCCCAGCCGGTCGAACCCGGCCACTTCCACCCAGCCGACCGGCGCGCCCCAGGTGAAGACCAGCCCGAGCCACGCCTGCGGCCAGCCGGTGATGCGCTTCATGAACGGATAGGCGGCCACCAGCGCCAGGCTGCCCAGCGCCACCGCCTGCGCCTGCCAGCTCAGTTGCAGCAGGACCACCAGCCCTACCCCGCACAGCGCCACCAACCAGACCCACGCCGCCCTGGCCGAAACGCGCCCGCTCGCCACCGGCCGCGCCGCCGTGCGCGCCACCTGCCGGTCGAGATCGGCGTCCACAATATCGTTATAGACGCACCCCGCCCCGCGCATCGCGATCGAGCCGAGCAGCAGCCACAGCACGATCGGCCAGCGCATGGCTCCTCCCGCCAGCAGCACGCCCCAGGCGCAGGGCCAGAACAGCAGCCACCAGCCGATCGGCCGGTCGAACCGCGCCAGCAACGCAAAATCGCGCAAGCCCGGCGGCAGATGCGCCACGAGGCCGCGCAGTTCGGTATCGGGAACGATCTGTGCGGAGGTCATCGCGACGCTATAGCACCTCGTCCTCCCCGGGAAAGCGGGGATGACGAAAGGCGCTTGCGGCGATAAGGAACCCGCATGCCCGCCACCCCCGCCTGGCCCCCGCGCAGCGCGCCGCGCCTGTTCGTCGAAACACCCCTGTCCGAAGGGATGACCGTGCCGCTGGACGGGCCGCAGGCGCACTATCTCGCCAAGGTCATGCGCGTGGCGCCGGGCGATGCGGTGATCCTGTGCGACGATAGCACCGGCGAATGGCTCGCCACGGTCAACGGCGCGGGCAAGCGCGATGTGACGCTGACGGTCGAACGGCGCCTGCGGGTGCGCGAAGCGGTGCCCGATTTCTGGCTGTGCCCCGCGCTGCTCAAGAAGCCGAACTTCGACCTCGTGCTCGAAAAGGCCACCGAACTGGGAGTCGGCACGATCCGCCCGGCGATTACCCGGCGCTGCGTGGCGGACAAGCTCAACCCCGAACGCGCCCGCGCCATCGTGACCGAGGCGGCGGAGCAATGCGCGCGCACCGCGTTGCCAGTGCTGGCAGAGCCGGCGAAGCTGGAGGCGCTGTTGCGCGATTGGCCGGAGAGCCGCGCCCTGTTCTTCGCCGACGAGACTGGCGGCGCGCCCGCCGCCGCCGCCTTTGCCGCGCATCCCGGCCCGGCCGGGCTGCTCACCGGCCCCGAAGGCGGGTTCGACGATGCCGAGCGCGCGCTGATCCGCGCCCATCCCGCCGCCGTGCTGATATCGCTTGGCCCGCGCATCCTGCGGGGGGAAACCGCCGCCATCGCGGCCACCGCGCTGTGGATGGGAATATCCGGCGACTGGAACGGCTGATCCTTCCATTTCCGGGATAGTGTATTTCCGATTTCGCGCTGGCCAGAAGGCCTTGCAGGCACTAACGGAACGCGCATGAGCACGCGGCAAGTTTCAAATAGCAACGATCCCGTCATCGAAAGCCGCGAGCAGCTCGTGGCCCCCATGCAGCGCGGGGAAAAACCACGCGAAAACTGGCGGATCGGCACCGAGCACGAGAAGTTCGTCTATAGCACGCGGGATTATCACGCCCCTTCCTACGCGGAGCAGGGCGGCATCCGCGACCTGCTGATGGCGCTGACCGAATACGGCTGGGAGCCCATCATCGAAGGCGGTAATGTGATCGCCATGGGCGGCGCCGACGGCACGGTCAGCCTGGAGCCGGCAGGGCAGCTCGAACTGTCGGGCGCGCCGCTGGAGAACCTGCACGAAACCTGCGCCGAAACCGGCCGCCACCTGGCGCAGGTGAAGGCCATCGGCGACAAGCTTGGCATCGGCTATCTCGGCCTTGGCCTGTGGCCCGACAAGCGCCGCGAAGACCTGCCGATCATGCCCAAGGGCCGCTACGCGATCATGCTGCGGCACATGCCGCGCGTCGGCTCGATGGGCCTCGACATGATGCTGCGCACCTGCACCATCCAGACCAACCTCGACTACGCGAGCGAGGCGGACATGGTGCAGAAGTTCCGCGTCAGCCTGGCCCTGCAACCGCTGGCGACCGCGCTGTTCGCCAATTCGCCGTTCCTCGAAGGCAAGCCCAACGGCTTCCTCTCGTACCGCAGCCACATCTGGTCGGATACCGACCCGGCGCGGACGGGGATGCTGCCGTTCGTGTTCGAGGATGGCTTCGGCTACGAACGCTATGTCGACTACATGCTCGACGTGCCGATGTATTTCGTGTTCCGCGACGGCAAGTATATCGACGCCGCCGGCCAGTCGTTCCGCGATTTCCTGGATGGCAAGCTGCCCGCGCTGCCCGGCGAAAAGCCGCTGAAGTCCGATTGGATCGACCATCTTTCCACCGCCTTCCCCGAAGTGCGGCTCAAGAGCTTCCTGGAGATGCGCGGCGCCGATGGCGGCCCGTGGAGCCGCATCTGCGCGCTGCCCGCGCTGTGGGTGGGCCTGCTCTACGATCAGACCGCGCTCGACGCGGCCTGGGATCTGGTGAAGGACTGGGACATGGACGGACGCGAGCGCCTGCGCTCCAGCGTGCCGAAACTGGGCCTTGACGCGCCCCTCCCGGGCGGCGGCACGCTGCGCGACATCGCAGGCGAAGTGCTGCGTATCGCGCGCGCCGGGCTTTCGGCGCGCAACCGTCTCAACGGCGCCGGCGACAACGAGACGGGCTATCTGCAACCGCTCGACGAGATCGTCAGCACCGGCAAGACTCCGGCCGAACGGCTGCTCGATCTCTATCATGGCGAATGGGGCGGCGACGTTTCCAAGGTCTACGCCGTCAAGAGCTTCTGAATCGGGAGAACAAGCGCGATGATTCTGGTCATGGGCAGTTTCCGCCTTCCGGCGGCAAACTTCGACAAGGCGCTGCCAATGATGGCAAAGGTGATCGCCGCCACGCGGGAAGAGGACGGCTGCATTCTCTATGCCTATTCGCGCGACGTGGCCGATCCCGAAGTGATCCGCGTCAGCGAGAAGTGGCGTGATCGCGCAGCGCTCGACGCCCATTTCAAGACCGCGCACATGGCGGCCTGGGCGCAGGAACGCTCCGAACTCGGGCTTTCGGACCGCGACATCCGCATCTTCGAGACCGACGAAGGTATCGCCGTCTGAGCCGTTGAATTTTGTTGTCGCATCGCTTTTGCCGAAAACCGGTACCCACTTTTCGGCGCGATGCTTATTCGGCCGGCTGAAGCTCCGCCCGTGCCGGCATCACACGGCGGCGCAGGCGGTTGAACGCGCTGGTCAGCAGGCCGTGCTCATCCATCCACGCGTGATAGGCGCGGTACTTGGGGTCCGAGGCGAGCAGGTGCTTCTCCTCGGTCTTGGCGCGCCAGTAATAGACCGCGCTGACCAGCCCCAGCGTGACCGTGTTGCGCACCGCGTCGGTCATCGAATGGTTCACCGTCAGGAACGGCAGCGAGGCCAGCCACCAGTAGGCGTTCTTGGACACATAGGCGGGATGGCGGGTGACGGCGTAAGGCCCGTTGGTGAGCACGCCGCGCCAGGTGAGGTTGGAGAAGCGCAGGCCGAACGCCACGGTTGCCCAGGCATAGGCCGCGGTCAGCAGCACCAGCGCCGCGCACCAGATCCACAGCAGCGTGGTATGGCCCTGCAGCCAGAAGTCCCACTCCGCCCCGTTTGCGCGATAGTCGAGCACGTCGCCACCGCCCATCAGGATGAACGGCGGATAGCAGATCAACGCCGAGAGCCAGCCGCCGAGATAGGGGTTCGCCGTGCGGATCTGCGCGTCCAGCGGCTTCATCGTCAGCAGATAGCCGACCATGGCGATCTGCACGTCGACCATGAACATCGTCTCGATCGTCAGGCCGGCGATCCGCACCGGATCGTGGGCCGCCAGCGACCAGTCCGCCTGCACCACGGCGGCGAACCCGCCGGGCAGGATCGAGATCATGAAGGCGCAGAAGAAGCCCTTCACCGTCCACGCGCGCAAGTGGTGATAGACTTCCTCGCGCGCATAGGCCTCGCGCCCCATCAGCATCGCGCCGAAATGCCAGGCGCCGTCGCGCGGGTTCACCAGCACGCGATCGAGCCACAGCACATAGGGGACGGAGGCCAGGAACAGCAGCGGGGCGACGGTTTCCAGCACGTCCATCGCGAACAGGTACTGCCCGCGCCAGTACCAGCGGCCCAGGCAATAGACGAAGCCGATCAGCGTCCACGTCGCCCACAGCCCGGCGAGCTTGGTGATCGCAATGTCCATCACCTCGCGCAAGGGACGCGGGCTGGACCAGTCGATTCCGGTGGAGGCGCGGCGGTGGACTTTGTCGACCAGCAGCGAATAGAGCACCATCGGCGTGCCCGAGAAAAGCAGCGCGAGAAGCGCGGCGGACGGCCCCACCATCGGTTCGCGCGGGCCTGGCAGGCTGAACATGTCGGCGATGGCGGGCCAGTTGCGGCAGACCAGCACCCAGAACGCCAGACCGGCGAGTCCCGACAGACCGACGCCGACGGACACATCGCTATCCGGCCGGCCGGCCGGGATCGGGGGGGCTTGGGGCCGTGTTTCGGCCACGGAACCGTGCGCGCTCATGCGCGGCAGGTTTAGCTTTCAAGCATGAGCAAAGCGTAAAGGCCGGCCGGCGCCGGCCTCACGCCCGATCAGCGAAACGCCGTGATCCGGCCGTTGTTGTCGAGGATATAGAGCGTCTGGTTGGCGACGACCGGCGGCAGCGATACCGCGCCGGAAACCTTGCCCCATTCGCTCGCCGTTCCGTCGGTGACCGAAAGCGTGAACACTTCGCCGCGCGAATTGGCGACCCACAGGCGATCGCCCGCCAGCACCGGGCCGGTCCAGAAGATCGGGTTGGTCTTCTTCTTCTCGCTGCCCCAGCGGCGGAGCTGGGTCAGCCAGCGCACCTTGCCGGTGCTCTTGGCGATGCACAGCAGTTTGGCTTCGTCGGTCAGCGTGAAGATCCATTCGCCGGCGATGGCCGGGGTGGAGATGCCCGCGAGGTTAAGTTCCCACACGCGCTGGCCGGTGACGAGTTCGTAGGCGGCCATGCGCCCGCCCTGCCCCAGCGCATAGACGCGGCCGCGCTCGATGATCGGATCGGCGTCGATGTCGGTCAGCGTCGAAACGCTGGTGGCGATGCTGGTGCGCGCCAGCGCGTCGGACCAGAGCTGGCGGCCGTTCTCGTAACGGTAGGCGACCAGTTCGCCCGAGCTGTAGCCCGCGACGATCGTGCCCTGCCCGGCGGCAGGCGCGGCCACACCGAACACGCCGGTCTGCGCGACCGAGGCAGATTCGTTCCAGAGCAGCGCGCCGTCCTCGATATTGAGCGCGACGATCTGGTTGTCCTGCGTCATCACGTAGACCGCGCCGAAGCTGACCGTCGGCGACCCGCGCAGCGGCCCGGCCGGCTTGACGCGCCACTTGATCGCACCGTCCTTGGCATCAAGCGCGGCGACTTCGCCCAACCCCGTCGTCACATAGACGCGGCCTTCGTTGTACGAAGCGCCACCGCCGAACACGGAGCCGCCGTTCTCGGGCAGCTTGAAACTGGCCCGCCACAGTTCCTTGCCGGTGTTGGCGTCCATGGCGCGGATCACGCCTTCGGTGTCCATCACGAACAGCTTGCCATCGCCGATCACCGGCGAGGCGGCCAGCCGCTGCTTGACCGAGGAACCGGCGATGTTGGCAGTCCACAGGCGCTGTGGCGCGGCCGCGAGCGCGAGATGGCCATAGGACTTGCTGGCCGTGCCGCCGCCCTGCGCCCATTCCGTGTTCACTTCGGCCGGCGGCAGCACCACCTGCATCCCCGAAATCGCGGTATCGACCTTGGTGCCCGCCTCGATCCGCGACAGGATCGGCACGCGCTGCCCCACCGTCGGCGTCGTCTTGACCTTGTGCTTGCCCGCGCACCCGCTGACCGCGACCGCCAAGGCGATCACCCCGGCCATGCCCGCACGGCGAACCAGCCGGCGGCGCGCGGCAATACCGCCATGTTCCTGCACCGGATTGCGCATCATCCCCGTCATCCCCGTCAAACTGGTGTTACTGGGCGCCGGCGTCGGCCGGCCCCTGCTGTGCCTGGCCCTGCGCAATCAGAGCTTTCGGATCATCGATGGTATCAACGCCCAGCGTGCCCGCCAACTGGCGCGCGCGTTCGCGGATCGAGGCCGGGACGGCCTTGTCCTTGGCCATCGCCGCGAACAGTGGCCCGGCCAGATCGTTCTTGCCCTGCTTCAGGTAGGCGACGCCGAGCAGTTCTCCCGCGCTGCCGAACCAGGCATTGCCCGGCACGGCCAGGGGCTTGAGCCGTTCCACCACCTTTTCCGGCGGCAGCTTGTCCATGGTGATCGCCACTTCGCGGATCGTGGCGAGATCGCGGTAAGCCTGCGGCGCGCTCTGGTCCGCGGCGACGGCGGCGAGCAGCTTCGCGGCATCGTCGGTCTTGTTCTGCTGCGCGGCGATTCCGGCCTGCGTCAGCTGCGCGGCAGCGCGATAGCCCGGTCCGCCATCCTTCACCAGCGGCGCCATGCTGTCGCTGCTGGTCTGCACGCGGCCGGCTTCAAGCTGATCGAGCGCGATCGTCATCCGTTCGCCCTGTTCGCCCGCGACCGTGGCCTTGTGATAATCGTACCACAGCCAGCCGGCCAGGCCGACCAGTCCCGCCACCACCAGCGCGCCCACCGGCTTGCCATAGCGGCGCAGCGCATGGAACAACTGGTCCTCGCGCAGCGCATCGTCGACTTCGCGCAGGAACACATCGCCTTGCGCGGCCTTGCGTTCGGCAAGCTGATCGGAGCGGGACTGCGGACGGGTAGGACGAAGGGCCAAGGCTGCGCTTTCGGCGGACAGTTAACGGAAGTGCCGGGTGTTTAGCGGATAGACCCGCCTTTTCAACGGGAATGATTCTGGAATTCCGTGGGTGAACGTCCGGTGAAGCGGGAAACACTTGGTAATCATGGCCATCGCCCGCCCTACACGAGGGAATGCGCATCAGGGAAACTGGGCAACACCGAGCACCCCGCCATAGAGCGCGGCATAGCGCGCCACCATCGCCGCCTCGTCGAATTCCGCGCGTGCCCGCACCTGGTTCGATGCCCCGATCCGGCGGCGCAGCGCCTCGTCCCAGGCGAAGGCGGCCAGCGTCGCTTCCAGCGCGGCTTCGTCGCCCGCCGGCGTGATGAAAGCGCGGTTCTCGTCCGAAACGATGTCGCGCACGTCGCCCACGGCGGGGCTGGCGATCGGCAAGCCCGCCGCCATCGCCTCCACCACGGACAGCGGAAACTGCTCGCTGTCGGACGAGAGCGCGAAAATATCGAACAGGCCGATCGCCTGTGCCGGATCAGCCACATGCCCTGGCAGGTGGACGCGATGCCCCACCTCCAGCGCGATCGCCTCGGCCACGATCGCCTCGCGGTCCGGCCCTTCCCCCACGATCACCAGCTGCCATTCCGGCGGAAGGGCGCGAAAGGCGCGCACCAGCCGGCGCAGGTTCTTGACCGGGCGCAGGCCTGCCAGCGTGCCGACCCACTTTTCGCCAGGCCGCTTGACCACGCGCGGCAGCGCATCGCGCTTGGGCTTGCGATCATAGGCGGCGGTATCGATCCCGTTGGAAATGCGGTGCACCTTGGCGGGGGGCTGGTGCCACGCCTGCAGCGCCACGCCTTCCAGTTGGCGGGACGGCACCACCAGCGCGCTCGCGCGGGCCAGCGCCACGCGGCGATACCAGTTGCGCGCGGGCTTCAGCTTCTCCGCTTCGTCGGCATTGAATCCGTCTTCGTGGTGGACCAGCGGCGCCAGCCCCATGGTGGGGCCGAACAGGGCGTGGGCCATCACCGCGTCCATCGCGCCCCAATTGTAGGTCAGGATCAGGTCGAACCCCCGCATCGCGCGGGCCAGCGTCTGCAACCGGCGCACGCCGAACCGCCCGGCCAGCGGCGGGAAGCCGAACGGGGAATGCGCGGAAATGCCCTTGGCAATATGCGCCATCGCACCCATCGCGCCGGGTTCGGCCGAAACGATGCTGTGATCGATGGCGGGGCCGAAGCGGTTGATCAGCGCCACGCTGCGGCGCTCCTTGCCGCCCGCACCGAACGTCGAATGCAGGTGCAGAAGGTGCAGGCGCCGCCTGCCGCCGTCGCTCATGAGACCCGGGCGAGCAGCCGGTCGATCGCCGCAACCGCTTCGGGTTCGTCCAGCGTGGGTGCGTGGCCGACGCGCTCGACCGTCACAAGCTCCATGTCCGGGTGGCGCGCGACCATCCGGTTCGCCGTGCCGGCGGAAAGGATGTCCGACAGGGCGCCGCGCAGCAGCAGGCCGGGCCGCCCCGCCAGCGCATCGAACAGCGGCCACATATCCACCTGCGGCGTCGCGCCGGCCGGCGCGTCGAACGGTTCGGCGATCTTCATGTCATAGTCGAACGCGATCCGTCCGCCGCTGCCCAGCGCCATCACGCGCTTGGCATAGCGGAGCCAGTCGGGCACGCCGTAATCGGGGTAGACATCGGCCTGGCTTTCCTGAAGCGCGCGCGCCGCGTGCATCCAGGTTTCGAAATTGCGGCCCTGCCCCACGTATTCGCGGATGCGCTCCAGCCCGGCCTCTTCCACTTCCGGGCCGACGTCGTTCATCACGAACCCGGCGATCCGGCTGTTGTCCCGGCCCGCCAGCAGCATCGTCAGCAAGCCGCCCAGCGACGTGCCGACCGCCACGAACCGGGCGATGCCGTGCTGTTCCAGCAGCAATTCGACATCGTCGAGATACTGCGCCGGGTTGTAGGTCATCGGGTCCTTGGCGTAATCGCTGTCGCCCCGGCCGCGCATATCCGGACAGATGACCCGCCATTGCCCGGCAAGCCGCGCCGCCACATCCTCGAAATCGCGCGCATTGCGGGTCAGCCCCGGCAGGCAGAGCACTGGCGGCTTGTCGTCCGGCCCAGGAAAATCCCGGAAATGCAGGCGCAGCCCGTCGCGGCTGGACCAGCTGCGATTCTCGAAATCCGCCATCGCCTGAAAAACCGTTCCTTGTTCAACGCCCCCACGCGATCCGCGCCATAAGCCGAACATCCGCCCGGCTCAAACACCATTATCCCGTATCCGCGCCCAATATCCCGCATCCGCAAGCAGACCCGCTTGCCTGCGGACCGCCCAGAGACCACTATCGCTTGATGCAATCCAACCCGCAAGACGCGATCTACACCGCTGATCCCCATATCCTGTCGCTGGCCGACTGGCTCGGCGATCCGGTGGCGCCGGCAGACTTCCCCGCGACCACCCTGCGCTTCCGCAACGATCGCGCGGCGCGGGCGGTGGGCCTGGCCGATCTCGACGACGCGGCATGGATCGCGCATTTTGGCCGCTTCGCGCCGCTGCCCGGCAATCTCCCCCAGCCACTGGCGCTGCGCTACCACGGCCACCAGTTCCGCGTGTACAACCCCGAACTGGGGGACGGGCGCGGCTTTCTGTTCGCGCAGATGCGCGATCGGCGGGGCCGGCTGATGGACCTTGGCACCAAGGGTTCGGGCCAGACGCCCTGGAGCCGGCAAGGCGATGGCCGCCTCACGCTGAAAGGCGCGATGCGCGAGGTGCTGGCGACCGAAATGCTCGAAGCGCTGGGCGTCAATACCAGCCGCACCTTCTCCGTGATCGAAACCGGCGAATCGCTGTGGCGCGGCGACGAACCCTCCCCCACCCGCGCGGCGGTGCTGGTCCGGCTGAGCCACAGCCATATCCGCATCGGCACGTTCCAGCGGCTCGGGGCGCTCGATGCGTCCGCCGAAATGGAACAGCTCGTCGATTACTGCCTGGCCAGCTTCCCCGGCCCCGCCCTTCCCCCCGACGCGCCCGAGCCGGACAACAAGGCGGCACGGCTGCTGCATCAGGTGGTCGAACGCATGGCCGACATGGCTGCGAGCTACATGGTGGCCGGCTTCGTCCATGGCGTGCTGAACACCGACAACATGAACGTGACCGGGGAGAGCTTCGACTATGGCCCCTGGCGCTGGCTGCCGACGTGGAATCCGGCGTTCACCGCCGCCTATTTCGATCACTCGGGCCTCTACGCCTTCGGCCGCCAGCCCGAGGCGATCCACTGGAACTGCGGGCAACTTGCCGTCGCGCTGCGCCTGCTTTCGGAAGCCCCGCCGCTGATCGCGGCGCTGAACCGCTTTCCCGATCTCTACCAGCAGGCGATGGCGCGTCGCTGGTGCTGGCGGCTTGGCTTGGAGCCGCGCGGGCTGGAGGAAGACAGCGCGCTGATCGGCGCCTGCGAAGCCGCGATGGTGGCGCGGGGGATCGGGCCGGACGCCTTCTTCTTCGCCCATCGCGGCGGGCGTGGCCCGTTTGCGACCGACGATGCCGGCGCGGCGCTGAAGGAGGCGCTTGGTCCCTACCGGTCGACGGTCAACGATCACCCCTACTGGACCGACGAAGCCCCGCAATCGATGCTGATCGACGAAGTGGAAGCGATCTGGGAACCGATCGCCGAAAAGGATGACTGGACGGCATTGCACGCCAAGGTCGCCGCCGTCCGGCGCATGGGAGAAGCACTGGGCGCCGCCCCGGCCCCGCGCGGTCATGCTTGACCGGCTTGAAAATATGGTAACCAATTTCCTGCTAGGGCGTTGCCGATAAAGCAAAAGCGAATGAACAGATGACCGCTCCTTCCGGCAACGATGCCGAGATCGTCTCCTGCGAGCCCGCGACCGGCGCCGAACTGTGGCGCGGGCCGGTAGGTGATGTGGACGCGGCCGTCGATCGGGCACGGCAGGCGTGGTCGATGTGGGCCGCCCAGTCGCTTTCCAACCGCGTGGAACTGTGCCGGCGATTCGCCAACGAAGTGCGCAAGGAGCAGGAGAACCTGGCTGCGCTGATCGCGCGCGAAACCGGCAAGCCGCTGTGGGAAGCCCGCGCCGAGGTTGAAAAGGTCGTCGCCAAGGTCGACATCTCGGTTCGCGCCTATGCCGAACGGTCCGCCCAGCGGAAGTTCGACAGCGCTCTGCAAGGCACCGCCGCGCTGCGCCACAAGCCGCACGGGGTGATGGCGGTGCTGGGGCCCTACAATCTTCCGGCGCACCTGCCCAATGCCCATATCATTCCGGCGCTGATCGCGGGCAACGCGGTGGTGTTCAAGCCATCGGAAAAGGCGCCGGCCACGGGCGAACTGCTGGTGCAGTGCTTCCACCGCGCCGGCATTCCCGCCAACGTGGTGCAACTGCTGATCGGCGGCCCGGATCAGGGCCGGGCGCTGGCGGAACACGATGGCGTGGACGGTGTGTTGTTCACCGGCTCCGCGCACACCGGCATCGCCATCAACCGGCGTCTGGCCGGCAACCCGGGCAAAATGCTTGCGCTCGAAATGGGCGGGAACAACCCGATGGTGGTGTGGAACACGCCCAAGATCGGCGATGCGGCGGTGCTTGCGATCCAGTCCGCCTTCGCTACTTCGGGCCAGCGCTGCACCTCGGCACGCCGGCTGATCGTGCAAGGTTCGCTGTACGAACCGCTGATCGACGAGATGAAGCGCCTGGGCAGCCGGCTGATCGTCGGCGCACCGTTCGATGAACCGCAACCGTTCATGGGACCGGTCATCGACAACGAGGCCGCCGACGGGCTGACCGAAAGTTTCGTCTATCTGCTGTCGAACGGCGGGCGGCCGATCCTCCACATGCGGCGGCTGCGCGAAGGCCTGCCGTTCCTGTCGCCGGCGATGATCGACGTGACCGACATGGCCGAGCGACCGGATGTCGAACTGTTCGGGCCGCTGCTGCAGGTGATCCGGGTCGACGATTTCGACCAGGCGATCGCGGAAGCGAACCGCACGCGCTTTGGCCTTACCGCCGCGCTCGTCGGCGGATCGCCCGAGGAGTACAACCAGTTCTGGGCCAATGTCCGCGCCGGCGTGATCAACTGGAATCGCCCGACCAACGGCACTTCGCTATCGGCGCCGATGGGCGGGGTCGGACTGTCCGGCAACCATCGCCCGAGCGCCTATTACGCGGCGGACTATTGCGCCTATCCCGTGGCGTCCGCGGAGATGGAGCAACCGCGCGCCGGCATGGGCGTGGGCCTGCGCGACAATTGACGCCGGACAGCGGCTGGCGCTCAATCGTGCCGGTCGAACTGCACCAGGGCGGTATCGACCGGGCCACCGGGAACGACCGCCTGGTTGCGCAGGTTCTGCTGCGACAGGTCGGGGTCCACCATCAACTGGCCTTCCAGCGCCTGGGCCATGACCGGATCATCGGCGTCCGCACGGCGCGGGCCATCGTCCTGCGCGCAGGCGGCAAGCGCGAACGGCGCGGCGAGCAGCGCGATGACCGGCAAGGGACGAACCATGTCACCGCCTTGCCTCCGCCATGGTTAAGGAAGCGTTCGCCGGAACGCGAAAGGGCGCCCCGGCCTTGTGCCGGAGCGCCCGTGCTCTGCCTATGGTGCGACCCAAAAGGCGGCAGGTTTTCAGCGGCAGCGCGATCCGCTGCGGTCGATCTCGCGCCCCAGCAGCGCGCCGCCGGCGAGGCCCAGCACAGTGCCCACGGTGCGATCCCCGCGCCCGGCAACGCCGCGCCCGATCAGCGCGCCCGCCGCGCCGCCGATCAGCAGGCCGGTGGTGCCGTCCGAACGGCGGCAGTAATAGCGGCCGTCACGCCCGCGCCACGATGGGCCGCGGTAGTAATCGCGCCGGCCGGCATCCCGGTAATAGCCGCGATCCCCACCACGCCAGCCTTCATGCCAGCCGCGATCGCGGTGGTTCCAGCCTTCGCCCAGCGCATCCGCCACCGACGCGGCGGGGGCGGACGGAACCGCCATGACCGTGGCCGAAGCCGGCGCGGCAAGCGCCAGGGTGGCGGAGGAAACGGCGGCGGCGATGGCCGCCCTGATGATGATTCTCATGTCGGTCTCCTGTTCATTCGGCCTTTCGCGGAGAACCGCCCGGCCGTTACGAAAATCGCTACCGATACGGACCTGAATGGACGGCAACCGTTCCGTCAGACTTGCTGAAACAGGATGAAACGAACCGTCACATCGGCAAGCCGTTGAATATTTTGTGCTTGGCCGGCGCGCCTGCCGGTGCGAGAGGCACCGCATGTCCCCGCCTTCCCCCCACCATCGCACCGGCCTGCTGGTCGCGGTTGCCGCCTATGTGATCTGGGGCTTCCTGCCGCTTTTCTTCCGCGTGCTCCACCATGTGCCGGCGGTGGAGCTGGTGGGCTGGCGCGTGGTGTTCACGCTGCCGCTGTGCCTGGCGATCGTGGCCGCGCGCGGCCAGGCGGCGGACGTGCGCGCGGCGCTGGCCGACCGCGCGGTGCTGCTGCGCCTGTGCGCCAGCGCGCTGCTGATCGGCGCCAACTGGCTGCTCTATGTGATCGCCATCAACAGCGGCCACGTGCTGGCGGCGAGCCTCGGCTACTACATCAACCCGCTGCTGAACGTCCTGCTCGGCACGATCCTGCTGGGCGAGCGGCTGACGCGCACGCAGTGGACCGCCGTGGCCATTGCCGGGCTTGGCATCGCCCTGCTGCTGGCCGGCGCGATCGAGATGCTGGGCATCGCCCTCGCGCTCGCCGTCAGCTTCGGCTTTTACGGCTTCGTGCGCAAGCTGACCCCGGTCGGCTCGGTGCCGGGGCTGACGATCGAGACCTCGGTGCTCTACCTGCCCGCGATCGCGGTGGTGGCGTGGCAGGCGCACACACCCGCCGGATCGAGCCTGAGCCACGACGCCGGCACCACCATCGGGCTTGCCGCTTCGGGCGTGGTGACGGCGGTGCCGCTGCTGCTGTTCGCGATGGCGGCGCGGCGGCTGGACCTTTCGACGCTGGGCTTCGTCCAGTTTCTTTCGCCCACGCTGGCCTTCCTGCTGGGCATCTTCGTGTTCGAAGAGCCGCTCGATCCCGTGCGCCTCGCCTGCTTCGTGCTGATCTGGACCGCGATCGCGCTGTTCAGCTGGGACATGCTGCGCCGCCGCCAGCGCGCGCCGGCCTGAACCGCCGACCCAAGCCAGACGCATCGCTTTGCATCGTCATTGCGAGGGGCGAAGCCCCGCGGCAATCCACGGCGGCACACGGGACTCTGGATTGCTTCGCTGCGCTCGCAATGACGAGGTATGGCCAAAGACGGCCTCTACGCTACAGCGCCGCCGCGAAGCGCAGCTTTTCGCCCACCGCCGCCTCGGCGAGTTGGCGTTCCCACATCACGCGGTGCCCGCGCACGATGGTCCCCACCACCTGCCCGGTCAGCTCCATGCCGGTGTAGGGCGACCAGCCGCAGCGGCTTTGCAGCCAGTCCTCGGTCACCGTCCACTTCGCCTTGAGATCGACGACCGAGAAATCGGCGTCATAGCCGGTGGCGATGCGGCCCTTGCCGACCAGGCCGAACAGGCGCTGCGGCCCGGCGCTGGTCATGTCGATCAGCCGCGCCAGCGTCATCCGCCCGGCGGCGACGTGATCGAGCATCAACGGCAGCAGCGTCTGCACGCCCGGCATCCCGCTGGGGCTGGCGGGATAGACCTTGGCCTTCTCCTCGATGGTGTGCGGCGCGTGGTCGGACCCGATCACGTCGGGCACGCCCTGCCGCAGCCAGTGCCACAGCCCGTCGACATGCGCGCCCGAGCGGATCGGTGGGTTCATCTGCGCCCAGGTGCCAAGGCGCGGATAGGCCTCCTCCCCGCGCAGCGTGAGGTGCTGCGGCGTGACCTCGCACGTCGCCACGTCGCGGTGCTGCGCGATCAGTTCCAGCTCGGCCGGCGTGGTCACGTGCAGGATATGGATCGGCCGCTTCGCCGCGCGCGCCAGCCGCAGGATGCGCTGGGTGGCCAGCATCGCGCTTTCATCGTCGCGCCACACCGGATGGCTGGAGGCATCGCCTTCGACGCGATGGTCCTTGCGCGCGTTCATCCGCGCCTCGTCCTCGGCATGGATGGCCACGCGCCGGCTGCCGTGGGCGAGCACGCGGGCCAGATCGGCATCCTCCGACACCAGCAGGCTGCCGGTGGAGGCGCCCATGAATATCTTGACGCCGGCGGTGCCGGGAATGCGCTCCAGCTCGCCCAGATGCTCGGCGTTCTCGGCCGTTGCGCCGACGTAGAAGGCATGGTCGCACCACATGCGATGGTGCGCGCGGGCGAGCTTGTCGGCCACGCGATCGGCGGTATCGGTGTTGGGGTTGGTGTTCGGCATCTCGAACACCGCCGTCACCCCGCCCATCACCGCGGCGCGGCTGCCGCTTTCCAGGTCTTCCTTGTGCTCCAGCCCCGGTTCGCGAAAGTGGACCTGGCTGTCGATCACGCCGGGCAGCACGTCCAGCCCGGTGCAGTCGATCCGCTCCGCCGCGTCGGGATAAGCCCCCACGCCCACGATCTTCCCGCCGCGCACCGCGACATCCGCGACGACCGGCCCGGACGGCGTGTGGACGGTGCCGTTCGACAGGACGAGTTCGGGGGCGACGTTCATCGAAGGCACTCCAAAGCTGAACAAGTTGACAAAGTTGACACGGTCCAGGGCAAGACCATCCACCGCCCGCCGCTGCGCTCTTGGCGAGGGACGGAACGGGCGGGAGGCGGCGTCATGCGCGCTGCTTTGCCATAGGTGGGGGGATTAGGACAGGGGGTGTTGGATTGGTGCTTCGGGTGGTTGGGGCTGTGTCCTAACGGGAAACGACCAAACAGCGTCGTTCGCCGGTCGGGATTTGAATAGCTACCGTCAGAACCAGCCCTAGCGCAGCACTAGAGTCCCGCGCCACTCGCGATGATCATTGCGAAGTAGCCCAGCATTGCGATAGACCTTTTACGGCGCGGCTGCGGTTGTGGTGGCTGACATACGCACGGGGCAAATAAATTGGCGATGGACCCAAACACAGCCGCTGGCTTCGCTGAGACGGCAGACGTTGCGCAGGAAGGGGAGCAGGGCGAACGGCCAAGCTTCACCGCAAGCCTGCTCACGCAAGGCAAGCACCGTTTTTTCACGCTTTCGATGCCGAGCGACATCCTCGCTGAAACCTGCGTCGTCGAGCCTCGAAATGAGGACCCTGAGGAGGGGTTTCAGCGCTCGCTGGACCGCAAGCGAGCGCAGGACATCGCGAACTACATCGATGCCGGCATGGGCACTATTCCGACTTCCATCGTGTTGTCTGCACAGCCTGAAGCCGACCTAAAATACAACCGCCCCAACCGCACCCTCAGCTTCGAGAAGAACCGGCGGGCATTCCTAATTCTGGATGGCCAACACCGAGTTTTTGGCTTCCGCCTCGCCCAACAGCGCCTGCGCGTGCCGGTGGTAATCTATAATGGCTTGAGCCGAACGGAAGAGGCCCGGCTCTTCATGGATATCAATACGAAGCAGCGACCGGTGCCGAACGAGCTAATCCTCGACATCAAGCGCTTGGCTGAAACGGAGTCGAACTCCGAAGCGCTCATGCGTGACGTGTTCGATAATTTTGAGAAGAACGCTGATAGCCCCCTTCTTGGCCTGATGTCGCCATCGGAACGCCGGAAAGGAAAGATTTCGCGAGTAACCTTCAACAACGCGATGAAGGCAATTTTCGACTCTTTCACCGGAGCCTCGGCTGACTACGTTTATCAAGTGCTGAGCGCCTATCTTCTTTGCTGCAAGTCGAGCCTGCGCGAGCAAACCCTCGAGGAGCTCATCTCCAACCCGACGATGTTCAAAGCACTAATGCTCCTTTTCCCAACCGTAGCGGAGCGGGTGAACGACCGACATCCGAACGAGTTCACGGTGTCGCATTTCGATGAGATCGTCGCGCCGATGTTCCAGCGACTTAAGCGGTCTGACCTTGCGAATCCGGGCAAGAGCCCGACGCCGCTCTATGAGACGTTCCGCAAAGCGCTGCGATCGGGCTTTACGATCGGATCGGGCACCACTGCCTAATGTCCGCGGCTGCGGATGCTCTGCAACCCCAACTCGTGCGGGAGCTTCTGAATCTAAGGGGGCGTGAGCATCCCCGCTATATCATGAACGTTATCGTAGACGGGCCGAAGGCCGGGTACGACCTCGACTTCGATGCAGCCGCGTCCAGCATTCGGATTGATTTCCGAGAACCTAAGTTTCTCGGCTCGGCTATCGGCGGCGATGCTAGTCGCTTCGCCAGCGCTTCGTTCAGTTCAGCTAAAGGCGTTGCGGCCGCGCTCGACGGTGCCGATACCCTTTCTTGGGGCCTCCTCCGGCTATACTATTCTGCATTCTACGCGGGGCACGCCCTGCTGCGACTTCTAGGACGGAGTTGCTCTTACCTTGAGGCTCCGCATATTGCCCAAATCCGCCGCCTGGCGAACGCGCGTGGCAGTCCGCCGCCATTCGCGATTGAAGGCGGACTTTACTCATGCACACTCAATAGCGCACAAACGGGCTTTGAACTAACGCGGGCCCGTGGGCGCGTAGGAGGCGCGCACGAGGCGTTCTGGGGAATGTTCGATCTGTTTCTTTCGGAGGCGACCGAAGAGGTGCTGAAAAACCGGATTGCGCCCGCCGACGCCCGGAACGTCTTCCTCAAGCTCGACGGCCTCCGTCGGATATTAGCGCGAGGTGCGGGTGCGAGTTGGCTCAGTGCTGTGCGCAACGAGATACAGTACCGACATACTCGCGGAGTCTGGGCACCGCCCACCATCAACCGGGCAAGCCGCGGGGTTTTGCATCGCATTGCAGACTTGTGGCTACGAGACCCGATGGCGATAGAGTTAGACACACCCGCTGGCGCCGAGCTCGGCGCATTCGTCACCGCCTGCACGTTCATCGTCGGGCTTTGCCGGGTAGTGTTGGAGAGAGTGGCGGCGGGTTCCAAGGCTGGTGCCAACTCGTTTGCTCGACCTGCTCTAGCGCTGTTTTAGCGGTCCGCCAGTGGGCTCGCGGCATACCCGCCAACGCTGATGTTGGCTTCTGACCTAAACGGTCGGTCACCCTATCGTTCTGAAACGGCAGCGTTGTTCCAAACCCCGCACTTCCAGCCAGCCACCGCACAGCCAGTTGCTCGACGTGTAAACGACGTACATCACCGCGCCCACCACGCCCCTACCTGCCCCCCTTCCACACCTCCCCGTCCTTCATCACGAACCGCACCTGCCGCAGCGCGGCGATCGTGCGGGTGGGGTCGCCGGCCACGGCGACGAGGTCGGCCAGCAGGCCGGGCCTGACCGTGCCCAGGCGGTCGTCGAGGCCGAACAGTTTCGCGTTGCCCGATGTCGCGGCGAGCAGCACTTGCGCGGGCAGCATGCCGGCGGCGGCCATCAGCTCGGCCTCGCGCGCGTTGTCGCCGTGGGCGAAGACGCCGACATCGCCGCCCACGCAGAACGCGACGCCCGCCACGCGGGCGCGGGCGAAGGCGGTGCGCGCTTCCTGCACCATCGGCGGCGCCGGCTCCGCCCCGTTCCAGCCGCGATAGCGCGCGATCGCGTCGGTGGCGGCGAGCGTGGGGCAATAGCCGGTGCCGTGCTGCTTCATCAGCGCGAAGACCTCCGCCGTGCCTTCGTCGCCATGTTCGATGGTGTCCACGCCGGCCAGAACCGCGCGGCGCATCCCTTCCGCCGTGCCGGCATGGGCGGCGACCTTGCGCCCGGCGCTGTGCGCGGCCTCCACCGCCGCAGCCATTTCCGCCTGGGTGAAGGTCGGCCGGCTCGGCTCGCCTGCGCCCCAGCGGTAATCGGCGTAGAGCTTCACCACGTCCGCCCCCGCGCCGATCTGGCGGCGCGCGGCGGTGACGAGCGCCGGCCCGTCCGCCTCCTCCGCCCCCAGCGGCACGGCCACGCCCGGTTCGAACCCGCGCGGGCCATAGGCGCCGGGCGCGACCAGCGCGCGCGTGGCCACCAGCATCCGGGGGCCGGGCACGATTCCCTGCGCGATAGCCTGCTTGAGCCCGACATCGGCATAGCCCGCGCCTTCGGTGCCGAGATCGCGCACGGTGGTGAAGCCGGCCAGGAGCGTCGCCCGCGCGGACACGGTGGCACGTGCGGTGCGCAGCGCCAGCGGCTCGTGCAGCACCTGGTCGTCCCACGGGGTCTCGTTGTAGGGGTGGAGGAACAGGTGCGAATGCCCCTCGATCAGGCCGGGCAGCAGCGTGGCGCCGGGCAGATCGATCACCCGCGCGTCGGCCGGGGCGGCGATGGCGGGGCCGACCGCCTCGATCCGGTTGCCGCGCACCAGCACCTGCCAGCCGCGATGCGGCTCCGTGCCGGTGCCGTCGAACACCGCGTCGGGCTTGAGCAGATAGGCGCCGCGCGGGGCTTCCTGCGCGGCGGCGGGAGAGGCCAGCAGGGCGGCGGCAAGGGCAAGCAGGGGGCGGGCGAACAGGCGGGACATGGGCGGACTTCCTCTCGTCAGGCGGCGATTTGAGCGGGCGCGGGGAGAAAATCCAAGCCCTAAATCGTGGCGCGTCGGACGGCCCACCCCGCTGCGACTAGCGCCGCCTGCGGCGACGCAAGTCTCGCGCCCCTCCCGCGTGCGGGAGGGAGTTCTCGTATTCTCCCCTCCCGCTTGCGGGAGGGGCTGGGGGTGGGCATCGACCGCGCCCTCTTGATTCCCTCCGCGCCGGTCTCCAGATTCGCGGCATGACCGCCACCCGCCTGTTCGACCGCGCCGTGCTCCGCCTTTCGCCGCAGGAGGCGGGCGAGGACGTGGCCAGCTTCCTCCAGGGCCTCGTCACCAGCGACATGAATGGGCCGCTACCGGTCTGGGCCGGGCTGCTGACCGCGCAGGGCAAGGCGCTGTTCGATTTCCTCGTGTGGCGCGACGGCGACGACCTGCTGATCGATTGCGAGGCCAGCGCGGCCGACGCGCTCGCCAGGCGGCTCTCGCTCTACCGCCTGCGCCGCAAGATCGCCATCGCGCGCGACGAGTCGCTGGCCGTCCACTGGAGTCCGGGCGAAGGCGACCGCCCCGACCCGCGCCTGGCCGCCCTGGGCCAGCGCTGGCTTGCCCCGGCCGATCCCGCCGACCAGCCCGCCCCCGATTCCGCCGACGCCGCATGGCGCGCGCACCGGCTGGCGCTGGGCGTGCCCGAAGGCGCGGACGAACTCGGCAGCGACAAGACGCTGTGGCTGGAAACCAACGCCGGCGATCTCAACGGCGTGAGCTTCACCAAGGGTTGCTATGTGGGGCAGGAGAACACCGCGCGGATGAACTGGCGGCAGAAGGTCAACCGCCGGCTGGTGGTGGTGCCGCTGGACCGTTCCGACGAAGCGCGGCGGCGCGTGGCCTATCCCGACCTCGGCCTTGCCGTGGACCACTTGCGCGTGGAAGACCTGCCCGCCGATCTCGCCCCCGCGTGGATGGCACTCGCGGCGGAAGGGGCCGGGGAAGACTGACCCGCCGCTAACCCTGCTGCTGCACGATGCCGGCGCGTTCGGCCGCCTCGACCAGCATCGCCTCGGCATGATCGCGCGCGGCGGTGCGCGGCAGGCCCAGCGCGGCGGACAGCGGCCCGCCCATCTGCGCGTCCCCCAGCGCCATCAGCGTGAGCGTGAGCGTGGTGGCATGCATCTTCGCCGCCTCCGGTTCGTTCAGTTCGGTGACGAGATCGTGGATCGCATCGACGATCGGGTCGAGCGCATCCTCGTTGCCCGAAAGCAGCATCCACGAAGCCAGCGCGCCCGCGCCCTCCTTGTCGAAGGCATCGAACGTCAGGTCCACTACCTCGCGCGGGGAACCGACGCCGGAGCGCGTGGCGATCACCGCTTCGGCGATCGTGCCGCAGATCGCGGAGGCCAGATGCGCCGCCAGCGCCTTCTGCAGGCCCGATGCCGAGCCGAAATGGTGCAGCAGGTTGGCGTGCGTGCGCCCGATTCGCGCGGCCACGGCCTTGAGCGTGACCGCCTGCGGACCGGCTTCGATCAGCAGCGCGCGCGCGGCCTCGAGCGCGGCAATGCGGCTCTCCTCGGGGCTGAGACGTTTCCTTATTGACATTGATGTAAGTTACTATACCTTGAACCGCATGAACGCAATCACCGATCCCATCGCCGTAGAACGCGCCGTTGCCGAGGGCAAGGTTGCGCCTACCCCTACCGACCTCACCATCACCGTGCGCGACCGTCGCTTCGGGCGGGACGAGAAGCCCGGCCGCTGGTGGCTGGCGAACGACCCCGTCGCCACCGCCTGGCACAACGCGCTGTCCGCCACCTTTCCGCGCGGCGAAGCCTTCTTCATCGAAGCGGTGAAGGCCCATCGCGATGGCGTGCCGCCGAAGCTGGAGGCGGAAATCCGCGCCTTCGTGAAGCAGGAAATCAACCACACCCGCGAACACATCGTGTTCAACCGCGCCGCCAGCGAAGCCGGCTACGACATCGACAAGATCGACCGGCGCGTGGAGGAAATGCTGGCGCTGACCAAGGACCGCCCGGTGATCCTGAACCTGGCCGCGACGATGGCGCTGGAACACTATACCGCGATGATGGCGCACGAGTTCCTCGCCAACCCGCAGCATTTCGCCGGGGCCGAGCCGGAAACCGCCGCGATGTGGCGCTGGCACGCGATCGAGGAAATCGAGCACAAGGGCGTAGCCTATGACACCTGGCTGCACGCCACGCGCGGCTGGAGCCGGTGGAAGCGCTGGAAGGTCAAGTCGCTGATGATGGTGGTCGTCACCAAGAACTTCCTGACCCACCGCGTGCAGGATACGCTGGACCTGCTGGCGCAGGATGGCCTGACCGGCGCGAAGTGGAAATGGCGGCTGGCCGCCTACCTGCTGGGAAAGCCCGGCGTGCTGCGCCGCATCTTCCCGGCCTGGGTCAGCTATTTCCTCCCCGGCTTCCACCCGTGGCAGCACGACGACCGCAAGCTGATCAACAAGGCCGACAGCGAATTCCCCGACGCGCGGCTGGCGGCGGCCTGAGAGCGGGCGGCCCGGACGGAGACCTGCTTTCCGTCACCCCGACCTTGACGGGGGACCGCTTCCTTGTGGCGACCGGTCACGCGCGTCGCCACAAAGCGCTGCGCGCCGGAATAGAGCGGCGCTTCAGCTTTCCGCCGTTTCCCGCCGGAGATCATAGGCGCGTTGCGCGGCGGCGACTTCAACCATGCAGGTTTCCGCCCATTCCAGCATCGAGCGGCAGGCCGCCATCAACCCGCGCCCCAGCGGCGCGATGCTGTAGGTGACGGTGACCGGCACCGTCGGCTCCACCGCGCGCAGCACCAACCCGTCGCGCTCCAGCGCGCGCAGCGTCTGCGCCAGCATCTTCTGCGAAATCCCGCCGATGCGCCGCTTCAGTTCGCTGAAGCGCAAGTCCTCCTCGCCCAGCAGCAGCAGAATCAGCACGCTCCACTTGTCGGCAATACGATCGAGCAGCTGCCGCGTTGGGCATTCGGCGGCATAGGCATTGCCACGCCGATCGTGGGCGCGCCGCCCATCACCACGAGAGGCGAGCGTTACCGCGAGGTGACCTGGTATGGTATCCGTGCGTTCTTGCATGATCGGTTTCCATAGCGCAGCTGGTATCCATTGGAAACCACACAAGGAGGCAGGCCATGGCCATTGCAGTTCTGGGCGCCAGCGGACGCGCCGGTTCGGAGATCGTGAAGGAGCTGGTCGCGCGCGGCCACGAGGTGATCGCCATCGCGCGCAAGCCCGAAGCGATACCGGCGCTGCCGGGCGTGACGGCCAAGGCCGGCGACGCTTCGGACCCGGCCGCGCTGGCCGAGCTGATCCGGGGTGCAGACGCCGTGATCAGCGCACTCCACTTCGACGTTTCCGCCGCCACCCTGCTCTCGGCGCTCAAGCAGGCCGGCGTCGGCCGCCTGCTGGTGACGGGCGGCGCGGCCAGCCTGGAAGTGGCGCCGGGCGTGCGGCTGATCGATACGCCGGAGTTCCCCGAAGCGTGGAAAGGCGCGGCACAGGGCGGGATCGCCTTCCTCGACGCGCTGAAGGGCGAGACCGAGATCGACTGGACGTTCTTCTCCCCCGCCGCCTTCATCTTCGAAGGCCCGCGCCTTGGCACCTATCGCGGCGGCAAGGACCAGCTGGTGACCGACGACAAGGGCGAAAGCCGGATCAGCTTTGCCGACTATGCCATCGCCATGGTCGACGAGCTGGAACAGCGCCGCTACCCGCGCGCGCGGTTCACCGCCGGGTATTGAGCGGGCGGGTCCGGAAAACCACGGTCGTCATTGCGAGCGCAGCGAAGCAATCCAGAGCCCCGCGCCTCTCGTGATTGCCGCGGGCTTCGCCCTCGCAATGACGAAACGGCCTCCTAGGGCCAAGACCCTAGGCGGCGCGCATCACCTCGACCGAATCGCCGGCATCGCCGCCTTCGCTCCCGCCGTTTACCGGCGCGGCAAGGTGCAGCACATAGGCCGCCGATGGCGCCGCCCCGCGCCGCGCAAGGCTGAACCGGGGACGGACATCGCCGGTGGGCACGAAGCCCGCCTTGGCCAGCACCCGGCCCGACGCCGGATTATCGAGGAAATGGTGCGCGCCAAGCCGGCGGTGACCCAGCGTCGGCGCGAGCGCGAGGACCGCCCGCACGGCTTCCGTGGCATAGCCCCGGCCCCAGTGCTGCCGCGCGATCCAGTATCCCAGTTCGGCCCCGTCCTCCTGTTCGGCCAGCCCGACGCAGCCGATCAGCTTTGCGCCGGTTGCGCCGGGCAGCGTCACGAAAAAATGCGGGTGGCGCCGCGCCTGCGGCTGGCTGGCGAAGGCGCGCGCGTCGGCCGGGCTGTAAGGCCAGGGCGCGCGAGCGAGATTGCGCACGACCGATTCGTCGTCGATCAGCGCCAGAAGCTCGGCCCAGTCCTCGGGCCAGCCGGGCCTCAGGAACAGGCGTTCGCTGCGAATGAACATGGCACATCTCCTTCATCCGCCCCTCACGCGCCCTCTAAGCACATGAAGTGACAGCATTGTTTCGCGTTGCGCCGGAACGATGCGGAATCGCGTCCTGCAGGCGGCCATGGGCCACCCGCGCGGTCATCCGAATTTCCGATGCGGCGGGATGAGGGAGAAACAAAAAAAGGGAGACGGGTCGGCCCCTCTCCCTCGTTCGGCCGGCCTTCCTGCGAAGACCGGCGGGGCCATCCCGTCAGGATGGCCCTTTATCGACCATCCGATTACTCGGCGGCTTCCGCCATGGCATCGACCGACACGTACTTGCGGCCGAGCTTGCCGGCGTGGAAGCGTACGCGGCCTTCGGTCAGCGCGAACAGGGTGTGATCCTTGCCGATGCCGACGTTGGCGCCCGGGTACACCTTGGTACCGCGCTGGCGGATGATAATGTTGCCGCCGATCACTTCCTGACCGCCGAACTTCTTCACGCCAAGGCGGCGACCAGCCGAATCGCGACCGTTACGCGAAGAGCCGCCTGCTTTCTTGTGTGCCATCTCGTCTTACTCCGGATCTTGAATCAGGCCACGGACACGATGCGCAGCAGGGTAAGCTGCTGGCGGTGACCGTTCTTGCGGCGATAGTTGTGGCGGCGGCGCTTCTTGAACACCACGACCTTTTCCGACTTGGCCTGCGCGATGATCTCGGCCGAAACCGTGATCTTGGCCGCGTCAGCCAGTTCGCCGTCCTTGCCCGCAAGGAGGACGTCACCGAGGGTGATCGTGTCGCCGGCTTCACCCGCCAGCTTCTCGACCGCGATCTTGTCTCCGGCGGCCACCCGATACTGCTTGCCGCCCGTGCGCACTATTGCGAACATGGTTCTACTATCCGTCTTTCAAGTCTGCCCGTCTTCACGTCTGCTCGCCAGACCCCGCACGAATCGGCGGATAGCGGGCAACACACCGGCACCCCACCGTGGGCAGGGTCCCGGAAAGAGAGGCGCGGATAGTCCAAGGTCGCCCGCCTGTCAACGCGAAAGGCCGGTGCGGCGGGCGGAAATTGCATGCGCGGGCGCGGAGACCACCGCGAAGGCCCGCGCATGGCAGCGGCACATGCTGGCCAGCGGCCGCGCCCGTGCTATGGCGGCGCCATGCCTCGCCTCGATCCTTCCCGCAAGCCGTCGCTTGCGCCCACCGTTCTCCGCCTCGGCCTTCTCGCGACCGCCGCGCTGGCCGTGCAGGGTTGCGCCGCGCGCGGACACTACCCTTCGCTCGCTCGCCGCCCCGCCGAAAGCGCCTACGGTTCGGGAGCCACCGCCCCCCAGCCCGCCCCTGCTCCCGCGCCATCGGCCGCCAGCCCCGCGCTGCTCGCCCGCCTCGCCACGCTGCGCGATTCCGCGGCCAAAGCGCATCGCGATTTCGAAACGCTGCGCCCCGCCGGGGAGCGCGCCGCGGCGCAGGCGGCCGGCGCGGCGCCCGGCGCGGAGAACTGGTCGGTCGCGCAGGGTGCGCTGGCGGCGCTCGATTCGGCCCGGTCCAGCCTGCTGCTGCCGCTGGCCGATCTCGACACTATGCTGGTGGAAGCGAGCAAGGCCGCCGTCGATGGCCCCGATGCCGACCTCAAGGCGGTGCGCAAGGTGCGCGACGAGGTGGACGGCTGGTTGGCGGACGAGAACCGCTCGCTCGATTCGCTGCGCGGCCGCGTGCGCGGATAACTACCAGCGCGCGAGGTCGGCGTGGTCCTGCGCGCGCGGTTCGATCCAGCGCCAGCCGGCGGCGGTCTTCTCGCGCTTCCAGAACCAGCTTTCGCCTTTCAGGTGATCCATCGCGAAATCGGCAGCGGCGAAGGCATCGCGCCGGTGACGCGCGGCGGCGGCGACCAGCACGATCGGATCGCCCGGCACCATCAGGCCCACGCGGTGCAACAACAGCAGCCCCTCCAGCGCCCAACGCCGTTCGATCGTGGCGGCAAGATCGGCCATGCCCGGCCGCGTCATCGGCGGATAGTGCTTCAGGTCGAGCGCTTCCACGCCGCCGTCCCCGCGCACCTGCCCGAGAAAGCTGACGACACCGCCGGCCTGCGCGTGACGGCCGATGAACGCCGCCATTTCCGCCGCGGGATCGAACGCCGATTCGCGCAGGGCGATCTCGGCCATGTCAGCCGCCCGAAACCGGTGGCAGGAAGGCGAGTTCGTCGCCCTCCGCCAGCACCACGCCGCCGTGATCGGTCAGCAGCCGGCCGTTGAGGGCGATCCGCACGCGATCGCCCAGGAGTTCCACCGCCAGCGCGGGATCGAGCGCGGCCAGAATCGCCTCGAGCGGACCGGGCGCGACCGCGCGCTCAGGCGCGCCGGCCACGTCTTCCAGGCGCCCGAGGAACACCAGCCGCGCCACCATGGTCAGCCGCCGGTCATCGACATGTGGCGCGAGAGCGCGGGCGGCGCACCGGGACGATCGATGACGAAACCGTGGCGTTCGGGCTTTTCGCCCATGGCGCGCGCCATTGCGGCGGCAAGCGCGGCATCGGGATCGTCGGAGCGCAGCGCGGCGCGCAGGTCCACCTTGCCTTCGCCGCCCAGGCACATGAACAGTTGCCCGGTGGCCGTCACCCGCACGCGGTTGCAGCCATCGCAGAAATTGCCGGTCAGCGGCGTGATGAAGCCCAGCCGCCCGCCGGTTTCGGCGATGTCGACATAGCGCGCCGGGCCGCCCGAGCGCGCCTCGTTCGCCGTCAGCGTCCAGCGCGCGGCCAGATCGCGGCGCACCGAATCGAGCGGCAGGTAATGATCGAAGCGGTCGCCCTCGACCTCGCCCAGCGGCATGACCTCGATCAGCGTGATATCGTGGCCCTGCCCGTGCGCCCAGGCGACGAGATCAGGGATTTCCGCCTCGTTCAGCCCCTTGAGCGCAACGGTGTTGAGTTTGACCCGGAGGCCCGCCGCCTTCGCCGCCGCGATGCCTTCCAGCACCTGGGGCAGGCTGTCGCGCCGGGCCAGCTTCTCGAACAGTGCGCGATCGCGGGTATCGAGCGAAACGTTGATGCGCCGCACGCCCGCCGCCGCCAGATCCTCGGCGAATTCGGCCAGCCGCGTGCCGTTGGTGGTGAGCGTCAGCTCTTCCAGCCCGTCGCCCAGCTTGCGCCCCAGCGCGCGGACCAGCTCGATCATGTCGCGCCGGACCAGCGGTTCGCCTCCGGTCAGCCGCAGTTTGGTGACGCCCCGCGCGATGAAGGTCAGCGCCAGCCGGTGGAGTTCCTCCAGCGTCAGCACCTCGGCGCGCGGCAGGAACTCCATCCGCTCGGGCATACAATAGGCGCAGCGCAGGTCGCACCGGTCGGTAACCGACAGCCGCAGGTAGGTGATCCTCCGCGCGAAGCGGTCAACCAGGGGTGCCGGGAGGGGTGCGGGCGTGTTCACTTTTCCAAGTATACGAAATCACGAGGATAAGATTCAAGGTTCGCGCCGGCATCGACGAAAATAGTTTGCCCCGTGACCGAGGAGGCCGTCGCCAGATAGTGCACCGCGTCGGCGATCTCGTCCGCGCCGGGCAGGCGGCGGAGCGGCATGATCTCTTCCAGCCGGCGCCACTGTTCGGCGTCGTAGTCCTGCGTCGGCAGGATCAGGCCCGGCGCCACGCCGTTCACCCGCACGCGCGGCGCCAGCGCGCGCGCCAGCGTGCGCACCGAAGCGTGCAGCGCCTGTTTCGACAGCGTGTAGCTGAGCTGGTCGGGCACCGGGTTCACCACGCGCTGGTCGAGGATGTTGACCACCGAGCCATCGCCCTCCCCCAACGCCTCGACGAAAGCGCGCGTCAGCAGCATGGGCGCGAACAGGTTGACGCGGAAATGATGCTCCAGCGCGGAGGGCGTCATCGTGGCGATGGTATCGTCATGGAAGACCGAGGCCGAATTGACCAGCAGGCGCGGTGCCCGGCCGGCCTGTTCGCGCAAGTCCGCCAGCAGCCGTTCGGCGCAGGCGGGATCATCGAGATCGCCCGCCAGCGGCACCACGCGCGCGCCCATCCATTCGAGCTGGGCGGCGAATTCGGTATCGAACGAGCCGGCATGATGCGCGTGCAGCGCCAGATCCCACCCCGCAGAGGCCAGCTTGCGCGCGATGGCGGCGCCGATCCTGCGCCAGCCGCCCGTGACCAGCGCAAGCGGTCGCGGGGCTGACCCGTCCTCGCTCAACCGCGCCTCTCGCGCGTGAGCGTGATGCCGATTTCCTCGCCGTTCTCGCTGATCGCCAGCTTGACGATCTTCACCGCGATCCGTTCGATTCGCGCATCCTGCAGGAACAGCGTTTCGCAGATATGGTCGGCCACCGCTTCGATCAGCTTGAAATGAACGTGCTTGGGCAGCCCGTCCGACGCGGCGAACTTCAGGTCCATGTAGTTCTTGCTCGCCGAGAGCGGGCAATCGGGCGAATAGCCGTCGCGCGGCGTCAGCCAGGCCTGGATGGAAATACGCAGCGGCTGGGGTCGCCCGGTCTCCTCCGAGTAGATCCCGGTGAGCACGTCGGTTTCGATGTTGGCGACTTCGAGGATGAGGCTGTCAGACACGGCGCGGCATTTGGCAGCGCGCGCGGAAAAAGTCCACCGTTACGCGCTTTGGGCGTTCCACCGCGCGAAGATCGCGGTCGGCAGCAAGCGGCCGTCGTCGCCATCCTCGCGAATCGCGAGGTCGCCGTGTTCGATCGTGCCCGGCAGGTCCGCCAGCGCTTCGGCCAGCAGGCCGGCGATGGCGAGCGAGGACATGCGCACCGCATAGACCGTCAGGAACAGGAAGCGGCTTTCGGCATCGAGCAGGTGCCGGCAATCGGCGATCAGGCCCGGCAGGTTTTCTTCCAGCCGCCAGACCTCGCCATCCGGCCCCCGGCCGAACTTGGGCGGATCGAGGATGATCCCGTCATAGCGCCGCCCCCGCCGCACTTCGCGCGCGGCGAACTTGGCGGCATCATCGACGATCCAGCGCACCGGCCGTTCGGCCATGCCCGAAAGCGCGGCGTTGGCGCGCGCCTGCGCGACCGACTTCTTCGAGGCATCGACGTGCGTGACCGGGCCGAACGCCGACAGGGACAGCGTGCCCACGCCGGTATAGCCGAACAGGTTGAGCGTGGAGGCATCGGCCTTGCCTTCCAGCCGATCTCCCATCCAGTCCCACACCGGGGCCATATCGGGAAAGAAGCCGAGATGGCGGAACGGCGTGCAGGAGGCGGTGAAACGCACCTCGCCCCGCGTAAGATCCCAGCCTTCGCGCGGCACCGGGCGGTCGAACATCCAGCGCCCGCCGCCATCCTCGTCGGAACCGGGCACGAACTCCCCGTCCGCCGCCCAATCGGCCTGGCGCGGCGTCCACAGCGCTTGCGGTTCGGGCCGGATGAAGCGGTAGCGCCCATAGCGCTCCAGCTTGCGTCCGTGCCCGCTATCGACCAGCCCGAAATCGGACCAACCCTGCCCGATCATCAGGCGGGGCGCGGAATCGAGCCGGGCCATGCGCCTTGCCGCTTCCGTCAGCCGTGGCGCGGCGTGGCGCGTTCGGCGATCCACGCGGCGACGGCATCGTAATCGCCCGGCAGGTGCGCGCAGGATTCCTCGCGCTCGAACAGATCGCCCATCCGCGTCGGCAGCGATGGGCGAACCCCGGTGGCGCGTTCCACCGCATCGCGGAACTTGGCGGGATGCGCGGTCGCCAGCGTGACCACGGGCACCCCGACGGGGATTCCCTGCGCCGTGCGCGCGCCGTGCAGCCCGATCGCGGTGTGCGGATCGAGCACCTCGCCCGTCGCCTCGTGCGCCCAGCGCATCGCGTGGGCCATATCGTTGGCGTCGGCGCGGGCGCTGGTGAACAGCGCGGCGATGCTCTCGCGCTGGGCATTGGTCAGCTGCATCGCCTTCGTCGCCTCGAAGCCCTTCATCTGCGCGGCCAGCGCGGCGCCATCGCGCCCGGCGGCATCGAACAACAGGCGTTCGAAGTTGGACGAGACCTGGATGTCCATCGACGGCGCAGCGGTGGGCGTGACCGTGCTGGCCGAATAGTCCCCGCTCGACAGCGCGCGGTGCAGGATGTCGTTGACGTTGGTGGCGACGATCAGCCGTTCGATCGGCAGGCCCATCTTCGCCGCGACATAGCCGGCAAAGACATCGCCGAAGTTGCCGGTCGGCACGCTGAAGGCCACCTTGCGCTGCGGCGCGCCAAGCTGGAGCGCGGCGGCGAAGTAATAGACCACCTGCGCCATCAGGCGCGCCCAGTTGATCGAATTGACCGCGCTGATCGCGAAGCGGCCGGTCATCGCGGCATCGTTGAACATGCGCTTCACCATCGCCTGCGCATCGTCGAAGCTGCCGTCGATGGCGACGTTGTACACGTTGGGCGCCAGCACCGTGGTCATCTGCCGGCGCTGCACGTCGCTGACCCGGCCGTGCGGGTGCAGCATGAAGATGTCGACCCCCGCGCGGCCCGCCACCGCATCGATCGCGGCGGAGCCGGTATCGCCAGAGGTGGCGCCGACGATGGTGATGTGGTGATCGCCGCCATCCGCCTTCGGCCGGCTGAGGAATTCCTCGAACAGCAGGCCCAGCAGTTGCAGCGCCACGTCCTTGAACGCCAGCGTCGGGCCGTGGAACAGTTCCAGCACCCACTGCTTCTCGTCGAGCTGCTTGAGCGGCGTGACGGCGACATGGGCGAACCGGCCATAGGCCTGCCGGCACAGCTCCAGCAGCCGTTCCGGCGTCAGGCAATCGCCGACGAAGGGCTGCATCACCCGCGCCGCCAGTTCGGCATAGGGCAGCCCGGCCATCGCGGCTATTTCCGCCTCGGTGAAGGTCGGCCAGGTTTCCGGCACGTAAAGCCCGCCATCGGACGCGAGGCCCGCCAGGGTGGCGCCCTGGAAGTCGAGCGCGGGCGCGTTGCCGCGCGTGCTGATGTACTTCATGGCAGAATCCTTACATGCCCCGGCTTGCGGCGCGGTTAGCCGCGCCGGCCCGGCCCGGCAAGCCGCTTCGCAAGCGCAAGCGCATAGATTACCGCCGCAACCGTGGCGAACAGGAACCACTGCACGGCATAGGCCAGGTGATTGTTGGGAATGTCGCGCGGGTCCGGACGGGCAAGCGGCGCCAGCCCAGCCTGCGGCGGATCAGCGATTAGCCGCGCGGTGTGCTGCGCGCCGGAGGCGACGATGCCGCTTACCTTGCCGCCCGCCCACGACACCGGCGCGGGCTGCACCGCCCACCCCAGCGCGACATCGACCTGCCCGCCGCCGTCGATCCGGCAGGTGGCGACCTGCGCCACGCCCTGTTCCCCGCGCGCGCTGCGGCCGGCGATGGACGTGGTGGCCAGCACCTGATCGCACCACACGCTACTGCGCCGGAACAGCGCGGCTTCGACCGCCTGCGGATCGCGTGGCCAGGGCACCTCAGCACTATCCGCGCGCACCGCCGCGTAGCGCGCGATCAGCGCTTCCTTCCAGGCGCGGCGCTGCAATTGCCAGATGCCTAGGCCGATCATCGTGGCGACCGCCACGAGCACGACCAGCGTCGGCACGATGGGGATGCGGCGAATCATGCGCCCTCCGCCTTGCGCAAGCGGCGCACCAGCCGCGCCGCCTTGGCCACGCGCAGCGCCAGCGTGACCACGCCCGCCGCGAACAAGGGCCAGACCAGCGCCAGCACCCAGAGCGGAAAGCGCACCACATCATCCAGCCGCAAAGCCGCCAGTATCAACAGCACGGTAACCGGCAGCACCACGGGGTAAAGCTGGCGCCCCTGCAGTTCATGGCTGGCGAAATCCTGCCCGCAGGCGCGGCAGCGCGGGGCGAACGTCGCCGGCCCGGCGAACAGCGTGCGCGCGCCACAGCGGGGGCAGGAAGCGGAAAGGGCAGCCCGGAGGATTCCGGACTGCCCTTTCGATTCCGCCTGATCGGCCGGATGCGGCATCAGTGGGTCGGGTAACCCCAGCCGCCCCAGACGTAGATCGCGACGAACAGGAACAGCCACACCACGTCGACGAAGTGCCAGTACCACGCGGCGGCTTCGAAACCGAAGTGCTGGCGCGGGGTGAAATCGCCCTTGTAGGCGCGCACCTGGCAGACGATCAGGAAGATCGTGCCGACGATGACGTGGAAGCCGTGGAACCCGGTGGCCATGTAGAAGGCCGAACCATAGGTGTTCTTGCCGAAGGCGAACGGCGCATGGGCATATTCGTAAGCCTGGATCGAGCTGAACAGCAGGCCCAGCAGGATCGTGGCCCACAGGCCCTTCTTCAGGCCATCGCGATCACCGTGGATCAGCGCGTGGTGGCCCCAGGTGAGCGTGCAGCCCGAGCACAGCAGGATCAGCGTGTTGAGCAGCGGCAGATCGAACGGATCCATCACCGCCTCGATCGCCTTGGGCGGCCACTGGCCACCGATCACGTCGACGTTGAGGGTCGACGGGAACAGCGAGAAATCGAAGAAGGCCCAGAACCAGCCGACGAAGAACATCACTTCCGAAGCGATGAACAGGATCATGCCGTAGCGCTGGTGCAGCTGCACCACCGGGGTGTGATCGCCCGCGTGCGCTTCCTTGATGACCTTGCCCCACCACGAGAACATCGTGAGGAGAACGCCAAGCAGGCCCAGCAGCATCACCGCCTTGCCACCGGGCAGGCTGTGCATGAAAAGCACGCCGCCGCTGGTCATGGTCAGCGCCGAAAGCGCGCCGGTGAGCGGCCAGATGTCAGGCGGCAGAATGTGGTAATCGTGGTTCTTAGCGCCAGCCATGATGGTCTGATTCCCCCAAATTTCTCATGGCATCCGGACATGATCCAGACGCAACTCAAGTTCGGCCTTTATCGCCAGCGAACGGCGCGGTCTAGTGGCTTTCGGCCCCTTTCCCGACTTACCCCGCGCCGGTTTACTTCGCCGCCGGCACGGGCGCGGTCCCCGCGGCTTCGTGGAAGGTGTAGCTCAGCGTGATTTCGCCGATATCCTTGGCGTTGGCATCGTCCAGCATCGCCGGATCGACATAGTAGATCACCGGCATGCGCACTTCCTGACCCGGTTCCAGCCGCTGTTCGTTGAAGCAGAAGCACTGGATCTTGTGGAAATAGGCGCCGGTCTGTTCGGGCGTAACGTTGAACGTGGCGCGCCCGATGATCGGGTGGGCGGAGGTGTTCTTCGCGATGAAGAACGCCATCTTGCGTTCGCCGATGCGCCCGTCCTGCGTCACCTGTTCGGGCCGGAACTGCCAGGGCATGCCGCTGGCCACGTTGGCATCGAAGCGCACGCGGACGGGCCGCGCGGTGACCTTGACCGAATCGGCCTGCGCCGCGGTGGAGCGTTGCGTGGTGCCATTGAAACCGGTCGCCTGGCAGAACAGGCGGTAGAGCGGGACCGAGGCATAGCCCAGCCCCAGCATCGCCAGCGCCCCGCCCGCCGCGATCAGCGCGACCTTGCGGTTGCTGCCGCGGCCTTGCGTTGCGGTGGCCACGGTCACATCTGCCCCGATGCATGGACGCTCATCTTCGCGATCGTGATCGCGAAGAACAGCACCGCCAGCGCGCCGAGAATCAGGCCCAGCACCTTGCTGCGGGCACGCTGCCGCGCTCGATAGGCTTCGCTTTCGGCGGGACTCAGATGATCGTCGTTCGGGTTCATGCCTGCCAGCCTTGCACCGTGGCGATGCGATCGGCAACCAGCATCGCGAAAAGCACGAAGAGATAGAGCACCGAATAGCCGAACAGGCGCTTTTCGGGCTTCATGCCATCGTCCGGCACGCTGGTGCGCAGGCCGACGCGGACCGAGAGCGCCACGAACACCAGCCCCAGCACCAGGGCCGAGAGGCCATAGACCAGCCCCGTGCCGCCGATGAACCACGGCACCAGCGTCAGCGGCAGCAGGAACACGGCATAGGCCAGGATCTGGCGGCGCGTGGACTTTTCGCCCGCCACCACCGGCATCATCGGGATGCCGACCTTGGCGTAGTCCGTCTGCACGAACAGCGCGAGCGCCCAGAAATGCGGCGGCGTCCAGAAGAAAATGATCAGGAACAGCAGCACCGGCATCAGCGTGACGTGGCCCGTCACCGCCACCCAGCCGATCAGCGGCGGAAAGGCCCCCGCCCCGCCGCCGATGACGATGTTCTGCGGCGTGCGCGGCTTCAGCCAGACGGTATAGATCCACGCGTAGTAGAAGATCGACACCGCCAGGATCGTCGCCGCCAGCCAGCCGTTGGCCAGCCCCATGACCATGACCGAGGCGCCCGCCAGCGCGAAGCCGAAATCGCGCGCGGATTCGCGGTCCATGCGCCCGGCCGGCAATGGCCGTTCGCGAGTGCGCTTCATCCCCGCATCGATATCCGCTTCCCACCACTGGTTGAGCGCGGCCGCGCCGCCCGCGCCCACGGCGATGCACAGGATCGCGGTGAAGCCCAGGACCGGATGGATTTCCCCCGGCGCGGCGAGCAGGCCGCACAGGCCGGTGAAGATCACCAGCGTCATCACGCGCGGCTTGGTCAGCGCGAAGAAATCCCGCCAGTCGGCAGGCAGCGTCAGGGTCTTGGCGGCATCCATCGTGCGCGCGCTATAGTCCCGCGCGCGCGGAAGGGGAAGCGGGTCCTCCGCCTGCCAAAAGGCGCTGTCCGCAGCCGTGCGGAAAAGGCCAGCGCAAAAGAAAAGAGGCCCCGGATCGCTCCGGAGCCCCTTTTCATCGTTCAGGCGAAACCGCCGATCAGTGCGCCGCCTTGGCGTCGATCACCGGCAGGGTTTCGAACTGGTGGAACGGCGGCGGGCTGGACAGGGTCCATTCCAGCGTCGTCGCGCCTTCGCCCCAGTAGTTGGCTTCGGCCTTCTTGCCAGCCAGGAAGGCATAGGCGATGTTGATCAGGAAGATCACGATGCTGACCGACATGATCATGTAGCCGTCGGTGGCGACCTTGTTCCAGTGTTCGAACGCCGGAGCATAGTCGGGGTAGCGACGCGGCATGCCGTTCGCGCCCAGGAAGTGCATCGGGAAGAAGATCAGGTTCACGCCGACGAAGAAGATCCAGAACTGCAGGTGCGCCAGGAATTCGGAGTGCATCCGGCCGCTCATCTTCGGGAACCAGTAGTAGAACCCGGCGAAGAGCGAGGTGACCGCGCCCAGCGACAGCACGTAGTGGAAGTGCGCCACCACGTAGTAGGTATCCTGCAGGTTGTCGTCGATGCCGCCGTTGGCCAGCACCACGCCGGTCACGCCGCCGACGGTGAACAGGAAGATGAAGCCGATCGCCCAGACCATCGGCGACTTGAATTCGAGGCTGCCGCCCCACATCGTCGCGATCCACGAGAAGATCTTGATGCCGGTGGGCACCGCGATCACCATGGTCGCCGCCGTGAAGTACATCTTCGTGTTCACGTCGAGGCCGGTGGTGTACATGTGGTGCGCCCACACGATGAAGCCGACGACGCCGATCGCGACCATGGCGTAAGCCATGCCGAGGTAGCCGAACACCGGCTTCTTCGAGAAGGTCGAGATGATCTGGCTGATGATGCCGAAGCCCGGCAGGATCATGATGTACACTTCGGGGTGGCCGAAGAACCAGAACAGGTGCTGGTACAGGATCGGATCACCACCGCCGGCCGGATCGAAGAACGTCGTGCCGAAGTTGCGGTCGGTCAGCAGCATGGTGATCGCGGCGGCGAGCACCGGCAGCGACAGCAGCAGCAGGAACGCGGTAACCAGCACCGACCAAACGAACAGCGGCATCTTGTGCAGGGTCATGCCCGGCGCGCGCATGTTGAAGATGGTGGTGATGAAGTTGATCGCGCCCAGGATCGAGCCGGCACCGGCAAGGTGCAGCGAGAAGATCGCGAAGTCGACGGCCGGCCCGACCGAGCCCGAGGTCGAGAGCGGGGCATAGACCGTCCAGCCGGTGCCCGCGCCGTTGCCCACGCCGCCCGGCACGAAGGCCGAGAACATCAGCGAGCAAAAACCGACGAAGGTCAGCCAGAACGAGATGTTGTTCATGCGCGGGAAGGCCATGTCCGGCGCGCCGATCATGATCGGAACGAACCAGTTGCCGAAGCCGCCGATGATCGCCGGCATGACCATGAAGAACACCATGATCAGGCCGTGCGCGGTGATCAGCACGTTCCACAGGTGGAGCTGCTGGTCGAAGCTGGGATTCTTTTCGCCCAGGAAGCTGGCGACGGCGCCGAGATACTGGATGCCCGGCTGGGCCAGTTCGGCGCGCATGATGCCCGACACGGCGCCGCCGACGATGCCCGCGAAGATCGCGAAGATCAGGTAGAGCGTGCCGATGTCCTTGTGGTTGGTGGACATGAACCAGCGAGCGAAGAAGCTCGGCTTGTGATCGTGCGCATCGTGGTGGTGATGCGCATCGAACCCTTCGTGGTCTGCGGGAATGGTGGCCATGACGGTCTACCCCTTTCCTGAATTACGCGGCCGGCGACGCGGAAGCGTCGGCAGCGGGAGCGGACGCATCCGCGGCGGGAGCGGCGGCGGCCGGAGCGGCGGCAGGCGCCGCTTCCTTCGGACCGACGGTGCCGCCCTGAGCCTTCACCCAGGCTTCGAACTGCGGCCGGCTGACGGCTTCGACCACGATCGGCATGTAGCCGTGACGAACGCCGCAGAGTTCGGAACACTGGCCGTAGTACACGCCCGGTTCCTTGATGAAGAGTTCCTTCTCGTTGATCCGGCCCGGCACCGCGTCCAGCTTGAACCACAGCGAGGGCACGGCGAACGAGTGGATCACGTCGGCGCCCACCGTCTGCATGCGGATCGGTTCGCCATAGGGCACGACCATGCGCGCGTCGGCGCCAAGCTGCGGCGGCTCGCCACGCTTCAGCGCTTCCTCGTCCGGCAGCATGTTCGAGATCACTTCGAAGCCGCCGTTATCGGGATAGGTATAGCCCCAGTACCACTGGTAGCCGGTGGCCTTGACCGTGAGCGCGTTCTTCGGCGCCGGCGTGTACTGCGCGGCGAGAAGGCGGATCGACGGCACGGCGATGACCACCAGGATGAGCACCGGCAGCAGCGTCCAGATCACTTCGATCAGCGTGTTGTGGCTGGTCTTCGACGCGACCGGATTGGCGCCGCGGCGGAAGCGCGCCATCACGAACAGCAGCAGCCCCAGCACGAAGAGGGTGATCACGGTGATGATCGGCATCAGCACGTAATCGTACATGCGCAGCGCCTGCTGGCCCGTAATCGAATACTGGTCCTGGAAGGACAGCGCGCCGGCGACCGGCTGGCCCTTGCCCGGCGTGGGCTTGGCCGGAACGTAGCTGCTCTTTTCGGCACCGGCGTCGGCCTTGGCGGCCGGCTGGACGGCATCGGCGGCGGGCGCCGTGGCGGCCGCGACAGGCGCGGCGGCAGGCGCCGCCATGACCTGCGGGGCGAACGCCAGCGCCGCTGCGACGCCAAGGGTCCGGATCGCTTTGCCCATGGCCTGGGCGGTATCGGCTAGACTCATCGTCGAAAGTTCCGCTTCCCTGTGTACGCCCCGCCCTTGACCTAAGGACCAAAGCGTATCCCCTCTAATCGCCCCAAGTAGGACAATTTGTCCCGCCTATACGCGGCACCTCACCATCCCTCAAGCGCCTAGACCCATATTTTTCCGACGGCCCGGCCAGCGCCGCTTTGCCATGCGAAAATGCTTGCCGCGCGGGCGCGCGCGGGCCATTTGCGCGGTTCGCCGTTCCACGGCTTGCTGGCCGGCGGAACAGGCGACCAACAAGGCCGAATCCGGCATCATCGTGCGAGGCATCATGCAGGAAGAAGACGTCCTTTCCGAATTCCGGGCCAGCCAGGCCCTGCTCGAAGGCCACTTCCTGCTCTCCTCGGGCCGGCACAGCGCCTTCTATCTGCAATGCGCGCGTGTGCTGATGGACCCGATGCGCGCCGCGCGCCTGGCCACCGCCACCGCGCAGAAGCTGCCGCGCGACTTGCGCCAGCAGATCCAGAAGGTCGTCTCGCCCGCGATGGGCGGCGTGATCATCGGCCACGAAATGGGCCGCGCGCTGGGCGTGGAGGCGCTGTTCGTGGAACGCCCCACCGGCACGTTCGAGCTGCGGCGCGGCTTCACGCTGCAGCCGGGTGAAAAGGTGCTGATGGTCGAGGACGTGGTGACCACCGGCCTTTCCAGCCGCGAGGCGATCAAGGCGATCGAGGCGGCCGGGGGCGAAGTGATCGCCGCCGCCGCGCTGGTCGACCGGTCGGCCGGGGCGGTCGATCTGGGCGTGCCGTTCTTCCCATTGGTGGCGTTGAACTTCCCGACGTACGCGCCCGACGAACTGCCGCCCGAACTGGCCGCGACTCCGGCGGTCAAGCCCGGCAGCCGGGCGCAGCCCTGATGGCCGGGGCAGCGGCCAACGCGGCGCTGACGCCGGGCCGGCTGCGGCTGGGCGTCAACATCGATCACGTCGCCACGATCCGCAACGCGCGCGGCGGCGATCATCCCGACCCGGTGCGCGCGGCGGAAATCGTCGCGGCGGTGGGCGGCGACGGCATCACCGCGCACTTGCGCGAGGACCGGCGACACATCCGTGACGAGGACCTTGCCCGCATCCAGGCCGCCACCGACCTGCCGCTGAACCTGGAAATGGCGGCGACCGAGGAAATGCTCGAAATCGCGCTGCGCCACCGGCCGCACGCCGCCTGCATCGTGCCCGAACGGCGCGAGGAGCGCACGACCGAGGGAGGCCTCGACGCCGCCGGCCAGCACAACCGCCTGGCCCCGATTGTCGCGCGCCTGTCCGACGCGGGGATTCGCGTCAGCCTGTTCATCGCGCCCGAAGCGCGGCAGATCGAAGCGGCGATCCGGCTGGGCGCGCCGGTGGTGGAACTGCATACCGGCGAATATGCCCACGCCACAGGCGAAGCGCGCGCGGTTGAACTCAAGCGAATCGCCGACATGGCGGCGCTGGCGGCGCGCAACGGCATCGAGCCGCACGCCGGGCACGGCCTGACTTACGAAAACGTTCAGCCGGTCGCGGCGATTCCTCAGCTCGCCGAACTCAACATCGGGCATTACCTGATCGGCGAGGCGATCTTCGTCGGGCTGGAAAGCGCGGTGCGCCGGATGCGCGACCTGATGGACGAAGCGCGGTGATTTGTCCGTTTCGTCATGCCAGCGAACGCTGGCATCTCAGGCCAAAGGACTCCACCCGGTCGAACGGGACCCCGGATCGTAATCCGGCGAGTCCGTCATGATCATCGGGATGGGCTCCGACCTCTGCAATATCGAGCGCATCCAGGCGTCGCTGGACCGCTTCGGCGCACGATTCGAGGCCCGCGTCTTCACCGACGTGGAAATGGCCAAGGCCAACCGCCGTCCCTTCACCCGCGCCGGCACGCTGGCCAAGCGCTTCGCCGCCAAGGAAGCCTTTTCCAAGGCGGTGGGCACCGGGTTCAAGGCCGGGGTCTTCATGAAGGACATCGGCGTGGTCAACGCCCCGTCCGGCGCGCCGACGCTGGCGCTCACCGGCGGCGCGGCCGCGCGGCTGGCCAGGATCACCCCCGCCGGGCACGAGGCGGTGATCCACCTGACGCTGACCGACGATCATCCCTGGGCGCAGGCCTTCGTGGTGATCGAGGCCCGCCCGCTCCGCCCCGACGCCCCCAGCGCGCAAGGTGACGCTTGAACGAAACGACCGAATCCGGACCGGACCTGCCTCAAACCTCCCATTCTTCCGGGCCGGCCCCCACCCCGTCGGACGAGGATCGCGGGGTCAACTGGCTGCTGGAACTGCGCGGGCTGGCGCTGATGCTGCTGGCGGTGGTGGGCTTTCACAGCCTGATCGCCAAGCCGTTCTACATCCCGTCGATCTCGATGATGCCCAACCTGCTGGTGGGCGATCGGCTGGTGGTGAGCAAGTATCCCTATGGCTGGTCGTGGGTGTCCGCCAGCTTCCACATCCTGCCGCGCGGCATGACGCGCATCCTGCCCCGGACGCCCGCTTACGGCGACATCGTGATCGTGGTGCCGCCCGACCGCGACGAGGACTACATCAAGCGCGTGGTGGCGCTGCCAGGCGATCGCATCGCGGTGGTGAACGGGCAGATCATCCTGAACGGCAAGCCCGTGCCGCAGCAGGTCGAACCACCGCTGGAACTGCCGGTTGATCTCAACCAGCCCTGCGATCCCGAGGATTTCCCCGGCCTGCGCTATCGCGCGAACGATGGCCGCTGGTACTGCGAACTGCCGATCCTGCGCGAAACGCTGCCCAACGGCGCGACCTACCGCGTGATCGATCACCGCCAGCAGCCGTTGGACAACTACGCCGAGGTCAAGGTGCCGCACGGCTATGTCTTCCTGATGGGCGACAACCGCGACCATTCCGCCGACAGCCGTGCGCCGATCGAGGAAAAGGGTCTGGGCGGCCCCGTCCCGCTGGCTGATGTGGGCGGCCGTGCCGAATTCCTCACCTTCTCGCTCGATGGCAGCGAAGGCTGGAACCCGCTGTCGTGGTGGCGCGCCTTGCGCGATGGGCGCGCCTGGACCAGTCTGCGCCCGGAAATAGCGAAGACGGAGCGGAAGGACCGATAGGCCATGGCGAACGGTGAGGAAAAGGGGCGGTCCGGCCCGACCGACATCCGCGACGATCTGGTCCGCAGCGAGGCGAAGAAGGCCTTTGTCTGGCTGGGCGTGGCCGCGCTGATCGCGCTGGCGGTCTATCTGGCGCAACCGCTGCTGGTGATCTTCGGCGGCGTGGTCTTCGCCGCGATGATCGACGGTGGGCAGCGCCTGCTGGCCCGCGTGCTGCCGATCCGCCGGGGCTTTCGCATCCTGATCGTGCTGCTGGCGGCGCTGGCATTCCTGATCTGGCTGGTGATGTTCGCCGGCAGCCAGATCGCCACGCAGGCCGCGCAGATGCCGGCGGTGATCGAGACGCAGACCGCGCGCGTGCTGGCCTGGGGCCATGCCCACGGCATCTCCGTGAACCAGGCCGACTTCTCCAACGTCGCGGAGAAGCTGATCGGCGGCGTCGGCCCCGTCACCCGCGCGCTGGGCGGCATCTTCGGCGGGTTCGGCACCGCCTTCCTGATCATGATCCTGGGCATCTATTTCGTGCTGGAGCCGGACCTCTACCGACGCGGCATCGCCTGGATGCTGCCCGAGGGAAGCCGCGAACATTTCCACGGCACTGCCCATCGCATGGGCAAGGCGCTGCGGATGCTGCTGTTCGGCCGCCTGATCGGCATGGCTGTGGAAGGGGTGGCGACCTGGGCGTTGCTCGCCCTTTATGGCGTGCCGATGGCGGCGCTGCTGGGGTTGCTCACCGGCCTGCTCGCCGCGCTGCCCAACATCGGCGCGCCGATCTCGGGCATCCTCATGGTGCTGGTCGGCTTTTCGGGTGGTACCGACATGGGCATCTTCTGCATCATCGTCTATGTCGTGGTGCAGACGGTGGACGGCAATATTATCGTGCCGATGGTGGCGAAGAAGACGGCCGACCTCGCCCCGGCGCTCGTGCTGGGCGCGCAGTTGATCTTCGGCGTGATGTTCGGCCTGCTGGGCCTCCTGCTCGCGGATCCGATCGTGGCCATGCTGAAGATCGCGCTGGAACGGCAAGCCGAACGCAACGGCCGCCCTTCTGCCGACGGCTCCGGCGAGGAAGGCTGAGCAGGTCTGCGAAATGGCGCGCAAATTCCTGTATCTCATCGTCGTTCTGGTCGTGCTGGTCATCGTGGCGCTGGCCGCGCTGCGCCTCTGGTCGCTGGAACTGACGCGGTTCGCCTTCGTGCCGAGGAGCGGCTTCGAGCAGAAAGGGCCGCTGCCCGATGGAGCCTACAAGGCACCGGGCATGTGGTTTTCGCGGCCCGGCATCGCCAACGATCCGGCGCAACTCCGCCCGCAAGGCATGAAGGCCGAAGGCAACCGTTCGCGCGCGGTGGTGTTCTTCGTCCATCCCACCAGCTACCTCGCGCGCGATCACTGGAACGGTTCGCTGGAGGACGCCGACGCAAACCGGCGCGCCGCCTCGTTCATCCGCGCCATGGGCAGCGCCTTCAACGGCGCCGCGCAAGTGTGGGCGCCGCGCTATCGCCAGGCGACGTTCGGCGCGTTCCTGACCGACAAGCCGGAAAGCGCGCAGGCCCTGGCGGTGGCCTATCAGGACGTGAAGGCCGCGTTCGCCAGCTTCCTGCAGCAAGTGCCGGCCGACGCGCCGATCGTCCTTGCCGGCCACAGCCAGGGATCGCTACACCTGATCCACCTGCTGCGCGACAGCGTGAAGGGCACGCCGGTCCAGCAACGCCTGATCGCCGCTTACGCGATCGGCTGGCCGATCTCCGCCAGGCACGATCTTCCGGCGATGGGCCTGCCGGCCTGCGCCGGCCCGGAGGACACCGGCTGCGCGATCAGCTGGGAAACCTTTGCCGAACCGGCCGAACCGGCGCTGGTGCTGGACGCCTTTCACGGCCGCACCGGGCTGGACGGGCAGCGCGTGGGCAACGAAGCCCCGCTCTGCACCAATCCGCTGACTGGTCGCGCGGGCGGAAGCGCGCCGATCGGGGCCAATCTCGGCACGCTGCAGATGGACGAGGACCCGACCGGCGGGAAGCTGATCCCCGGCGCCGCGCCCGCGCGCTGCGACGAACGCGGGCTGCTGCTCATCGGCGATCCGCCCAGTGTCGGCCCCTATGTGCTGCCGGGCAACAACTATCACGTCTATGACATCCCGCTGTTCTGGGTGAACCTGCGCGCGGACGTGGCGCGGCGGACGGCGGCGTGGGAAAAGTCGCACTCGGTCCCGGCGCGATGATCACCACGTTCACGCCCGATTTCCGCGCCGCGCTGCCGGAGGGCGGCGTGCTGCTGGGGCTGGATACCGGCACCAAGACGATCGGCGTGGCGCTGTGCGACGCCGGCTGGCGCTTCGCCACCGCCGGCAAGACGATCATCCGCCGCAAGTTCGCGCAGGACAAGGAACAATTGCGCGCGCTGGTGGCCGAACGGCAGGTGCGCGGGCTGGTGATCGGGCTGCCGCTCAACATGGACGGCAGCGAAAGCCCGCGCAGCCAGGGCGCCCGCGCGATGGCGCGCAATCTCGATGATCTGGGGCTGCCGATCCTGCTGTGGGACGAGCGCTGGACCACGCAAGCCGCCGAACGCGCGATGATCGAACAGGATTTCAGCCGCGCCAAACGCGCCGAACGCATCGATTCGCACGCCGCCGCGCTGATCCTGCAAGGCGCGATCGACGCGCTGGCGGGCGGCGTGCTGTAGGATCGGTCGACACCCGATCGGTCCCACATTGCCACTTGTCTTTGCTTCCGGCGACCGGCACAGCATCCGGGATGGAGGATGCGAAAAACAAGTTCCCCCCACGGTTCAACATCCCGCCGGGTGTTGGCATGGACCCGGTACAGGGCAGCAAGGCCATCACGCGCCACGGCCACAGCGGCTTTCTGGGCATGGAATATGTCGGCCACGGCGACGACTGGTTCGAACTGGCGCTGCCCTGGCGCGAGGATCTGGTGGGCGTGGAGGAAACCGGCGTGCTGGCTTCCGGCCCGATCATCAGCCTGCTCGACAACTGCACCTCGATGTCGGTCTGGGCGCGGCGCGGCGAATTCCAGCCGCAAGTGACGCTGGACCTGCGCATCGACTACGTGCGCGCGGCCGTGCCGGGCAAGACGATCATCGCCCGCGCCGAATGCTACCAGCTGCGCCGCAGCATGGCCTTCGTGCGGGGCATCGCGCACGATGGCGAACTGACCGATCCGGTGGCGCACGCCGCGGGCATCTTCATGCTGGTGGAGGCAAGCGGATGGATGAAAGCGTGACCAGCCCGGATGAAGGCGCGCCCCTGCCCGCCGAACACCCGCTGCACCTACCCCCCTATGCCCGCGCCATGGGCATGGAAATCGACCGTATCGAAGACGGCGTGCCCGTGATCGGCATGGACTATACCGAACGGGCGGTGGGCAGGCCGGGCTATCTCCACGGCGGGGCGATCGGCGGAATGCTGGAAATGGCCGCGTTCACCGCGCTGCGGGCCGAACTCGATCGCACCGGCGCCGCCATGCGGATCAAGCCGGTCAACATCAGCATCGAATACCTGCGCGGCGGGGTTGACCATCGCACTTACGCCATGGGCCGCGTCACCCGCGCGGGCCGGCGCGTGGCCAACGTGCGCGTGGAAGCGTGGCAGGCCGATCGCGACAAGCCGGTGGCAAGCTGCTGGATGAACTTCCTGCTCGCGCCGAAGGCCGGATAGGGCCTACTCCCGGGTCAGGTCGATCACGATTCCCCGGTCCGGAGCGATAGCGCCGGGTGGCAGACGGACGGCATCGGCGCGCGCGCGGGCGAGGACGGCGGGTGGCACATCCGGGCCAGCGACGACCGCGTCGGCCTGCCCCAGCAGGCGCGCCTCGCGCAGGGTGAGCTCGTCCGGATCGTCCGACCGCAGCGCGATGGCGAAGCGCCCGGAAAGGCCCGCCGAGGCGCCAGAAAGCCAGCCCTCCACGGCAGCGGCTTCCTGTTCCACCATGGGATCGAGCGCCCCGCCCTGCTCCAGCGCGGCATCGAGCGCGCGGCGGCGGTCGCCCGGCGAGGGCCAGCGCGCGCGGATTCCGGCGCGCGCGGCCTGAAGCGCCAGCGCCAGCGCGCCGAGCCCTTGCGGCAGCAAGCGCTCCAGCCGCAGGCGCAGCGCCTTGGCGAGACCGGCGGAGGCTCCGCCCGTACCCACCGCGATCAACACCGGATCGCGATCGACCAGCGAGGGTACGGTGAAATCGCACAGCTCCGGCCGGTCGGTGACGTTGACGAGCAGGCCCGCGCCCCGCGCGCGGATGGCGTCGGCACGGGCGGCCGTTTCATCGTCATGCGCAATGAACGCGAGCCGCGCGCCGGGCGCCAGCTCATCGATCACGATCCCGCCCGCGCGCTCGATCAGCCGGCGCTTCGCGTCGGCGGCCTCGCCCTCTCCCAGCACGACGACCGGTTGACCGGCGATACGATGGAACAGGGGCAGCGAGCGCATCTTGCGTGATCCGGCAGGCGTTGGCGCGCGTCCTTCGACAGGCTCAGGACGAGCGGATGTGATCTGGAACCTCGATACCCGTTCGTCCTGAGCCTGTCGAAGGACGCGCGCAACCTCAGCCCAGCAAAAAGTCCGGCACGCGTTCGGCCGCGAGGATCGTGGCCGGGTCGATGCGGTCGGCCACCACCGCCCAGCGCTCGCCGTCGACCATCACTTCGGGCACCAACGGGCGCGAATTGTAGGTGTTGGCCATCGTCGCGCCATAGGCGCCGGCGGTGCGGAACACGGCGAGATCGCCCCTGGCGACGCGATCGATGTCGCGCGCCATGGCGAAAGTATCGCTCGATTCGCAGATCGGACCGACGATGTTGGCGGTGAAGCGTTCGCCATCGGGCGTCACGGCCGCGAAATCGTGCCAGGCATCGTAGAGCGCGGGTCGGGCAAGATCGTTCATCGCCGCATCAACCACCACCCACGGATGGCTCGCGCCTTCCTTCACGCGGACCACGCGCGTCACCAGCACGCCGGTGTTGCCGGTGATGACGCGGCCCGGCTCGAACATCAGCGTGACGTCCCAACCGCGCGTGACGCGCTCGACCATCGCAGCATAGTCGGCCGGCTGCGGGAACACCTCGCCTTCGCGGTAGGGTACGCCCACGCCGCCGCCCAGGTCCATGTGCGTGACGGCATGGCCCGCCGCGCGGATGGCGCGCATCAGGCCGCCGACCTTGGTGAACGCCTGCTCCAGCGGCTCCAACTTCGCCAGCTGGCTGCCGATGTGGAGCGCGAGGCCGCGCATGGCGATGCCCGGCGTTTCCGCCAGCCGGGCGTAGATCGCAGCCGCGCGGTCAAAGGGCACGCCGAACTTGTTCTCGGCCTTGCCGGTGGAAATCTTGCCGTGGGTGCCGGCATCGACGTCCGGATTCACCCGCAGCGCCGCCGGCGCGACCTTGCCCAGCGACGCGGCAAGCGCGGCGAGTTCCAGCCCCTCTTCCTCGCTCTCAAGGTTGAACTGGCCGATCCCGGCTTCCAGCGCGCGGCGCATTTCCGCCTCGGTCTTGCCGACGCCCGAAAAGACGATGCCGTCCGCCGCCATGCCCGCCGTCAGCGCGCGTTCCAGTTCCCCGCCCGAGACAACGTCCGCGCCATAGCCTTCGGCGGCGAGCACGCGCAGCACGGCCAGGTTGGGGTTGGACTTGACGGCGAAGGCGATCTTCACGCGTGGCAGCACCGCCAGCGCATCGCGGAACACGCGCGCATGGCGCGTCAGCGTGGCGCGCGCATAGACATAGACGGGCGTGCCCACCGCCTGCGCGATCGCGGGCAGAGGCACGTCCTCGGCGTGGAGAACGCCGTCGCGATATTCGAAATGGTCCATGATTCGGCCTTGAAAGAGAAATTACTGCTCGGGCGGGAGATCGAAGGGATCGTCCTCGCGCTCCTGCGAGCGCTGCCGGGGCTCGATGCCGCGTTCGGGCCGGGCCTGCACCGGCGCGCGCAGCAATTCGTCGGCCACCGGACGGTCCTCGCGCCCGAACGGCGGTTTGGGCAACTGCTGGTCGGCCAGCGGTTTCAGCGGGCGCTGGTTGCCACAGCCGGACAGGGCAAGCCCGGCAACGCCCAGCGCCAGCGCGGCGCGGACGATCGGTGCGCCCCGGCGCAGGCGCCTGATCTCGCCCTTTTCCATACCGTCAGTCCTCCAGCCCCAGCGCCACGCGCGCTTCGGCCACGCGCTTCCTTACCTCCACCGGCGCGGTTCCGCCATGGCTGGCGCGCGCGGCGACCGATGCCTCGACCGACAGCGCGGCAAAAACGCGTTCGTCGATCCGCGCGTCGATCGCCTTGAGGTCCGCCAGCGGCAACTGGTCGAGCGCCACGCCACGGCTTTCGGCGAGCTTCACCGCGCTGCCGGTGATATGGTGCGCCTCGCGGAACGGGATGTTCGCCTGCCGCACCAGCCAGTCGGCCAGGTCGGTCGCGGTGGCATAGCCGAGTTCGGCGGCCGCGCGCATCCGGGGGGTGCGGAACGCGGCTTCGGCAACCATGCCCGTCATCGCCGCGATCGACAGCGCAAGCAGCCCGGCCGCCTCGAACACCGGCGGCTTGTCGTCCTGCATGTCCTTGGAATAGGCGAGCGGCAGGCCCTTCATCGTGATCATCAGCGCGGTCAGGCAGCCGGCGATCCGCCCGGAATGGCCGCGCACCAGCTCGGCCGCATCGGGGTTCTTCTTCTGCGGCATGATCGAGCTGCCGGTGGAAAGGCTGTCGGGCAGCGTGACGAAGCCGAACGGCTGGCTGGCCCAGATGATGAACTCTTCCGCCAGCCGCGAGAGGTGCAACGAACACTGCGCCGCCGCCATCAGGTAATCGAGCGCGAAATCGCGGTCCGAGACCGAATCGAGACTGTTGTCGGTCGGCCCGTCGAAGCCCAGCGCCTCGGCCGTGCGGAAGCGGTCGATCGGAAAGCCGGTGCCGGCCAGCGCCGCCGATCCCAGCGGGCAGCGGTTCATCCGCGCGCGGGCATCGGCGAAGCGCGACCGGTCGCGCCCGATCATCTCGTAATAGGCCATCAGGTGATGGCCCAGCGTGACCGGCTGCGCGGTCTGGAGATGGGTGAAACCGGGCATGATGCTCTCGGCATGTTCCCCGGCGCGCATGACCAGTGCCGCCTGCAGCGCCCGCAGCCCGGCATCGGCCTGTTCACACGCATCGCGCACCCACAGGCGGAAGTCGGTCGCCACCTGGTCGTTGCGGCTGCGCGCGGTGTGCAACCGCCCGGCCGCCGCGCCGATCAGTTCGGCCAGCCGGCTTTCGGTGGTCATGTGGATGTCTTCAAGGTCCCAGTCCTCGGGAACGCCGTTCGCCTCGTATTCGGCGGCGACCGTGTCCAGCCCCTCGGCGATCAGCGCGGCGTCTTCCGCCGAGACGATGCCCTGCGCGCCCAGCATGGCGACATGGGCCTTGGACGCGGCGATGTCCTGCCGCCACAGCGCCTTGTCGAACGGGATCGAGGCGTTTATCTCGCGCATGATCGCCGACGGGCCGGCGGCGAAACGCCCGCCCCACATCTGGTTGGAGCCTGAATTGCCCGTCATCCCAGTCATCTTCCGTTCGTCAAAGGTGTTGATCCTGTCGGCCACGCTGGCGGCGGGCCTGACGCTCGCGGGGTGCGATAGGAAAAGCCCGGAGGCAGCGCAACCGCAGAGCGGGGGCGAAAATGCCGCGAAGGACGGATCGGGCGGCGAAACCAAGGGCGAGTTCAACGGCACGCTCGACATCAGCAAGCGCGGCGAGGCGATGCCGGACCTGACCTTCTCCGACACCGAGGGCAAGACGCTGCGCACCGCCGACCTCAAGGGCAAGCCGGTGCTGGTGAACCTGTGGGCAACATGGTGCGGCCCCTGCGTGCTGGAAATGCCGATGCTGGACCAGCTGGCCGCCAAGGAAGACGGCAAGCTGCGCGTGCTGACCATCTCGCAGGACATGGGCCAGCCCGAAAAGGTCAAGGCGCTGTTCGCGGAGAAGAAGTTCGCGCGGCTGGAGCCCTGGCTCGATCCGAAAAACGACCTGGGCTTCCACTACAACACCGGCCTGCTGCCCACGACCGTGCTCTACGACAAGGACGGCAAGGAAGTGTGGCGCATGATCGGCGCGCACGACTGGTCTAGCCCGCGCACCGACGCGCTGCTGGCGGATACGCTGGCGGGCAAGTGACGCCCGCTTGAGGGGCGGCGGCAAGCGGAGTACGATCGCCGCATGACCGCGCTCAAGCTCAAGATCCAGATCACCTGCGGCGCGGAAATCGCCATGGGGCCGGGCAAGGCCGACCTGCTTGACGCGATCGCGCGCGAAGGATCGATTTCCGGCGCAGGGCGGCTGCTGGGCATGAGCTATCGCCGCGCCTGGCAACTGGTGGACGTGATGAACCGCTGCTGGAACGAACCGCTGGTCGTCACTTCCCCCGGCAGCGCGCACGGCGGCGGCGCGCGCGTCACCCCGTTCGGAACCGAGGTGCTGGCGCATTACCGCGCCCTGCAGGCAAGGGTCGACACCGGCGCGCGCGGCCCCGATTTCACCGCGCTTTCCGCCGCGCTGCGCAGCGAGCCGAAAGCGACGCAGAAGGAATAGGGCCGCACGACACCTCCCGGGATCGTCATTGCGAGGGGCGAAGCCCCGCGGCAATCCAGAGTCCCGCGGTACCGCACTGGATTGCTTCGCTTGCGCTCGCAATGACGACACGGATTTGGCGCTAAAGCGCTCGGCCGCAGGCCTTGTAAGGCATGGCGAGGTCGGCGCGGGTGGTGAACGCGGGGTCGGACAGTGCCCCCAAGAAGGCGACCAGCATGGCCATGTCCGGCGGCGTGACCGGCTGGCGGTGGCGGCGGATGGCCTCTTCGATCGTGCCCGCGCTGCCATCGTGCAACCACGGCCCGGTGAGCAGCACGTTGCGCAGCGACGGCGTGCGGAACCGCGCGCGGTCCCCTGCCCGTCCGGTCGCCTCGAACAGCCCCTGATCGGGCGCGGCGGGATCGGCCGGATCGAGGCGGTGATAGGCGCGGTCAGTGAACAGCGGGCCGGCATGGCATCCCGCACAAGCGCGCGCGAACACCGCCCTGCCCTTCCGCGCATCCGGTGACAGCGCGCCGCGATCGAACGCGCTGCCGAACGACACCAGCGTCCGTTCGAACGCGGCCACCGCGCGCGCCATATTGGCGGGATCGATCCGGCCCCCGTCGCCGGGAAAAGCCCGGCGGAACTGGCGAACATAGCAATCGTCGTGGCCGAGACGCGTGGTGATCTCGCCCTCCAGCCCCTTCATGCCCATTTCGACGGGGTGCGTACCGAACACTGGCACCGCGACCTGCGCTTCCAGCGTGACCTGCGTCGGATCGGCGAAGGTCAGCGGGGCAATCCAGCGCACGTTGGCAAGGCCAGGCACGTTGCGCCGCCCCCGCTCGCCGGTAACGCCCGGATGCGTGCGGTTGCCGTCGGCGAAAGCGTGTTTCTGTTCGTGGCAGGTGGCGCAAGCCATCGTGCCATCGCGCGAAAGATCGGCATCGTAGAACAGGCGGCGGCCCAGTTCCACGCGCGCCTGTTCGATGGCGGGGGGCACGGCCCGCTCTCCCGCAGGCCGGGAGGGCACGGGCAGTCCCGTCGGCCACGGTGGCTTGCCCGCCGCGACCAGCGCGGCCAGCGCCAGCAGGCTCGCCGCCAGCCTTGCCATTCGCAACCTTGCCATCTGCATCAGGGCAGTTTTACCGCGAGAACCGTGATGGCATCCGCGCCGTTCGCCGCGAACTGCAGGGTGTAATCGCCCGTCTCCAGCGGGAAATCGACCATCTTGCGGATACCCGAACAATCCGGCCCGTGCCCGTGCGCGGTGGAGACGACCGCCTCGCCCCCTGCCACGAGATCGATCCACGCCCCCGATCCCAGCGCGACCCGGTAGGTGCCCGGCGTGGTAACGTGCAGGCGGACCAGCCCGCCGAAGCTGACCGAGCCGCCGGGCTTTTCGGGCCGCAACGGATAGCGCACCGCCGGCGTCGGCAGCAGTTTCACCCGCGCGGCCTCGCCGATGGCAAGGGTGGCGGCGGGCAGGCCGGTCATGTCGGCAGCAGCGGCCCGATCGCCCGGGCTGGCCCATGCCGCCAAGTCCCCGGTCGGCGCCACCGGCGCCGCGCAGACCGGCGGCCGTTCCTGCGCCAGAACCGGACCGGCCACCGCCATCAACGCCAGCAGCACGCACCCAACCCTAAATCCCTTCACGATCGATCCCCGCATTGCCATGCTATGTTTCTCTGAATATAGGCTCCGGCACAAACCGCAAGAACGATCGACAGGGAGTCTTCCATGCGCCGCTTTCCCGCGCCCGTCCCATCCATGCGCCGCGTTCCCGCCATGGCGGCTTCGCTGATCGCGCTCGCCTCGGCGCAGGCGCACGCCGAAGACGCGCCGCAACCGGCCGACGACAGCGCGAGGGCGTTCGCGCTGGGCCAGATCGTGGTGACGGCGGCGCCCGCCGATGGCGTGGAGATCAGCGGCGAGACTTTGAACGCCGCCGCCATCGGCCTGTTCAACCGCAACACGCTGGACGATGCGATCAACCTGATGCCCGGCGTCAACGGCTCCAATTCCGGCGGCACGCGCAACGAGCGGCTGGTGTTCGTGCGCGGGTTCGACCGGTTCCAGGTGCCGCTGTCGATCGACGGCATCCGCGTGTACCTGCCGGCCGACAACCGGCTGGACTACGGCCGCTTCCTGACTCCCGACATCGCGCAGATCCAGGTGGCCAAAGGCTATGCCTCGGTGCTCGACGGGCCGGGCGCGATCGGCGGGGCGATCAACCTCGTCACCAGCAAGCCGACGCGCGCGCTGGAAGGCGACGTGCGCGGTACACTGAACCTGGGGCGCGAGGCGGAGTATGCCGGCTATACGCTCTACGGCCGGCTCGGCACCGCGCACGAGAAATGGTACGCGCAGGTTTCCTATGCGCGCAATTTTCAGGATCACTGGGACCTGTCGGGCGACTACAAGCCCACCGCCACGTCAGCCGAGGACGGCGGGCACCGTGGCCTGTCGCGCAGCGAGGACTGGCGGGTCAACGTCAAGGCCGGCTTCACGCCCAACGCCACCGACGAATACGCGATCAGCTATACCCGGCAGGAAGGCGCCAAGAACGCGCCGCTGCATGTTACCGACGCCCCGGCCAGCCAGCGCTACTGGAGCTGGCCGTACTGGAACATCGACAGCCTCTATTTCCTGTCCACCACCGCGCTGGGCGACGTGGCGAATCTGAAGACACGCCTTTACCGCAACACCTTCGACAACCTGCTGCGTTCGTTCGACGATGCCGCGCAGACGAAGCAGACCCTCGGGCGGGCGTTCAATTCCTATTACGCCGACGAAGCCTGGGGCGGATCGGCCGAACTCGGCGTGGAGGTGAGCCATGCCGACCACCTGACGCTGGCGGTGCATTACCGGCGCGACAAGCACGTGGAATGGCAGCAGGGCTTCCCTTCGGGCGCGACCGAGCCGAAGCAGACCAACATCGAGGACACCTACAGCATCGCGGTGGAAAACCGGCTGATGCTGACGCCCCAACTGACTTTCGTGGCCGGCGCGAGCGTCGACTGGCGCGACATGAAGAAGGCGGAGGAATATGGCACGCCGCCCGGCGGCGGCGCGGCGCGGATATTCCAGTATCCGCACAGCAATGCCGACGGCTGGAACGCGCAAGGACAGCTTGTCTGGCAGGCCGACGCCGACACGCGGATCAACGCCAGCGTTTCCTCGCGGGTGCGCTTCCCGACGATCTTCGAACGCTTCAGCACGCAGTTCGGCACGGCGGCCTCCAACCCCGCGCTGAAACCCGAGCGCGCGACCAACGTGGAACTGGGCGGCAAACACCGGTTCGGCCCGGTCAGCGTGGAAGGCGCGCTGTTCTACAGCGACGTGCAGGACGCGATCGTGGCCGTGCGGCCTGCCGGTTTCCCTTCCGGCACCACGCAACGCCAGAACCTGGGCAACGGCACCTACTACGGCGCCGAAATCGCGCTCAACGCCACGCTCGCGGAAACGCTGTCGGTCGGGGCCAACTACACGTACATCCATCGCGATTTCGACATCACGCCGGCGGCCGGCGTCACGGTACCGCTGTTCGCGCTGACCGGCGTGCCGACGCATAAGGCGTTCCTCTACGCGGAATGGAAGCCGGTGCCGGCGCTGCGCATCACGCCCAGCCTCGACATCGCCTCCGACCGCAAGACCGCCAACACCGCCGTCACGCAATACTATGACACCGGCCGCTACGTGCTCGCCAACCTGCGCGCGGACTGGACGGTGCGGCAGGGGCTGCAGGTGGGCGTGGGCGCGCGCAACCTGTTCGACGACAACTATGCGCTGGTGGATGGCTTCCCCGAGCCGGGACGGAGCTTTTACGCCACGGCCGGCATCAGCTTCTGACCGGGGCGCTGCCTTCCCGCCGCACCGCCTCGGTTCACACCACGGGTCCGCCCGTACCGATCTCCGCGAAATAGCGCGCCATGGCATCGGCGGCGCGATCGGTCAGGGCGATGAACGCGCGGCGGCGATCGGTATCGTCCTCCACCCGCCGGAACAGGCCGGCGTCGGTCATCTGGCCGATCCAGCGCAAGGCGGTGGTGGGCGGCACACCCGAGGCGATGCACAGCGAGGTGACGGAAACGCGCGCGTGTTCCGCCCGCGCGGCGGTCAGATCGAGCAGCATGTCCCACGCCGGATCGGCGAACAGGTCTCCTTGAAAGAACCGGGCACGCAACTGGCGTTGGCGGGCGATTCGCCGGATCAGGCGCGGATCGGGCAAAGGCGGCCGGATCGTCCGCGCCAGCCGGCCGTTGTCGCGATCACGCGCGCCACCTCCGTCCGCCGCATCGAAGCGGAAGGCGGAAACCTTGTCCTCCACGGTTGCGCCGCTTCCATCGGCATCGCCGTCCCCCGACAAGCGGGCGAGCGTGCGCGCGATCTCGCTGACCTGCTCGGTCAGGCGCAGCAGCGTCAGCCGGTCCTCGTCATCCAGTTCGCGCACCCGCTTGCCCCGCCCCGCCAATCCACACCGCGCCAATCCGCGGCCCAGCGCGATCATGCGATCGGCCCGGCTGGGTGCCACCAGAATATCGGGTTGCGACTGATCGAGGCAACCGAACACCGCTTCCAGCGAATCGAGACTCGTCGACACGACCACCTGCGCACCGCCCCGCGCCGCCAGCATATCCAACCGCGACAAGGCGGCCAGTTCCGCCGCATCGACGACAGGGCAATCGACTAGCACGAGATCATCGACGCCGCGATCTTCGGGATCGTCGAGAAGCGCCCCAAGCGTGTGCGCGCGGACCACGCACAAGCCGGCGGCGGTGACATCGTCGGCCAGTTCGGCACGCAGTAACGGCTGATCGGCAAAGATCGCGACCGCCAGCGGCGCGCGCACGCGACCGGACCGGGTCGTCGTGGAATCCTCGTAGTCGAACCGCGTAACGCTCTGCCCCATGCTTCATCTCCGCCCAGCGAGACGGGAACAAGTAGGGAACAACGATGTGTCCAGGTCAACAATGGATAGGTCGGATTTGGCGCAACAATCCCGCCCGGCGGGCTTCAGGGCCGGATTTCGATCGGCGTTCCATCACCTACCAGCGACCAGATTTCCTCGATTTCGGCGTTGGATACCGCGATGCAGCCATCGGTCCAGTCGCCCGGAACGCGGCCCATCGGCAGGGCGTTGGGTTGGCCGTGCAGGAAGATCAGTCCGCCCGGCGAACGCCCCTGCGCCTTCGCGAACGCCACGTCGGCCGGCCCCGGGTAGGAGATGTGAAGCGAAAGATGGTAAGCGCTGCGATCGTTGCCGTAATCGATCGTGTAGCGGCCCTCGGGCGTGCGCTCGTCGCCTTCGAAACGCTTGGGGCCGACGGGTTCGTCGCCCAGTTGCAGGCCGTCATAGACGCGATAGGGCCGGCCATCGGCGAACAGCGTCAGCCGCCGCGCGCCCTTTTCCACCAGCACGAAATCGGCGGGCGGCAGATCGTCGGGCACGGCCTGCGCCGATCCTCCCGCCAGGAACAGAAAGCCCAGCGGAAGGAACGGGCGCAGGCGCATCGTCTTAGTCGACGAAAGGATCGCGCACGAGGATGGTGTCCTCGCGCTCGGGGCTGGTGGAAACGAGCGCGACCGGGGTTTCGATCAGTTCCTGCACGCGCTGGATGTACTTGATCGCCTGCGCCGGCAGATCGGCCCAGGACCGCGCACCGGCGGTGGTGCCGCTCCAGCCGTCCATTTCCTCGTAGATCGGCTCCACTTCCGCCTGATCGGCGGCATGGCTGGGGAAGTAGTCCAGCACCTTCCCGCGCAGGCGGTAGCCGGTGCAGATCTTCACCTTCTCGAACCCGTCGAGCACGTCCAGCTTGGTCAGCGCGATGCCGGTGACGCCCGAGATCGCGCAGGACTGGCGCACCAGCACGGCATCGAACCAGCCGCAGCGGCGCTTGCGCCCGGTAACGGTGCCGAATTCGTGGCCGCGCTCGCCCAGGCGCTGGCCGGTTTCGTCCTCCAGCTCGGTCGGGAACGGCCCGGAGCCGACGCGCGTGGTGTAGGCCTTGACGATCCCCAGCACGAAGCCGACCGAATTGGGGCCAAGGCCCGAACCAGCCGCCGCCGAACCGCTGACCGTGTTGGACGAGGTGACGAACGGATAGGTGCCGTGATCGACATCGAGCAACACGCCCTGCGCGCCTTCGAACAGGATACGGGCGCCGGCCTTGCGCACTTTCTTCAGGCGCTTCCATACCGGCTGCACGAACTGGAGCACGAACGGCGCGATGCCGCGCAGGTCATCGAGCAGCGCGGCGCGATCCACCGGCGGCTGGCCGAAGCCGGCGCGCAGCGCATCGTGGTGCGCGCACAGGCGATCGAGCTGCGCGTCGAGCGCGTCGAGGTGCGCCAGATCGCACACGCGGATGGCGCGGCGGCCGACCTTGTCCTCGTAAGCCGGGCCGATGCCCCGCCCCGTCGTGCCGATCTTCCCTGTCCCGGCCGCCGTTTCCCGCAGGCCATCGAGATCGCGATGCAGCGGCAGGATCAGCGGGCAGTTGTCGGCGATGGCGAAGTTTTCGGTGTTGATGTCGACACCCTGGCCTTCGAGCTTCTCGATCTCGGCCTTCAGCGCCCAGGGATCGAGCACCACGCCGTTGCCGATGATCGACAGCGTGCCGGTGACGATGCCCGAAGGCAGCAGGCTGAGCTTGTAGACCTGATCGCCCACCACCAGCGTATGGCCCGCGTTGTGCCCGCCCTGGAAGCGCACGACGGCATCCGCCCGGCTGGCCAGCCAATCGACGATCTTGCCCTTGCCCTCATCGCCCCACTGGGCGCCAATCACGGTTACGTTGGCCAAAACGATGCCTTTCCTGTCGCGGACTCGGTGTCTTGAAATTGTCTTGGGGAGTTCCCGCGGCGCACTAGGGGACACCGGGTGCAAGGGCAAGAGCGCACTGCCGGGAAAGACGCCTGACGCACAATTGGCGTGTCGATGCCGCCCCCGTCACACCGCGTACCTCACACGGCGTATGTCACACCTCGTAACCACTTCAGGCTGGCGATACGGCCGACGCGCGATAGCATCGTCCGGTCTGCAATCGCGAAGTGCTGTCTCATGCGAAACCTCTTCCTTGGCACTCTGATCGGCACCGCCCTGGTGCTGACCGCCTCCGCCCAGGCCCGCCCCGGCGATCGCCTGCGCGCGATGATGGCCGGACGCCAGAACGGCGGACAGGCCGATCAGGCCTGGCGTACCCTGCCGGCGGCCGACCGGACGATCCGCTATGGCGACGATGCCGCGCAGACGATCGCGTTCTGGCCGGCGCGCGAGGCGAAAGGCCCCGCGCCGCTGGTCCTGTTCGTCCACGGCGGCGGCTGGGCACACGGCAGCAAGGAGAACGCGACCGGCAAGGCCAAGGTCGAGCACTTCCCCGCGCTGGGCTATGCCTTCGCCTCGATCGACTACCGGCTGGTGCCGCAGGCGACGGTGGAACAACAGGCGGGCGATGTCGCCGCCGCGCTGGCGGCGCTGCTGGCGCAGGCCGATGCGCTGGGGATCGACCGGCACCGCGTGGTGCTGATGGGCCACAGCGCCGGGGCGCACCTTGTGGCGCTGGTCGGCACCGACGAACGCTATCTGCGGCAGGCCGGCCTTTCGTTCGCGGATGTGGCGGGCGTGATCCCCATCGACGGCGCGGCCTATGACGTGCCGCAGCAGATCGCCGCGGTCGGGCAATATCAGCGGCGCATCTATGACGCGCCGTTCGGATCGGACCCCGCCCGGCAGCGCGCGCTGTCCCCCGCCTTGCAGGCCGCCGCGCCAAATGCGCCGCGCTTCCTGCTGCTCCATGTCCAGCGGCCCGATGGCGTGGCGCAGGCGGACGAACTGGCCAAGGCGCTGCGCGCCGCCGGCACCAGCGTCGAGACTGGCAGCTTCCCCGGCACGGGTCTGCAAGGCCATGTCGAAATCAACGCGAAGCTGGGCGATCCCGCTTATCCCGCCACCGCGCTGACCGACCGCTGGCTGAAAGCGACGTTCGGGAAGTAACGGACCCGAAACGGTGGCGCGTAGAAAGCCCAACCCGCTGCGGCTAACGCCGCCTGCGGCGGCGCAAGCCTCACTCCCCTCCCGCTTGCGGGAGGGGCTGGGGGTGGGAAATACCCCACCGTTCGCAGGCGATACCATCGCCAAAAAGAAAGCGCCGGCGCGGCATCCCGCACCGGCGCTTTTCGCGCGACCCGGAAGAGCGGTTCAGCCCTGCCTGACCTGATGGACCGTATGCGGCGCGCCATAAGCGGCCGCGCCGAAGGTTTCGGCGATCAGCCGGTTGGTATCGAAATAGACCTGCCAGTAATGATCGGTGTGGCAATAGGGGCGCACGCACAGCACCGTGCCGCGCTCGTTGAAATCGAGGATTTCCACATCCGGCGCGGGATCGGTCAGCACGTTGGGGATGGCCCCCAGCACCGCCTTGAGCCGGGCGATCGCGTCCAGCGCATCCACCCCGAACGCCACTTGCGCGGTGCGATCGACGCGGCGGTATCCGTTGCTGCTGAAGTTCTTGATGACGTCGGCCGAGACTCTCGCGTTTCCCACCACCGACATCACGTTGTCGGGCGTGTTGATGATCGTATTGAACATGCCGATCTCGATCACCGTGCCTTCGACGCCGCCGGCCACCACATAATCGCCCAGCTTGTAGGGCCGGAAGATGATGATGAAAGCGCCGGCCGCGAAATTGCCGAGCAGGCCCGACCAGGCCGCACCAATGGCAAGGCCGACGCCGGCGAGCAGCGCGGCAAAACTGGTGGTCTGCAACCCGAAGTAGCCGAGGATCGCCACGACCAGCAGGATATTGAGCACCACCGCCAGCATGTTGGCGATGTAGCGCTGCAGCGTGGCGTCGAAGTTCCGCTTGGTCAGCAGCGCGGACAGGGCGTGGTTGGCGAAGCCGATCAGCCAGCGGCCGACCATGTAGAGGACGAAGGCCCGCCGATCTTGATCGCGCCTTCGGTAAGCAGCGGTGCCGCACTGGCCCAGAGCGCCGAGAGATCCATCATGTCTTCTCCAAGGAAGCAAATGGCCTTCGCACGAAGGCCTCGCTCTCAGGATAGACCGGCGACGGCGGGCCGATAAAACGGAACTCTCTCCATTTTATCGGCAAAGCCGGCGGAAAACGGCCGATTTTCGTCTGGAAATGGTCCATTCTTCCGCGGTTCGGCGGGGATGGCCACGTTCACGCGCGGCGGACATCCAGCACGATGGTGGAAGGGTTGTCCTGCCAGCGACAACCGGGCGTGGGATGGTCCAGATTCCAGCGCCGCGCATAGAGGCGGCGGGGAGAAAGCCCGACGCCATGCGTCGGCGCGCGCCAGACCAGCCCGCCAAGCAGCGGCCGCAAGCCCTCCCCGCATAGGCCGCCGCGCGTGATCGCCTGCACCGGCTCGATCCGCCCGCGTTCGACGATCAGGGCGATGCGCACCGCCCAGCGCGGCATATGCACCGCCGCGATCCATTTCTCGTTGGCGTCGCGCGGCAGCGTGCCGTTGCGACCGGAGCCGTCGCGATAGCGACGCCAGCCATCGGGAAAGACGACGAATTCGGCGCGGACGAGATCGGTCATGACCTCCCCGCCATCGCGGATACGGCCGGGAATGCAAGCTTCGCGCACGATCAGGCGGTCGCCCGGCACGCACCGCGAAAGGGGGCTGTCAGCCGGGGCGCGCCAGCGGGTCTGCCATCCGGCCAGAAGCGCCCGTGCCACCGCCGGGCCGGCGATGACAGGCACGTCCGCCATGGCGGTCAGAGCGCCTCCGGGCCGTCCTTGCCCAGCACGTGCGTGCAGCCCAGCGCGGTGGCGCTGTCGGCCTCGCTGAGCGCGGCGGCGGTGCGCCAGCCGATCGCGCGCAGCCGCGCGGCGGCATCGCGATCATGCCCCAGCGGCAGGAACACCATGTCCTCGCGCCGTTCCGAGGCCGCGAGCAGGCCGACCAGCGCATCGGGATAAAGCGAGAAGCCGGTCGCGGCCTCGCCCTCTCCCCCGCTGGCACTGGCGATACGGTAGGTGCCGCCTCGCCCCAGGACGCCGCGCACGCCTTCGGCATAGAGCGTGAAGCCGAACCAGGTCTGGTATTCGAAGCCGTGCCGTTCCGCCGGATCGAGCGTGAGCCGCGCCGCGCCTCCGAGCCGCGCCGCGATCTGGCGCAGCGCCGCGATGCGGCCGGCCAGCACGCCACCGGCATCGATCGCGGCCAGCTTCTCGATCGCGGTATCGAAATCGCCGGTCGCGTAAAGCAGCGGAACATAGGCCTCACCACCGGCGTCGATCAGCCCGCCGGCATCCTTGGTATCCAGTTCGCGCCGCACCGCCTCGATCTGTCCGGGGGCGAGCGGCATAGCCTTCTCGGCCAGCGTATCGACAAGATCGGGCAGCGTGAAATCGACGCTGATGTTGCGCCCGCCGGCGGCCGCCAGCGCCTCGATCGCCAGCGCGACGATCTCGCTTGCGGCGGCGACATTGTCCGCGCCGATCAGTTCGGCGCCGCACTGGAAGCGCTCGCGCGCCGGGTCCAGCCCGTCGCCCTTGATGGTCAGCACCTGCCCGGCGTAGCACAAACGCAGGGGGCGCGGTGCAGCGGCCAGGCGGGTTTCGGCGATGCGACCGATCTGCGGGGTGAAATCGCTGCGCAGCGCCATCATCCGCAGCGACGAGGGATCGACAAAACGGAACATCCGGCGCGACTGGATGCCGGCCATGCGCGCGGCCAGGCTGCGCTCGAACTCGATCATCGGCGGCAGCACGCGATCATAGCCGTGGCCGTGCATCACGTCCTGAACCGCACGCATCACACGGGTGGCCGTCGCCGCTTCGCGCGGCAGCCGGTCCTCAAGCCCTTCGGGCAGCAGATCGGGGTCGCTGGTATCCATGGCGCGAGCCTTTAGGGGGTATGTCGAACGAACACCAGAGGAAGGGGCTTGATCCGGCGAGGGACCGTCATCCCGGCACCGGACCGTCATCCCAGCGCACGCTGGGATCTCGTGCCGCCGGACCCGGCCTATCGCAGATTTCCTGCAGTGGCCTGAGATCCCGGCTTGCGCCGGGATGACGCGTTCTTCCTTACGCTCAGGTCAGAACTTCAGCGCCTTCACGATGCGCACGCCCTGAAGCTGGCGGGCTTCGGCCAGCACATCCTCGCTGACCGGGCTGTCTACCGACAGCAGCAGCACGGCTTCGCCACCGGCCTCGCGGCGGCCGAGATGGAACGTGCCGATGTTGATGCCGGTCTTGCCCAGCAGCGTGCCGATGCTGCCGATGAAGCCCGGCGCGTCGGTGTTGACGATGTAGAGCATGTCGCCATCGAGATCGGCTTCGATGCCGATGCCGAAGATCTCGACCAGGCGGGCCTGGCCGTTGCCGAACAGCGTGCCCGCCACCGAGCGTTCGCCCTGGCTCGTGCCGACGGTGACGCGGACCAGCGTGCGGTATTCGCCTTCGCGATCATGGCGCACCTCGCGCACGTCCAGCCCGCGCTCCTTGGCGAGGAACGGCGCGTTGACCATGTTCACCGACTGCGAATACTGCTTCATCAACCCCGCCAGCACCGCGCCGGTGATCGGCTTGGGGTTGAGCTGCGCCGCCGCACCTTCGACCTCGATGGCGATCTTGGTCAGGTTGTCGTGCGCAAGCTGGCCGACGAGCGATCCGAGCTTCTCCGCCAGCGCCATGTAGGGCCGCAGCTTCGGCGCTTCCTCGGCCGAGAGCGACGGCATGTTGAGCGCGTTGGTGACTCCGCCGGTGACGAGGTAATCCGCCATCTGTTCGGCCACCTGCAGCGCGACATTGACCTGCGCTTCGGTGGTGGAAGCGCCGAGGTGCGGGGTGCAGATGAAGTTGGGCGTGCCGAACAGCGGCGATTCCTTGGCCGGTTCGGTCACGAACACGTCGAGCGCGGCGCCGGCGACATGGCCCGAATCGAGCAGGTCCTTGAGCGCCGCCTCATCCACCAGCCCGCCGCGCGCGCAGTTGATGATGCGCACGCCCTTCTTGGTCTTGGCGAGGTTCTCGGCCGACAGGATGTTGCGCGTCTCGCTGGTCAGCGGGGTGTGCAGCGTGATGAAATCGGCCTTGGCCAGCAGCGCATCGAGATCGGCCTTCTCCACGCCCATTTCCACGGCGCGCTCGGGCGTCAGGAACGGATCGTAGGCGACGACCTTCATCTTCAGGCCCAGCGCGCGGCTGGCGACGATCGAGCCGATGTTGCCCGCACCGATCAGGCCGAGCGTCTTGCCCGTGACTTCCACGCCCATGAAGCCGTTCTTCGGCCACAGGCCCTGCTGCGTCTGCGCGTTGGCTTCGGGCAGCTGGCGCGCCAGCGCGAACATCAGCGCGATGGCGTGTTCGGCGGTGGTGATCGAGTTGCCGAACGGGGTGTTCATGACGACGACGCCCTTGGCCGAAGCCGCCGGAATATCGACGTTGTCGACACCGATGCCGGCGCGGCCGACGACCTTCAGGTTGGTCGCGGCGTCGAGGATTTCCTTGGTCACCTTGGTCGATGAGCGGATGGCGAGGCCATCGTACTGGCCGATGATCGCGATCAGTTCCTCGGGCTTCAGACCCGTGATTTCATCCACCTCGCAACCGCGCTCGCGGAAGATCGCGGCGGCGTTGGGGTCCATCTTGTCGGAAATAAGGACTTTGGGCTTGGTCATGTGAAACTCCCTCTCCCCTCCAGGGGAGAGGGTCGGGGAGAGGGGAACTCTCGCGCCGACCCTGATGATGTGAAGAAACGGAGAGGGTGCTGCCCCTCTCCCAACCCTCTCCCCCTGGGGGAGAGGGCTAGGCGCTTAGCTGGCCTTCAGCGATTCCCAGGCCCAGTCGAGCCAGGGACCGAGCGCTTCGATGTCGGCGGTGTCGACGGTCGCGCCGCACCAGATGCGCATGCCGGGAGGCGCATCGCGGTATCCCGCGATGTCATAGGCCGCGCCTTCCTTCTCGAGCAGGCCGGCGAACGCCTTGATGAAGTCCGCATCCGCGCCCTCGACCGAGAGGCACACCGAGGTCTTCGAGCGGATGCCCCGATCGACCGCGAGGTGCGACAGCCACGCGCGTTCGGCTACGATCTTGTCGAGCGCCTCGGCATTGGCGGTGCAGCGCGCCTTGAGCCCTTCGAGGCCACCGACCTCCTTCGCCCATTCCAGCGCGAAGATCGCGTCTTCCACCGCCAGCATCGAGGGGGTGTTGATGGTTTCGCCCTTGAACACGCCTTCAGCGAGCTTGCCCTTGGAGATCAGGCGGAACACTTTGGGCAGCGGCCATTCCGGCGTATAGCTTTCCAGCCGTTCGACCGCGCGCGGGCCAAGGATCAGCACGCCATGCGCGCCTTCGCCGCCCAGCACCTTCTGCCACGAGAAGGTGGCGACATCGATCTTGTCCCACGGCAGGTCGTAGGCGAACACCGCGCTGGTGGCATCGGCGAAGCACAGGCCCTGGCGATCGGCGGCGATCCATTCGCCATCGGGCACGCGCACGCCGGAGGTGGTGCCGTTCCAGGTGAACAGGACGTCGTCCGACCAGTCCACCTTGTCGAGATCGGGAAGCTGGCCGTAATCGGCGCGCATCACGGTCGGTTCGAGCTTGAGCTGCTTGACCGCATCGGTGACCCAACCTTCACCGAAACTTTCCCAGGCAAGCGTCGTCACGCCCCGCGCGCCGAGCATCGTCCACATCGCCATTTCGAAAGCGCCAGTGTCCGAACCGGGCACGATGCCGATGCGATGCGTGTCGGGCAGGCCCAACACTTCGCGCATCAGGTCGATGCAGTATTGCAGGCGCGTCTTGCCGATCTTGGCGCGGTGCGAGCGCCCCAGCGATCCGGTTGCCAGCTTGTCGAGGGAATAGCCCGGCGGCTTGGCGCAGGGACCGGAAGAAAAGAACGGACGCGCAGGCTTGCGCGCCGGAATAGTCGTAGTCATGTCTGACTCTCCTTGCAGAGAGCTCGCGCGGCGTTGGGACCGCGTGGCCCGGAGCCGCACCTAACGGCACGGGGCGGATTGTCAACCGGAACCAGCGCGCCGCAAAATTATCGTGCGGAAAAGCGGCAGCCGCACGCCGAGGCTGGGAAAGCGCCGGCCGCCACCTTTCCCGCAGATGAACAATCTTTGTTTTGCAGAGAGTTACCACAAAAATAACCATTCCCGGGTATAAGCTGCCCATGAAGATTCGCGGCCTTTCCCTGATCTTGGCGGCCTGCCTTTCCTCGGCGCTGGCCGGCTGTATCAGCGCGCCCGAGCCGCAGCGGCGCGAACCGGCGCGCAGCGCGCTGGGCACCTTCTCGCCCGCCCCCGCCGCGCAGACCTGCCTCGCCCGGCTGGGGCAATCCGATGCCGGGTTCACTCCACTGCCCGACCAATATTACGGTGCGGGCTGCTCCACGCTCAACGCGGTGCGCCTGACCTGGCTGGAAAGCGACGACCGGCGGCTGCAACTGTCCAACCTTGGGCCGGTCAGTTGCCCGCTGGCCACCACGCTTTCGGGCTGGGCGCGCTTTGGCGTGGACCGCGCCGCGCGGCAGATCCTGGGCAGCCCGCTGCTGCGCATCGAGACGATGGGCACCTATTCCTGCCGCACCGTGGCGGGCACCGCGCGCCTTTCAGGCCACGCCACCGCCAACGCGATCGACATCGCCGCCTTCCTGCTGGCCGATGGCCGCCGCGTGAGCGTGCTCAACAACTGGTCGGGCGGGACGCCCGCGGAACGCGAATTCCTGCGCGTGATCCATGCCAGCGCCTGCAAGCGCTTCGGCACGGTGCTGAGCCCGGACTATAACGCCGCGCACCGCAATCACTTCCATCTGGAAATCGGAGCCAGCCGGCCGTTCTGTCGCTGATCCCGGAGGGATAGCCTGGACCGCTTCGCGCGGCCCGGGCAATCAGCCTTTGGCGTCCTGCACGCTATCCGCCGCAAGGGTATCCGACCCGTCCGGATAGATGAAGCCGAAAGCGGGCGCTTCACGCAGGCCCAGCGAGTGCGTCGGCGCGTACCACACGCGCACCTTGCTCCAGTCGCCCGCTTCGGAAACGTCGACCGCAAGCGCCTCGCGCTCGACCATGCCGGGGCGCGACCAGTTGGCGTGGTTGAGCAGAACGCGGCGGCTGTCGAGCACCTTGCTGACCACGGCGACATGGCCCATCGGCATTGCGCCGGTGGCACGGAACGCCAGCACCGCACCCGCGCGCGGGCGGTGGCCACGGGCATAAGCGCCGGCGGCCTGATCCCACCACGTCCGCGCATTGCCGAACAGCTGCACGTCGGACACCGAGCGGGCATAGGTCACGCACTGGAGGCGGGCCTGGGCCGGGACAGCGGTGGCGATGAGAGCCAGCAGAGCGAGGAGCGAAGCGTAGGCGGTACGAAGCATGGCAGCTTCATAGCCAATTTCCGCAGCGCACAAACCTTTGGCCGCAACGAGTCGTCGTGCGGCAGACACCATCCACCCGGGGATGGTAACTGTGACTTAACGCACTGTGGAAAACCTGGTTCCCGGAGGCCCGGATTCGGCCTCGCCGCGATCACGCGGCGGCGATATGCAGCCCGTCCGCCTCGATCCGCAGGCGCACCGCCTCCGCCGCGTGCCGCGCGCCCAGCTTGCCCATCATCTTCATGCGGTGAATTTCGACGGTGCGCGGACTGATATCGAGTTCGCGCGCGATGGCCTTGTTGCTGCATCCATCGGCCAGGCGATCGAGCACCTCCCGCTCGCGCAGGGAAAGGCGCGCGATGCGCTGCCGGGCATCGGCCGCGCGGGCGCGGTGCGCCCGGTGGTTGTCCGCCTCCCGCGCGGCGCGCTCGATCGCCTCGTTGAGCGGCGCGATCTCGTGCGGCAGCACCAGATAGTCGAGCGCCCCGGCCTTGATCGCGCGGACCACCGATTCCGTCTGCGGGCGCTCCGCCACCGCGATGACCGGCAGCCAGTGGCCGAACCGGTTCATCAGGCCAAGGAGCGACGGGATGCCTTCCCCAACCGGTTCATCATGCGCGATGACCAGCCCGCCGGACGGCGCGTGAGACAGGAGTTCATCCGCGCTGGCGTAGATTTCGGCATGGTGCCCCGCAGCGAATGCGAGGCGGGCAAGCCGGGCACGGCGGGCGGAGTCACTGTCGAGGACATGGAGTGTGATGCGTTCAGCCATGACGGCATCACATCATCGAACAGGGCGATTGCGCCAGTCGCGTTAGCTTCAGACCGAAAGAATAAGCGGTGTCGGAATATGGTTAATATCTAATTTTACTAAGTAAATCGACATCCGGACCGGACCGAGTTACCGTATTTACTACCAAATTCGAGAAAATTTGATGCCCTAATATCTGAATAAACCACATAAGCAAGCGGCAAATGCAAATAGAGCGAAAAGAAGGCCTGTGTAAATATACTCCGGGGAAATACTTATTCTATTCCGGCGGGAACTGCGGGCGGATCGAACGAGTAATCCGGCAGCGAATGGAACGCCTGCCGCAGCGCCTCGCTCCAGCTTGACGAAATCTGCTTGAAATAGGGATCGTCCTTGGTGATGCGGCGCTGGTGCAGCGGCTCGAACCGGTCGCGCTCGATCACCATCAGGTCGAACGGCAGCCCCACCGAAAGGTTGGCCGCCAGGGTGGAATCGAACGAAACCATCAGCAGCTTCACCGCATCCTCAAAGGTCATGGTCGGCTCATAACCGCGCAGCAGGATTGGCCGGCCATACTTGGTCTCGCCGATCTGGAAGAACGGGGTATCGAACGACGCCTCGATGAAGTTGCCTTCGGGATAGACCATGAACAGGCGCGGCTCCATGCCCTTGATCTGGCCGGCGATGATGATCGAGGCGGTGAAGCGCGGCCCCTCCCCCGCCGGCCCGCCATCGTCCTGCCGCCGTTCGATCACATCGCGCAGCAGATTGCCCACGATGGTCGCCACCTGGAACATCGTCGGCGCTTCGAGCAGCGAGGGGCGGCGTTCGCCCGGCGCCTTGGTCCGTTCCTCCAGCTGGCTGACCACCGCCTGCGTGGTGGCAAGGTTGCCCGCCGTCATCATCGTGATGATCCGTTCGCCGGGGACGTGCCAGCTGAACATCTTGCGGAACACGGAGATGTTATCGACCCCGGAATTGGTGCGGGTGTCGCTCATCATCACGAGGCCCCTGTCGAGCACCATCCCCACGCAATAGGTCATCGTTCCCCCGTGTACGCCAAAAGGGAGCCAGCCGCCCCCGTCTCCCGGTATTACCCGTCTATCGGGTTATCGCACAGCGGGGGCAATCGCCGTCAACGTCCGCTGCGGATGAATCCAAGGGTCAGTAGTGAGTCCTGACCCCTAGTCATTGTTCCACACGCTGCTGTTCCACGGCAAGCTTGACGTGCATGGTTTCGTCAAGATCGCCATAGCGGATGCCGGTGATCGGGGCGGCATCGCGATAGTCGGCGCCCGTCGCCACGCGGACGTAGCGCACGTCGGGGCAGATGCGGTTCGAGATATCGAAACCGACCCAGCCGAGATTGGCGACGAAGGCTTCGGCCCAGGCATGGCCAGCATCCTGATCCACCCGGTCATCCATCAGCAGATAACCGCTGACATAGCGCGCCGGGATGCCCAGCGCCCGCGCCGCCGCGATGAACACGTGGGCATGATCCTGACAGACGCCATGGCCCGCCGCCAGCACGGCTTCGGCCGGCGTCGCCGCGTCGGTGTGCCCGGTAGCGTAAGCGACCCGTTCGGCCACCAGCGCGGACAGATCGTGCAGCACCGCCAGCCGGTCATCGCCCGGACGCGTGCCCTGACTTTGACTCTGACTCTGGCTTTGCCCCTGTGACTGGCCCTGAGTCTGCGCCTGAGTCTGCCCCAGCGCCGCCAGCAGCGCGCGCGCACGCGGACCGGCGCGCGTCAGTTCGGTCGGTTCCGCGAAATGCCACAGCGGCAGGTGACCGGAATGCTTGCCGACAATGCCGGCATTGTCGGCGGTATCGACCACGCCCCGGCAACGGATGGTCACGTCGGTGGCGCCGGGCGTGAAGGCAATCAGCGAAACGTGATTGCAGTTGTGATCGTCGTATTCGGCTTCCAGCACGGCGCCCGCCAGTTCCATGTCCCAGGACTGGATCGTCTGGCCGGACGTTGCCTTGGGCGTGAGGCGCAGGCGTTGCAGGCCATGCGCGGCGGGTTCCGAAAAGCGGTAATGCGTGGTGTGATCGATGGCGATGCGCACCGGCGATCCTTCTCTAGTCGACGAAACGGTAGTCGCGCTGAATCTGGAGCGCGAGCTGGGTGTTGTGGGCGATGAACCGGCCGATGAATTCATGGAGGCCCTGATCGAAGATCGCATCGACCGTCAGCGCATGCAGCTCGCTGTCGGCGTTGCGAAGGATGTGATGGCTTTCCATCTCCTCGCCATATTCACGCGCCAGGCTGGCGAGGTTCGACCGCAGCTTGGAATAGCAGAACGCCAGGCTGCGCGGGAAACGCCCGTCGAGCAGCATGAATTCCGCGATGCCGCGCGGGTCCATCCGCCCGGCGTTGAGCCAGCGATAGGCGCGCTCCCCCGCGACCGAGCGCAGCACGTTTTCCCACTGCACGTTGTCCAGGCTGGAGCCCACATAGGACACGGCGGGCAGCAGGACGTAATACTTCACGTCCAGAATGCGCGCAGTGTTGTCCGCCCGTTCGATGAAACTGCCGATCCGCGCGAAATTGTAGATCTCGTTGCGCAGCATCGTGCCTTCCATGGCACCGCGCACCTGCGTCGACTGGCGTCGGATGCAATCGAGCACGTCGCCCAGCCGCGTTTCGGTAACCGGACGGGCGAGAAGCTCCTTCACCTTCATCCAGCTTTCGTTGACAGCTTCCCACACCTCGCGCGTGATGCCGGTGCGGACCATGCGCGCGTTGGTGCGGGCCAGTTCGCACATCAGCAGGACGTTGCCGGGATTCTCCTTGTCGCGCAGCACGAAATTGAAGACGTGCGGGCCGGTATATTCCGTGCCGAACTTGGCCTCATAGCGCGATTGCAGACCCAGCGTGACGATCACCGAGCGCCATTCGTCGCTGGCGTCCTTGGCATCGCGCGTCAGCGCCATGCGGAATCCCGCCTCGACCAGGCGCACGGTGTTCTCCGCGCGCTCCAGATAGCGGAAGAGCCAGAAAATACCGTTTGCCGATCTGCCTAGCATTCCGTCTCCATGACCGTCCGATCCCTCGCCCCCAGCCGGGAGGCGGCATCAATCATCCAGAACCCAGCTGTCCTTGGTGCCCCCGCCCTGCGACGAATTCACCACCAGAGACCCCTTCTTGAGCGCGACGCGGGTGAGCCCGCCCGGGGTGATGTCCACCCCGTTGGGCGAAACCAGCACGAAGGGCCGCAGATCCACGTGGCGCGGCGCGAGGCCGGCGTTCGCGAGAATGGGCACGGTCGACAGCGAGAGCGTGGGCTGGGCTATATAGTTGTCCGGCCGCGCGCGCAGCTTGGCTTCGAACGCGGCGATTTCCTTCTTCGAGGACGTCGGCCCGATCAACATGCCATAGCCGCCCGACCCGTGGACTTCCTTCACCACCAGTTCGGCCAGATGCTCCAGCACATAGGCCAGCGCCTCCGGCTCCGAACAGCGCCAGGTGGGCACGTTCTGGAGGATCGGCTTCTCGCCGGTGTAGAACTCAACGATCTCGGGCATGAAGCTGTAGATCGCCTTGTCGTCGGCGATGCCGGTGCCCGGCGCGTTGGCGATGGTGATGCCGCCGGCGCGATAGACGTCCATGATGCCGGAAACGCCCAGCACGCTATCCGGGTTGAACGTCAGCGGATCGAGGTATTCGTCGTCGACGCGACGGTAGAGCACGTCGATCGGCTTCCACCCGCGCGTGGTGCGCATGGCGATGCGGCCGTTCTCGACGCGCAGGTCGCTGCCTTCGACCAGTTCCGCGCCCATCTGGTCGGCCAGGAAAGCGTGCTCGAAATAGGCGCTGTTATAGATGCCCGGCGTCAGCACCGCGACGACTGGCTTGCGCCCGCCCGACGCATCGAAGGCGGGCGGCGCGCAGGCGGCCAGGCTGCGGGCCAGGCGGCGTGGATAGTCCGAAACTTCCCGCACGCGCACGCGGGTGAACAGTTCCGGGAACATCGCCATCATCGTTTCGCGGTTCTCCAGCATGTAGGAGACGCCGCTGGGGGTGCGGGCATTGTCTTCCAGCACCATGAAATCGTCCTCGCCCGTGCGGACAAGATCGATGCCGACGATATGGGTATAGACCCCGCCCGGCGGCGTGAAGCCCGACATTTCCGCAAGGAACGCCGCATTGCCCTTGAGCAGCCGTTCGGGGAAACGCCCCGACCGGACGATTTCCTGCCGGTGATAGAGATCGTGCAGGAAGGCGTTGAGCGCCCGCACGCGCTGTTCGATCCCGCGCGCCAGCTTGCGCCACTGGTTCGCGGTGATGATCCGGGGCACCATGTCGAACGGGATCAGCCGTTCCTCGGCATCTTCGGCGCCATAGACGTTGAAGGTGATCCCGGTGCGGCGGAAGAAGGCTTCCGCCTCGCTCTTCTTGCGCCTCAGCAGATCGGGCGGCTGCTCCTCGTACCACTTGCAATAGCCCGCGTATGCGGCGCGCACCGAGCCATCGGCGTCAAGCATCTCGTCATAGGACGAGGGCGAGGAGTTTGTCATAGGCACATCCCGTCTGTGCCCATTGCTTGCATATGATTCGGGCTTTGCCAAGCGCTCTCATGTTGCACCTGCGAAATAAATTTGGCGCGATTTGGTGCAATTTGCGACGAAGGTTGCTCCGCAGGCGCCCCGGGGGTTTCCGCTTGCCTTGATGCCGATCCCGACGCATCCTTAACCGGTCAATTAAAACAGAGTCGGGAGAGTGGCCATGCGCCGGATCCATCACCGCACCTGCCACATCTGCGAGGCGAACTGCGGCATCCTGGTCGAAACGGAAGACCGCACCGTTCTGTCGATCAAGGGTGATCCGCACAACCCGCTCTCGCGCGGGCATATCTGCCCCAAGGCCACCGCGCTGCAGGATCTTCAGGAAGACCCGGATCGCCTGCGCCGGCCGGTCAAACGCGTGGGCGAAACCTGGCACGAGATCAGCTGGCAACAGGCCTTCGCCGAAATCGGCCAGCGCACGCGCGCCATCCTGGCCGAAGATCCGGATGCCTCCGCCGTCTATATCGGCAACCCGAACGCGCACAGCTATGGCAATGCGCTCAATGCCGAATACCTGTCCAAAGCGCTGCACACCCGCAACAAGTTCTCGGCCAGCACCGTGGACCAGATGCCGCATCAGGTGGCGAACCTGCGCCTGTTCGGGCACGCAAGCCTGTTCGGCATCCCCGATATCGACCGCACGCAGACGCTGATCATCCTGGGCGGCAATCCGATGGCGTCAAACGGCAGCATCTGGACCGTTCCCGATTTCCGCAACCGCGCGCGCGAACTGCGCCAGCGCGGCGGAACGCTCATCGTGGTCGATCCGCGGCGCACCGAAACCGCCCGCGTGGCGGACCGCCATCTGTTCATCCGGCCGGCGACCGATGCCTTCTTCCTTGTCGCGCTGCTCAAGGCGGTGCTGGCGCGCCGGCCGGCAAGGCCGGTTCAGGATTTCATCACGGGGCTGGCAGACGTGGCCGCCGCGCTGGAACGGTTCGATGCCGCCGCCTGCGGCGCGGCCTGCGGTGTCGCGGCGGAGGACATCGACGGGTTGGCCGAACGGATGACGCAAGGGCCGGCGGTGCTCTATGGCCGCATGGGCGTGGCCACGCAGGCCCACGGCACGCTCAACGCCTGGCTGATCGGCCTGATCAACATCGCCGCGGGGCAACTGGACCGCGAAGGCGGCATTGTGTTCCCCCTGCCCGCGCTCGACACGCTGGCCATCCTGCCCCCCGGCTCGATCGGCAAGCATCGCTCGCGCGTGTCGGGCCACCGCTCCGTGCTGGGGGAACTGCCGGCCGCCGCGATGGCGGAAGAGATTGAAACGCCCGGACCGGGGCGACTGCGCGCGTTGTTCGTGGTCGCTGGCAATCCCGTGCTGTCCACGCCCAACGGCGCCCGGCTGGACAAGGCGCTGAGCGAGCTGGACCTGATGGTATCGATCGACATGTATCGCAACGCGACCAGCCGGCGCGCGCACTACATCCTGCCCCCCGTCGGCCCGCTCGAACGCGATCACTATGGCCTGTTCCTGCTGCCTATGGCCGTGCGCACCATCGCCGCCTATTCGCCGCCGACGCTCGCGCCCGAAGACGGCGCCTTGCAGGACTGGGAAATCCTGCGCGGGCTGGCCGGCGCGATCACAGGCGAGCCGGTACAGGCACCTACCCCGCGCGAGACGCTCGACGCCTTGCTGCGCTCGGGGCCTTACACCGTCTCGCTGGCCGATGTGGAAGCGGCCCCATCCGGGCTGGATTTCGGTCCGCCCGCGGAAGGGCGCCTGCCCGAAAGGCTGCGCACACCGGACAAGACCGTGGCCTGCGCCGATCCCGAATGCCTGGAAGCGCTGGCCGCGCTGGAGGTGCCGGAAACGTCCGCCGGGCACGATGGCGCGCTGCTGTTGATCGGCCGCCGGCATCTGCGCACCAACAACTCGTGGCTCGCCAACAGCCGCCGCATGACCAAGGGCCCCAACCGCTGCACGCTGATGATCCACCCCGACGACGCAACCGCGCGGGGCATTGCGGACGGCGAGACGGCCACCGTGCGTTCCCGCGCCGGATCGATCGCCCTGCCGGCGGAAGTGACCGAGGACATCATGCCCGGCACCGTCTCCATCCCGCATGGCTGGGGGCACGGCCTGTCCGGGATCGCCATGCAGACGGCAAAAGCCCACGCCGGCGTCAGCGTGAACGACCTGACCGACGAAACCGCGATCGATCCGCTTTCCGGCAACGCGGCGCTTTCGGGCGTGCGCGTGGAGGTAAGCGCGTTCGAGGATGCTACGGCATAACCCGGAGTCCGCCGCGGCCGCCTGTCAGCCTTCGGTGAGAAGCGCCGCCACCGCGCGGGTCACATCCGGATGGCCGGCGAACCCCAGATGGGTGCATCGCACGGCGATCGCCCGGTCGCGTTCGCCGGGCCATCCGCAGGCCGAACGCGGCGCCACGATCCCGTCGCGCGGGCTCCACAGCGCCACGGTGGGCACGGGGGGCTTTTCGGCCAGGTCTTCGCCCACCGGCGGATTATCGACCTCGTGGCCGGTCACCGCCTGGTAGGCGCGCCAGGCGTTGTTGGCGCGCCGGTCGCCCGAGAAGGGCGTGCCCATCGTCACCACCATCGCCACGTTCTGCGGCATGACCTTGGCCACTTCGCGCGCGTAAAGCCCGCCCAGGCTCCAGCCGACCAGCGTCAGCGGTTCGCGTTCCTTGCGCGCCATCGCGTCGACCCGTTCGCACAGGCGCGCGAAGCGGTCTTCGTCCGCACCAAGGTTCCAGCCCATGCCCCAGTCGCTGACGCGGTGGCCCGCTCCTTCCAGCGCACGCGCCAAGCCGCGCATCCGCATCGGGTGCGCGCCGAAGCCCGGCACCAGCATGACCGCGCGCGATGTGCCGCGCGGCAGTTCCAGGCCACCGGCGCGGCGCACCTTGCCCGCCTCGCGCCACAACTCGGCCGGAGATCCCAGTTCGGCGATCAGGCGGCGGACCGACGGCGGCCGCGCGCCTTCGGGCTGCGGCTGGCGCGCCAGCGCGGCCCGGCGCGCGACTTCCGCGCGCCACGCGGCCAGCCGCTCGCCCGCCTGGCGAAAGCCGTCCATGCCCTGTCGCGTCAAGTCCGCCATCTGGATCATCGCGCCTTCCTGCACTCACCGGGATCAACCCCCGATGAACGCACGGCAATCGCAATTGTTTCAGTTTCGCGTCAATCGCTGCGCGCCGCTGTCAACTTTCCGTCAGCCGCGCGCACATGAGCGGCGGCTTACTTGGCAGGCGGCTCACTTGGCAGGCGGCTGGGGCTTCACATCTTCCGCACCGGTGCAGTCGCCCGCGCGCTTCGACTTCATCGACATGGCCATGGTCATGGTCTTCCCGTCCGGTCCCTTGCCGTCCATGTTCATCGTCGCGTCGTAGCTTTCGGGCGTGTAGGTGCCGCCCATCGTCACCACCTGCTCGCCGCGCGCGGTCTTGCAGGTCATCTTGGCGTCGAGCTTGCCGCCCGCCATCGTGAACGAATCGTACTTGCAGCCATCGCCCACCTGGCCGAAAAATTCGCTGTTGGGCTTTTCCACCTGCTCCTTGGTGAGGCAGCTCGACATCGTGCGCGCCTGCCCCATGGCCTGCTGCATCGCGGCCCTGGCTTCGGGCGGCATCCCTTCGATTTCCATCTTCTCGATCTTCACCGTGGTTTCCCAGCGGCCCGGGGTGAAGCGGATATCGGAGGCGGCGACCTTCTTGGCCACATCCGCCACGCTTTCGTTCTTCGCCTCGACCTTCTTCTCATCGCTGCAAGCGGCCAGCGACAGGCAGACACCGGCGACCAGCGCGGGCAACAGGATTCGACGCATGAACAATCCCCTCGGAACAACCGGGCCTCCGCAGCGGGAGGCGCCATGACCACGGGTACGCTATAGCCCGGTTGCGGCGCGCGCCAATGATCCAAATCACCCATCGTGGCCAAAAGCCCGCGCGGCCGCCGGCGCCGGTTGCGGAACGCAGCATGAACAGCCATATCTGTGCGCATGGCTGAACTCGTGATCCGCAGGGGGCTGGAAGAGCCCGACACATCCGGCACCTTCGTGCCGCACAAGCCGCAGCGGCCGGACAAGGTCGAAGGCGGTAAGCCGTTCCGGATCGTGTCCGAATACAGCCCCGCGGGCGACCAGCCTGGCGCCATCGCCGACCTTGTCGCCACCGCGCTTGAGGGCGAGAAGACGCAGGTCCTGCTGGGCGTGACCGGATCGGGCAAGACCTTCACCATGGCCAAGGTGATCGAGGAACTGCAGCGCCCGGCGCTGATCCTCGCCCCCAACAAGATCCTCGCCGCGCAGCTCTATGGCGAGATGAAGAGCTTCTTTCCCGAGAACGCGGTGGAATACTTCGTCTCGTACTACGACTATTACCAGCCCGAGGCCTACGTGCCCCGGTCGGACACCTACATCGAGAAGGAAAGCTCGACCAACGAGGCGATCGACCGGATGCGCCATTCGGCCACGCGCGCGCTGCTGGAGCGCGACGACGTGATCATCGTCGCCTCGGTTTCCTGCATCTACGGCATCGGCTCGGTCGAAACCTATTCGGCGATGATCTTCGACCTCAAGGTGGGCACGAGTGTCGATCAGGGCGAGATCATCCGCAAGCTGGTGGCGCTGCAATACCGGCGCAACGACGCCGCGTTCCAGCGCGGCACGTTCCGCGTGCGCGGCGACAACCTGGAAATCTTCCCCTCGCACTATGACGACACCGCCTGGCGGATCAGCTTCTTCGGTGACGAGATCGAGAGCATCGTCGAGTTCGATCCGCTGACCGGCAAGGCCGGGACCAAGCTGGGCAACGTGCGCGTCTATGCCAATTCGCACTACGTGACGCCGGGGCCGACGATGAAGCAGGCGGCCGAGGCGATCCGCTTCGAACTGTCCGAACGGCTGAAGGAACTGACGGCGGAAGGCCGCCTGCTGGAAGCGCAGCGGCTGGAACAGCGTACCAACTTCGACCTGGAAATGATCGCCGCCACGGGATCGTGCGCGGGGATCGAGAACTACAGCCGCTTCCTGACCGGCCGCCTGCCCGGCGAACCGCCACCGACGCTGTTCGAATACCTGCCCGACAACTGCCTGCTGTTCATCGACGAAAGCCACCAGACGGTGCCGCAGGTGGGCGCGATGGCGCGCGGCGACCACCGCCGCAAGCTGACGCTGGCCGAATACGGCTTCCGCCTGCCCAGTTGCATCGACAACCGCCCGCTGCGCTTCAACGAATGGGACGCGATGCGGCCGCAGACCATCGCCGTTTCCGCCACGCCCGGATCGTGGGAAATGGAGCAGGCGGGGGGCGTCTTCGCCGAACAGGTGATCCGCCCCACCGGCCTGATCGATCCGCCGGTGCTGATCCGCCCGGTCGAGGACCAGGTGCAGGATTGCATCAACGAATGCCGCGAAACCGCCGCCAGGGGCTATCGCACGCTCGTCACCACGCTGACCAAGCGCATGGCCGAGGACCTGACCGAGTTCATGCACGAGGCGGGGCTGAAAGTCCGCTACATGCATTCGGACGTGGAGACGCTGGAGCGCATCGAACTGATCCGCGACTTGCGCCTGGGCGTCTATGACGTGCTCGTGGGCATCAACCTGCTGCGCGAAGGGCTGGACATTCCCGAATGCGGCCTCGTCTGCATTCTCGATGCCGACAAGGAAGGCTTCCTGCGCAGCGAAACCTCGCTGATCCAGACGATCGGCCGCGCCGCGCGCAACGTGGACGGCCGCGTGATCCTCTATGCCGACCGCATGACCGGCAGCATGGAGCGCGCCATCGCGGAAACCGATCGCCGCCGGGCAAAGCAGCAGGAATACAACGAACTGCACGGCATCACGCCGCAGACAATCAAGCGCAACATCCACGATATCGTGGCCGACACCGCCAGCCGCGACGGCGTGCTGGTGGAAGTGGACGCGGAAGGCGCCAACAACCTCGTCGGCCACAACCTGCGCGCCTATATCGAGGAACTCGAAAAGAAGATGCGCGCCGCCGCCGCCGACCTAGAATTCGAAGAAGCCGGCCGCCTGCGCGACGAGATCAGGAAGCTGGAAGCGACGGAGCTTGGCCTGCCGGAGGACGAACGGAAAGCGCCGCTGGTGGGGCGGAGCAACGAGGGCAAGCCGGGGACGCGGAAGACGCGGTTCGGGAAGAGCCAGAAAACGAAGTGGGGGAAGTAATGCGCCCCTTGATATTCGGAATTGCACGCGCTAACTAAACATCGTCAACGAACACATTCGTGCTGCGACGAGACGAGCAGCAAGACATAGGCAAGTCTTCCAATTTTTGGTCACGTTGCATGTGACGGGAATCTTGCCATGTCCTCCTATGAGGCAGTCAGTCTTACTATTAACGCCTTTTTGGTGGCGATTGCGCTTGCCAGCTTGGTGGTTCAAGCCATCGGTCGGGGGCGGAACAAGTGACGAGCAAGCCTTCTGGAGCCGGAAAGACGGTTGACCAAAACTCAAATGTCTCCTATAAAGGACAAACCTTCCAGCTGTCGGAATCTCCCGACTTCTCGGAATGGCTTGGCTCCTTGCGGGACCGGCGGGCGCGAGCGAGGATCGTGGTTCGCCTAGAACGCTTGGCCGATGGGAATTTCGGTGACAGCAAGTCCGTCAAGGACGGGGTCTTCGAGCTTCGCGTCGACTACGGGCCAGGCTACCGGGTGTATTTCTTCCAGCGGGGCAAGGAGCTTGTCATTCTCCTCTGCGGAGGCGACAAGCGCACGCAGAAGGCCGACATTGCTTCCGCAAAGCGGCTGAAGGAAGAAATCGAGCGCACCGATGGAACTTCGTCCATTTGATCCGGCCACTTATCTGGAGACCGAGGAGGACATCCTCTTCTATCTCGAGGCCGCGATGGAAGGAAACGATCCCAAACATATCGCCGCCGCTTTGGGGAACGTCGCCAGATCGAAGGGCATGAGCGAAATCGCGCGCAAGAGCGGGCTGGGCCGGCAAGCGCTTTACACCGCCTTGTCCGAAGACGGCAATCCGACGCTGGCGACGCTGGTTGCGGTGCTTCATGCGCTCGGGCTGGAATTGACCGTGCAGAAGCGCGCCGCCTGATCGTCTAGCCCCAGCGCAACCATGCCCACCCGTCCGCTGCTGTTCGGCGTCGCGCTCGCCCTGTCGCTTTCCGCCTGCTCCAAGCCGGCGCCACAGCCCGCCGAGGGTGGCGGGCCGCTGGGGGCGGTGCGCTTTTCCATACCTGCGAGCGAGCCGATGCCGGGGCCGCCCGCGCCCGATGCCAAAGCGGGGTGGAGCGCCCATGCCAACGGGGCGGCGGCGCGCTATGGCTTTCCGGGGCAGACGCCACTCCTGATGCTGGCCTGCCGCGAGGGGCAATTGATCGTCACCCGGCCGGTGCCCGCCGAGATCGGCGCGCAGGCGCTGTTCGCGCTGATCGGCGGGGGGCAGATCCTGCGCCTGCCAGTCGACGCCACCAGCCTGCCGGGCGAGCGCGGCTATACCTGGCAGGGCACGATCGCGGCCGACGATCCGCGCGCCGCGGTGTTCACCGGCAGCGGCTTCGATGGCACCCTCCCGGGCGCGGGCAAGATCACCGTGGCGGGCAGCGATATCGCGCGGGAGGTCGTGCGCCGCTGCCGGAGCCGGTCCGCCGACGAGGACACATCGCCCCTGCCCCTGCCATCGGCGCCGCCCGCGCCGAAGCCGGCCGAACACGCGGCGACCTGACGCGCGGGAATCCCGGCGGTCCTCAGCGCCAGCTGTGCAGCCAGGTATAGGCGGTATAGGCGTTCTTCGCGGGCAGCCGGCCCGCCGACAGGATCGGGTAGAACCCGATGAAAAGGCCCACCGCCAGCAGCAGCGCGATCCGCCCAGGCCAGCGCACGCCAAGGTCCCACCAGTCGGCCAGCACCACCGCCAGCGCGGCGGTGAGGAACAGGCTGGCCAGCATGTAGTGATAGTAGAACTGCACCGGCTTGCCGTTCACCGCCCAGAAGACCAAGCTGAGGAAATAGAGCGCGAACAGACCGGCGCGCAGGCGGTTGCCGCGCACCCCGTCCCACAGGCAGAACAGCAACGCGGGCAGCCCCGCCAGCATCGTGAACGGATTGCCCAGCATCAGCACGCCGCGCTGCGCGCCATCGACCTTTTCATAGAGGAACCAGATCGGCCGCAGGTTGAACATCCATTGCCACCACCGGCTCATGTAGGTGTGCGGCTTCACCACGCTGTCCTGCAGTTGCAGCATGTATTTCTGCCAGGGCAGCAGCCCGTGCAGCGTCATCGGCTGGACCTTGTAGAAGAAGGCCGGCACGAACGTGGCGAGATAGACGAGGATCGGCAGCACCCCCAGCCACACCGTGGCTTCGAGCAGCGACACGCCGGGCACCGGCGCGGCATCGCGCGCGATCAGGAACCGCCCGCGCCGTCCGCCCAGCGCGTGCCAGCGGTCCCACGCGAACAGCAAGCCGGGCGCGGCGAGCAGCGGCGCGCCGTTCCACTTGGCGCCGAGCGAGAGACCCAGGAACACGCCCGTCAGCGCCAGATGCAGCCGCGCGCGTCCGGGCCGGCCCTCCGCGCCCCGGCGCCAGGCCAGCGCCCATTGCCAGAACGCCAGCGCCATCGCGCCGCCCATCGCCATGTCCAGCATGGCGATGCGGGCGATCACGAACCAGATGAAGTTGGTGGCCATCAGCACGCCGAACACCAGCGTCGCGCGGCGCGAAAGCGTGGCCCACCACATCGCGCGCATGGCCGCGAACAGGCCCAGCGTGCCCACGATCGCCGAGGGCAGGCGCCAGCCGAACGGCGTATCGCCGACCAGCTTCATCGACAGCGCGATCAGTTCCTTGCCGACCAGCGGATGTTCGGGATTGAGCCGGCTGGACAGTTCGATCAGCCGGCGCGCGGCAGGCAGATAATGGATTTCATCGAACATCGGCTTCGACGGGATACCGAGCCGGTGCAGCACCACCACCCAGAACACGAAGGCCAGCACGACGCACCAGCCGAGCGGATCGCGATCCCGGCCGGAACGGTGGGCACGGTCGAAAGCGGGGGCGTTGTGGAGAAGCGAGGCCATGCCCATCGCCAGATAGGCCGATGCGCGTAACCGCGCAATGGGAGGCGACGGGGCACGCCTTGCACCGTCAACGCGCGCGGCGTAAGGCCCTGCGCCATGAAACGGACGACAGGCCAGGACCGCTCGATCACCGCCAAGTGGCGCCCCGCAACCCGCGCCGTGCGCGCCGGCACGTGGCGTTCGGAAATGGGCGAAACGTCGGAAGCGCTGTTCCTGACATCGGGCTACAGCTACGACGATGCCGCCACGGTCGCCGCGCGCTTCGCCGGCGAACAACCGGGCATGACCTATTCGCGCCTCCAGAACCCCACGGTGGCGATGCTGGAAGAACGCATCGCCATGCTGGAAGGCGCCGAAGCCTGCCGCGCGCAGGCCAGTGGCATGGCGGCGATGACCGCCGCGCTGCTCTGCCAGCTTTCCGCCGGCGATCACATCGTCGCCGCCAAGGCCGCGTTCGGATCGTGCCGCTGGCTGGTGGACAGCCTGCTGCCGCGCTTCGGCGTGGAAGGCACGGTGATCGATTCCCGCGACAACGCGGCGTGGGAAGCGGCGATCCGCCCCAACACCAAGGTGTTCTTCTTCGAAACGCCGGCCAACCCGACGATGGATATCGTCGACATGGAATATGTCTGCGGCCTCGCCCGCGCGCACGGCATCACCACCGTGGTCGACAACGCCTTCACCACCAGCGCGCTGCAGCGCCCGCTGGAATTCGGCGCGGACGTGGTCGCTTATTCCGCCACCAAGATGATGGACGGACAGGGCCGCGTGCTGGCCGGCGCCGTGTGCGGGTCGGACGATTTCATCAACAACAAGCTGCTGCCGTTCCAGCGCAACACCGGGCCGAACCTGGCGCCCTTCAACGCCTGGGTCGTGCTGAAAGGTCTGGAAACGCTGGACCTGCGCATCAACCGGCAAAGCGAGAACGCGCTGAAGGTCGGCCGGTTCGTGGAAAGCCGCGTTCCCACGATCCTGCATCCCGGCCTTGCCAGCCATCCCCAGCACGATCTGGCAATGAAGCAGATGTCGGCCTGTGGTTCGATCTTCTCGATCGTGCTCGATGGCGGACGCCAACAGGCGCACGCGCTGCTGGATGCGCTGCAGCTGATCGACATCTCCAACAACATCGGCGATTCGCGCTCGCTGATGTGCCACCCGGCCTCGACCACGCACTACTCGGTCTCTCCCGAAGCGCGCGAGGACATGGGCGTGACCGAGGGGATGCTGCGCCTCAACGTGGGCCTTGAAGACCCGGACGACCTGATCGAGGATCTGGATCAGGCGCTTACCCAAGCTGGACTCTGACACCGGGAACACATCCCCGTTGCATCCGTTCGTGGACAGTCGGGCAAGACCCCGGCTAGTTTGGTCCCGAACGGGCAGCGGGGAGCAGTCGATTGCTGGCGGAAGAGCATCTTTCCGCGATCATCCAGTCGTCGGATGACGCCATTATCAGCAAGCGGCTAGACGGCACGGTCATAAGCTGGAATCCGGCCGCAACGCGAATTTTCGGGTACGAAGAAGCGGAAATGGTCGGCCAGTCCATCCGCCTGCTAATTCCGGCCGATCGCCAGGGCGAGGAAGACGACATCATCGCCCGGCTCCAGCGTGGAGAGCGCGTGCGGCATTTCGAGACGATCCGGCTGCGCAAGGATGGCACGCCGATCCGCGTTTCGTTGACGATTTCGCCCGTGCTCGATGCCGAAGGCCGGATTGTCGGCGCGAGCAAGATCGCGCGCGACGTGACCGACCAGTTCGCCGCCGCCGAAGCGCTCAAGGAAGGCGAGCGCCGCTTCCGCATGCTGGCGGACAACATTTCGCAACTGGCGTGGATCGCGGCGCCCGATGGCGGCCTGAACTGGTACAACCGCCGATGGTACGACTACACCGGCACCCGGTTCGAGGACATGCAGGGCTGGGGCTGGGCTGCGGTCCAGCACCCGGATCATCTCGAACGGGTCCGTGAAAAGTTCGCGCGGCACATCGCCGCCGGGCGCGAATGGGAAGACACGTTTCCCCTGCGCGGGCGCGACGGCAGCTATCGCTGGTTCCTTTCGCGCGCGAAGCCGATACGGGATGAGCGCGGCGTGATCCAGGCCTGGTTCGGTACCAACACCGATGTGACCGAACTGCTGGACAAGGAAGAGCAGATCCGCATCCTGCTGATGGAAGTGAACCACCGCTCCAAGAACATGCTGGCCGTGGTGCAGGCGCTCGCCCGGCGATCGGGCAACGTCGATCCGGAATTTCTCAAGCGCTTCGAACAGCGGCTGGCCAGCATGTCCGCCAATCAGGACCTGCTGGTGCGCCGCGGCTGGGCGACGATTCCGATGGGCGAACTGGCCGACGCCCAGCTCGCCATTCTCGATGGCGAGAGCCGCAGCCACGTTTGCACGGACGGCCCGCACATCGACCTTGCCCCGCGCGCGGCCGAAGTCATCGGCATGGCGCTGCACGAACTGGCCACCAATGCGATCAAGTACGGCGCTCTTTCCCTATCCGGCGGAAGCGTCGACCTGGCGTGGCGCGAAGCGGACGGGCGCTTCGTGGTGGAGTGGCGGGAACGGGGCGGCCCCGCGGTTGCCGCACCGCGCGAGAGCGGGTTCGGCACCACGTTGATCCGCCATATCCCCGCGCGCAGCCTGTCGGCGAACGTGACGCTGGATTATGCGCAGGAAGGCTTGCTGTGGCGGCTGGACTGCGACGCGGACGTCGCCCGCAATCTCGCTTCAACCTGATCGCGCGCGCCCCGGCCGACCTGTCCAGATCAATCCGTTTTCGCGCCTTCCAGCGCGGCGAGCCGTGCCTTGAGCGTTTCCACTTCCTCGCGCGCGGCGGCGGCCATGTCCTTCACCGCGTCGAATTCCTCACGGCTGACGAAATCGAGGCCGCCGAACACCTCGCGCACCTTTTCGCGCGCAGTCTCGCCCGCTTCGCGGCCCACGCCGGCAAGCGTTCCGGCGGCGCTGTTCATCAGCTTGACGAAATCGGCGATCAGCGGGTTTTCGCTTTGCATGGCAGTCTGTCCTGAAACGGGTTAGGCCACCCTAGATGGGGCCGATTGCCGCCCACCGCAAGGTGCGATCAGTGCCCCAGTTGCACCCGCACCGTCGCCCCCGCAGGCGCAGCCCCGTCGGCATGCGGATTGAGCGTCAGCAGTTGCCAGTTGAGCAGCGATGCAAAGCAGACCCACGCGAGATAAGGGAGCAGCAGCCCCGCCGCCAGCGGACGCACACGCCAGAACAGCGCGATGGTGACCGCCAGCGCCAGCGCCAAGGCACCGATGATGCCCAGCGCAAGCGCGATCCGGTGCAGGCCGAAGAACACGGGGCTCCACGCCAGGTTGAGCGCGAGCTGCACGACGAACGCGGCCACCGCCAGCCCCCGCCCCCGCGCGCCGCGCGCCGAGAGCACCATGGCCAGCGCAACGCCCATCAGCACGTAAAGCACCGTCCACACGATCCCGAACGTGGCGGGCGGCGGATAGAGGCCGGGCTTGGTCAGCGCCGCGAACCAGGGGTTGTCAGGCCCGCTGCCCGCGCTTCTTCCCGAAAGGAAGCCCAGCGCGAGGACGAGCGGAACCGTGAAAAGCGACCAGCGCAACAGGCTGGCCCGAAGCTGTGCGGGCGAAGCGAGGTATCTCATGGCACCTTACTGCGGGCAAAGTCCGGAGAAGCCGGCGCCCTTCGTGATTCGCCCGGGATATTGGCGGGCCGATGCCGGGCGCGCAATGTCACAAACGCGCACAATGCGCGGTTCAGGCGCGAAAAGCCGCGATCAGGAATTCCACATTGCCTTCCGGGCCGGTGATCGGGCTTTCCACGATCCCCTCCACCTCCCAGCCCTCGCCCTCAAGCCAGGCCCGGACCTCGGCACAGACACGCGCGTGCAGCGCCGGATCGCGCACCACGCCGCCCTTGCCCACTTCTGCCCGGCCGACCTCGAACTGCGGCTTGATCAGCGCGACCAGCCGCGTCGGCCGCGCGGCCAGCGCCAGCGGCACTTCGAGCACCTTGCGCAGCGCGATGAAGCTGGCGTCGCACACCACCCAGCTGGCGGGCCTGTCGATATGCGCGGGCGTGAGCACGCGGGCGCTGGTCTGTTCCAGCACGGTGACGCGCGGGTCCTGCCGCAGCTTCCACGCCAGCTGGTTGGTGCCCGAATCGACGGCGAACACATGATCGGCGCCGTTCTGGAGCAGAACATCGGTGAAGCCGCCGGTGGAACTGCCGATGTCCATCGCGGTCACGCCACGCGGGTCCAGCGCGAAATGCGCGATCGCGTGGGCCAGCTTGATTCCGCCGCGCGAAACCCACGGGTGATCGCGTCCGCGCACGTCCAGCGCGGCGTCGGCAGGCACCGTTTGCCCGGCCTTGGCGACCTTCGCCTCGCCGGCATAGACCAGCCCCGCCAGGATCAGTGCCTGCGCCCGTGCGCGGCTTTCGACCAGCCCGCGTTCGACCAGCAACTGGTCCACGCGGACCTTCGCGGCCGGCTTGGCGGGTCGGGCGGGCTTCACCGAAGCGGAAGGAGGCGGGGTTGAGGTCACCTCCCGTTCCTTTCATACAACGGGCATGAAGATCAACCGTACCGCGCGACACCATCGCCCCCGCGTCGCGATTTCCGCCCCGGCCAATTCCGCCCTCGCCGTGCTGGCGACCACGCTGGCGCTTGCCGGCTGCGTCGCCGCACCGCCGTCCCCGGCGCCGCAGCCCGCCCCGCGGGTGGCGCCGGCACCGCCACCGGCGCAGACAACAGCGCCACCCCCCTCCTTTCGCGACTGGCGCGATGCCCCGCAGACGGTGGGGTCGTGGTTCTATCACGCAACGCCAAACGGCGGCGTCGCGCAGTTTTCCAACCCGCCGAGCGCCACGGCGCTGCTCAGCCTGCGCTGCGACCGCGCGGCCCGCACGGTGACGATTGCGCGTGCCGGCGCGGCACCAGGGCCGCTGCCAATGTCGGTAACCACCAGCACGCAGACGCGCCCGCTCAGCGCGTCCCCCTCGCGCGCGCAGACGCTGGAGGCCGTGCTGCCTGCGGGAGACCGTCTGCTGGATGCCATGGCGTTCAGCCGGGGCCGCTTCGCGGTGGAGGTGAACGGCCTGCCCACGCTCTATCTGCCGGCGTGGTCGGAAGTGGGCCGCGTGATCGAGGATTGCCGGGGATAGCGGGCTTTGCGTCGGGGCTTTCCGACGCGCCATTTTGCACACGCGAAGTATCGATACTGACGCCAAAAAAGTTGAATGCAAGTCTTGTTGTTCGTGCCCGAATGACTCACATTCTGGTCAAGGCCGGAGGGCCTCAGACGCTCCCGGTCCAGCCGCTCGCAAGGCGGCGATCTTTGGCTCAACAGCGCGAAAGGAGGTGATCCGATGTCTCATGGTTCAGCAGAGAGGTCGGTACAGTCCCGCGCGAGGCATTATCGCTGAGTTTCGATTAAGCGATAAAGGCTTCGTGGGCGGCACTTCCGGCCGCTGACCATGCGAAGGGCTGCTTCCGGGTTACCGGGGCGGCCCTTCACATTTATTACAAACCACTTGTGTTTCGCGTAATAATAGTTCACGGCGCTTTCCTTGCCGAATCCTGCGGAAGGACTGACTGCCATGGCGACGCTCGCCGAATCCGAAATGACCTTCACCCGCCTGCCCCATCCCGCGCCGATGGCGGCGGATGCGCGCGCGGCCGTGCTGGCCGATCCGGGCTTCGGCAAGGCCTTTTCCGATCACATGGTATCGATCGACTGGGACGAGGAACGCGGCTGGCATAACGCCGCCGTCATTCCCTACGGCCCGATCCCGCTCGATCCCGCAGCCGCCGTGCTGCACTATGCCCAGGAAATCTTCGAAGGGCTGAAAGCCTATCGCCTGGCCGATGGCGGCATCGCGCTGTTCCGCCCGGAAGCCAACGCGGCGCGCTTCAACGCATCGGCCCGCCGGCTGGCGATGCCCGAACTGCCCGAAGCCCTGTTCGTGCAGGCGGTGAAGGAACTGGTGCTGGCGGACAAGGACTGGTTCCCGACCGTTGAAGGCGGCTCGCTCTACTTGCGCCCGTTCATGTTCGCATCGGAAGCCTTCCTCGGCGTGCGCCCATCGAAGCAGTACAAGTTCCTGGTGATCGCCTCGCCAGCCGGCAACTACTTCAAGTCGGGCGCGCCGGCGGTATCGATCTGGGTGAGCGACTATACGCGCGCGGCGCCGGGCGGCACCGGCGCGGCCAAGTGCGGCGGCAACTACGCCGCCAGCCTCGTCCCCACCGCAGAAGCCTTCGAACGCGGTCATGACCAGGTGCTGTTCCTCGATGCGGTCGAACGTAAATGGGTGGAGGAACTGGGCGGCATGAACCTGTTCTTCGTGTTCGACGACGGTTCGATCCTGACGCCCGAACTGACCGGCACGATCCTGCCCGGCATCACCCGCGAAAGCCTGATCCGGCTGGCGCAGGAAGAAGGCCTCACCGTGCGCGAGGGGCGCTACAGCCTGGATCAGTGGAAGGCCGACGCCGCTTCGGGCAAGCTCGTCGAAACCTTCGCCTGCGGCACGGCGGCCGTGGTCACCCCGGTCGGCCGCGTTTCCAGCCACGATGGCGCGTTCACGATCGGATCGGGCGGCCCGGGCCAGCTCACGCAGAAGCTGCGCCAGAAGCTGGTGGCGATCCAGCGCGGTGATGCGCCGGATGCGCACGGCTGGGTCAAGCGGATCGCCTGAACGATCCTGAGCGCTCTGGAGCCGGACGTCCATCGTCCTGCATCGTCATTGCGAGGGGCGTAGCCCCGCGGCAATCCAGAGTCACACGGCGCGGCTCTGGATTGCTTCGCTATGCTCGCAATGACGAAACGTTAGTAATTCCACTGCAACTGACTGCGGATGACGCTGCCCTCGGCCCGGCCGAGGCGGCGTTCATCGGCTTCGTTGCGCTTCATCCGGGCATAGGCCAGCGTCAGCTCGATCGCCTTCAGCGGCTGCCATTCCACGCCCAGCTCAACCTCGTCGGTTTCCAGGCGCGGCGCGTTGATCGCCGCTTTGTAGCCGCCGCGATACCGCTGCCAGCGCGCATAGGGCATGAACAGGCCGATCGGGGATTCCTCGACCCGATACATCGTCTGCACATAGCCGCCGTCCAGCTTCTTCGCGCGAATGGCCTGCGCCGCGACATCGAATTCCGGCCCGCGCCCCCAGTTCCATTCGGCCTGAATCCCGAACGGCTGGGGATAGAGGATGGCGTGCAGGCCCACGCGGTTGTCATCGAACGCCACCGGGCTGACGCCGCCCGTGCGGATATCGGGCTGCACCTTGTTGCGCATCACCGACGCGCCCAGTTCCAGCACCTGCCCTTCGAACGCGTCGCCCAGGCCGTCGAGCCGGAACGGCCATGTGCCCATGGCGGTGAGCATCAGCGTCTTGCTCTGTTCGGACCGGGCAATCCCCTGCCCGTTGAACGCGCCCAGCGAAAAGGCGCCGTAGCTGCCGAACAGCTTCTGCCCCTTCTTGCCCAGATCGTCCCAGATCCGCTGCACGCGCGCCGGGGTATAGAACGCGATCACGCCCAGGTCGCGCTCGCCCGGAACCGCGCTGTTGATGGCATCCGAACGGTCGAGCGGGAGCCGGTTGGACGACGATTGCAGGTTTTCCCAGCCATAGGGCACTTTCGATTGCCCGAAGCGCAGCTTGAAGCGCTTGGCCCGGTCCAGCGCGACATCGACATAGGCATCGCGCAACTGCCCGAACGTCTCGCGCCGTTCGCCGACGGACTGGCTGGCGACAGCAGTGGCGAAATCGTGCTGGAGATAGAACGAGATCCGGTCGGTCACATCGCCCTGGAAAACAAGCCGCACCCGCCGAAGCGAGAAATTGCCGGCATCGTTCAGCCCGCTGTCCGAGACGGAACGCAGGCGCGAACGGTTCCCCGGCGCGGTGGCATCGCCGGAGATGATGCCGTTGTAGCGCAGTTGGGTATAGCCACGCACCTGGATGCGTTCGTACCACGCCTTCGCGCGCGCGGGAGTGCCGGACGAAGCGACCGGCAATGGCGCCGCCGATGCTGGCGCCGCCGATGCAAGGGCCACGGGCGCTGGCGCGGGTGCCGGTGCTGCGGAAGCCGCCACCTGACCGGTCGCCGCGCCACTGGGTGCCGCCTTCGTTGCGGCCAACGCCGCCGTGAGCGTTTGCACGGCGGCTTTCAGTTCATCGATCTGGCGCTGCAGGTCCTGCACGCTCTGCGCCCGCGCGGCTGCCGGAGGCAGCGCAACCATGGCCGCTACGATCAGCGCTGACGCGCCGCGTCCCTTCATCAGTCGCCCCTTCCGCCGAAACCCGATGCCGATACGGCACGCGATCCCGGCTGCGGGGCAAGCCCCGCGATTGTCCCCGAAGCAGGCGATGCGAAATGCCGTGCCCCTTCCCTGGCTGGGTCATTATGACGTTTGTGTTACACTTTTTTGACGTTCAATTGACCAAACTTCCCTCACACGCGCGCGCCCGGAAAAAGCGCGGTGTTGCGCCCCGCCCCCAGCCATGGCATCGCGCATGATCGCTTAATCGCGCGATTAGCGAGCGCGACGAAAACGCAGGTGGAGAGAACAGGCATGTCGATTTCGTTCAAGGACCGGGTTGCCATCGTTACCGGCGCCGGTGGCGGGCTGGGCCGCGCCTATGCGCTCGAACTGGGACGGCGGGGCGCCAAGGTCGTGGTCAACGATCTGGGCGGATCGCGCGACGGCACCGGGGCTTCGGACGCGGCGCAGAAGGTCGTCGAGGAAATCCTGGCCGGCGGCGGCGAAGCCATCGCCAACGGCGGGTCGGTGACCGAATACGAGCAGATGGCCGAGATGGTCGCGCGCGCCAAGGAAAAGTGGGGCGGCGTCCACGTCCTGATCAACAACGCCGGCATCCTGCGTGACAAGAGCTTCACCAAGATGGAGCCGGCCGATTTCGAACTGGTGGTGAAGGTCCACCTGATCGGCTCCGCCTTCGCCACCAAGGCGTGCTGGGACCTGATGCGCGAACAGAACTACGGCCGCATCCTGATGACCGCTTCGTCCACCGGGCTGTTCGGCAACTTCGGGCAGGCGAACTACGGCGCGGCCAAGCTCGGTCTCGCCGGGCTGACCAAGACGCTGTACCTCGAAGGCGCGAAATACAACGTGAAGGTCAATACGCTTGCCCCCGTCGCGGCAACGCGGATGACCGAGGACATCCTGCCCGAGGAAGCCTTCAAGCTGTTCGGCCCCGAGAATGTGGTCCCGGCGGCGCTGTTCCTCGTCTCGGAAGACGCGCCCAGCAACGCCATCGTCGGCGCGGGCGCGGGCGCCTATCATTCGGCATGGGTCACGATGAACAAGGGCGTGGTCCTGCCGCCGGCGGAACGCACCGTGGAAGGCTTCGCCGCGGCGTGGGACCGCATTTCCGACCGCACCGGCGATTTCGTGCCGGCATCGGGATCGGAACAGAGCCAGGTGATCATCGGCCAGTTGCAGGCCGCGATGAAGGGCTGATCGGCAGGAAGAATGGCCAGCCGCAATCATGACACCACAATAGCGATGATTGCGGCTGACTTTCCCGACCGGCGCGCTAGGATTCCGCAGCGAAACGGGAGAGCGCGATGACAATCGAGGATGGCAGGCGGATACTGGCCGGCCGCGCCAAGGCCCTTTCCATCGTGCTGCTGCTGTTCGTGGCCGCCGATCTGGCGCTCTCCGTCATCACCGCCCTGGGCCTGCTCGATCGGGCCGCCACCGACCCGATGGCCGCACGCATCGCGATCGCGGCGGGTCTGGCCCAGTTCGGATGCCTTGTCGCCAGTGCGGTCACCACATCGATGTGGCTCTATCGCGCCAACGACAACCTGAGCCAGACTGGCGCGACGCTGACCTATGGCCCCAACGGAGCCTGGGCATGGTATCTGGTGCCGGTGGCCAACCTGTTCAAACCCTTCCAGGCCATGCAGGAAATCTGGGACACCAGCCTTGGGGCGTCATCGGAAGCGGCAAGCAATGGCCAGGCGTTGCTGCGCCTGTGGTGGGGATGCTGGATCGGCGGCAATATCCTCGCCACGCTGGCCCAGCGCCTGGAAGACGTGAACCATGCCATCGCCGCCGTGCTCGGCTTCGGCGCCACCGCCAGCCTCGCCGGTTCCGCGTGGCTCCTCTATCGCATCGTGGGCGAGATCACCGAAGCGCAGCAGGCGCGGGCGGAAGCGGCGGTGTTTGCCTGACTGGCCCCCGGACCGGCGCCGGCGCGGGGGCGCAATCGCCGCGCTCGGCCCCGATCATCTGCATGGACCGGACCCGCTCCAGCGCCTCCGCCCGGCTGACGGGATGCGCCACCCCGCTGGCGGCATCGATCAGCAGCGGCTCCAGACAGTCGGACGTCAGGCGCGCACGTGGCATGTCCTTCGCGCGATAAGGCACCAGCAACAGCCAGTGGTCGGAACGGAACAGGACGCGGATCAGCGGGCCATCCGGCGCTTCGGCGCGCCTCTCCGGCCTACGCGCGGGCGCCGCGTCGGAACAGGCGGAAAGCAGCAGGAGCGACAGCAGCAGAAAGCCGCCCGTTGTCCGGCCTAGTGACCTAATCGTCCACCACCTTGAGCAGCTTGCGTTCGAGAGGAACGAGCACGCCGGCCAATTCATGCCCGCGCTTGAGCACTTGCCCCGCCTCGCCATAAAGCGCCCACATGCCCTGTCGGGTCCGCAAGGCAGGGCACTTCTCGATCCGGGCGCTGGGCCGCTCGGCAGTGCGCCGAAAGGCCGAGAAGCTGGCAGCATCGCGCCCGAAATCCATCGCATAGTCCCGCCACAGGCCGGCCGCGACCATGCGCCCGTAGAGATCGAGAATCCGCATGAGTTCGTCGCGCGCGAACGCCACCTGCGGCACGGCGCGCGCATGGGGAAAGGGAATGACCGTGCCGGCGGGAGCCCCGCCCGACGCGTCCGCTCCGCCCGGCCCGCTCAGGTTCGCGACCTCCGCCGCGTGGGCGACGGCGCGGTTCCATCGCCATCGGCGGTTTCGAGCTGCGCCGCCACGAGCGCGGCCACCTGCGCCTTGAGCGCGGCGACTTCCGCCTCGAGTTCATCGACGCGGGTGCCGCCCGCCGGCTCGCACGGCTCCTTGCAGGGCGTGCCATAGGGGATGAAGTCCTTGAGCCAGGTTTCGACCGGAACCAGCGTGGAGCGAGCCTTGAGGCCGACCATCGTGGCGCCTTCGGGCACGTCCTCGGTCACCACCGCGTTGGCGCCCACGCGGGCGCGCTGGCCCACCGTGATCGGGCCGAGAATCTGCGCGCCCGACCCGATGATCGCGTTGTCCTGCAAGGTGGGATGGCGCTTGCCGGGCACGCCGTTGGCGGGATTGGTGCCGCCCAGCGTCACGCACTGGTAGATCGTGACGTTGTCGCCGATCTCGGCCGTTTCCCCGATCACGGTAAAGCCGTGGTCGATAAACAGGTGCCTGCCGATCTTCGCGCCCGGATGGATGTCGATCCCGGTCATGAAGCGGGAAAAGTGATTCACCGCGCGGGCCAGGAAATAAAGCTTCCCCTGAAACAGCCAGTGCGCCACGCGGTGCAGCGCCACCGCCCACAGACCGGGGTAGAGCAGGATCTCCCAACGCGAACGCGGCGCGGGATCGCGCGCCTGGATCGAATCCAGATAGTCGATCAGTTTCGCGAACATGGGCCGATTCTCCCTCTTTTCACGGCTCAAGGCAAGCGCGGCGGTTGCCGGCCCGTGCGCTCGCCGCCCTCGCCCCCTGAAACGGCGAGCGCATCGCGCAGCAGCGATATGGTGACGGATGCCTTGCGCTCAAGGCTCAGCCTGTCGATTGTTTCGACAAGCCGCTCCGCCGCCGCATGGGTCCGCTCGATCCGGGGCAGCAGATAGGCGAGCGCGCCATCCCCCAGCACCAGCCCGCGCCGCGCCGCGTGCGCTTCGATCAGGGCCTCCAGCAGGGCATCATCGGGCGCGCCGATTTCCAGCGGCAGCGCCGCGCCCAGCCGGGAAGCGAGATCGGGCAGGGTCACCTTCCATTCGCCCGGCGCGGCGTTGCTGACGATCAGCAGCGGCCGGCCTTCCGCCTGCGCGCGGTTCCAGCGGTGGAACAGTTCATCCTGCGGCAGGCTGTCGGCATCGTCCACCACATCGCCCGCACCGCTTTCGGCGAACCAGCGCGCCAGCAGGCTCTTGCCCGAACGCGGCGGCCCGGACAGGATCGCGGTGCGGAATGGCCAGTCCGACGCGGCGCGCAGGCCATCGATCACGGGCTGCAGCGAAGGCCCGATCGCAACCGTCTCCGCCCCCACGGCGGTCACCAGCGGCAAGGCGATCTGCGACATGCGATTCATCGACCGGAACGCGCGCGCGCCCGCCGGCCATATACGGATCGCCGGTTACTTGCGGATAGAAAGCGCATTGGCGCCCTGCGTGACTTTCCAGCCCTGCGCGCGCAAAGCCGCCGCCAGCGCTTCGAGATCGCCGGCAAACGTCACGCGCATCACCGAAGTGCCGCCGATCGCGATGCTGGTCGTCGCCACGCCCTGCACCCCCGCTGCCGCGCGAACGCCGGCCACCCCCGAATCGACCGCCGCGCCATCGGGCGTAGCGAATTGCACGATGAAGGTCATGGCGGGCGCCGCCGTGGTCGATGCTGCGGCCGCGGGGACGCCATCAGGCCCTGCGACCGGACCGGCGGCGGGCGCCGGACCGAGCTGTCCCAGCGCCTGCTCGATCAGCTTGGGATCGATCTTGGTGGCCATGTTGATCGTCGGGTCGGGGGTCAACTGGCCGTTGGCCAGCGCGCCCGCATAGATGCCATCGATCCGGCGCACCGCATCGGCCAGCATCGCCGGCAGCTTGTCCTCGCTCTCGGCGGTCAGCTGAAAGCTGCCCAGGAAGCGGTTGTCCGGGCCATAGCGCGCGGTAAAGGTGCCGCGAATCGGCCCGCCCGGCCATTGCCGTTCCAGCCGCGCGATCGGTACGACCACATCCGCCGCGCCGAATTCATCGAGGATCAGCCGCCACCAGTTGCGGCTGCGGCGCGAAACCTGCCCGGCGGTGAGCAGGAGCGAATCGGCGCCACCCCCGTTGGGGCGCACATAGTCGATCACGCTTTCCCCGGTGCGGAAATCGGCCCAGGCCTTCTGCCAGGGGGTGCGCGTTTCGAACACCGAACCCGCACCGCCCTGATAGAGTACGGGAATCACCAGCATTGGCGCGGACTTGGCGTGCGCGCCCTGCAAGCCCAGATATTGCGCCGTCCGCGCGCGATCGAAGATCAGGCCCAGCCGCGCGATATAGCGATGCGGGCCGATTTCCTCCTTTTCGACCACCACCGCCGAAACCAGCGAATCGATCGTGCCGTCATCCAGCGCCGGTGCGCCGCCGCCGCCCAGGTGGTTGTGTTCCCACAACTTTTCCCAGCCCTTGCGCTGCGCTTCGCGCCAGCCCTTCATGCGCGCGTCCTCGGCATTGTCGCCCGAGACGTTCACCTCGATGCCGCCGACCTCGAAATCACCGTTGCTGGCGATCGGCGCGATACCGCGATCGCCCTCGATCTGCGCGAGCAGCGCGGGGCCGGCAAAAACCAGCGCAAGCGCCGACGCGCCGCCGATTCCCGCGGCGATCCAGGCCTTCCGGCTCAACTTCGGCATCTGCATTGCGCGCGGAACGGCCAAGGGAACTCCCGTAGAATGGCCGCCGGACCCTGCTGTTCGCGACCTCTTCGCGGGCGCTTTTGCCGAAAGGCAAGTGGAAATCCAAGCAGGAAAGCGCTAGGCGGCGGCGATCATGGCAAGCGACACCAACACTCCGCCCCAAAGCTACAGCTACGAACAGGCTGGCGTTTCCATCGCCGCAGGCAATGCGCTGGTCAAGGCGATCGGCCCTCTGGCCCGTGCCACCGCCCGCCCCGGCGCGGACGCGGAACTCGGCGGATTCGGCGGCTTTTTCGACCTGCGCGCCGCCGGCTACAAGGACCCGCTGCTGGTGGCCGGCAACGATGGCGTGGGCACCAAGGTCAAGCTCGCCATCGACCACGACAGACACGACCATATCGGTATCGATCTTGTCGCGATGTGCGTGAACGACCTGATCGTGCAGGGCGCGGAGCCGCTGTTCTTCCTCGACTACTTTGCCACCGGCAAGCTGGATAACGGCGTGGCGGAGCGGGTCGTCGCCGGCATCGCCGAAGGCTGCAAGATCGCCGGCTGCGCGCTTATCGGTGGCGAGACAGCGGAAATGCCGGGCATGTACGGCCCCGGCGACTACGACCTTGCCGGCTTCTGCGTGGGCGCGGTGGAACGCGGCGAACAACTCACCGGCGATCGCGTGGCGGAAGGCGACGTGCTGCTGGGGCTGGCTTCGTCGGGCGTCCATTCCAACGGCTATTCGCTGGTGCGTCGCCTGGCCGCCGACAAGGGCTGGAAGCTCGAACGCCCGGCCCTGTTCGACAACGAACGGCTGCTGATCGATTACCTGATCGAACCGACGCGGATCTACGTGAAAAGCCTGCTGCCCGTGGTCCGCTCGGGCCGGGTCCACGCGCTGGCCCACATCACCGGCGGCGGCCTGCTCGAGAACGTGCCGCGCGTGCTGCCCGCCGGGCTCCATGCGCGGATCGATGCCGATGCCTGGGAACAGCCGCGCCTGATGGCGTTCCTGCAGGCGCAGGGCAACATCGAGCCGCAGGAAATGGCGCGCACCTTCAACTGCGGCGTGGGCATGGTGCTGGCGGTGGCGCCGGCGGACATCGCCTCGGTAACCACCGACCTCGAAGCGGCGGGCGAAAGCGTGTTCCGCGTGGGCGAGATCGTGCAAGGCGAGAAAGGCTGCACCGTGACCGGTAGCGCCGAAACCTGGTCCGCGCGCGCCGCATGGGAAGCGACGCACCTTGGCTGACCGCGCGCCCGTCGCCGTCTTCATCTCGGGCAGCGGCACCAACATGGCCGCGCTGCTCTATGCCAGCCGGGCGGAAAGCTGCCCGTACCGCATCGTCCTGGTGCTTTCGAACAACCCGGAAGCATCGGGGCTGAAGCTGGCCGAAGCCGAAGGCGTGGCCACGTTCTGCCTGCCGCACAAGGGCATGGCACGTGCCGACCATGACGCGGCGATGGAAGCCGAAGTCGTCCGGGCCGGCGCGCGCTTCATCGCGTTGGCGGGATACATGCGCATCCTTTCGCCCGCCTTCGTCGGCCGCTGGGAAGGCCGGATGCTCAACATCCACCCCTCGCTGCTGCCGAAGTACAAGGGCCTGCACACGCACGATCGCGCGATCGAGGCGGGCGACAGCCACGGCGGCTGCTCAGTCCATCTTGTCACCGCAGAACTCGACGATGGCCCGATCCTGGGCCAGACGCCGGTGGCGATCCTGCCGGGCGATAGCGGCGACACCCTTGCCGCGCGGGTGCTGATCGCCGAACACCAGCTCTATTCGCGCGTGCTGGCCGACTTCGTGACGCGCGAAACGGCGCCGGACCACCTTGTCGCGCAAGTGCGCGAACGCGCCATGGCGCTGCCCGAGGCGGACGAAGTCACCAGCCATGGGATGCCCTGCTTCGGCGTAACGAAGGGCAAGAAGTTCGCCTACGTCTCGATCGACCACCATGGCGATGGCAAGACGGCGCTGCTGGTCAAGATCAGCGGGCTGGACGAGCAGGAACAGCTGATCGAAAGCGATCCGGCGCGCTATTACCGGCCGGCCTATTTCGGCGATGGCTGGATCGCGATCCGGCTCGACCTGGGCGATACCGACTGGGACGGCATCACCGACTGGCTGCGCCGGAGCTGGGCCGCCATCGCCCCCAAGCGCCTGGCCGCAATGATGGACTTCTGACCGGCCCTTTCCGCGTTCCTCGCTGCCTGACCCTTTACAGGCGCCCGCGCGCGTGGGACGCAGGGGGCGATGACGCTTTACCAGCTTGAAGTAACCGGCGCGCTCCTTCTCGTCGCGGCGGAAATCTGGGCGCTGCTGCGCGCCATGCTGCGGCCGCACCGCGAACCCGAATCGCGCGTCGCCTGGCTGGTGGTCATCCTGATGTTCCCCGTGATCGGCGTGCTGGGCTACCTGCTGCTGGGCGAAACGCTGCTCAGCCGCGACCGGCGGCGGCGCGGCGCGGAAATCGATGCCACGCTGCCCCGCCCGCCCGGCGACATGGCCGCGCATTGTCAAGTGAGCCAAAGCCCCTATGCCGCGCCGTTCGCGCTGACGAGCACGGTGAACGCGCTGGAGCCGGGCGGTGGCAACGCGGCCCGCCTGTTCACCGACAGCAACGCCGCGATCGACGGCATGATCGCGGACATCGACGCGGCGCGGGATACGGTCCACCTGTGCTTCTACATCTGGCTGCCCGACAACAACGGCACGCGGCTGGCCGAAACCATGGCCCGCGCCGCCCGACGCGGCGTGCGCGTGCGCGTGCTGGCCGATGCGCTGGGATCGCGCCTGATGACGTCGTCGCCGCTGTGGCGGATGATGCGCGAGGCGGGCGTGGAAGCCCTGCCCGCGCTGCCGGTGGGCAATGTGCTGTGGACGATGCTGCGCGGCCGCGTGGACCTGCGCAACCACCGCAAGGTGCTGGTGATCGACAACCGCATCGCCTGGTGCGGCAGCCAGAACGCCGCCGATCCCGAATTCCGCATCAAACCCCGCTTCGCGCCGTGGGTGGACATCATGACCCGCTGGGAAGGACCAGTGACGCGGCAATGCCAGTTCCTGTTCGCGTCCGACTGGATGGCCGAAGGCGGGGACGACGTATCACCGTTGCTGATCGACGCCTGCGAGGAGACGGACGAACGACCGGGAGACATAATCGCGCAAGTCATCGGCACCGGCCCCACGCTGACTTATGCGGCGATGACCGCCTGCTTCGCCGAACTCATCCATTCCGCGCGGCGCGAACTGGTGATCAGCACGCCCTATTTCGTGCCAGACGAACAGTTGCTCTACGCGCTGCTGTCCACCGCGCGGCGCGGCGTGGACACCGTGCTGATCGTGCCCGCGCGCAACGACAGCCGCTTTGTCGCGGCCGCCTGCCGCAGCTATTACCATGCGCTGCTGGAAGCCGGGGTGAAGATCCACGAATACCGCCCCGGCCTGCTCCACGCCAAGACCATGGCCGTCGACGGGCAGGTAACGATGGTTGGCTCGGCCAATCTCGACCGCCGCAGCTTCGAGCTGAACTACGAGAACAACATCCTGTTTCTCGATTCGGCGCTGACGAGCGCGATCCGGGCCACGCAGGACCACTGGATCGCGCAGTCCGTACCCATCACCGCCGCGACCGTTGCCGGATACAGCCTGCCCCGCCGCCTGTGGCAGAACCTGGCGGCGATGATGAGTCCCTTGCTCTGAGAGTCAGATTTCGGCGTGATCGACCTGCGGCCGGCTTTCGCGCGTGCCGCGATAGCGGCAGGAGGGATCGTTGGCATCGCCCGCGATCACCACGTGATCCTCGTGCACTTCCACCAGCGTGCCCACGAAGGGCATCCCCTCCAGGCTGCCGTTGACGCGGTAGCTGACGGTATCGCCGACCTTGAACGTCGCGGCGTCGAAATTGAACTCGAAAGGGCAATCGCCCGAACCCATGCCGTGCATCGCTTGTCTCCCGGGCCAGACATAACCGCTCGACCGCGGCAGGCAAAGCAAAAGGGCCGGAGCGCAAGCCCCGGCCCTTTGCCATGTCCGTTCGGTGCGAACGATCAGCCGACGATTTCTTCCGGCTTGAAGAAGAACGCGATCTCGATCGCGGCGTTCTCTTCGGAATCCGAACCGTGGACCGAATTGGCTTCGATCGATTCGGCGAAGAGCTTGCGGATCGTGCCTTCGGCGGCGTCCTTCGGGTTGGTAGCGCCCATGATGTCGCGGTTGCGCTTCACGGCGTCTTCGCCTTCGAGCACCTGCACCACGACCGGGCCGGAGATCATGAATTCGACGAGTTCGCCGAAGAAGGGGCGTTCCTTGTGGACGGCGTAGAAGCCTTCGGCCTGTGCGCGGCTCATGTGGATGCGCTTGGAAGCGACGACGCGCAGGCCCGCTTCCTCGAGCTTCGCCGTCACGGCGCCCGTCAGGTTGCGACGGGTGGCGTCGGGCTTGATGATCGAAAACGTGCGGGTAACCGCCATGGAATGTTCCTTCGCGAAATTGGGGATTTGTTGCGCGCGCCCCTAGCCGGGATTGTGCTGCGCCGCAAGACGCGCAAAAATCGGGGTGACCGTGGGGGCTACGGCCCTTCGCGCCACTTGCCGCCATCCTGCCGCCAATAGCGCCGGTCCACGCCTTCGCGCTGGCCCAGCATTCGCCAGCACTCTCGCGCGCCATCGATGCGATCGGGCGGGAACAGGAGGAACACGCGCTCGAAATCCTCCGCGCCTTCGGCCCGATCGCGCCACACCCCGTCGGCCAGCGCCAGGAAGCGCGCGCCGTTGGCGGGATTCACCGTGTCGGACAGGAGAATGGGCTGCCGCGCATCGTGAGAGCCGCCGGCCCGTCCATGCGCAAGAAAGCTGTCAGGCAGGCGCGTCCACAGTGCCTCGCCGATGCGGCCGAGCTGCGCCTCGTCTTCCGACACCACCAGCAGCCGGGCGCCCGCCCCCAGCGTGTTGCGCGCGATCAGCGGCAGCACGCCTTCGGCGGGATCACGGCTCAACTGGTAGAAATCGACGCGCACGGCGCTCCTTTTCCGCTCCGCTGATGCGGTGCCGGCCCTTTACGCTTCCAGCACGTCGCGCACGTAGCGGTCGAGCAGACGCACACCGAAGCCGGTCGCGCCCTTGTCCCACGTCGCGCCGGGCTTGTCCGCCCAGACCGTGCCGGCGATGTCGAGATGCGCCCAGGCCACGCCCTTGTCGACGAAGCGCTGGATGAACTGCGCCGCTGTGATCGACCCGCCATAGCGCGGCCCCACGTTCTTCATGTCGGCAATCGGGCTGTCGATCAGCTTGTCGTAGGCCGGGCCGATCGGGAAGCGCCACAGCTTGTCGCCGCTGGCCTTGCCCGCCGCATCGAGCTGGCTGGCGAGCAGATCGTCGTTGGCGAACAGGCCCGCGTGTTCATGGCCGAGCGAGATGATCATCGCGCCGGTCAGCGTGGCCAGATCGACGATCGTGGCGGGGGAATATTCCTTCTGCACCCAGGTCAGCGCGTCGCACAGCACGAGGCGGCCTTCGGCGTCGGTGTTGATCACCTCGATCGTCTGCCCCGACATCGAGGTGACGACATCGCCAGGGCGCTGCGCGTTGCCGTCCGGCATGTTTTCGACCAGCCCGCACACGCCGATCACATCGGCTTCGGCCTTGCGCTTCGCCAGGGCGAGCATGGTGCCGGCGACGGCAGCCGCGCCGCCCATGTCCCACTTCATGTCTTCCATGCCGGCGGCCGGCTTGATGGAGATACCGCCGGTGTCGAACGTCACGCCCTTGCCCACGAACGCGGTCGGCTTGGTCCCGGCCTTGCCCTTCCAGCGCATCGCCAGGATACGCGGTTCGCGGACCGAACCCTGCGCCACGCCGAGCAGCGCGCCCATGCCCAGCGCGGTCATTTCCGCCTTGTCGAGCACGCGGATTTCCACGCCGAGGCCGGCCAGCCGCTCCTGCGCGCGGGCGACGAAGCTTTCGGGGTAGATCACGTTCGCGGGCTCGGTCACCAGTTCGCGGGTGAAGGCCACGCCTTCGGCCAGCGCAGCTTCCGCCTGCCAGGCCGATTCCGTGCCGTCGGGCGCGCCGATCACGACGATCTCGGCCAGCGACGGCTTCTGTTCGTCCGTCAGCTTCGTGCGATAGACATCGAGGCGCCAGCCGCGCAGCAGCGCGCCGAACAGCACCGCCACCGCCTCGTCGGCGGACAGCCCGCTGCCGGTGAAATCGATGCCCAGCGCGGTTTCGCCCGAGGTCAGGTATTTCGCGGTCAGCGCCGCGCCGGCGCGTTCCAGCGCCGAGCGGCGATCCGCAGCACCGACATCGCCGATTCCGGCGAAGGCGAGCCGTTGCAGGCCGTCCGCCCCTTGCGCGAAGGCTTCGAACACCTGCCCGGTCTTGCCGGTGAAGCGCGCGGCGGCAGCGCCATCGCGCACGACGGCATCGGCCTGCGCCGGGAAAGCGCCCTGCGGCACCAGCGTGGCCACCAGACGGGGACGGGCTTGGGCGGCCGGGCGGAAAACAACGTTCATCGGGTGCTCCTGTCGGAAAGCGGCCACAGCCCGGCGCAGTCGTGCCCGGGCTGAAATTGTGGATTTGCAGTTAGGGCGCGCTGGTGCGATAGGCAAGCCATGCAACCCGCCACGCGGCCGCAGCCGCAAGCCCTTTACCGACGCTTGCGTCCGCGCCGCATGACCGCAGGCGTGGCGCTGATCCCGTTTTCCCGCGAGCTGGCGGGCAGCCTGGCGCTGGGCCTGATGCTCGGCACGGCCTGGCCCGCGCTGGCGCAGACGGCCATTCCGGTCTCTCCGCCCGCCCCTGCGCCATCCGCCCCTGTACCATCCGCCACGCCCGCCACCGATTCGGAAGATGACACCCCCGTCCAGTTCGCGGCGGACAAGGTCGAATACGCGAACGACTCCGATGTCGTCACCGCCCGGGGCAATGTCGTGCTGCGGCGCGAGGAACAGTCGGTCCGCGCCGACACGATCACCTGGAACCGCAAGACCGGCGCGATCCAGGCGCAAGGCAACGTCCGCATGGTCGATGACGTGGGCAACATCGTCTATACCGACAAGGCCGATCTGACCGAGGAACTGAAGGCCGGTGCGATGGACGACCTGCTGGTCGTGATGCGCGAAGGTGGGCGGCTGGCGGCGAAAAGCGGCGAGCGCGAGGACAATGGCGACATCATCCTGCACGATGCCGCCTATTCGGGCTGCGCGATCGAGGACATCGAGGGCTGCGCCAAGAAGCCGAGCTGGGAAATCACCGCCGTCCGCGTCCATTACGACGACAAGCAGAAGCGCGTGCGCTACAAGGGCGCGGTGCTGCACGTGTTCGGCGTGCCGCTGCTGCCGCTGCCCGGCCTTGCCCACACGTCGGACTTCCGCGCCGTCAGCGGGTTGCTGATCCCGGACTTCCGGCTGGGTGCGTCGAACGGCGCCGAACTGGGCCTGACCTGGTACTGGCGCATCGCCGACAACAAGGACCTGGCGGTGACCGGCAACTTCTACACCGGCTCGCTGCCGATGGTGAAGACCCGCTACCGCCAGCTGACCGAAAGCGGCGCCTTCCAGATCACGGGCTACCTCACGCGCAGCTCGGTGATCTCGGTCTCGGGCAATACCGGCGCACAGAACCAGCAGTTCCGTGGCTATTTCGAAGGCAACGGCCGCTTCCAGCTTTCCGACAACTGGAGCATTTCGGGCTACGGCCGCATCGCCAGCGACCGCACGTTCCTGCGCCGCTATGACCTGGGCCGCGACGACCGGCTGCGGTCCTCGATCAATCTCGAACGCATCGACGACAACAGCTATTTCAGCCTGGCCGGCTGGGCGGTGCAGACGCTGCGCGTCGGCTACGCCCAGGGGCAGGTGCCGATCGCGATTCCGGCGATCGACTATCGCCGCCGGCTCGATATGCCGGGCGTGGGCGGCAAGCTGGAACTGCAGGCCAACACGCTGGCGATCACGCGCACCGGCGGACAGGATACGCAACGCGCCTTCGCCCGCGCGCAGTGGGACCTGCGGACCGTGACCGGCATGGGTCAGGTGATCACGCTGACCGGGCTGCTGCGCGGCGACGTCTATCACAGCGACCAGAACGCCCTGACGCCAACCGTGCTCTATCGCGGCAATCCCGGCTGGCAGGCGCGCGGCATCGCCACCGCCGCGATCGACGTGCGCTGGCCGTTCGTGGGCGAATTCCTGGGCGGTACGCAGGTGCTGACCCCGCGCTTCCAGATCGTCGCCACGCCGCACGTGCGCAACCTGTCGATCCCCAACGAGGATTCGCGTTCGGTCGATCTCGACGACGCCAACCTGTTCTCGCTGAACCGGTTTCCCGGATACGACCGGATCGAGGACGGCGTCCGCTTCACCTATGGCTTCGACTGGAGCCTGACCCGGCCCGGCTGGCGCGTTTCCACCACGGTGGGACAAAGCTACCGCCTGTCCAACGATATGACCCTGCTGCCCGATGGCACGGGGCTGACCACCCGCGCGTCCGATATCGTCGGCCGGACCGACCTGCGCTTTGGCGATATCGTCAAGTTCACGCACCGGTTCCGGCTGGATCACAACGACTTCGTCCTGCGCCGCAACGAATTCGACGCGACCATCGGCGGGCACAAGTCCTACTTCGAAGTGGGCTACCTGCGCCTCAACCGCGACATCGCCTCCACCTTCGAGGACTTGCGCGACCGGCAGGAGCTGCGCTTCACCGGGCGCGTGGCCTTCGCGAAATACTGGTCGGTGTTCGGATCGGGCGTGGTCAACCTGACGCCGCGCGCCGAAGACCCGACCAACACCGCTTCCGACGGGTTCCAGATGCTGCGGCACCGGCTGGGCTTCGCCTATACCGACGATTGCCTGGACCTGTCGTTCACCTGGGTGCGCGACTACGTGACGACGGGCGACGCGAAGCAGGGCAACGGCTTCTCGTTCTCGCTGTCGCTGCGCAGCCTGGGCGGGCGCTGACCGACGCTTCGGGATGCCCGGCACTCCGGCCGTTCGGCGTTTTCCCCGCTTTCGCTTCCCTCACCGTTGCAATACGGCTATCGCCGCGCCACTCAGCTTGGGTTAAGCCCGGCGATACCATTTGCCGGGAAATGCGCAGAAGGATGCCGGTGCGCCGGTTCGACAGGATATTCAGATTGCCATGACGCGTACCGTCCGCCTTCCTTCCCCGATCCGTCGTCCCCTGATCGGCCAGAGCGCGCTGGTTCTGGGCCTTGCCGCCATGGTCGCCGCGCCGATTGCCTCGAGCGCGAGCGCGCAGGCCGTGCGGGAAAGCGCCGACGCCAATGGCGCCCTGAACATCCCGGCCAACCCCACCCTGTTCGGCAAGAGCGATCCCAACGTGCGCCGCGCCACCGCGATCGTGAACGGCGAGATCGTGACCGGCACCGACGTGGAACAGCGCCTGGCCCTGATCGTCAACGCCAACGGCGGCAAGGTGGGGCCGGAGGAAATGGACCGCCTGCGCCTGCAGGTGCTGCGCAACCTGATCGACGAAACGCTGCAGATCCAGGAAGCCAAGGCGGCCGACATCCAGATCGGCGACGACGAGGTGAACCAGACGTTCGAGCGCGTGGCCACGCAGAACTTCGGCCAGTCGGTGCCGGCGCTGGAAAAATACCTCGCCTCGATCGGCTCGTCGGCCGCCTCGCTCAAGCGCCAGATCAAGGGCGAGCTTTCGTGGCAGCGCCTGCTGCGCCGCAACGTCCAGCCGTTCATCAACGTCTCCGACGGCGAAGTGCGCGAGATGATGGAGCGGCTTCAGGCGTCGAAGGGCACCGAGGAATACCGCATCGGCGAAATCTTCCTGTCGGCGACGGACGAAACCCAGCAGCAGGTCCGCGCCAACGCCGAAAAGATCGTCGAGCAGATCAAGCAGGGCGGCAGCTTCGTTGCCTATGCGCGCCAGTTCTCCGAAGCATCGACGGCGGCGGTCGGCGGCGATCTCGGCTGGATTCGCCTCGGCCAGTTGCCCAACGAACTGGCCACGACCGCGGCCGGCATGGCCCCCGGCCAGCTTGCTGGCCCGATCCCCATTCCCGGCGGCTTCTCGATTCTCTACCTGATCGACAAGCGCCAGGTGCTGACCGCCGACCCGCGCGATGCCGTGCTCAGCCTCAAGCAGATCTCGATCTCGTTCCCCAAGGGCACCACCGAGAAGCAGGCCGCCGACAAGGCCGCCGGCTTCGCCAGCATGGTGAAGACGATCCACGGCTGCGGCGAAGCGGAAAAGGCCGCCGCCACGATCGGCGCATCGGTGGTCGCCAACGATCAGATCAAGGCACGCGACCTGCCGGGCGCGCTGCAGGAAACGCTGCTCAAGCTCTCGGTCGGCGAGGCGACCCCGCCGTTCGGATCGATCGAGGACGGCGTGCGCGTGCTTCTGCTGTGCGGGCGCGATGATCCCAAGGTGGATTCCGGCCCGAGCTTCGACGAGTTGCAGCAGCAGATGGAAGACGATCGCGTCAACAAGCGCGCGCAGACCTATCTGCGCGATCTGCGGCGCGACGCGGTGATCGAATACAACTGACGCTGTCCCCGCCGCATCGTTGCGGTTCCGCAAGGACGGGCGGCACGGCGCATGACAGGGAACCGCTATGACGCTTTCCCTTCCCCTCGCCGCCAGCATCGGCGATCCCGCGGGTGTCGGCCCGGAACTGCTCTGCGCGGCCTGGGCGCTGAGCGGAGCCGAAGCCCTGCCCCCGTTCTTCGTGGTGGGCAGCCGGGCCCTGCTCGAACAGGCGGCGCGGCGACGCGGGATCGAGGTTCCGGTGCGCGCCATCGCCGGGCCGGATGAAGCGCTGGAGGTCTATGATACCGCGCTACCGGTCATAGACCTGGGCGACCTCCCCTATACGCCCGGCCAGCCCGACGAAGCCGGCGCGGCGCTGGCGCTGCGCGCGCTGGAAACGGCGACCGGCCTTGCCCGGTCCGGCACCGCGGCGGGCATCGTCACCGGGCCCATCGCCAAGAGCCGTCTGGCCGCGATCGGCTTCAACCAGCCGGGGCAGACCGAATTCGTCGCCGAGGCTTGTGGCGTCACCCCCCAGAACGCGGTGATGATGCTGGCGGGGCCAAGCCTGCGCGTGGTGCCCGTGACCGTCCACGTTCCGCTGCGCGCCGTGCCCGATCTGCTGACTGCCGAGCTTATCCGCACGCGCACCGCGATCACGGCGGCGGCGCTGGCGCGCGATTTCGGCGTCGCGCACCCCCGGCTGGCCATCGCCGGGCTGAACCCGCACGCGGGCGAGGACGGCCGCATGGGGCACGAGGATGCCGATGTGGTGGCCCCCGCCGTCGCCGCGCTGCGCGCTGCCGGAATCGACGCGCGCGGGCCTTTGCCGGCGGACACGATGTTCCACGCCGAAGCGCGCGAGACCTACGACGCGGCGATCTGCATGTACCACGATCAGGCGCTGATCCCGCTCAAGGCGCTGGATTTCGACGCCGGCGTCAACGTCACGCTGGGGTTGCCGATCGTGCGCACCTCGCCCGATCATGGCACGGCCTTCGCCATCGCCGGAACGGGCACGGCGCGCACGGGCGCGACCGTCGCCGCAATTCGCATGGCCGGGGAATGCGCGGTGCGCAGGCTTTCCGCATGACCGACCTGCCGTCCCAATTGCCGCCATTACGCGATGTGGTGAACCGTCACGGCCTGTTCGCCAGCAAGGCGCTGGGCCAGAACTTCCTGTTCGACGAACAATTGCTGGACCGGATCGCCCGCGTGCCCGGCAACCTGCGCGGCGCCAACGTGCTGGAAGTCGGCCCCGGTCCCGGCGGGCTGACCCGCGCGCTGCTGCGCGCCGGGGCGAACGTGACCGCGATCGAGATGGACAAGCGCTGCCTGCCGGCACTTGCGGAACTGTCGGATGCCTTCCCCGGCCAGTTGACCGTGATCGAGGGCGACGCGACGCGGATCGATCCCGCCGCGCTGTTCGACGGGCCATGGCACGTTGCCGCCAACCTGCCCTACAACGTCGGCACGCTGCTGTTCACCGGCTGGCTTTCGGGGCAGGAATGGCCACCCCGCTGGCAATCGCTGACGCTGATGTTCCAGCTGGAAGTGGCCGAGCGCATCGTCGCACGGCCCGGCACCGATGCCTATGGCCGGCTCGCCGTACTGGCACAGTGGCGCGCCGGCCCCGTCATCGCGATGAAAGTGCATCGCAGCGCGTTCACCCCGCCGCCCAAGGTCATGTCGGCGATCGTGCACGTCGAGCCGGCGGCGATGCCCGCAGGCGTGTCCGCGCGGATGCTGGAGCGCGTGACGGAGGCCGCCTTCGGCCAGCGCCGCAAGATGCTGCGCCAGTCGCTCAAAGGCCTGCCCGGCGCGCTGGACGTGCTGGAGCCGCTGGGCATCGACCCCCAGCGGAGAGCGGAAACGCTCTCGGTGGACGAATTCGTCGGCATCGCGCGCGCGCTGACAGCCTGACAACTCCACCCTGACCGCCCCCTCCCACGACGCGGAAGGGGGCAGGAGGTCGCTTCAGGCCGGTTCGGCGACTTTCAACGCCGCCTTCTTCTTCTGCCGCCAGGCGTGCAGCAACGGCTCGGTATAGCCGTTGGGCTGTTCCACGCCCTTGAACACCAGATCGCAGGCCGCGCGGAATGCGAAGCTGGTGTCCCAGTTGCCCGCCATCGGCTCGTAGAGCGGATCGCCCGCGTTCTGCGCATCGACCTTCGCGGCCATGCGGTGCAGCGAATCCAGGACCTGCTCCTTCGAGCAGACGCCGTGCAGCAGCCAGTTGGCGATGTGCTGGCTGGAAATGCGCAGTGTGGCGCGGTCTTCCATCAGGCCCACGTCGTTGATGTCGGGCACCTTGGAACAGCCGACGCCCTGATCGATCCAGCGCACGACATAGCCCAGCAAGCCTTGCGCGTTGTTGTCGAGTTCCTCGCGCACTTCGTCTTCGGACCAGTTCGCGCCCGCTGCCAGCGGCACGGCCAGCAGCGCGTCCAGCCCCGGCGTTGCCTCCTTCGCCACGTCCTTCTGGACGGCGAAGACATCGACCTGGTGATAGTGAGTGGCGTGCAACGTCGCGGCCGTGGGCGAAGGCACCCAGGCGGTGTTGGCGCCGGTCTTCGGATGGCCGATCTTCTGGTCCATCATGTCGCGCATCATGTCCGGCGCGGCCCACATGCCCTTGCCGATCTGCGCCTTGCCCGAAAGGCCCTGGCGCAGGCCGATGCAGACATTGCGCTTTTCATAGGCGGCAATCCAGCCGGACGCCTTCATCGCGCCCTTGCGGATCATCGCCCCGGCCTGCATCGAGGTGTGGATCTCGTCGCCGGTGCGGTCGAGGAAGCCGGTGTTGATGAACACGATGCGGTCCTTCACCGCCGCGATGCAGGCGGCAAGGTTGGCGCTGGTGCGGCGCTCCTCGTCCATCACGCCGACCTTGACGGTGTGGCGCGGCAGGCCGAGCAGGTCTTCGACCGCATCGAACAGGGTGTTGGTGAAGGCCGCTTCCTCCGGCCCGTGCATCTTGGGCTTGACGATGTAGATGCTGCCGGTGCGGCTGTTGTGGAAGCGGCCAAGGCCCTTCACGTCGTGCGTGCTGATCGCCGAGGTGATGACGGCGTCCATGATGCCTTCGGGGATTTCCGATCCGTCGGCCAGCAGGATTGCCGGATTGGTCATCAGGTGGCCGACATTGCGCACGAACAGCAGGCTGCGTCCCGGCAGGCTGAACGCCGATCCCGAAGGCGCGTTCCAGGTGCGGTCCTCGGCCAGCGTGCGGGTGATGGTCTGGCCGCCCTTCTCGAACGTATCGGCCAGATCACCGCGGATCACGCCCAGCCAGTTGGCATAGGCCGCCAGCTTGTCCTCGGCATCGACCGCCGCGACCGAATCCTCGAGATCGACGATCGTGGTCAGCGCGGCTTCGAGAACGATGTCGGCAATGCCCAGCGGATCGCCCTTGCCGACCGGGTGGTTGCGATCGATCACCAGTTCGATGTGCAGCCCGTTGTGCTTGAACATCACCCCGCCATCGCGCGTGGCGTAAGGGTGCGGGCATTCCCCGCCGGTCAGCGCCAGTTCCCAGCCGGGAAGCGCGCTGTCGAGGAACCGGCGCCCGGCGGCGATCACCGCCGCGCCGCGCGCCTCGTCATAGCCGCCGGGACCCGCCGGCGGCGCATCGAGCGCGTCGGTGCCGTAGAACGCATCGTACAGGCTGCCCCAGCGCGCGTTGGCGGCGTTGAGCAGGAAGCGCGCGTTGAGCACGGGAACGACGAGCTGCGGCCCCGCCATCGTGGCGATTTCCTCGTCCACGTTCTGCGTGCCGATCAGGAAATCCTCCGGTTCGGGCACCAGATAGCCGATCTCGGTCAGGAACGCGCGATAGGCTTCGGCATCGATCGGCTGACCCTTGCGCGCAAGATGCCAGGCGTCGATCTGCGCCTGCAGCGCATCGCGCTTGGCCAGCAGCGCGCGGTTCTGCGGCACCAGCCGATCGCACAGCGCGGCGAAGCCCTGCCAGAAGGCGGCGGCATCCTGCCCGATCGGCGCCAGCACGCGCTGTTCGAGGAAAGCGGCAAGCTGGCCGTCGACCTTCAGACCGCTGCGTTCAACCCGTTCACTCATGCGCTGCTCCGATGCGTAATCTTTCCAATGCGCGCATTCTAGCCTTCGGGCGTCTCGTTCGGTAGAGAGATTAAAGTTACGACACTCATTCCTTTTGGGAACCAATGGACGAAGACCGGGACTATCGGCTTTTCGCGCAAATCGTGGCCAGCGGCAGCCTGGCGGGTGCGGCGCGCGTGCTGCGGTTATCCCCGCCGATGGTGTCGAAGCGGCTGGCGCGGCTGGAACAGCGGCTGGGTGCGGAACTGATCCGGCGCACCACGCGGCGGCTGGAACTGACCGAACAGGGCGCGCGCTTCCACGCCGACGTGCTCGCGATCCTTTCCAGCATCGATGATGCCGAGGCGCGCGTGGCGGGGCGCACGCTGGAACCGAAGGGGCCGCTGCGCATCGCCGCCCCGACCTCGTTCGGGCGCATGTTCATCGCCCCGCTGCTGCCATCGTTCCTCGAACGCTTTCCCGAGGTGCGGATCGAGATCGAACTGAGCGACGGCTTCACCGATCTGCTGGCGGAACGGATCGACCTGGCGGTCCGTATCACCGCGCGGGTGGACCGCGGGCTGGAGGCGGTGCGGCTCGCGCCCAGCCGCCGCATCCTCTGCGCGTCGCCCGCCTATCTCGCCGCGCATGGCACGCCGGCATCGATTCGCGACCTGGCCGGGCACCGCCTGCTGGCCGCGCGCGGGCAATTGCCATGGCGGCTCACCGCCAACGGCCGGCCGGTGACGATCGACGCGGGGAGCGTGGTCGCCACCAATTCGAGCGAGGTCGTGCGCGAACTGACGCTGGGAGGCGTGGGCATCGCGCTGCGTTCGCTGTGGGACATCCGGCCAGACCTTGCCGAAGGCCGCGTGATGCGCGTGCTGCCCGATCACCAGGGCAGTGATGACGTGGCGATCTACGCCATCCGGCCGGCGGGCCAGCACCGGGCGGCCAGCGTCGGCGCGTTCACCGAGCACCTGCTCCGCCATTTCAGCCCGGTGCCGCCGTGGGAACGGTAAGCCGGCCGGCCCGTCAGCCTGCTGGCGCCAGCATCGAACCGGTGTCGATATAGCGCTGGTGCCACGCCAGCGCCTCGGTCAGCAGCGTTGGCGAATGCTTGCCCCAGGAATCGCGCAAGGCACGCGCATAATAATCGGCCAGCATATCCCGGTATGCGGGATGCACGCAGTTGCCGATCACCAGTTCGGCGCGGCTGCGCGGCGGCAGCCCGCGCAGATCCGCCAGGCCCTGTTCGGTCACGATGATCTGCACGTCCTGGTCGATATGGTCGACATGGCTGACCTGCGGCACGATCGTCGAAATCTGGCCGCCCTTCGCGGTCGATGGGGCCATGAAGATCGAGATATAGGCGTTGCGCGCGAAATCGCCCGACCCGCCGATGCCGTTCTGGATGCGCGATCCCATCAGGTGCGTGGAATTGACGTTGCCGTAGATATCGGCCTCGACCATCCCGTTCATGGCGAGGCAGCCGAGCCGGCGGATCAGTTCGGGATGGTTGCTGATCTCCTGCGGGCGCAGCACCAGCCGATCGCGATAGCGCGCCATGTCGGCATTGATCGTTTCAGCCGCTTCAGGGCTGAGCGAGAAGGCCGTGGCCGAAGCCATGCGCAGCTTGCCGGCGGAGAGCAGGTCAAGCATCCCGTCCTGCAGCACTTCGGTATAGGCGGTCAGGTTCTCGAAGGGGCTGTCCATGAGCCCCGACAGCACGGCGTTGGCGATGTTGCCCACGCCCGACTGGATCGGCAGCAGCGAAGACGGCAGGCGGCCCATCTTCACTTCGTGCGCGAAGAACTCCATCAGGTGCCCGGCGATCGCGCGCGCGTTGGCGTCCGGCGCCTTGAACGGCTGGTTGCGATCGGGCGAATCCGTTTCGACCACGGCGATCACCTTGCCGGGATCGCACCGGAACGTCGCCTGGCCGATGCGGTCTTCGGGGCGGATCAGGGGAATCGGCACGCGGTGCGGCGGCAGAGCGGTGCCATAATAGACGTCGTGCATCCCGTGCAGCGCCTCGCTCTGCCAGCGGTTCACTTCGAGGATCACCTTGTCGGCGCGATCGAGCCAGGTCTTGTTGTTGCCGATCGACGACGACGGCACCAGCGACCCGTCGGGCAGGATCGCGGTCACTTCGATCAGCGCGATGTCGAGCGGGCCAAGGAAGCCCTGCCACGCCATCGGTGCGACTTGCGACAAGTGCATGTCGAAGTAGTTCATCTCGCCGCGGTTGATCTGTTCGCGCGCGATCGGATCCGAATTGTAGGGCAGGCGGAAATCGATGCCCTTGGCCTTGGCCAGCGCGCCATCGAGTTCCGGGCCGGTGGAGGCCCCGGTCCAGACCTTGATGCGGAACGGATCGCCCGCCGCATGGGCCGCCTCGATCCGCTTGGCCAGCGCCAGCGGCACCGCCTTGGGATAGCCCGCACCGGTAAAACCACTCATGCCCACGGTGGAGCCGGGCGGGATCAGCGCGGCGGCGCTATCGGCATCGGTCACGCGCGCCTGAAGGGCCGGATGGGCGATGCGCTGCGAAAGGGAGGACTGGGACATGGGACTCTCCGCTGTTTGGCCGCGCGTAGACCCGTGGCGAGCGGTTGATAACCACTACTTCCGTCGTAGCAATTCCTTATATTCACACGCAAAAGTGTAATTGCGCATAATGCAATCACCGGGATGCGGCGAATTATAGCGCATTTTCGCGGGCACGAAAAAAGGGAACCGACGGGATCGGTTCCCTTTTTGCAATCCAGCCGTGCCGGGCAATCAGGCGGCGACGATGCTCGCCTTGCGGATCACGCCGGGGTTTGCCGGCGGTTCGCCCTTGGGCAGCGCGTCGACGTGTTCCATGCCGCTCTCAACCTGGCCCCACACGGTGTACTGCTTGTCGAGGAAGCGCGCATCGTCGAAGCAGATGAAGAACTGGCTGTTCGCCGAATGCGGATAGCTCGTCCGCGCCATCGAGCAGACGCCGCGCACGTGCGGTTCGCTGTTGAATTCCGCCTGCAGGTCGGGCTTGTCCGAGCCGCCCATGCCGGTTCCCTGGGGGCAGCCGCCCTGCGCCATGAAGCCCGGGATCACGCGGTGGAACTTCACGCCGTCGTAGAAGCCTTCGCCGACCAGTTCCTTGATCCGCGCCACGTGATTGGGTGCGAGATCGGGGCGCAGCTTGATCACGACATCGCCGGAATCGAGCGAGAAGACGAGTTTCTCTTCAGCCATCTGTCACAAAATCCTTCCTTGTCTGCCGCCGATATAGGGTCTTCCCCGACAAAGTCACGCCATGCTCTTTTCCGGCGTTGCTTTTGGCTTGCGACCGCCTATCCCGGCCCTTGATGGAGCGCGAAGACGACCGGATCGACCTGGCCATCGACTTGGCCCTTGCCGACGGCGGCGATGCATCGCCGGCCGAGGAAACCGCGCGCCATGCGGAGAGTCTCGACGAGGAACACAACACGCTGAAGCCGGCGTTCATCCGCAAGGTCTGCGATGCGCTGGACGAAGGCGACCGCGACGCGGTCTATGACCTTGTCGAACCGCTGCACCCGGCCGACATCGCCGACCTGTTCGAGCTGATCGACGCCGAGGAACGGCCCCGGCTGGCCCGCGCCATCAACGACCTGATGGGCGGCGAAGTGCTCGCCGAACTCAACGACCACGTCCGCGAATCGCTGATCGATCAGCTCGACCCCGACGAGGTGGCCGAGCTGGCCGAGCAGATGGAGACCGACGACGCGGTCGCCCTGATCGAGGATCTCGACGAGGAGGACAAGGAAGCGGTCCTCGCCGAGCTCGATCCGGAGGATCGCGCCGCGATCGAAAGCGCGCTGTCCTATCCGGAAGAGACCGCCGGCCGTCTGATGAGCCGCGATCTGATCGCGGTGCCCGAACATCTCACCGTCGGCAATCTCATCGACTATCTGCGCGAAAACCAGGACCTCGCCACCGAGTTCTGGGAAGTGTTCATCGTCGATCACAAGCACCGCCCGATCGGCACCTGCGTGCTTTCGTGGATTCTGCGCACGCCGCGCGACGTGGCGCTGGCCGACGTGATGAAGCGCGACCAGACGCTGATTCCGGTCACGATGGACCAGGAGGAAGTGGCGCTCCGCTTCCAGAAGTATGCGCTGATCTCCGCCGCGGTAGTCGACGAGGACGGGCGGCTGGTCGGCCAGATCACCGTCGACGACGTGGTCCACATCATCCAGGAAGAAGCGGGCGAGGACGCGCTGCTGCTGTCCGGCGCCGGCGATGGCGACATCAACGAACCCCTGCACCTGACGGTGCGCACGCGCCTGCTGTGGCTGCTGGTCAACCTGCCGACGGCGATGCTGGCCGCCAGCGTGGTCAGCCTGTTCGATGCGGAGATCGCGCGCTACGCGGTGCTGGCGACGCTGATGGGCATCGTCACCGGGATGGGCGGAAACGCCGGCACGCAGACCTTGGCCGTGATCGTCCGCGCCATCGCCACCAACCAGCTGACCAGCAGCAACACCCTGCGCGTGCTGAGCCGCGAGTTCCGCATCGCGGCGACCAACGGGGTTTCGCTCGGCGCCCTGATCGGGATCGGCTCGTTCTTCATCTGGCACAGCGTGCCGCTCGCGCTGGTCTTCGCCGCCGCAATCTTCATCAACAACATGGTCGCGGGGCTGGCCGGGGTGTTCGTGCCCGTCACGCTCGACCGCATGAACATCGATCCGGCCACCTCGTCCGCCGTGTTCGTGACGATGTGCACCGATTGCATGGGCTTCCTCAGCTTCCTCGGTCTGGCGACACTGGCGGGGATCGGCGCCTGAAGATGGACGATGCCTGATGGACGATGACGCCCCGCGTCTGCACATGACCAAGGTCGCCTATGGCGCGCAGTCGTTGGCGGAGGTCCACGCCTGGTTCGCGCAGCGCGGACCGGAAGCGCGGCTGACCACGCGCTACCTGCCCAAGCGCCACGCCGAGATGGTCGGCGGATCGCTGTTCTGGGTGCTGAAGCACCAGCTCGTCGCGCGCTCGCCGATCCTGGGCTTCGAGGAAGCCGAGGGTGGCAAGACACACATCGTCATTTCCACGGAGCTGATCGACGTCCACCCCGTGCCGCGCCGCGCGCATCAGGGCTGGCGCTATCTGGAAGACAAGGACGCCCCGCGCGATCTGGCCACGGGGGAAGCGGGCGAGGCCCTGCCCGCCGGGCTGGCCGGCGAGCTGGCAAAGCTGGGTCTGGTCTGAAGCAATCGACAGGCGCGGGACGTATCAGGCCCGCCCCGCACCAAGCCCTGTCAATCTTCGAGCTGGCGCAGCAGCGTGCGCACGTCGCCGTCCATGTCGGCATCGCGCGTGCGCAGTTCCTCGATCAGCCGCACCGCGTGGATCACGGTCGAATGATCGCGCCCGCCGAACTTGCGTCCGATTTCCGGATAGCTGCGCGGCGTCAGCACCTTGGCGAGATACATCGCCACCTGGCGCGGGCGGACCACCGCGCGGGCACGGCGCTTGGACGCCATTTCCGTGCGGTCCACGCGATAGAACTGGCAGACCGTGCGCTGGATCTCGTCGATCGTGATGCGCCGGCGGTTGGCCGAGAGGATGTCGGTGAGCTGTTCTTCGGCCAGTTGCAGCGAGACCGGCTGACCGGTGAGCTGGGCGAACGCGATCAGCTTGTTGAGCCCGCCCACCAGCTCACGGATGTTGCGGTTGATCGTGCGCGCGAGGAATTCGATCACGTCGGACGGAACCTGCGTGCTGGTAAAGCGCGACAGGCGGTGTTCGAGGATCTTGCGGCGAAGTTCGATGTCGGCCGGCTGGATATCGGCCACCAGCCCCATCGACAGGCGCGACAGCAGCCGCTGTTCGACCCCGTCGAGCGCCTGCGGCGCGCGATCCGCCGCGACGACCAGCCGCTTGCCGGCGGCCAGCAGCGCGTCGATCGTGTGCAGGAATTCCTCCTGCGTGCTCGCCTTGCCGATGATGAACTGAATATCGTCGACCAGCAGCAGATCGAACCCGCGCAAGCGCGCCTTGAACTCGATCATCTCGTTCTGGCGCATGGCCTGGACGAATTCGATCATGAACCGCTCGGCCGAGCAGTAGAAGATGCGCGCGCCGGGCCGGTTCGCGGCATAGGCGTGGCCGATCGCGTGCAGCAGGTGCGTTTTGCCCTGCCCGGTCGAGGCCTTCAGATAGAGCGGCGAGAACTGGGGCGTTTCCAGCGCGGCCATGCGCTGCGCCGCGTTGACCGCCAGCACGTTGGCCGAACCGCTCACGAATTCGGCGAAGATCAGCGAGGGATCGAGGCCCGAAACCAGCGAATCCGACATGCCGATCGAAGCCGGGGTACGCACGGTGGCCGATGCGGCCGGCACCGGTGCATCGCCGCCGATGCGCAGTTCGGGCATGGCGCGGCGGCGCGGATGCACCGTGATGCGCACCTGACGCACTTCCGACCGCGCGATCTTCCACGCCAGCGACAGGCGATCGGCGAAGCGGTCCGCCACCCAGTTCGCGGAGAACTCGGTCGGCAGGAACAGGTCGAGCGTGCCGGTTTCCTTGCAGAAGCTGCCAAGCTGGATCGGCTTGATCCACTGGCCGTGCAGTTGCGATCCCAGATCCTTTTTCAGACCCTGGCTGATGTCGGCCCAGTCCGCTGCCAGATCCAGCGCTTCCTGGTCCTCGATCATCCCGTCCCGTCCCTTCCTGCCTGAAACGGCCTCTGAGCCGCCCCCACGCGCAGCCGGTGCGCGGTAGCCGCCCGCGCTGCCAAATTCATCCATCTTCACGCGGCGCTGTCCCGACCTGATCAAGGCCTGCGACGACATCCCCCCGCCGCAGACATGACGAACCCCCGACCGCCAGCGGGGTTTCCACCGGCGGACTCGAACCATGCGATTTCCGTGACACCGTCACGCTGATCCCATTGCTTGTTACGGCTCCGTGAGATCAACGATGCCGGTTCAGCCTGTCTATTGGCGACGGGGGTCCGAGCGCAAGCGTGGCGACGCAAAAAAACTGAAATAAATCGCCTTGACTCGCCAGACGCCGCGGAAATCTCGTAAGTGACTGAAAAATATACACTTCACTACAGAAGCAAAGCGAATCGCGGAAAATCCATGACTTGCTGCGACCGCAAATAGTCACGGAACCGAAAAACGAAAAAGCCGGCGATGAAACCGCCGGCCTTTTCCTCTGTCAGATACCCGTATCGACCCTGAGCATCATCCCCGATGGGGGGATGGGCGGTCGAATCAGAGCGCTGCGACTCGCTTGGTCAGACGAGACATCTTGCGCGCCACGGTGTTCTTGTGAAGCACGCCGCGCGCCACGCCACGCGCCAGTTCCGGCTGCGCCGCCTTGAGCGCTTCAGCCGCAGCCGACTTGTCGCCACCGGCGATCGCCGATTCGACCTTCTTCACGAAGGTGCGGATACGGGAAAGGCGGTTGCCGTTGATTTCGGCGCGACGTTCGTTGCGACGGATGCGCTTGCGGGCTTGCGGCGTATTGGCCATGTCTGTCCTGTTTCTGTCCTCTGGCGGGCCGTCCGGAGACGGACCGGGAAAATCCTGGTTGCTTGCACGTACAAGGCGGGCAAGCCCGCCGGAAAGCGGCGCCCATACCCACAGGCGGGCGAATCGTCAACAGATTCGACCGGATTCCGGCGCCTCGTCCTTCGAAGAGGCCGATAATCGCTTTATAGCCAGCCCGCAAGCTCGCGCCGCACCAACGCTTCCAGCAGGCGCACCCCCTCGTCCCCCGCGTTGAGGCAGGAAAGCGTGGCGAAGTCGGTTCCGCCCGCCGCCAGGAAATCATCGCGGCCCCGAATCGCCAGTTCCTCCAGCGTTTCGAGGCAATCGGCGGAAAAGCCCGGCGCGGCCACGGCGATCCGCCGCGTGCCTTTTGCCGCTTCGGCCTTCAGCACGGCGTCGGTGGCCGGCTCCAGCCAGCGGGCGCGTCCGAACCGCGATTGAAAGGTCGTTTCGATCCGCAGGCCGGCATGCGTATCCGCAAAAGCCTCCTGCAACAGCCGCGAGGTCTTGCGGCAATGGCAGTGATAGGGATCGCCCAGATGCAGCGTGCGCTCGGGCATCCCGTGGTAGCTCAGCAGAAGCAGTTCAGGCACGAAGTCCAGCACCGCCATCTGGCGGGAAAGATCGCGATGGAGCGCGGCGATGGCCAGCGGATCGTCGTGATAGGGCGGCAGCGTGCGCAGGGCCGGCAGGCGGCGGCGACCGGCAATCCACGTGCCGAGCGCATCGAGCGCGCTGGCCGTGGTGGCGGCGCAGTACTGCGGATAGAGCGGCGCGAACAGGATGCGTTCGCACCCGGCCTCCACCAGCGCATCGAGTTCGCGCGCGATCGCCGGGTTCTGATAGCGCATGGCGTGGCGCACGATCACCGCATCGCCGGAATGCGCCTGCTCAAGACGGGCCTGCAACGCCGCCGCCTGCGCGGCGGTGATCGCGGCCAGCGGCGATCCGTCCCTGCCCCAGACCTGGCCATAGGCATGGGCCGACTTCGCCGGGCGCGTGTTGAGAATGATGCCGCGCAGGATCGGCTGCCAGACCAGCGCCGGAATTTCCACCACGCGCCGGTCGGACAGGAATTCCTTGAGATAGCGCTTTACCGCGCCACGCTCGGGCGCGTCGGGCGTGCCAAGATTGACCAGCAGCACGCCGATCCGGCCGGTGGCGACCGGCGGATGGTCGGCGGGCCGGTGCCCTGACGGTTGCTGGCCTGCGGAGGATACGTTCACAGTCATGCGCGTTACAGACCTTCGGATAGCAGCGGCAACCGGCGAAACCGCAACCCTGTGGCCGAAAACAGGGCGTTGGCAATGGCGGGCGCGACCGCGACCACGGCCAGTTCCCCCGGATCGAACGGTTCCTCGCTGCTTTCGGCGAAGGCAACATCGACTTTCGGGCAATCGGCCAGCAAAGGCAGGCCGAGCTGCGCCAGGCGTCCCGAGACCGGCAGCCCGCCGGCATAGGCCGTGCTGCCACCGATGGCCTGCGTCAGCCCGAACACCAGCCCGCCTTCCACCTGCTGCCGGGCAATGTCCATGTTGACGATCCGGCCGATGTCGCAGAATGCAGACAGCCGGTCCACCCGGACCGCGCCTTCGTCCTGCCGGGCGGTGGCCACGACCGCGATGAAGCCGCTGCGCACCTGTCCCTTGCCCGTCGGCAGGTCCATGCGATGGCAGGCGATGCCCTGCCCCGAAGCGTCCGCCCCGCCGCCCCACATCGCCATGCGCGCCACGCCGGAAAGGCAGGCGGCCAGGCGCGGCTGCCCGCCCAGCATGCCCATGCGGAACGCCAGCGGCTCCTGCCCGCCGGCATGGGCCAGTTCATCGACGAAGCTCTCGTTGCAGAACGCGGCATAGCCATGGGCATTGCCGCGATAGCGCGCGGTCGGCAGCGGCAGGCTGGCCGCGATGTGATCGACCGCCTTTTCCGGAATGCCATAGAACGGCAAGGCGCCCTCACAGGCCAGCGGATCGGCCCGCCCATCGCTGGCGGCCAGAGCTTCGGGCACGCCTTGGTCCCGCAGCAGGCGCAGGCCGGATTCGATCGCGGTCGGCGGCAGGGCCATGCGCGCGCGCCAGCCCAGGATATGCTGCTTGTCGGGGCTGAGCGAACCGGCCAGCTCGGCCGAAACCGGCGTGCGCGGCAGGCCGGCCAGCGATTCCTGCCAGCGCGACCAGACGAGTTGCACCGGGCGGCCCACCTGCCGCGCGATCGCCGCCGCCTCCGCCGCCACGCGGCTGTCGAGCCGCGCATCGAAGCTGCCGCCGGCGTGCATCGGATAAACGATCACGTCCGCGCGCGAGACGCCGGCCGCCAGCGCGCCGGCGCGGCGCACCCGTTCGGGCGCCTGCGTCGCCACCCACAGCTCCAGCTTGCCGTCGCGCAGCCGTGCGGTGGCCGTGGCCGTTTCCAGCGGCGCGTGCAGCGCCGGCTCGACATCGTAGCGAGCGGCAAGCCCCAGTTTCACCGGCCCGGCCTTCTCCAGCAGGGCATCGGGATCGCCATCCGCGGCAACGCGGACGGGACGGCCCCTTTGCAGCGCGGTGTTGAGCGCCTGGTCGATCGCGGCGCTGTCCGCGATCGGGCCGGCCGCCCGGAAACGCGGCTCCATCGCCTTCACCGCCTTGTTCGCGGCGTGCCAGGTCGTCGCCACCGCCGCCAGCCAGCGCTTGGCATGGACCACGCCGACCAGCCCGCGCACGCCCGCCGCCGCATCCTTGTCGTGGCTCGACAGCACACTGTTGCCCTGCGGTCCGTGCGCGATCGCGGCGAAGACCATGCCCGGCAACCGAACATCCCCCGCGAACACGAAGCTGCCGTCCGCCTTCGCCGGCAGATCGAGGCGGGGATAGCGCGGCCGCGCGCCTTCGGGAAAATCGCGCGGCTTTTCCGCCGGCGCCCCGGCGCGCAGCACCGGCGGATCGGGCGGATCGTAGGCCAGCGCCTTTTGCAGCAGCGCGGCGAAGGCCAGCCGCTTGTCGCCATGGATCACGAAATGATCCCGCGCCTCGCACTCCTCCCAGCCGACGTTCCATTCCGCCGCCGCCGCCTTGGTCAGCATCGCCCGCACGCCGGCGGCGGCCGCGCGCAGCGGCTGTTCGAACGCAACCAGCGCGGTGCCATCGGCGGTGATCACCATCGGTTCGCGTTCGGCCTTCAGCCGGGCGAGCGCACCGTCCGGGTTCTCCGCCAGTCCCGCGCCCAGCGGCATCCATAGCGGCGCCCAGTGCGCGGCCAGCACCGGATCGGCATAGACCGGACTGACCGGCGCGGGTTCCACGCCCACGCGCCGCCAGTCCGCGCCCAGTTCCCACGCGACGATCTGCGCGACCAGCGTGGTGATGCCCTGCCCCATCTCGCAGAACGGTACGGCGACGCTCACCGCGCCATCCGCCGCCATCCGGATGAAGGCGTCGAAAACATGCTCGCCATCGCTGGCGCGCAAGGGCGTGGCATAGTGGCGCGGCACCAGCGAGAACGCCAACAGCAGGCCGCCACCCGCCGCGGCGGTGCCGGCCGCACCGACCAGCAGCCCCCGCCGGGTCAGCCGCCCGCCCAGCGCCACGCGATCAGCCCTGCCCGTCCAGCCAGCGCAGCACGCCGCGCGCGATCGTGGCGAAGGCTTCGGCCTGCGGCCCTTCGCCGGCCGCCGGCGGGTGGCCCGCATCGCTGTCACGCCGGATCGTCAGGTCCAGCGGCACGCGGCCCAGGAACGGCAGGTTCATCGTCTTCGCCGCCGCCTCCGCGCCGCCGATGCCGAACGGGTCGCTCTCCTCCCCGCAATGGGGGCAGATATAGCCGGCCATATTCTCGACCAGACCGATCAGCGGCACCTGCCCCTGTTCGAACAGCCCGATCGCGCGGGTCGCGTCCATCAGCGCCAGGTCCTGCGGCGTGGACACGATCACCGCGCCGGCGGGCTTGTGCTTCTGCAGCATGGTCAGTTGCACGTCGCCGGTGCCCGGCGGCAGATCGACCACGATGATCTCGGCATCCCCCCAGTGCGCGTCGATCAACTGGCCCAGCGCGTTGCCCGCCATCGGCCCGCGCCACGCGATCGCCTGCCCCGGCTGGACAAGATGCCCCATCGAGAGCATCGGCACGCCGAACGGGCTGGGCACCGGGATCATCTTGTTGCCTTCGGCCTCCGGGCGGCGGCCCTCGGTCGCCAGCAGGCGCGGCTGTGACGGACCGTAGATGTCGGCATCGACCAGCCCCACCTTGCGCCCCAGCCGCGCCATGGCCACGGCGAGATTGGCCGAGAGTGTCGACTTGCCCACGCCGCCCTTGCCCGAACCGACCGCGATGATGCGGCGCTGGCGCTTCTCCGCCGTCATCGCCAGCCGCACGTCCTGCGCGCCCGCCTTGCGCGCGGCGTCGCGCACCGCCATTTCCAGCCGGTCCCGCTCCATGCGGTCCATCCCGCCGACGTCCAGCACGATCGTGGCTATGCCATCCGCACCGCGCAGCGATTGCAGCCGCGCGCCGGCCAGTTCCTCAAGGGCGCTTCGCAGCGCGTCTTCGTTCAGACTCACGTGTTTTCCTGTTCTTCCCGGCCTTCCAACTCGCGCGCGTCCTAGCAGATGAATTTTGGGGAGGAGACACTGTTTTTCCGCGAAACCCGTTCCTATAACGACCTCATGAGCAGTTTTGGCGAGCGGATGACGCGCATCGGCCTGGCGATGGCCGGCAAGAAAAGCCCGTGGGGCGATCCTGACGGCGCCGGTGGCACCGAACCGGGTGGCGCAACGCCTCCTGCCGCCGACGGCGACGATGCCGATGCGCCGGACGGGCCGGCGGGCGAAAAGCCGCAGGAGCCGAAGCAGCCCAACGGCCCTCGCAATCCCTGGCTGCCGCCCTCGTCGGGCGAAGGACGCCGTTCGGCCAGTATCGAGGACATCTTCCGCGCGCGCACCGGGCGCGGCCGCCCCGGCGGCGGGGATGGCGGCGGCGGCAAGGGGCCGACGCTGCCGCGCCTGCCGCAGCGGCCTGACGGCAAGTCGTGGCTGCCGATCGGCATCGCGCTGGTCGCGGCCGTTTGGCTGGGCGCTTCCATGGTCCATCGCATCTCGCCGCAGGAAAAGGGCGTGGTCACCACGTTCGGCAAGTATTCGCGGATGCTGGACCCCGGCATGGCGCTGACGCTGCCGTGGCCGATCCAGTCGGTCGCGACGCAGGACGTCACCTCGATCCGCCGGGAATCGATTCCGGAAGGCGATGGCGAGAAGCTGATGCTCACGGGCGATCAGAACCTTGTCGACCTGTCGTACCTCGTGCGCTGGAACATCAAGAACCTGAAGCTCTATTCGTTCCAGCTGGCCGATCCGGACCAGACGGTGCGCGAGGTGGCCGAAGCGGCGATGCGCCAGTCGATCGCCGAAGTCACGCTGAACGACGCCATGGGCGCCGGCCGCGCCTCAATCGAACAGAGCGCGCGCGACCGGATGCAGAAGGTGCTCGACGCCTACCGTTCGGGCATCCTGATTCAGGGCGTGGACATCAAGAAGGTGGACCCGCCCGCCAAGGTGGTGGACGCGTTCAAGGAAGTTCTGGCCGCACAGCAGGACGCGCAGAGCGACGTAAACCGCGCGCAGGCCTGGGCGCAGCAAACCACCGCGCGGGCGCAGGGCGATGCGACCGCATTCGACAAGGTCTATGAACAATACAAGCTGGCCCCCGAAGTGACACGGCGCCGGATGTACTACGAAACGATGGAACGCGTGCTGAGCCAGACCGACAAGGTGATCGTCGAAACGCCGGGCGTCACGCCCTATCTGCCGTTGCCGCAACTGATGCAGCAACCCAAGCCCGCACCGACGGAGGGCCGCTGACATGGGCGACTTTTTCGAGAGCCTGTGGCGCGAGCAGAAGGTGCTGCTCGGCGTGCTGGCCGCGGTGCTGCTGCTGGCGATCAGTTCGCTGATCGTGGTCGATGAGAAGGAACAGGTGCTGATCGTCCGGCTGGGCGATCCGGTGCGCGTGATCAACCGTTTCCGGCCCAACACCGACTACGGCCAGACCGGCGCGGGCCTGAGCTGGCGGATTCCGTTCTTCGAACAGGCCGTGCGCATCGACAAGCGCGTGCTCGACGTCGATCTGGAACGCCAGCAGGTGACCTCGGCCGACCAGCGCCGCCTGGAAGTGGACGCCTATGCCCGCTACCGCGTGATCGATCCGGTCAAGATGTACCAGACCGCCGGCACGGTGGACCGCGTTTCCGAACAGCTCCAGCCGATTCTCAATTCGGCGCTGCGCCAGGAACTGGGCAACCGCACCTTCGCCTCGCTGCTGACCGCCGAACGCGGGCAGGCCATGGCCAACATCCGCGCCGGGCTGGACAACGAAGCGCGCGAATACGGCGCGCAAGTGATCGACGTGCGGATCAAGCGGGCCGATCTGCCCGACGGTACGCCGCTGGAAAGCGCCTTCACCCGGATGAGCACCGCGCGCCAGCAGGAAGCGGCAACGATCCGCGCGCAGGGCCAGAAGAACGCGCAGATCATCCGGGCCGAAGCCTCCGCCTCCGCCGCGAAGACCTATGCCGACAGCTTTGGCAAGGACCCGGCTTTCTACGACTTCTACCGCGCGATGCAGAGCTACGACGCGACCTTCGCGCAGAAGGGCAGCAGCACCTCGATCGTGCTGTCGCCGGACAACGAATATCTGAAGCAGTTCAGGGGAAAGTAGGAACCGCGTCATTCAAATCCCGTTCATGCAACAAAGCGTGAAAAACGGGGCGGGATCTCACGCGGCGGCACTCCGCCCCAATCGAACAGACAAGAAGGAAATGGCCACGTGCGATATGCTTATGGTGTGACTACGGCCCTGCTCCTCGCCGGCAGCGCTCTGACGCTGGTCACCGGATTTCCCGCCGGGGCGCAGGTCGCGCAAAATGACAGCGCGCAGATGCAGGCGGTCGTCCCCCGCGCGGGCGCGCCGGCCAGCTTCGCCGATCTGACCCAGCAACTCCAGCCGGCAGTGGTCAACATCTCCACCCGCCAGCGGGTGAAGGTGCAGAACAACAACCCGTTCGCCGGCACGCCCTTCGGCGATCTGTTCGGCGGCGGCCAGGGCGGCGGCACTACCACGCGCGAGGCGCAGTCGCTGGGATCGGGCTTCGTCATTTCCGCCGACGGCTATGTGGTGACCAACAACCACGTCATCACCGCCGACGGCCAGGGCGAGGTCGAATCGATCACCGTAACGATGACCGACGGCACCGACTATCCCGCCAAGCTGATCGGGCGCGATGCCGCGTCAGACCTCGCGGTGCTGAAGATCAGCAGTTCCAAGCCCTTCCCGTTCGTGAAGTTCGGGGATTCGCGCAAGGCGCGCGTGGGCGACTGGGTGATCGCGATCGGCAACCCGTTCGGCCTGGGCGGCACCGTCACGCAGGGCATCATCTCGGCCGTCTATCGCAACACCGGTTCGGGTTCCGCCTATGACCGCTATCTGCAGACCGACGCATCGATCAACCGGGGCAACTCGGGCGGCCCGATGTTCGACATGCAGGGCAACGTGATCGGCATCAACAACGCGATCTTTTCGCCCACCGGCGGCAGCGTGGGCATCGGCTTCGCCATTCCCGCCGAAACCGCCGCGCCGATCGTGGACAAGCTGATCAAGGGCCAGGCAATCGAACGCGGCTATCTGGGTGTGCGCATCCAGCCGCTGTCGGACGATCTGGCCGCGTCGCTGGGTCTGGCCAAGAAGCGCGGCGAATTCATCCAGTCGGTGGAGCCGGGCCATGGCGCGGCCAAGGCCGGCATCCAGGCGGGCGACGTGGTCGTCTCCGTGGCGGGCAAGGAAGTGACGCCGGAACAGACGCTGTCGTTCATCGTCGCCAACACCGCGCCCGGCACGCGCATCCCGATCGAACTGGTCCGCAACGGCCAGCGCCTGACCGTGAACGCGGTGGTGGACAAGCGCCCGACCGAAGAGGAACTGGCCAAGCAGAGCTTCGATCCCGACGCGCAGGATCAGGACGACAGCTTCGGCGGCAAGAGCCAGAGCCAGAAGCAGAACGGCACCGTGATCCAGCAGTCGCTGGGCCTGGCCGCCATTCCGCTGACCACCCAGATCGCCCGCCAGCTTGGCGCCAGCGACGATACGCGCGGCGTGGTGGTCACGGCGGTCGACGATTCGTCGGACGCCGGCTCCAAGGGGCTGCAGCGCGGCGACATCATCCTGTCGGCCAATTACCGCCCGCTGACCAGCATCGCCGATCTCGAAGCCGTGGTGCGCGCCGCCAAGGCGGAAAACCGCGAAGCCGTGCTGCTGCGCGTCCAGCGCCGCGGCCAGCCGGCGATCTACGTCCCGGTGCGGCTGCGCTGATCGAACAGGCGCGATAGCGGAACACGAAGAAGGAGGGCCTCACCGCCCTCCTTTTTTGGTGGCGGTTGAGGCGATGCGCAAAAGCCCACCCTGCTGCGGCTAACGCCACCTTCGGCGACGCAAGCCTCGCTCCCCTCCCGCTTGCGGGAGGGGTTGGGGGTGGGGCTGCCAAGCCTTGCGTTCACACCCGAGAGAACCGGCCCTCCGGGGCAATCGCGAGCATACGATCAAGGGTTGCCCTGCCCTCCGCCGACGGTGACGCGGGTGCCGCCGGTCGGGCGGGGGCGCGGTGTGGCCTGGCCGCTGGCGTCGTTCCGGCCACGCCCGATCGCGCGGTCGAGGAAATCGTCGTTCGCGGCCGCCGGGCCGCTGCCATCGGCGCCGTTGCCATCGCGGTAGGTCGGCTGGCGTTCGCGCTGCGCCCCCGAGGGCGTATTGCTGCCGATGCCCGGCGCGCCGCCTGCTGGACCGTTCCCCGGACCACCCGGTGCGCCGCCTGCCGGGGCCTGCCCGCCCTGGTCGACGAGATTGCCGTTCTCATCCACGTAGAAGTAGTTGTCGGAATTGTTGAGCAGGGCCTCGTCGTCGGGCTCGAGCTGCCATTGCGGCAACTTGAGTTCGGTATCGAACTTCTCCGCCGGGCGCTTGGCGGTGGCGACTTTCATATAGGCCGCGAACGCACGCGCCGGTGCGGTGCCGCCCTGCAATCCCGGCACCGCGTGGGCATCGTCGCGCCCCATCCATACGCCGGTGGTGATGCCGCTGGAAAAGCCCAGGAACCAGCCATCCTTGTTCGAACTGGTCGTCCCGGTCTTGCCCGCAACCGGGCGGCCGATCTGCGCGGCGCGGCCCGTGCCGATGCTGACCGCCGTCTGCAGCAGATCGGTGATGCCGGCGGCGACATACGTGGGGACAAGCTGCTGCGACGCGTCGGGGCGGTGGCTGTAGAGCACTTCCCCGTCGGTCGTGGTGATCTTGCGGATGCCATAGGGCGTGACCGACGCGCCCTTGTTCTGCACCGCGGCGAAGGCGCGCACCATGTCGATCACGCGCACGTCGGATGTGCCCAGCACCATCGAGGGCAAAGTGTTGATCGGCGTGGTGATGCCGAAGCGGCGGGCCATGTTGGCCACCGCGCCGAAGCCCACCTCGTTGCCGAGCTGTGCCGCCACGGTGTTCTTGGAATAGGCAAAGGCGGTGCGCACGTCGATTTCGCCGGCATAGGTGCCGCCCGAATTGCGCGGCGACCACCCGTCGATCGTGACCGGCGCATCGACGACGCGCGAATCCGGCGTATATCCCGCTTCCAGCGCAGCGAGATAGACGAACAGCTTCCACGCCGAGCCGGGCTGGCGAACGGCATTGGTGGCGCGGTTGTAGTTGGACGTCACGTAATCGGTGCCGCCCACCATCGCCAGCACCGCGCCATCGCGGTCCACGCTGACCATCGCGCCTTGCGCGCCCTTGGGGGCATAGCCCTGGATCGCGCTGGTCGCGGCGCGCTGCATGACGGGATCAAGCGTGGTCCAGACCTCGATCGGCTGGTCGTTTTCCGGCAGGATCAGGTCCAGTTGCGGCAGAACCCAGTCGGTGAAGTAGCGCGCGGAATTCTGGCCCTCCTCACCCGCCAGCTTCACGTCCTTGAAATTGACCGCCGCGGCGTCGGCGGGCGTGATCGTGCCGTTGCGCTGCATCACGTCGAGCACGACCTTGGCGCGCCCGACGGCGGCCTCGGCATCGGCGGTCGGCGAATAGTGCGAAGGCGCTTTCACCAGCCCGGCGATGATCGATGCCTCGGCCAGCGACAGGCGCTCGCCCGAATGGCCGAAGAACTTGCGCGCGGCGGAATCGACGCCATAGGCGCCGCCGCCGAAATAGACCTTGTTGAGATAGAGTTCGAGGATCTGGTCCTTGGTGAACTTCTGCTCCAGCGCCAGCGCCAGCACCGCCTCGCGCAGCTTGCGATCGAAGGTGCGGCTGTTGTTCAGGAAGATGTTGCGGGCAAGCTGCTGCGTGATCGTGGAGCCGCCCTGCCGCCAGCGCCCGCTTTCGACGCGAACCATCAGCGAACGGGCAATGCCCAGCGGGTCCACGCCCCAGTGTTCGCGATAACGCCGGTCTTCCACCGAAACCATCGCATCGCGCATCACGCGCGGGATGCGATCGTAGGGGATCCACCGGCCGTAGCTTGGCCCCAGGGTGATGATTTCCGAACCGTCGTTGGCGCGCACGACGATCATCTGGCCGGCCTGGCTGGACTTCAGCTTCTCGTAGCTCGGCAAAGAGCGCGCGGTGACGAACACCGCCACCGCCGCGCCGATCACCGCGAGAAGCGCAAGCCCGCCGCCCCAGACGAAAATGCGCCGTATCCAACGGCGGAAGGCCGATGGCTTCTTCGGCGCGCGGGAAGAGCCGCCCGAATCCGGGCTGCGTGGAATATCCCGTCTGGCCATCAGTCTTCTACCGGACCTTTCCGTCTACTGCGAACCATGCTGGCGGGAGCAACACGGCATCCGGCATGGATGGCCCCCAACGCGAACCGCCCTTTGCATAGGCTATTTGTAACGCAGGGTTAATCGGAAGTTTTCCCGCGCGCGGAAAAGGCCCCTCCCGTCAGTCCTCGGGCGAAAAATCCAGCGAGGCGCTGTTGATGCAATAACGCAGGCCGGTGGGCGCGGGGCCATCGGGGAACACATGGCCCAGATGCCCGTCGCAGCGCGCACAGCGCACTTCGGTGCGCACCATGCCGTGCGTGACATCGCGGTGTTCGTCCACCGCCTCGGCTTCCATCGGCGCGTAGAAGCTCGGCCAGCCGGAGCCGCTGTCATACTTGGTGGCGGAGGCGAACAGCGGCGCGCCGCAGCCGGCGCAGACATAGTCGCCCGCCGCCTTGTTCTTTTCGTACTTGCCGGTGAAGGCGCGCTCGGTGCCCGCCTGCCGCAGGATCGCGTACTGCTCCGGCGTCAGCCTTTCGCGCCATTCGGCTTCGGTGAGGTTCAGCTTGTCGGCCATGGGGGATCTCCTTTGCCGCGCATATGGGGTCAGTCGGGAAACTCTACAATGAGCACCGCGCCATCGTGCCCGGCCACGCGCATGCGCGCGCCGACCGGGGCATCCGGACCGCGCACCAACCATTCGGTATCGCCCTGGCGGACGCGTCCCCCGCCGCCGTCGATCGCCTGGACGACGGTGACGCTCTGGCCGATCAGCCGTCCGCCGCGATCGTTGAGCAGGGGATCGGCCGAGACCACCGGGTTGCGCGCCAGCCAGCGCCGGGCGGCAAACAGCACGCACCCCGCCAGCACGGCGAACAGCATCACCTGCGCGGCCAGCGACACCGGCAGCGCCGCCGCCACGAAACCCGTGAGCAGGGCCGCCGCTGCCAGCCAGATCAGGAAATACCCCGGCGCGACGAGTTCCGCGATGGCCAGCGCGACGCCCAGCGCCAGCCAGCCCCAGTGCGGCGCCAGCGCGTCAAGCACGGCCCATCCCCGATTTGTCCGCCCCCGGCTTGTCCGCCGGCGCGGGGTTGGCCGGGGGCTTGATCGCGTCACCGATCAGCGCCCCGATACCGCCCAGCGAGCCGATCAGTTGCGTCGCCTCCACCGGGAACAGGATGGTCTTGGCGTTGGGCGAAACCGCGAAACGCTGCACCGCCTCCACATATTTCTGCGCCACGAAATAGTTGAGCGCCTGCGTGCCCGAAGACGCGATCGCCTCGGACACGACCTGTGTGGCCCGTGCCTCGGCCTCGGCCGCGCGTTCGCGCGCCTCGGCATCGCGATAGGCCGCTTCGCGCCGCCCTTCGGCTTCGAGGATTTGCGCCTGCTTCTGCCCTTCGGCGCGCAGGATTTCCGCGCTCTTCAACCCCTCGGCCTCGAGAATCTGCGCGCGCTTCTCGCGCTCGGCCTTCATCTGGCGCGCCATGGCGTTGGAGATGTCCGCCGGCGGGCGGATGTCCTTGATCTCGACGCGCGTGATCTTGAGGCCCCAGGGCGAGGTGGCGTGATCGACCACGGCCAGCAGGCGGGCGTTGATCTCGTCCCGCTTGGACAGCGTCTCGTCCAGGTCCATCGACCCCATCACCGTGCGCAAGTTGGTGGTGGTGAGCTGCATGATCGCGACGAAGAGGTCCGATACCTCGTAGGCCGCCTTGCCCGCGTCCAGCACCTGGAAGAACACGATGGCGTCCACGCCGACCATCGCGTTGTCGCGGGTGATGATCTCCTGGCCGGGAATGTCGAGCACCTGTTCCATCATGTTGACCTTGCGCCCGACGCGATCGACGAACGGCATGATGAAATGCAGGCCGGGCGTGGCCGCCAGGGTGAACTTGCCCAGCCGCTCGATGGTATAGACATAGCCCTGGCGCACGACGCGGACGCCGGTGAAGAAATAGACGGCAACGAGCACCGCCAGCAGAACGAGAACGCCTTCCATCGCCACCCCCATCACTTCGATGCCGGAGTCTAGCGCACGGCGCATTCCAGCCAAGCACAAACCGCTCCGGCCACCGAAGCGCGATGGAAGCTGATCAATAGTGCGATTTCTGATCCGGCTTCGCGAGGTCGTAACAGTGGGCGATGTCGTACTTTTCGACACCCCCGCCCTCGTCGAACGCTTCCTTGAGCATGGCGTCATGCGCCTCGGCGATCGCCTGGTCGGCCTGGTCGCTGCTCCTGCCCGCGGCAATCAGCGCCTCACGCTCGCGCGCCGTCAGCACCGAGGCCAGCGTTTTCATGTCCTGCGCCGCCGGCGTCATGCCCTCGCGCCCGTGAATTTCCTCGAAGGCGAGCGAGAGGATCGCGGTGCATTGCAGGAGGTCAGGCGCGCGCAGCGGCGGAACGGCCTTGTCGAGAAGAGGCACGCAGGCGCGCATCTGCGTGGCCAGCGCGGCATCCGCGGGATCGGCACTGGCGCCCTTCTGCAAGGTGCCGACATCGGCCACGATCAGATCGCGCACCTGTTCGCGCGTCAGGCCGGCTTCGGCGACCACCCGCGTGCTCACCTCGACGAAATAGCGCTTGCCCCGCACGGCCAGCGGCGGAAACGCGAGCGCGGCAGGCGCTCCGTTGGCCTGCTCGGACGCAACGATCGCGAAGACGGCGGCGCATTGCAGCGCGGCGCGGTGCTCCGGGGTCAGGCGGTCGGCTACAACCGCATCGGCGGCCGCATCCGCCGCCAGGGCCGGGGATGCCGGCAGGGCAGATGGAACAAGCAATGAAAGCGCGGCAAGCGCGGCGGGAATGCGCATGGTCGGGCTATAGGCGCGGCGTGCGCAAAAAAGAAGCCGCGAGCATGACGCTCGCGGCCCTGGCAGGTTTGGCGTGTCCGGCAGGGTAGCGGGAGGACACGCGCTGGAGAAAAGATCGGATCGTCCGGGCGCTTGTTAAGGCCCGGATCGGTCCTTCAGGCCAGAATCAGGCCTTCCCGCCGTTGCAGCGCGCAAGTTCCTCGGCGGAAAGCTCGCCATCCGGCGTGGCGAAGCGGGCGATCGTGCCAACCTTTTGGGAAATGCGCGCGCAGACCATTGCGGGGCGCGAGGTGTCGCGCGCGGCCGAGCATTCCGATCCGGTGCAGGACCAGGAAACGCCGTGTTCGATCAGGCGCTTGGGCGCATCGAGAGCCGTTGCCAGGGTAACGGAATAGTAGCCGCCCGCTGCGTGCGACGGCGTGGCGGTTGCGGTGAAACCGGCGACCGTTCCGACCAGCGCGAGAACGGCAGGCGCGAGCTGGCGCAACGCGCCATGGCGAAGTGCAGTCATGATTCTTCCCCTTTTTCATGGCAAGGAAATCATGGGGTCCTTGGAGAGGGTCGATTTCCGTTGCGAATCGTTTCCTATATCGATAGGTTTTAAGTTGCAACTAAAAACTTAAATAGGCCGACGATATGGGGTACAAGCGCGACGACATGCACAAACTTCACGAACCCCTTGCCGAGATCGGACAGTGTGGCCTTCCCGTGGCGCTCGAAGCCATGGGCGAGCGCTGGTCGTTCATGATCCTGCGCGCCGCCCTGAACGGCGTCCGGCACTTCGAGGATTTCCTCGACGAGCTCGGGATCGCCCGGAACATCCTTTCGAACCGCCTGTCAAGGCTGGTCGAAGCGGGCATTCTCAAGCGCGAGCATTGCGCCGACGATCGCCGCCGCATCGAATACCGGTTGACGGAAAAGGGATTCGACCTGTTGCCGGCCATGCTGGCATTGCGCCAGTGGGGCGAGAAATGGCAACTCGGCGTCGCCGCCAATCCGGTGCTGTGCGACGCGCGCGACGGCAGGCCCATCGCGCCGATCACGATCCGCGCGCACGACGATCGCCAGTTGAAGCACAGCGACCTCACCTGGCGTGATCTGGCGGATGTGGAAGCGGAAGAAGCGGGCGGCGCTGTGGCCGGAACATCTCCTGTCCGCATCGTCGGGTAGCAAGCCCGGCAGACTATCTGCAAAAAGAACCCGGGAGCGGGGGGCTGAGGTCCGCCCCCGGGGTGCAGATTACCGGCTGTGGACCGGTCCGCGCTTGATCGAGGCGAATTTCGCCCGCGCATTGTTCAGCGCGCTGTTATAGCAAGTCCGTTCGGACACCTGCTCGTTCAGAGACGCGCGATCGGTACCGATGCCGCAGACGCCGCGGGCCGCGCTGCGCAGGCGGGCATCGAACGCGGACTGTCCGTGCGGCGTGGAAAGGTCGAGATCGGCATAGTCCACCGCGCGGGTTTCCTGCGCGAAGGCGGGTTGCGCGGCGATGGTCAGGCCGAAAAGGGCGTTGGCGAAAGCGGTCTTGGCGAGAGCGGTCATGGTCTGGTCCTCAATCTGGTGTCCGGAACCGTTTGGCGGTCGATCCCGGAAGGGGGGCTGCGACGGCAGATCGGGGTATGGGGGGCAACCGCCGTCGCTGAAGTTGTCCTACGCCGCCCCGCCCCGCCGCGCCCGCCGACATCGACAAGGCAGGAAGTCCCGCCGACGAGAAGCGACCGCGTCCGACGAACGACCGTCCTGACCCGGTGAACCGCATGGGCCGCATGTTGCTGACAACCGGAAAGAAGAGTTCTATCGTTACGCGACAATGGCCATTCTCGTCACATTCCTGCTCGGCATCGGCAATTTCGCTTTGCACCGGGCCGTCATGGACAGCGGCCATCCGCTGCTGGGCAAGATGCCGTGGTTCTATCACGGCCTCCACCGGCGCTTCAGCTTCGCGGTCGAATTCCTGATGCTGTTCGCGGGGTTGCTGTTGACCGCGCAGGGCATTGCCTGGGGGCCGATCGCCTACCTCGGCTATACCGCGCTCAACGGCCTATCGGCGTGGCTAATCCTGAGCGACCGCATCTGAACCGGCCAGGGAACCACGCGCGCGCAGCCGCATTGCCCGAACGATGGACCGAACCCCGCCGATCTTGCTGGTCGCCAACGCGGCCAGCGGCAGCAACAGCGACGCCGCGCTCGACGACCTGATGGCCAGACTGGCCGCCATCGGGAGAGAACCGGCGCGCGTCGTGCGCTTTCCTGACGATCCCCTGCCGGCGCGCGCCGATCTCGACCGTGAAGGCATCGGCATGCTCGCGGTGTTTACCGGGGACGGCACCGTCAACGCGCAATGCACGCGGCTCCATGGCTGGCAAGGCGCCGTACTCGTCTTGCCGGGCGGCACGCAGAACCTCATGGCCAAGGCCTTGCATGGCGAAGACGTGTCGGTCGAAGGCGTGGTCGCGGGGCTGGAACAGGGCAGGCTTTCCTCCACACGCCGCCGCATGATCCGCTGCGCGCAGGGCGACGCCCTGTGCGAGATCGTGGCCGGCCCCGGCGCGGTATGGGCCGATGTGCGCGAGGAAATCCGCGATGGCGATCTGGGCGGCATCGCGACATCGCTGGGCGAAGCGATTCGCCGCAGCGCCTCGGACCCCGGCGTGACGATCGCCGAGCCGGCAACGGGGCGCGAGGAAGGCTACCCCGCCATACGCCTTCACCCCGGCGCCGCGGGCATGGCGGTCGATGCCTATGGCCCGCAGGACATCGCCGGCGTCGCGCAGCAGGCCGGCGCGATCCTGCGCCGGGATTTCCGCACCGGCCCGCACGAAAAGCTGGGCGAGCACGATCGCGTCCGCTGCCGCTCCCGCGAACCGATCGAACTGATGATCGATGGCGAACGCCGCACCGGATCGCGGGACGAGACGTTCGAAATCATGGACTGCGACGTGAATTTCCTGTCTAGCATCCGGCAGCATGAGTAACGCCGCCCCGATCCGGATCTTCCATGTGAGCGACATCCATTTCGGGCTGGAAGACCGCGAGGCGCTGGCCTGGGTGCAGGCAAGCATCGCGCGCGAGCGACCGGACGCGGTGGCCATCACCGGCGACCTGACCATGCGCGCGCGCCACCGCGAATTCGCCGCCGCCTGCGACTGGATTCTCTCGCTCGAGGCGCCGGTCACGGTGGAAGTGGGCAATCACGACCTGCCCTACTTCAACCTCTTCGAACGCTTCATCGATCCCTATCGCCGCTTCCGCCGGATCGAGGCGCTGGTCGAGCGCGCGATTCCGGTCAACGGCATCGCGATCGTCCCGCTCAAGACCACGGCACGGGCGCAGCCGCGCCTCAACTGGTCGAAAGGCTGCGTAAGCCGGCGCGCGCTGGCCCAGACGCTGGCGGCGATCGATGCGCTGCCGGCGGGTGTCCGCGCCATCGTTACCGCACATCATCCGCTGGTGGAGGCCGGCACGCGCGGCAAGGCGCTGACGCGGGGAGGATCGCGCGCGCTGGCGGAACTGGCGAAGCGCGATGTGCTGGCCGTGCTTTCCGGCCATGTCCACGATCCGTTCGACCTGATCCACCCCACCGCCAACGGCCCGGTCCGCATGATCGGGGCGGGCACGCTTTCACAACGCATCCGCTCAACGCCGGTCAGCTTCAACGAACTGACGATCGCGGACGGCCGGATCGACGTGCGCGTGCGCAATATGGAGCGCGTGCCCACGCGCGCCATGCAGATCGACGACATCCCCGAAGACGCCCTGCCCCCGCGCGAGACCGGCGAGCCGGTGGCCCCGGTCGGCGCCGTGCCGGAGGTCGATCCGCCGGTGCATTGAGCGCGGCGCGACACGCGCTATAGGGCACCCATGTCTGCAGACCTTTCCATGCCCGTCGTCACGCGCTTCGCACCATCGCCCACCGGGCGGCTCCATGTCGGCAATATCCGCACGGCGCTGCACAACTGGCTGCTGGCCAAGCGCCACGGCGGCCGCTTCCTCCTGCGCATCGACGATACTGACGCCGAGCGCAGCCGCGAGGAGCATGTGGAGGCGATCCGCGCCGATCTGGCCTGGCTTGGGCTGCATCCCGAAGGCGAGGAACGCCAGTCCGCGCGCTTCGCGATCTACGAGGCGGCGTTCGACCGGCTTGTCGAGGCGGGGCGTCTCTATCGCTGCTATGAAACCGCGCAGGAACTCGATCTCAAGCGCAAGGTCCTGCTCGGGCGCGGCCTGCCGCCGATCTACGACCGCGCCGCGCTGCGCCTTACCGAAGCCGACCACGCGGCGAAGGCGGCAGCGGGCGAAAAGCCGCACTGGCGCTTCCTGCTGGACCACGACACGCCGATCGAATGGAACGACGGCATCCGCGGTCCGCAGCACTTCGATCCGCGCCAGATGTCGGACCCGGTGGTGCGCCGCGCTGACGGATCGTGGCTCTACATGCTGCCGAGCGCGATCGACGATGCCGCCATGGGCATTACCGACGTGCTGCGTGGCGAGGACCACGTCTCCAACACCGCCACGCAGATCCAGATGTTCCGCGCTCTGGGGGCCGAGCCGCCGCGCTTTGCCCACGCCGCGCTGCTGACCGGCACCGAAGGCAAGCTCTCCAAGCGGCTGGGCTCGCTGGGCGTCGCCGACCTGCGCGAAGCGGGGATCGAGCCGGAGGCCCTGATCGCCATGCTGGCGCGGCTGGGGACGTCGGACCCGATCGATCCCGCACTGGATGCCGATGCCCTGGCCGCCGCGTTCGACCTTTCCCGGTTCGGCCGCGCGCCCGCGCGGTTCGACGATGCCGAACTGCACCGCATCAACGCCGCCGTGGTCCATCGCCTGCCCTTCGCGCGCGTGGCCCATCTCCTGCCCGAAGGCATGACCGAGACGGCCTGGGAAGCGATCCGCCCCAACCTGGCCCATATCGGCGAAGTGGCCGACTGGTGGCGCGTGGTGACCGGGCCGATCACTGCCCCCGAGGCCGACCCCGAGACGCGGGCCTTTCTCGATCAGGCGGCGACGGTCGCCGCCGGGATCGACTGGGCGTCCGACCCCTGGAGCGCGTTGACGGCGACGCTCAAGGACGCGACCGGGCGCAAGGGCAAGGCCCTGTTCCTGCCGCTGCGGCAGGCACTCACGGGCATGGATCACGGGCCGGACATGAAGGCGCTGCTGCCACTGATCGGGCAGGCCGAGGCGATCGGACGGCTCAGCCCCGCGTCCTGACGCCGAAGCGGGTCAGGCGCTGCCGGTTTCGCTCGCCAGCAAGGCGGGATCGATGCCGTGGATGCGCCAGGTCGCGGCCCAGCGCGCGCCGACCGGCGTATCGAACAGGATGTCCGAGCTGCCGTCGGCCGCGAACCAGCCATGCCGCCGCATCTCGCCTTCGAGCTGGCCCGGCGCCCAGCCGGCATAGCCCAGCGCGATTAGCCAGTGCCGCGGCCCGCGCCCTTCGGCGATGGCCCGCAGGATATCGAGCGAGGCGGAAAGCCCGCACAGCGGATGCACGTCGATCGTGCCCGCCCCGCCCCAGTCCCGCGAATGGAGGACGAACCCGCGCGATGGTTCCACCGGACCGCCGTGGAGCACCGGCCCATCGGGCGCCACACCGGGATCGATGCCCACGTCTTCCAGCAGGCCGTGCAGGGTCACGCCATCACGGGGCTGGCCGATGCCGATGCCCATCGCGCCATGTTCGTCATGCACGCACATCGCGATCACCGCGTGGTCGAAACGCGGATCACCCATGCCCGGCATGGCCAGCAGGATCCGGCCGGCGAGGTACTGCGCTTCAGGCATGGCGGAACCGCATCCTTTCTAAACCTCCCGCACCGGATCATGACGCAGGTGGGGCACCGGCACAACGGCACGAATCGTCCGGAATTGCCTCCAAACACATCGCATTAGGCAAAAGGATGGAAGGGAAGCGCGATGCCTGCCGGACGGGATGGCCCGCCGGCATCCGATCAGGCCGCGACCGCCTTCATCTCGTGTTCGCCGGCCGCTTCCAGCAGGCGCTTCTCCACCGTCTTCAGCCTGTTTTCGGCCGCCACCTTCTCGCCCAGCACGTCGGTGACGTAGAACGTATCGACCGCGCGCTCGCCATAGGTGGCGATATGCGCGGAATGGACGACCAGCCGCGCCTCGAACAGCGCGCGCGCCAGACGGTTAAGCAGGGCGGGCCGATCGCGCGCGCCCACCTCGATCACGGTGAAGCGGTTGGAGGCCTTGTTGTCGAAGATCACGATCGGCTGGACCTCGAACGCATCGGCGCGCGGGCGGGCCAGCGGGCGCGCGGCCAGTTGCGGCACCAGCTTGACCCGGTTCGCCAGCGCATCGCCGATCATGGCCTTGAGCCGCCCGATCTGTGCCTCTTCGCTGAACGGACGCCCCAGCGGGTCCTGCACCAGGAAGTTGTCGACCGCCGTGCCGTTGCGCGCGGTGTGGATGCGCGCGTCGATGATGTTGCCGCCGGCCAGATGGATGCCGCCCGCGATGCGATAGAACAGCCCCGGATGGTCCGCTGCCATCACCGTGACCAGCGTCGCCCCGCGCGCCGGGTAGTATTGCGCCTCGACCGATAGCGGCTGCCCGTGCGCGCGGTCGAGCTGCTGGAGGTTGAGCGCGATGATGTCCTCCGGTTCGGCGATCCAGTAGGCTTCGCCCAGCTGGCGGCCGGCGGTGCCGATCAGGTTGTCCCGCTCGCGCAGGATCTCGCCCACCGCCTTCTTCTTCGCCGCGATCCGTTCGGCGCGGCCGTGCTGCTTGTGGCCCAGCCGCAGCATTTCCTCGGTCGCCAGGAACAGGTCGCCCAGCAGCTGCCGCTTCCACCCGTTCCAGATGCCGGGGCCGACGGCGCGAATGTCCACGATCGTGAGGACCAGCAGCAGGCGCAGCCGCTCGACGCTTTGAACCGTGCCGGCGAAATCGGCGATGGTCTTGTAGTCGGCCAGATCGCGCTTGAACGCGGTGGCGCTCATCAGGAGGTGCTGGCGCACCAGCCAGGCGACCAGTTCGGTTTCCGCCGCCGACAGGCCCAGCCGCGGACACAGCTTCATCGCCACGTCCGCGCCAAGGATCGAATGGTCCCCGCGCCGCCCCTTGGCGATATCGTGCAGCAGTGTGGCGACATAGAGCACGCGGCGCGACGCGACCTTGGAAATCACGTCGCTGGCCAGCGGATGATCGTCGCGCGCCTCGCCCTTCTCGATCCGCGCCAGCAGCCCGATCGCGCGGATGGTATGCTCGTCCACCGTATAGTGGTGGTACATGTCGAACTGCATCTGCGCGACGACACGGCCGAAATCGGGCACGAAGCGGCCGAACACGCCGGCCTCGTTCATCCAGCGCAGCACGGTTTCGGGATCGTTGCGACTGGTCAGGATGTCGAGGAACAGCGCGTTGGCGCGCGGGTCCTTGCGCACGCGGGCGTCGATCAGCCCGGCATCGCGCTGGGCCAGGCGCATCGCCTCGGGATGGATTTCCATCGCCTCGCGATCGGCGAGAGCGAACATCTCCAGCAGCCGCACCGGCTCCTTGCGGAAGAAATCGTCGCCGGTCACGGTGATGCGCCCGGCATCGATGGTGAACACGCCGACCTTCTTCTTCCGCCGCCGGAAGGCCGCGAAGAACCCGCGCTTCTGGCGGGCGAACTGTTCGTCAAGCTGCGCCAGGAACACGCCGGTCAGCGACCCCACCTGCTTGGCCTGCAGGAAGAAGAACTGCATGAACCGCTCGACCGCGCTCTTGCCCGGCCGGTCGGCGAAGTTCATGTGCGTGGCGACCTCGCGCTGGAGATCGAAGGTCAGCCGGTCCTCGGCCCGGTTCGTCAGCGCGTGGAGATGGCAGCGCACCGCCCAGAAGAAGTTCTCGGCGCGCCGGAACTGGCGGTATTCGTCGGCGGTCAGCAGCCCCACGTCGACCAGTTCGCTGGGATCGCGCACCTTGTGGATGTACTTGCCGATCCAGTAGAGCGTGTGAAGATCGCGCAGCCCGCCCTTGCCTTCCTTCACGTTCGGCTCGACCACATAGCGGCTGTCGCCCAGCCGCTTGTGCCGCTCGTTGCGCTCGGCCAGCTTCTCGGAAACGAACTGCCGTTCGGTGCCGGTAACGACCTCGGCCCAGAAGCGGCGCGAACCTTCCTCGAACAGTTCGCGATCGCCCCACACGTAGCGCCCTTCGAGCAGCGCGGTGCGGATGGTCAGATCGCTGCGCGCCATGCGCACAAGTTCGTCCAGCGAACGGCTGGAATGGCCGACCTTCAGCCCCAGATCCCACAGGAAATAGAGCATCGCCTCGATCACCTGTTCGCACCACGCCGTCGGCTTGATCGGCGTGAGAAAGGCGATGTCGACATCGGAATGCGGCGCCATTTCGCCCCGGCCGTATCCGCCGACCGCCAGCACGGCGATCCGTTCGCCCGTGCTGCGGTTGCTGGCGCGATAGACGTCGCCGACGACGTGATCGTAAATCACGCGGACCAGCTGGTCGATCAGGAAGGCGTGCCCCTGCGCGCATTCGTACCCGGCGGAAGGCTTTTCCGACAACCGCCGCATCAGCTCCGACCGCCCGCGCGACAGCGCATCGCGCAGCAGTTCGACCACGGCGGGCCGCGCCTTGTCGCGATGCTCGGCCACGGCGGCGGCAACCGCATCGGTCAAGGTACGTCGATCAACGATCGCGCGCTGGTGCGGAAGGCGGGGAAGCGTCATGGCGGCTCTATAGAGGGAGCGGGGTTGACGGGAAACCACGAAGTCCTCCGTGGTTCCCGCAAAGCCGTGCTACGTTATTCCAGCCGGTCAACCAGCCTTGACCGTCCACAGCTTCGCGTAAGCCTCGCGCAGCGACCGCTTGTCGACCTTTTCCGTGCCCAGGCGCGGAAGCGGCTCGTGAACCTGCCAGAAGCGCACCGGAATCTTGAACGGCGCGATATGTTCGGCCAGGAAAACGCGCAGTTCCTCCTCGCTGGCCGAGCAGCCGTCCTTGGCCAGATAGACCGCGACCGGCACTTCGCCATAGAGTTCGTCGGGCAGGCCGAACACGCTGGCCTCGGCGACGCAGGGATGCGCGTAGATCGCCCCTTCCACCTCGATGCACGAGATGTTCTCGCCACCGCGAATGATGATGTCCTTCTTGCGGTCGACGATGAACAGATAGCCTTCGGGGTCGAGATAGCCGAGATCGCCCGTGCGGAAATAGCCGTCGGGCATGATCGCCTCGGCGGTCGCCTTGGGATTATCCCAGTACCCCAGAAAATTGCAGACGCTGCGAATCGACACTTCGCCGATTTCGCCCTGCGGCAGCGGCTTGCCGGCATCGTCGAGGATCGCCAGATCGACCAGCGGGCGCGATGCCGTGCCGGTGCTGTCGGGTTTGGCGAGGTAGTTCTCGTTGATATTGCTGCAGCCGACGCCGTTGGTTTCGGTCAGGCCATAGCCGATGATCGGGAAGCCCTGCGGCAGCGCCTTGCGGATGCGCTCGACATGCTCGACCGGACGCGGCGCGCCGCCGGCGGCGAACGTCACGCAGCTCGACAGGTCGTACTTGTCCCGATCCGGATGTGTGGCGATCTCGAAGCTCATCAGCGGCACGCCGACGAAATAGGTCACCTTCTCGCGCTCGATCAGGCGCATCGCCTCGGTCGCATCCCACTTGGGCATCAGCACCAGCTTGCGGCCGAGCGCCAAGCTCTGGAGGAATACCGGAACCTCGCCGGTGACGTGGAACAGGGGCACGTTGACCAGCGTTACCGGCTGCGCACCCAGCGGAGGCGCCTCACCCCGTTCGGTCATCAGGCCCAGCGCCATCACGCTCTGCGCCAGATAGTTCATCGTCCCCTGCACTACCCCGCGATGATCGGAATAGGCGCCCTTGGCATTGCCCGTCGAGCCGGAGGTGAACAGCACCGTCGCCAGATCGTCGCCCGTCAGTTCCGGCAAGGGCGTTTCGGCGCCACCGCCGCGCGCCGTCAGCGCGGCCAGACCCGTCAGCGGCGGGCAATCGTGCTCCATCGGCAGCAGCGTCGCTCCGTGGTCCAGCCCCTCGAGCCGCGCCGCGCGGCCGGCGTCGGCGATGACCAGCCGGCATCCCACCAGCCTGATCCCGTGGACGAGTTCCTCGCCGCTCCACCAGCCGTTGAGCAGCGTGACGCAGCCTCCCGCCATCAGCACGGCCATGTAGGCCACCACCCAGCTTGCCGAATTGCGCGCGACGATACCGATCCGCTCGCCCTTCTGCACGCCGTGGCCTTCCACCAACCCGCCGGCCACGACGCGCGCGGCAGCATATATCTGCGCGAACGTCAGCCGCTGCCCGCCATCGATGATGAATTCGCGATCGCCCTGCTGGGCGCAGAACAGCGCGAAATAGGCCGCCAGGCTGGGCGGGGCGGCGGCGATCATCGGCACCGTCCAACCTGCGCGCTGGAACGGAACCGTGGCAAACATGCCGCCTTCGGCGGTCAGGGCATCCATGATCCGGGACAGATCCCGATCGAGCTGGCTCAGCATTGCTTTCGTTACTCTCCCAAATGCGCGTGCCGCGCAGCGCGGCCTTTTCATGTTTGTCAGGCATTCGCTGCCGTGCCAAAAGCCGGCGGCGAACCTGCCGGCGAAGACACAGACAGGTCCCTTTCTGCAACTTGTACGGAGTTCACTCCTTGCTGTCACTATCGGCGCTGTTACAGTCGGTTCCGCTGCTCGCGTCGGGTGCGATGGCCCTGCCCCACCAGCCGCTGCACTGGGAAGACCTGGGCCTTTCCCCGATCGCCGTCGACCTCGGCTTCTTCACGATCAAGTGGTATTCGCTGGCCTATCTGGCGGGCATCCTGCTCGCCTACTGGCACCTTCTGCGCATGATCCGTTCGCCCGGCGCGCCGCTGGCGCAGCGCCATGCAGACGATCTGTTCTTCTACGCCACGCTGGGCGTGATCCTGGGCGGGCGGCTGGGCTATGCCACGTTCTATGCCCCGCGCATGTTCGCGGATCCGGGCGAACTGGTGAAGCTGTGGGAAGGCGGCATGAGCTTCCACGGCGGCATGATCGGCACGGTGCTGGCGATCGCGTGGGTTGCGTGGCGCAACAAGCTCAATTTCGTGCGGGTGTGCGATTACATCGCCGTCTGCGTGCCTTTCGGTCTGCTGTTCGGCCGGCTCGCCAACTTCGTGAACGGCGAGTTGTGGGGCCGCGTGACCACGTCCACGGTGCCCTGGGTCATGATCTTTCCCGGCGCCGGCCCGCAACCGCGCCATCCCAGCCAGCTCTACGAGGCGCTGCTCGAAGGCCTGGTGCTGGCCGTGCTGCTGATCACGCTGTTCTGGAAGACCCGGGCGCGCTGGCGGCCGGGCCTGCTGGTCGGGCTGTTCACGCTGGGCTACGGGCTGTCGCGCTTCACCGTGGAATACTTCCGCGAACCGGACGCGCAGCTTGAGGAATTCGCCCGCAGCACCGGCTTCTCGATGGGCCAGTGGCTGACCATGCCGATGATGGCGGTGGGCCTGTTCTTCTTCATTCGCGCGCTGGTTCGCCCTCCGCTTTCGGCCCCGAAGCCGGCAACCGCGCAGGCCGCCGCCGCGTGACCGGGACGGCCGGGGCGGCCAGAGCGGATCGCCCGCTCGCCGAGACGTTCGCCCGCCTGATCGCCGCCACCGGGCCACTGAGCATCGCGCATTTCATGGCCGAATCGAACGCGCGCTACTACGATTCGCGCGATCCGCTGGGGCTGACCGGGGACTTCGTCACCGCCCCGGAAGTCAGCCAGATGTTCGGCGAGATGATCGGGCTGTGGCTGGCGGACATCTGGACCCGCGCCGGCGCGCCCGATCCGGTCCACTACGTCGAGCTCGGCCCCGGAAGGGGCACGCTGGCGCGCGACGCGCTGCGCGTGATGCGGCGGCAGGGGATGACGCCCGCCGTGCATTTCGTCGAAGGCAGCACGGCGCTTCGCGCCATCCAGCGCGAACATCATCCCGACGCCCGCTGGCACGACGATCTCTCCACCCTGCCCACGGACGCGCCGCTGCTGCTCGTCGCCAACGAGTTTCTCGATGCGCTGCCGGTGCATCAACTGGTGAAGACCGCGGCCGGCTGGCGCGAACGCCTGGTGGGGATGCACGAAGGCAGGCTGGCCCCGGTGATGGGCGCGCGCCCCATGGATGCGGCGGTGACGATGGGCGGCACCGTCTCCGCCGCGCTTGCCGCGCTGATCGCGGACGCACCCGACGGCGCGATCCTCGAGAGCAGTCCCGCGTCTGCGGCGGCGGTGCGCGCGGTCGCGGAACGGCTGGCCGCGCAGGGCGGCGCGGCGCTGTTCATCGACTATGGCCACACCGCGCCGCGCCTTGGCAGCACGCTGCAGGCGGTGCGCGCGCACCGCAAGGTCGATGCTTTCGCCATGCCCGGCGAGGCCGACCTCACCGCGCATGTCGATTTCGCGGCGATGGCGGAAACCGCCGAAGCCGGTGGCGCGCGGTGGATGGGCACAGCGGAACAGGGCGCGTGGCTCCAGGCGCTGGGGATCGGCGCCCGCGCGCAGGCGCTGGCGCGGGCCGCGCCGGCCCACGTCCCCGCCCTCAACGCGGCGCTGGACCGGCTGACCGGAGAATCGCAGATGGGCGTTCTTTTCAAGGTCATGGGGCTGGCGAACCCCGGCTGGCCCGCGGGCGCCGGTTTCCCGCGTTAGGCCGCGAATCCCCCTTCCGGGGTTCTTCCGGCGAAACCCTGCTCGCCCCCCTGCTCAAACCCTTGTGAATCCGCGCTTCCCGCAGGACCAAAATGCCTGTTGGCAAACTATCGCCTTTGCGTCTATCAGGCCCCCCAAGTGGGGGTTTGGTGCGCGCCGTTCGCGTGCGCCCGGCCCCTGTGCACGGGGGATAAACCGGACGGTCCTTTCCCCGGGCACGTTCAAAGGGGCAAGTTGGACCGCGCCCGGTCCGCGGGCGCGGCGGCAGCAGGCAGGGAATTTCAATGGCTGATGAGGCGAGCATCGACACTCCGGCTGATGGTACCGGAGAAGGTGTGCGGCGGCGCGATTTCATCAATATCGCGGCCGTAAGTTTTGCGGGAGTGGGCGGCCTTGCCGCCGTCTGGCCGCTGGTGCGGCAGATGAGTCCGTCGGCGGACGTCCTGGCGGAAAGCTCCACGGAGATCGACATCTCGGCGATCCAGCCGGGACAGGCGATCAAGGCCGTGTTCCGCAAGCAGCCGGTGTTCGTCCGCAACCTGACCCCGAAGGAAATCTCGGAAGCGGACGCGGTCGATGCCTCGTCGCTGCGTGATCCGCAGACGCTGGAGCAGCGCACCAAGGAAGGCCACAAGAACTGGCTGATCACCATGGGCGTCTGCACCCACCTCGGCTGCGTGCCGCTCGGCGCCGGCGAAGGCGAGGTGAAGGGCGAGTTCGGCGGCTATTTCTGCCCCTGCCACGGTTCGGTTTACGATACCGCGGCGCGCATCCGCAAAGGCCCGGCACCGAAGAATCTCGAAGTGCCTCCCTACGAATTCACTTCCGACACTGTCGTGAAGATCGGCTGAGGATAAGACCCGATGAGCTTTCCCTGGGCGAACCATTACAAGCCTGGCCACCCCTTCATGCAGTGGCTGGACGAGAAGCTGCCTTTGCCGCGCTTCGTCTATAACGCCGTCGGCGCCGGTTATCCGGTGCCGCGCAACCTCAACTATTTCTGGAACTTCGGCATCCTGGCAGGCGTCTGCCTGATGCTCCAGATCGTCACCGGCGTGATCCTGGCGATGCATTATGCCGCCAACACCGGCGTGGCGTTCGATTCCACCGAACACATCATGCGCGACGTGAACTGGGGCTGGATGCTGCGCTACGCGCATGCCAACGGCGCCTCGGCGTTCTTCGTCGTGGTCTATGTCCACATCTTCCGCGGGTTCTTCTTCAGCTCGTACAAGGCCCCGCGCGAGATGATCTGGCTGCTGGGCGTGGTGATCTTCCTGCTCATGATGGCCACCGCCTTCATGGGCTATGTGCTTCCCTGGGGCCAGATGAGCTTCTGGGGCGCCAAGGTCATCACCGGTCTGTTCGGCGCGATTCCGCTGGTGGGCGAACCGCTGCAGCAGTGGCTGCTCGGCGGCTTCTCGCCCGATCAGGCCGCGCTCAACCGCTTCTTCTCGCTGCACTTCCTGCTGCCCTTCGTGATCCTGGGCGTGGTGATCCTGCACGTGTGGGCGCTGCACATCCCCGGTTCGTCGAACCCGACGGGCGTGGAAGTGAAGAGCGAGAGCGACACCGTTCCCTTCCACCCGTACTACACGGCGAAGGACGGCTTCGGCCTGGGCGTGTTCCTGCTGCTCTACTGCGCGGTGCTGTTCTTCGCGCCGAACGCGCTGGGCCACCCGGACAACTACATTCCGGCCAACCCGATGAGCACCCCGGCGCACATCGTGCCCGAATGGTACTTCTGGCCGTTCTACGCGATCCTGCGCGCCTTCACGTCGGACTTCTTCTTCATCCCGGCCAAGCTGATGGGCGTGCTCGCCATGTTCAGCGCGATCCTGGTGTGGTTCTTCCTGCCCTGGCTGGATACCTCGCCGGTCCGTTCGGGCCTGTATCGTCCGCTGTTCCGCAAGTTCTTCTACGTCCTGCTCGTGGACGTGCTGATCCTGGGATACTGCGGCGGCGCGCCGGCCGCGGAACCCTACGTGATGATCTCGCAGATCGCCGCGACGTACTACTTCCTGCACTTCCTCGTCATTCTCCCGCTCGTTTCGTCGATCGAGAAGCCCGAACCGCTTCCCTATTCGATCACCGAAGCCGTGCTGGGCAAGGATGACGGCGCCGTGCTGTCCGCCAACCCCGCTGCCTGAGCCAGCCGAACCGGAAAGAACGAGAGAACCCCTATGGTCCGTCTTTTTGGCCCCTTCGTCGGCCTTTTCTTCGCCGTCGCGCTGCTCTGGTCGTTCGGTAATGGCGCCTATGTCGCCATCACCGAGCCGGCGGCTCCGACAGCCGAGCACGAGTTCCACAAGCTTCCCAAGGACGTGCACTTCGCCAGCGATGGCGCGTTCGGCCGCTTCGACAAGGAACAGCTCCAGCGCGGTTTCCTGGTTTACAAGGAAGTGTGCTCGGCCTGCCACTCGCTCAAGCACGTCGCGTTCCGCGATCTCCAGCAGCTCGGCTATTCGGAAGCCGAAGTGAAGGCGATCGCCAAGCAGTGGGGCACCAAGCAGCCGACCTTCGATCCGAAGACCGGTGACCGTGGCGAGCGCGACAACCTGCCCGCCGATCACTTCCCGATGGTCTACTACGCCGGCCAGGGTTCGCCGCCCGACCTGTCGCTGATCACCAAGGCGCGTCACGAAGGCCCGGCCTACGTGTACTCGCTGCTGACCGGCTACCAGGATCAGCCCGCGGAACTCCTCAAGAAGTTCCCGGACGCCAAGACGCCGGAAGGGCTGCACTACAACCCGTACTTCGCCAACCTGAACCTGGCGATGCCCGCGCCGCTGACCGGCGATGGCCAGGTGACCTACAGCGATGGCACGCCGGCCACGGTCGATCAGATGTCCAAGGACGTCGCCGCGTTCCTGACGTGGACGGCGGAACCCAAGCTGGACAAGCGCAAGCAGACCGGCTGGGCCGTGCTGGGCTTCCTGCTGGCGGCCACCGTGCTGGCCTACCTGTCCAAGAAGCAGGTCTGGAGCAACGTGGGCGGACATTGATCGCCCGCCGACGGACAGACACGAGAAGGCCACCGGAAACGGTGGCCTTTTTCGTTGGCGCGAAGCCTTACGAACGCCATGGTGCCCCGCGCCAATCGCGTCCCCATCCCCAAACCCTCTCCTCGAAAGTTGCCCGATGACGCCCGACGATCTCAAGATGCTTGTCCGGTCGGTTCCCGATTTCCCCTCCCCCGGCATCCTGTTCCGCGACATCACCACGCTGATCGCCCATGGCGAAGGGCTTAGCGCCTGCGTGGACCACCTGGCCGAACGCGCCCGCGCGGCCGATGCGGAACTGATTGCCGGGATGGAAGCGCGCGGCTTCATCTTCGGCGCGGCCGTCGCCGCGCGCATGGGCGTGGGCTTTCTGCCGGTGCGCAAGCCGGGCAAGCTGCCGGTGAAGACGATCGGCATCGACTATGCGCTGGAATACGGGCGCGACCGGCTGGAAATCGATCCCACGGTCATCCGCGAAGGCCAGCGCGTGGTCATCGTGGACGATCTGATCGCCACCGGCGGCACGGCGCTCGCCGCGGCCGAGTTGCTGCGCCAGGCCGGGGCGGCCGTCCATCACGCGCTGTTCGTGATCGACCTGCCCGACCTCCACGGCGCGGAACGGCTGCGCGGCGCCGGCCTGACCGTGGATGCCCTCATGGACTTTCCGGGGCACTGAAACGCGAAAGGCCCGCTCTCCTGCGAGAGCGGGCCTTGTGCAACCTACCGACGGTCTCCGGCGATCAATCGACCAGCATCAGCGCGTCGAGCGCCACGACGCCCTCGCCCACCGGATGCAGGATTACGGGATTGAGGTCGATCTCGCGGATCGAGGGCTCGGCGCGCAACACCTGCCCCACCGTCACGATCAGGCGCGCCAGCGCATCCACGTCCAGCGCGGGCGATCCGCGATAGCCCTTGAGCAGCGCCGCGCTCTTCAGCTTCATCAGTTCGGCCACGACCGCTTCCTCGGTCAGGTCGGCGGTCAGCAGGCGCACGTCCTGCAGGATCTCCGCCGTCACGCCGCCGAAGCCTGCCAGCACCACCGGCCCCCATTCGGGATCGTTCTTGGCGCCCACGATCATTTCCAGCCCGCGCTTGCCCATCGCCTCGATCAGCACGCCGTCCAGCCGGATGGCCGCCGAATAGGCCGCGACGTTGCCATGGATGCGCTCCCACGCCGCGCGTACGGCGTCCCCATCGGCCAGATTGAGCAGCACGCCGCCGGCATCGCTCTTGTGCCCCAGCGCGGCGGCCTGCGCCTTCATCGCCACTGGATAGCCCACCGCGTCGGCTGCGGCGACCGCCTCGTCCGCGCTCGCCGCGAACCGACCGGCGGGGAACGGCAGGCCCAGCGGCCCCAGCAGTTCCTTGGCCTTGTATTCCGGCACCACGCCCGAAACGGCGGCCAGCCCGGCAAGCGGCAGGGCCGGCTTGTCCGTGGCCGAGAGATCGCGGGCGGACCAGTGCGTCAGCCGCGCGATGGCGCGCAGCGCGCGTTCGGTGGTCGGGAACCAGGGGATGCCGGCGGCGCGCAGCGCGGCGATGCGTTCGGCCGGCACCTCCGCCCCTTCGTCCAGCCCGGCGAAGACCAGCGGCTTGGTCAGAGTCTTGCCTTCCACGGCGGCCAGAATCGGCGGGTACTTGATCGCGCAAGTGATCGGCTCGGCCTGGATGATCCCGGCCAGCACGGTGCCGACGCGGTCGTCCTCCAGCAGCGCTTCCAGCGTGCGCGTATAGATCGACGGTTCGGACAGCCCCTGCGCGGTGATGTCGAGCGGGTTGCTCACCGGTACGAAGGGCGGCAGCGCGGCGCGCAGCGCGGGCGAATTCGCGTCGTGCAGGCCGGCCAGCGGCAGTTCCAGTTCCTCGGCCAGATCGAGCGTCAGCGCCTTGAACGCCCCCGATTCGCCCAGCACCGCCGTGTTGCCCGATGGCGGCACGGGGCAGCGCACCGCGATCTCGGCAATGTCGCCCAGCTCTTCCAGCGTTTCGGCGAAGATCACGCCGGCGCGCGAGACCATCGCGCGCATCAGCTTGTAATCGCCGGCCATCGCGCCGGTGTGCGTCGCCGCGGATTCGCGCGCCGCGCTGGATTTGCCGGGGTGGAGCAGGACGATCGGCTTGCCCGCCGCCCGCGCCCGCCGCGCCGCCGCCAGAAAGCGCTGCGGCTTGCGGAACTGCTCGACGATCATTGCGATCACATGGGTGTCGGGCTGGTCGACCATCCAGTCGACATAGTCCTCCACCCCGCTCGCCGCCTCGTTGCCGGTCGATACCGAATAGGACACGCCGGCATCGCGCGCGAGCAGCATGGTGCCCAGCACCGCAGCCATCGCGCCGGATTGCGAGACGATGCCGATCGCGCGGCGATCGCCCGGCGGCACGGCGTTGGTTTCCACGAAGGTCAGGGGCACGCGATCGACATAGTTGACGAGGCCCAGGCAGTTCGGCCCTTCGACCACCAGCCCCGCCTCCTGCGCGATCCGGGCGATCTCGTGCTGTTCGGCCAGCCCTTCCTCGCCCCCTTCGGCAAACCCGGCGGAGAAGATCACGACGCCGCCGGCCTTGCGAGCCGCCAGCCCGCGCACCGCGTCCAGAACGCCCGCGCGCGGAATGGCAAGCACCGCCACATCCACACCCTCCGGCAGCGCATCGACCGACGGGTAGCAGCGCAGCCCCATGATCTCTTCGCGCTTCGGGTTCACCGGATAGATCGCGCCGGAATAGCCGTTGTTGGCCAGGTTGGTCAGCAGCGTGGCGCCCAGCGCGCCCGGCTTGTCGGATGCGCCGACGACGGCGACCGAGCGCGGGCGCAGGAAACGGTCAAGGGCGGCGTGCGAGAGATTCGCGTCAGTCATGACATCCTCCGAAATTAGCTATGTTCTATAACAATATTCGGAGGCGCGTAAAGGCGGAACCTCAGGCCGGCTGCCAGTCGAACACCAGTTCGCCCTCGCGAAAGGCAAAGCGATTCAGGTGATCGGCAACCACCTTCTGCATCCGCGCCATGTCGCCGCCCTCGGCAACGGTGCAGGTCACGGTAAGCGCCGCCTCGCCGGCGACAAGATCGACGGGGCCGAGCGGCAGCGGCACCCGCCCCTTGTGCGCATCGAAGGTGACGTCGAACTTGTGGCTCCAGTGCTTGCACAACTGCTGCAGATAACGGCTGGCGCTGGCGGTGGGGACGATGGCGCGGGTTACGGACATGAAGAAAGCCTCGCTGATTAAGATGGCTCAAAGATATATCTTTATAGCCAGGATGCAAGGGGGCCGGCGCTTCGCGCGGTTTGCCAATACGCCGGTTGACGCCGCCGCGCCGCCGTGGCAATCGGCCCCTATCAGGGCGGCGACGACGGTCGCTCCCGCGATCAAGAACACGACGCTTGATTGCGCGGGTATAGCACAATGGTAGTGCAGCAGCCTTCCAAGCTGAATACGCGGGTTCGATTCCCGCTACCCGCTCCATTTTCCTGTCCAGCCGCGTCCGTATCAGTCTGGACATACCCCTAAAATCCACGGTATTTAGCGGCATATCAGGCCGCATTCGTTCACCCGCATCCATATCTAGCCACCTCCCGATGGGGGTATGATTGGGGGAAGCCGGAACAGGCAAGGGGTATGATGTGCGGCGCTGGGGGTATGCGAGGGCTGGCCATGGCGCTGACAGACATTGCAATTCGACAGGCGAAACCGGCGGCGAAGCAATACAAGCTCGCTGACGGGGCGGGCCTCTATCTGCTGGTGACGCCAGCGGGCGGAAAGCTGTGGCGGCTGAAATACCGCATGGCTGGCAAGGAAAAGCTGGCGGCCTTCGGTGCCTATCCCGAAGTGAGCCTGGCCGACGCCCGCAAGCGCCGGGATGAGGCGAGAGAGCAAATCGCCGCCAGCAAAGACCCGTCGCGGGAGAAGCGGCGGGCCAAGGTCCGCCAGCGGGCAGAGGCGATGAACACCTTTGCCATTATCTCTGCCGAGTATTGCGCCAAGCGGAAAAAGGACGGGCAGGACGGCTGGGCACCTGCCACGGCCAAGCGGAGCGAATACCTGCTGTCCCGCTTGAATGCGGCCCTAGGCAGCCTGCCGATTGGCGAGATTGAGCCAGCCGACATTCTGGCCGCCGTCCGCAAGATCGAAGGCAAGGGGACGCTGGAAAGCGCGCGCCGTACGTTGCAGCTTGCGGGTATGGTGTTTCGCTATGCGGTAGCGACTGCACGGCTGGCGTCCGATCCTACCCGCGATCTGCGCGGGGCGCTGGCCACGCCCAAGGTCACACACTACGCGGCCATCCTTGAGCCGGTGAAGGTGGGCGAGCTGCTGCGCGCCATAGACGGCTATGAAAGCCTTGGGCTTACCCGGCTGGCACTGCAACTAGCTCCCCATGTATTTGTGCGGCCCGGTGAGCTGCGCCATGCCCGTTGGGATGAAATCGACCTGGACGGGGCGCTTTGGACCATCCCACCCGAAAAAACCAAGATGCGGAAGGAACACCGCGTTCCGCTGTCCCGGCAGGCCGTGGTGATCCTACGAGAGATTCACGCCCTCACCGGCCCGACTGGCTATGTATTTCCGTCCGTCCGCACCCGTGCCCGCCCCATGAGCGAGAACACGTTGAATGCCGGGCTGCGGCGGCTGGGCTACGCCAGCGACGAAATGACCGCCCACGGGTTCCGGGCGATGGCTGCAACGCTGCTCAATGAAAGCGGCAAGTGGCACCCGGATGCCATCGAGCGGGCGCTTGCCCATGGCGATGCTGACAAGGTGCGGGCCGCATATACGCGGGGCGCTTACTGGCAAGAGCGGGTGGAAATGGCCCAATGGTGGAGCGACCATCTCGATACGCTGCGCAAGGGCGCGGATGTTGTGCCAATCAATCGTGCGAAGGGGTCTGACAAATGAGTCGACAGCACCGTAGACCAAAAAATGGGACTAATGGCGACCCATTGCGTTCATATCGGAGTTTGTGAATTATTGGCACCAGAGACCCGTGTCTCCACGCTTGCCTGAGGTAATTCCTACCGTCCATAAGACTCTAAGGAAATTTGCGGCCCACGTTTAGTCGTATGATCGCTCGACTTATTTCGTTGGGATCCGATCAATTGGGCCACTGTTCCTGAATTTCTGAGAGTGTGGTCGCATCTAAGCGCGTGCGGGTGAGATTGCCTATCGCACGATCCCAGATGCTTTGATTTGCCAAAGCCAACCCCAAACGGGCATGACTGAGTTGCACCCTTGCATTGAACTGATAACGGTCCGGCACTTCAAATCTTTGGGCTCTTTGGAATAGGCTGTCGCCGGCCGATCCAGATAGGACGGCAGCTCTAAGGGCCTCTAGCTTCGCGATTACGACCAACGGTTCCGGCTCGCTTACCTTCTCAAGGCGAGCAAGAGCAATCTCCGGGTGGCCCTCAGCCACATCGACGTCAGATTGGATGCAAATTGCAAGGGGTCGGAAGGCCGACGGGGCGGCCGCGTGTGCCTGCAATGCCAGTTGTCGCGCCTTACCTATAGACCCGGTGTCTATCTCGATCTTTGCCAATGCTAAAGCCGCTTGGACGTTGTCGCTATGCCTTTCGAGAAGTGGACGAAGTATCGCAACGGCTTCGTCGATTTCTCCATGGCGCTCCAATTCCACGCCCAACGCTGTGGCAACCCCGATGTCAGCGCCAAATTTTGCACGGGCCGCCCGCAAGATCGACAGTGCCCCCTTGAAATCACCAGCGTAATCCAACGCTCGGGCGAGATGAATAAAATAGTGAGAGTCCGAGTCGGGAACAACTGTGATTTTGCTAAGATATCCTATTGCACTCTCATAATTATCCAGGCCGAGATGCGTGCGCCCCCATTGCCACTCGACCCATTCTGAATCGTGCTTGAGGTCATATTGAATGAGAGCCTGCGATGCCTGCTCATATTCTCGTCGGTAAAGAAGCGCATCAATGTGCGAGGTTTTTATGCCTAAGAGATCCGGATAAGATTCAATAAGGTCTTGATAAGCCTGCTTGCCTTCAGCCATTTTTCCCACCCTGATGAGACACGAGGCGCGACGCATCTCTGACAGCTGTCTTAGTGGACGAATTTCAAGGGCATGAGTGTAGAGTTCAAGCGCTTCTTCAAACTTCTTGCTGCGCATAAAATGGTAATCCGCCGAGCCAACCAACTCGTCATAATAGTAACTTCCCACACCTTCCGAAAAAGCTCGCAGATTTCGATCAACTGAGAGGAGCTGGTGAAAATAACTCTCGCGAATCCATTTAGGATCATCGTCGATGCGATAGATAGAGCGATATAAGGAAGCTATGCGAGAGTGGTCTGCCGGGAACTGACTTGGAAGATTTTCTGAAGGCTCGTCAAAAACTGATTCAAATATATTATTCTTAAGCTTAAATAATCCGAGGGTCGACCAAAGCTGATCCCAGCGAGCATCCTTTTGAGGATAGATCGCCTCCTCTTCCTTAGCCGCCGATATCGAACTCTTTGCTGCTAAACTCTCTAGAACGACTAGTGGCACCGGAGTCCTTAGGCTTGCTGATGCCACGACCGCTTCTCGTGCATCGGAGCTGACTATCCTGCCCCATAACTCCTCCCTCCATTTGTTCGTTAGCTCGTCGATAAAGGACTGGTCTAAGAGGAGCTTCACCCCCTCCTGGTGAAGCGCTCGAGCGGCCAATGATGTGATGAGCGGGTGACGATCTATAGCATCCAGAAGGGATCGAGGATATTCAACGAGTCCCGATGTAGATCTATCGAAATAGTCGTCCAGAATATTTATTACCGTTTCATCAGTCGCATATCTCCCAACCCTAATTTTGGTAGGTACTTCCGCAATGGATTCGATAATTTTGCGAGGAGGATATTCCTTTCGGCTCGCCAGAATGACTTTAATCCGATCTTTTGACAAAATCGCGAGTAATATTGATAGGAGGTCGGAGTCCTGCATCTCGCCTTCGGCCCCAACCGCCTGATCAAAGTTATCGTAAAACAGGATCAGGTTTTGCGATGCCTTATTGAGAAAGCCCCGAACGGCCGGCATGACTGATTCCATCGTCAGGTTGCCAAGCACGCTCAGCTGCTCAGGTGCCAGCCTGATCCCCACCTGCGAAAACAATTCTTCGAGGAACGCCCACGCGCTCTTCGTCCGCCTTCCGTCGATCTGAACGATTAGCGTGCCATAGCCACGAGTTGCGAGAAGCCTCTGGACCAGCGTAGTCTTGCCGTAGCCTGCGCCACCATGAACAACAGCGAGCTTCCCAGTTCCTCGAAGAAATTCCTCGAGCACCGTTAATTGAGCTCCTCGCTCACGAAAATGAACACGCTCTTCGATTTCAAAGCTCGAACTAAGACCGTTTTGAATTCCCTTCTCCACGACGCGGAAGAATTCCGCAGTCCGAACTCTTCGCTCAACGGCTGGAGCTAAGACGGCCGCTATGTATCCGACATCGTGTAGCTGCCGGGTCAACGCCGTCACTTGGAGGTCGATATCGAGCGCATTGATGAGCTCATCACGTTCGGGTAAATCAGCAGGTGTGCTGCTTTCGATCGCCATCCAAGTTTGCCATTGACGGAAACGCGCGCGCGCCACGCACGCTTCGACCTCTGCTAGCGACGCCACCTCACCTCCTGGAGGGGAGGCAATCATGTTGAAAAACGCGTTGCCAGAGCGGGTGCCTTGGGGAACCGGGCCATGGCCAGTGAAGCCCACTTCGTCTAGGCATGCGCACAGTTCGTCGGGAATCCAACAGGCGTTGTGCCGTTCGCTGACAGGAAATCTAATAAGATCCTGAATTAGGTCGTGAACTCATAAATCCGACGCTCGCTGTTGGCGCGGCGCGGCATCAGGTTTAGCATCGTGGGATGTTGTCAGTTGTCGTCCCCGTCTTACTGCTTGCCGCTGGCGGCACGACTAGC